>Ga0247727_10003530_pt1 | contig 34454 bp, 41 predicted proteins | sample WisWelCaveWW1625_FD_202498 | JGI IMG/M metagenome (GOLD analysis project Ga0247727, IMG submission 202498) | Biofilm microbial communities from Wishing Well Cave, Virginia, United States - WW16-25 | ecosystem: Environmental > Aquatic > Deep subsurface > Groundwater > Cave microbial mat | place...
AAGAAATCGCAAGTTGCAACCTCCTCGATGATGGAAGAAGATGCGTCAGCGTACCGTGAAAACCCGGTGGACAATCCTGTTTGGCATGTGGCTGGCCGTCGCCGGCAGTCTGCCAGTGGCGATGGCGGCCGAGGTGCGTGAATGGTCGGTCACGCGCGGCACGAACATTCGCGCGTCGTTCGTCGAACTCAAAGGCGACAAGGTGGTGCTGCGGAACGAGGCAGGCGAGTTGGTCGAGATTCCGCTGGCGCAGTTGACCGGCGCGGACCAGGTCCATGCCCGGAAATCCGCCATGGCCAGGCCGGCGGGTCCCGCCGGCGCGGCGCGTGGTCCTGCCAACGTGTTGCCGACGGTCGCGGACGGCAAGTGGAAAGAGGTGTACGCGTTCCACGAAAGCCCGAAGATGGACGTGACGATCGGGACAAACGGGTTCGCCACGATTTATCTTAAGGACCAAGGTCAGCGAGTCGGTCCGCCGATTCCCACGCGCTGGGGCATTCGGTATTCAGACGGCAGTCCGACCGGGAAGACGCGGTTTGTTGAATACTTCCAAGACGCACCTCCGCCCGGCGCGATCAAAGATCGGCTGGAGTTGAACGGGATGGCGCAGGACAAGACCAAGTTCGAGACGGAGTTTGTGTTTGAAGCCAACGCGGTCGAGATGCGGGTCGAGTTTCGCGAGCCCGCATCCGTCAACTACAAGGGCGGACTGAAGGTCGGCATCTCGATTCCCGCGTCACATAACTTCCCGGAGAACACCACCTTCGAGGAAACGAAAAAAACGTGCGCCGGCTACACCCTGGCCTTCGACGAAGCCAAGGGCGGCACGGTGGAACTGAAATTCCACTCGGTCGCAACCCTGACGAACATGATCGAGTCCGCCACCATCAAAGGTCCGTGGGGACCACGCGTGCTCACCATCACCCAACGCCGCGGCGCGGTGTCCATCGGCAATTATCCGAGCACGCCGATCTGGCGGGGATTCGGCATCCGCAAGTACCTGGCCTCTGGCCAAAAAGTTCCCGCGATCCGCGTGGCGGTGGAGTAAGAGTCCCTAACAAAACCAAAGATGGCTGGTGGGAGCGACATTCCTGTCGCGCCTTCGCGGCGACGAAACCGCTACGGCGGTGCAGGCGCGGCTGGTCGGGGCAAGAATGCCCCTCCCACAGAGTATTGTTAGGCGCTCTAAGCCGGCGCGCGATTGAGCGGGGTGCCGGAGCGTCACCCCTTCGCGTACTTCGCCGCGCGTTTGACCAGTGCCATCGCGACCGGGAGGTTGAGGTCGGCGAGCCGCTTGAAACGGATGCAACACTTGCCGACCGACACTTTGCCGAGTCGCGTCTTGTTCTTCTCCAGCAAGTAGCCGGTCGCGCCGCAACAGCAGAGGTAGAGACTGATGTACTGCTTCTGACTCGCCAACCCCACCACCGGCGAATCCCCTTCCCGTCCGCTGGCATACCGGTAATGGTAGTTGCCGCACCCGATCATTCCGTAAGCGATGTGCGGCTGGAGCGACGGCGCCGCTTTGCGAATCGCCCGATGCAACGTCGTCAACGCCGCCCGCCGCTCCGCCGGCAAGCTCGCGAGGTACTGGACTGGCGTCCGAATGTTCTTCGCCGCTTTCATGGGTTCAGACGATCTCCTTCGCGCATTTCAAAAACCGTTCTGCGGTCGCGGTGAGTCCGGCTTTGGGCCACGCCGCCCCGATGACCAATGGCAGCGGAGCAGGCGAAAACGGGATGAGTTTCAAACGCGGCCCGGCGGTGCAGGCCAGAGATTGCGCCGCAATGGCCACACCCGCGCCCGACTCGACCGCCGCGATCAGGCTGCTGACGCTGTCGTGTTCCTCGGCGATGCGCGGTTTGTTTTTGATGCCGGCAAAGATGGCCGCCAACAATTCGTGAGCGTCGGGGTAGTCTTTGCGGTTGTAGGAGATGATCGGCTCCCGCGCGACCTCCGCCAGCGTCACCGAACGTCGGCCTGCCAGCAAATGTTTGGGCGCAACCGCGAGGCACAGCGCGTCGCGCATCAGCTCCTCGAATCTTAATCCGCGCAACATGGCGGGCGTCGAGCGCACGACGAAAGCGATCTGCAATTTCCCCTCGCGCAAGCCTGTGAGCATTTCCTCGATCGAGAAATCATGCAGTTTCACCCGCACGCTGGGCGACTCGGCTTGAAAAGCCCGCAACGCTGCCGGCAAGATGCGCGCCGTCAACGACGGCGCGTAGCCGACATGCAGTTCGCCACCGGTGGCAACGGTCCGCGCCGCTTTCACGGCATCCTCCGCGCGTTGGAGCACCGCGCGCGCTTCGATCAGGAACGCGCGACCGGATTCCGTCAGTCGCACCGACTTCGCGCTGCGTTCCAGCAGCAGGAATCCCAGTTCTTCCTCCAGATCGCGAATCTGCCGGCTCAACGCCGGCTGCGACACGTGCAACTTCAGCGCGGCGCGGGAAACGTTCTCCTCTTCGGCGACCCCGACAAAGTAGCGCAGATGGCGCAGTTCCATGCGCTGCGGAGTATACCCTTTGGTTATGCTGAGGCAAGGTTCATCCAAAGGTGCGCGCGACGTGCTTATGAAAGGGGATCGTCCGGTAAGTGCGGTTGGGCTGACCCAAGCGGCGAATCACCTTGTTCCACGAGTCATGATTTCTTCAAACGCCTTCCAGCTACCGAATAGAATCGCGTAGATGGCGCTGTTGACCAAGTAGTGCCTGTCGATGTCCTGTTTGGTTGGTTTCCTGCCGAGCTTTCGGCCGAGACGCTCATATTGGTAGAGCAAGATGCGTCCGATGTTGTGACGAGTGGCGTAGGCGGGATCGAGCGTCTGGTTCGCAAAGACTTCGATGACACGGTCATCAAAGTGGACCTTACAACCCAAAGGCAAATTCAAGATCTCTTTTCGCGTTTTGTTGCCACCGAGGCCGGTGGTCGGTTCGTCCTCCTCAAATGGAAGCAGTCCTTGATAGTCGAGAATCTTGTGCGCGTTTTTAAAGTTCCCGATGAAGTCGATTACGATGCAGTGCGACTTACCGACGTATTTCCGAAGGCCACGTCCCAGCTGCTGGTAAAAGATCCGCTTCGATTCCGTCGGTCTGAGAAAGAGAAGGCATTCGACGAATGGCAAATCAGCCCCCTCGTTCAGGACATCCACAACGCAAAGCACAGACAATCCACCGCTCTTGAATACATCCAGCGTTTGCTCGCGGTTCTGCCTATCTGTTTCAGAGGTGTAAAGCGCGGCAGCCACATCCTCTGAGTTAAAACTGGCCGCGACGCGCTCCGCGTGTTTGATCGAGCAGCAGAATGCGACCGTTGGCTTGCCCGCGGCCTTCTCTCGCCATTTCCGAATTATTGCGCGGTCTCTTTCTGGAACGACGAGAGCCTTTTCAAGGTCTCGAACACTGTAGGTCAAGCCATTGTGCTGAAGTTGAGCGTAATCAACATCGTCGAAGCATCCAAAATAATGGTAGGGACAGAGAACTCCGGTTTCGATGCCAAAGCGTATTTCATAACTGATTACAATGTTGCCGTTGCAGAGTTGGAGAATGTCCCGGCGGTCGCCCCGAAATGGAGTTGCTGTGAGCCCAAGCAGGAAAGGTGGCTGTATCTGTTCAATGAGACGGCGGTAGGATTTCGCGGCGGCGTGATGGAATTCATCAACGACGACGTAATCGAACTGGCTGGCAGACAGTTCTGCCAAATTCTCCGCGACCAGCCTGATGGTCGCTATGTTCACACGATTTAATCGTCGCAGTGAGGAAGCGTTCTCCAAACGGGTGACACTCTCCGCGCCAAACTTTGCCTGGAATTCAGACTCGGCTACGTCCAAGATTTCGTGTGTGTGAGCAATGTAAAGAACACGGTTTGGGTCCAGAGTCTTGGCGTCCTCGGCGGCGATTCGCGTCTTACCGCTACCTGGCGGCAATACTATCAAGCCGGCCTTTTGTCCGATGGCGTGGGCTGCCGTCAGCCCATCCAACGCTTCCTTCTGCAATAGGTTAAGGATTCGTTTTCGTGGGGAGTAGCCGCATTTGCATCTTCCGGCAGAAATTCGCCGTGAGTCGCGCGGGCACAGGAATCCATGTGCAACAAAGAGTCGCGCCAAGTCCACGGCGTCGAAAATCGAATACTGGCAACCAATCTCTTCGCATGTGGAGCAAAACTGTTCCTTTGCAGGGTCGAGAACTGTTCCTGGTGCGGCAAACACGCCGAATTTCAAGCCGTCGATTTTCTTGAGACGGTAAATCTGATGCGCAACGTCAGCCTGTCGAACTGTCGGGAATGACTTTCCCTTTAGAATGAACGCTGCCATTCCGTGCTGACCTTTGACCGTAACCCTGTGCGTGAAGATGTCGGCGATTTCGGCCGGGCCATGCGGCGTCTGGCCCACGTCCGCGAGAATTGAGCGAAGGAACGGTTCTAACTCCTCGCGTTCATCAAGCTGTTTTACCGCACGGAGAAGTTCGGGCGTTACGTCTCCGGCTGGGCATTCCTTTACCTCTTTGAAGTTGTCGAAAGCTTCGATTGGAATTAGCAGGCTCACAAGCATCATTCGCCGAGCGAAAATAGCTAGCGCCCTGCATCAGGTTTCTGTTCGACTTTTTCCAAAAGATGAAAAAATCTGTGTCGATCAGGACTGGAGAATCGCAGAATTGTCTTTCCAACCTTATCCACGTAGTTCGCAGCAACGGCTTCGACAGTGGCAGCGGCTGCGGCGCCTAACGAGGGTTCAATCAGCGTCCCGACCGCACCGCCTACGATTGCCTCCATGGCGGCGCGTCCGAATCTTGCCCGATCTTCAATTTGTTTTCGGATTTCGTCATGAAGGCGTTGCCAATCATCCACGTTTTTTGGATCAACCTCACCTCGTTGAGCGAGTTGTGACATCACATCCATGACGTCAAAAAACAAGCGCTTGGTTTCCGCTATATCGCGATCTTGGAATAACTGTATCAGTTTCTGAGACTCCCAATCTGCGAGGACTCGAATTGGACGGACGCCGGTAATGCGGCGAACTAGAAATTCAAGCTGCCCCGGCTTCTGGTAATAATGGGTTTCTCGCGGAAAGCGGACTGGCTCGGCAAACCCGACGCCAACCTTTTCCAGCCGCGCGATATCCTTTGGCCCCCAAATGAAATTTCCGCCAATCGACGCGCTGATTGGCGATACATAGACATGCTTGGTCACCCGAATGAACTCCAACGCTTCCTCAAGTCTTGAGTCGGCGATCAGTTGACTGACATATTCTGAGGCGTGAGGGGCCACGACATCTAGGTAAGCCCAACGCGTGGCGACGACCCTTGGCATTCTCTCGCGGGAGCTTCGTGAGGCGTGTAAAACAGCTGTGACTCGGTCGGGGCTGGTTTTCTCCAGTTCGATCATTGATCTCTCCAACTGTTCAGCATGCGTCTCGATCCGGCTATCGTAACGGCAGTCTCTCGCGCGAAAGTAAGCGTCTACTCTTTCGCCGTTCACCAAAGCGCGTTTCAAAAGACCCGCGAGGTGGCCCATTCCTTCCCAGTCACTCGGATTTCTAGCATAAAGGTTCGGAATGAGAATCCGTCGCTCAGCCAACTCCTCCGCAATTTTGATCGTGATGTGGTAGCGCTCCTCGAACTGCTGGGGGTGTAGAGGTTCAAGATCAAATACGGTAGGCGGGCCCAAAACAATTTGGTGCACCAGCGGGACTCCCGCCGGCAGGTTCGCTGGACGACTCTGCAGACTTGCAAGCTCCGGAAAGAAGTTTGAAACGTCACCGTCGCCGATGATGGTGTGTTTCAGAACAAGTTCGTTCGCGAGATTTGCGGCTTGCTGCCGATCTTCAGCGATTCGCTTTTCGACTAGTTCCTTGACGCTTTCAGTGCTCATGGGCTTGAAAGTTTTCTTTGCAGTTTGATTCGATGCTGGTCTTCAGCTTTGCATACGGTGCTTCTCAAAAGGTTTTTCCGCGTTGCCTTCACCGGGCAATTCCATGCGTGGGCGAGTATACCCTTTAGTTATGCTGAGGCAAGAAACATGGTCTTTCCCGGATTCGCAGTGGTGTGGCATCGTTGGCCATGACGAAAATACGAAAAGCCAACGAACGAGGGCACGCCGAATACGGCTGGCTGGACACATATCACACGTTCAGCTTCGCGGATTATTACGACCCACAATGGATGGGTTTCCGCAGCCTACGCGTGATCAACGATGATCTCGTGATGCCGGGGCAGGGTTTCGGCACGCATCCGCATCGCGACATGGAAATCATCACCTACATCCTCAGCGGCGCGCTGGAACACAAGGATTCGATGGGCAACGGCCGCGTGATCCGTCCGGGCGAGGTGCAATATATGTCCGCCGGCGCGGGCGTGCAGCACAGCGAGTTCAACCCGTCGAAGGATGAGGCGGTGCATTTGCTGCAAATCTGGATTCAGCCCGACCGCAAGGGCGTGAAGCCACGTTACGCGGAGAAGTCGCTCGTGGACGCGCCTGCCGGGAAGCTGCACTTGGTCACGAGCAAGACCGGTCGCGATGAATCAATCGCCATCCATCAGGATGCCGACCTCTGGCTGGCCAAACTCGACGCCGTCAATCGCGTTACGCACAAGCTCGCATCCGGCCGCCACGCGTGGGTTCACGTTGTGGAAGGCGAGGTCGTGCTCAACGGAAAGACATTGAGCGGCGGCGACGCGGCAGCGGTCAGTGAAGAAGGCATACTGGAACTGAGCGCGACGAAACTGTCGCAAGTTCTGTTGTTCGATCTCAACTAAACCCAAAGGAGAATCCGATGAATGCAAACACGCAGAAACTCACCGGCAAAGTGGCACTGGTCACCGGCGGTTCGCGCAGCATCGGCGCGGCGATTGCCAAACGACTCGCCGCCGACGGCGCGGCGGTTGCCATCACCTACAGTTCGTCGCCGGCCAAAGCCGACGAAGTCGTCCGGACAATTGAAGCAGCCGGCGGCAAAGCGCTGGCCATCAAGGCCGACGCTGCGGACACGAAAGCCGTCCGCTCAGCCGTCACCAAGACTGTAGAAAAGTTTGGCGGCATCGACATCCTCGTGAATAACGCTGGTGTGGCGGTCATCGCTCCCATCGACCAATTCACGATTGAGGATTTCGACAAGTCGATCGCTGTGAACGTTCGCGGCGTGTTCGTGGCTGCACAAGAAGCGGCGCGGCATATGCGTGAGGGCGGCCGCATCATCAACATCGGCAGTGTTAATGCCGACCGGATGCCGTTTGCGGGCGGCAGTGTCTATGCCCTGACCAAGGCAGCGGTCGCGGGTCTCACGCGCGGTCTGGCGCGCGACCTCGGTCCGCGCGGCATCACGGTCAACAACGTCCAGCCCGGTCCCGTGGACACGGACATGAATCCCGCGACCGGCCCATTCGCGGAGAGCCTCAAAGGTTTGATGGCGCTCCCGCGTTACGGCCACGCCGAGGAAATCGCCGGCATGGTCGCCTATCTCGCCAGCCCCGAAGCCGGTTTCGTTACCGGCGCGAGTCTGACGATTGACGGCGGTTTCGCCGCCTGACCGAAAGACGCACTCGATGGGATTGGGAATGGGCTCGGCTGCACGACGTGATACACGTCACGCCTTCGTGTAAATCTCGCTCCCCTTTTCACTGAACTCGCGGCTCTTGTCTTCCATCCCCTTCTGCAACGCTTCCTCCTCGCCGATCCCCGGCTCCGCCGCATATTTCCGCACGTCCTCGGTGAGCTTCATCGAGCATCCGCCTTCGCCCAAGCTTCGGCGGACAGGGAAGTGGGCGCACATTGCCAGCGACTATTTCTTCGGCGGCAATTCGCGGACAAACGACCACGAGACTTCGGCGACCTGGCCGTTGTCGTAGTGTACGAAGAAGCCGGAATGACACTCGTCCTCCAAGACGACTTTCACGATGTCCGCCTTCGGTGAAATCCGATTGGCCACGCGGATCGCAGAGTGCGGTTCCAGAAAGCTAATTCCGTCTTCAAATTCCACCTCGAACGCATCCTCCCAAGGCAGGTAACGCACATGTGTCAAGTCCACCATCTTGGCGGTCCCGAACGGCTTCTTCATGTTCTTCAGCGTCTTCACAGGCGACCTTCCTTCTGCAATTCCTGAATGATCTTAACCAACTTCGCCTCCGGTTTCCAACCCTCAATTCCTCGAAGCGTCGTCAAATTGAGTCGCCCGATCTTTTTGCCTGACTGCGTGCGTACGTGAACATGCAGCGGCGGATGATCGCCTTTCCACCAGATGATGATGTAACCACCACGTCGAATCAGCCCCATCGCCTCACGCCTTCTGGTACAACTCACTGCCAGCACGCTTGAACTCCTCGCTCTTTCCCTTCATACCCTCTTCCGCATAGCGGCGAACTTCTTCGGTGATCTTCATCGAACAAAACTGCGGGCCGCACATGCTGCAGAAGTGGGCGAGCTTTGCGCCGTCGGCCGGCAGGGTCTCGTCGTGGAAATCACGGGCGGTTTCAGGGTCGAGACTGAGGTTGAACTGGTCTTCCCAGCGGAATTCGAAACGCGCTTTGCTCAACGCATCGTCGCGCAGCCTCGCGCCGGGATGGCCTTTCGCAAGGTCGGCGGCGTGAGCGGCAATCTTGTAGGCGATGACGCCGTCTTTGACGTCTTTCTTGTTCGGCAGACCGAGATGTTCCTTCGGGGTGACGTAACAGAGCATCGCGCAGCCGTACCAGCCGATCATGGCGGCGCCGATGGCGCTGGTGATGTGGTCGTAGCCGGGAGCGATGTCGGTGGTGAGCGGGCCGAGCGTGTAGAACGGGGCTTCGTGACACCACTCCAATTGTTTCTCCATGTTCTCTTTGATGAGGTGCATGGGGATGTGGCCGGGGCCTTCGTTCATGACTTGGACGCCCTGCGCCCACGCGCGTTTCGTGAGGTCGCCCTGCGTGAATAACTCGCCGAATTGCGCTTCGTCGTTGGCGTCGGCAATCGAGCCGGGCCGCAGACCATCGCCGATGCTGAAGCTCACATCGTAGGCGGCCATGATTTCGCAGATGTCGTCCCAATGGGTGTAGAGGAAGTTTTCCTGATGATGGGCAAGACACCACTTGGCGAGGATCGAGCCGCCGCGGCTGACGATGCCGGTCACGCGCTTGGCGGTGAGCGGGATGTACTTAAGCAGCACGCCGGCATGCACGGTGAAATAGTCTACCCCCTGCTCGGCCTGCTCGATGAGTGTGTCGCGGTAGGTCTCCCACGTGAGTTCTTCGGCTTTGCCGCCGACTTTTTCGAGCGCTTGGTAGATCGGCACGGTGCCGATGGGCACGGGGCTGTTGCGAATGATCCACTCGCGGGTCTCGTGGATGTTCTTGCCGGTCGAGAGGTCCATGACGGTGTCCGCGCCCCACTTGGTAGCCCACCGCATCTTTTCGACTTCTTCCTCGACGGAACTGGTGATCGCGGAGTTGCCAATGTTGGCGTTGATCTTCACGAGGAAGTTCCGGCCGATGATCATCGGCTCGCTTTCGGGGTGGTTGATGTTGGCCGGGATGATGGCCCGACCCCGGGCCACTTCGCTGCGGACAAACTCGGGATCAAGATTCTCGCGGATGGCAATGAATTCCATCTCGGGCGTGATGTCACCGTTACGGGCGAGTTGGAGTTGGGTGACGAGTTTTCCCCGCCGGCCACGAACCCACGAGGCGCGCAATTTGGGAAGCCCGGCCGTTAAGTCATGATTCTCAGGCCCACTGGTGTCGTACACGCGGAACGGCTCGTTCACCTCGATCTTGCCGGTATGGCTGACCGTCGGCGAAAGTTTTATTTCCCGAAACGGGACGCGCACATCGGGATGGAATTTGCCCGCGACATGGACTTTGCAGGAGTTGGGCAGCGAGTCGCTGCTGTGAGGCTCAAGACTGCTTTTGGATGCGATCATGTTCTCCCTCCGCCAGCATTACCTGGATCAGGTTCGTCGGGTTTGTTCTCAGTCCCGATCCCGCCAATGCGGGACGGGACACCCCGGTTGATTTATCAATGGAACGACCGGCCGCAACCGCACGCCTCTTTCACGTTCGGGTTCTTGATCTGAAACCCCGAGCCTTGCAGGCTATCGAGGTAATCAATCACGCTGCCCTGCATGAAATTGGCGCTCATCGGGTCGATCACCACTTCGACGCCGTCCTGTTGGATCACTTCGTCGTCGGGCTTCTGGTCGTCGAATCCCATGCCGTACTGCATGCCCGAGCAGCCGCCCGCCTCCACGTACACGCGGAGGGGTTTGCCCTTTGTTTCGTCGCCCGCTCGTAGCGTCTTGATCTGCCGGGCGGCGTTATCGGTTAGTGTGATCGATGCCATTGCCAGACGCACACTAACAAGTTCGCCTGGTCGTGTCAAACGCTGGAAATGAATTGATGGCGCAGAAGATTTATGCAGAATGACGCCCGCCATGAAAATCTCAATCAGTCTGGTCGCGGTGGTGGTGTTGAGCGCGGCAGTGATGGTCGGCGCCGAGGAGACGAAGATGAAATCCATTTACGATTTTACGCTGAAGGACATTGATGGGAAGCCGGTGAAGCTGGAGCAGTTCCGCGGCAAGGCGGCCCTGCTGGTCAACGTCGCCAGCCAGTGCGGCTACACGCCGCAGTACACGGGCTTGCAGGCGCTCTACGCCAAGTACAAGGATCAGGGCCTCGTCGTGCTCGGATTTCCCGCCAACAATTTCGGGGCGCAAGAACCCGGCAACGACGCCGACATCAAGACGTTTTGCACGAGCAAGTACGACGTCACCTTCCCGATGTTCTCGAAAATCTCCGTCAAAGGCGACGACCAGCATCCGCTGTATCAATTCCTGACGAACAAGGAAACCGACCCGCAGTTTGCCGGCGACATCGCGTGGAACTTCAACAAGTTCCTCGTGGACCGAAAGGGCAACATCGTCGCCCGGTTCGAGTCGAAGGACGCGCCCGAAAGCGACCAGGTCGTGCAAGCCGTCGAGCAGGCGTTGAAGAACTGACGCTACCAGATCGCCACCGCGCCGTAGCCCACCACACGGTCGTAGTCGCCGCTGACATCACCACTGGTTCGGTAGTCCAGCAACTCGGCGCGCTTCGCGCCCAGTTGCTTCGCGGCCACCAGCACGATGTACGTCGGCGCGACGCCGCACATCGAGACGTCCACCTCTTTCACGCGCTGCATCAAACCGTCCTCATCGAGACTCACCACCGCGTCCAGCACGAGCTTGTCTTTGATGTTGGACGTCTGCTGGTCTTCGTAGTGATTGAGATCCGTGGACGCGACGAGCAAGACCGGCTGACCGTATTCGCGCACGACGGTGGCGACCGCCCGGCCGATTTCACGGAGTTTCGCGCGTCCGCCGCTTTCCGGCCATCCGCCACCGATCAGCACCGGCACGATCTGGACGCGGGGGTTCAGGCGATGGAGCATCGGCACCTGCACCTCCAGCGAATGCTCCGGACCATGGGCCGATTGATCGGCAACCAACAATTCGCACCCATCCAACAGTTCACCTGCCAGCGGCTCGCAGACCGGCACATCACCCACCGGCGTGTGCCACTTGCCGGCATCGTACACCGCGTAGTCGCTGCCCGCGCCGTGATGGTTCGGGCCGACAAGGATTACGCGGTCGGGAATCTCCACCTGAGAATACACAATACCGGCTGTCTGACCCGAATACATCCACCCCGCATGTGGTACAACCACGGCGATGGCGTGTCGCTTCTCCGTCCTGGCCGGCAACAACTCCGCCAACGCCGCCGCGACATCGCTCGCGCCAGCCGGGTAAAACTGCCCCGCCACTGCCGGTGGCCGAATCATGGTTGCCTTTTCGCCTCTGCCTCCTAAGCTACTGCCGCCCCTTGAAACTTTCACCAACCAAATTCGCCCAACTCGTCGAGGAAGGCCTCGCCCTCATCCCCGCCGAACTGCGCCAGCACATCGACAACGTCGGCATCGTCATCGAAGACGAACCCAGCCTCGAACTGCTCGACGATCTCAACATCCCCGATGACGAAACGCTCTACGGCCTCTACACCGGCACCCCGCTCACCGAACGCGCCGTCGAAGGCGAACCTCTCCTACCTGACAAGATCGTGATCTATCGCCGCCCGCTACTCGAAGACTTCGACGACCCCGACGAAATCCGCCGCGAAATCGCCCGCACCGTCATCCACGAAATCGCCCATCATTTCGGCATCGATGAACAACGTCTCGCCGAGTTGGGTTGGGAGTGAGCACCCCCTGACACCCCACGCTAAAGTGTGAACTCCAAACACACCCGTTCGGAGTTCAAGCTTTAGCTTGTTCGCCGCCGACCACCGTTTTACAGTTGCACCATGATGAATCGCTTCCGATCCTTCCTCGCTCCGGCGCTGATTGGCCTGCTGTCGCTCGGACCGGCCTCCGCCGGCACCCTCAAAGTCGTCTCCAGCCTGCCCCGCACCGGCAGTTCCAACGCCCAAAGCTCCTCCATCGTCAACGGCATCCGCATGGCCATCGACGAAGTCGGCGGCAAAATCGGTGATGACGCGATCGCGTACGAGGACTGGGACGACGCCTCGCCCGAACGCGGCCAATGGGATCCCGCTGTCGAAGCCGCCAATGCCCAACGCGCCGTCAAAGACAAGGACATCATCGCCTACATCGGCACCTACAACTCCGGCGCCGCCAAAATCGCCATGCCGATCCTCAACCGCGCCTCCCTCGTCATGGTCAGCCCCGCCAACACCTATCCCGGCCTCACCAAACCCGGCCTCGGCGAAGCCAACGAACCCGCCGTGTATCGCCCCTCCGGTAAGGTGAACTACTTCCGCGTCGTCCCTGCCGATGACATTCAGGGCGAAGTCGCCGCCACGTGGGCCAAAGAACTCGGCACCAAGAAAGCCTTCATCCTCCACGACCGCGAACTCTACGGCAAAGGCATCGCCGACGTCTTCAAGCGCGTCTGCGGCAAACTCAGCATCGAAGTCGTCGGCTACGAAGGCATCGACTCCAAAGCCGCCAACTACCGCTCGCTCGTCACCAAGATCAAGAGCACCGGGGCCGACCTCGTCTATTTCGGCGGCACCACGCAGAACAACGCCGGCCAGGTCGCCAAAGACCTCGTCGCCGGCGGCGCGAAAGTCAATCTGATGGGTCCAGACGGCTGCCGCGAAACCGCCTTCATCGAAGCCGCCGGCAAAGACGTGCTCGACGACCACACCTACGTCACCTTCGGCGGCCTCCCGCCCGACAAACTGACCGGCAAAGGCAAAGACTTTTACGAAAACTACAAACAGAAGTTCAACGCCGAACCCGAAGCCTACGCCGTGTACGGCTACGAATCCGCCCGCGTCGTCCTCGACGCCATCACCCGCGCCCAGACCAAAGACCGCCCCGGCATCCTCGCCGCCGTCGCCACCACCAAAGATTTCGACGGCGCCCTCGGCAAATGGAGCTTTGACGAAAACGGCGACACCAGCCTGAAAGTCATGATGGTCGAGGCCGTCAAAGCCGGGAAGTTCGTGCCAGTGAAGATCGTGGGGCAGTAAGCGAGATTTCTACATGAGAGTCATGGGCAAGGTTCTGGCTTCGATCGTCATTCTGGCCCTTGCCGCCATGATTTCGCTTAAGGGCTGCGAGTTGCTTGAGTTCAGACCCAACGCCATCTTTGTGAGGCACTTTGGTGACCCCATCCCGGCTTCGGTAATCATCGCGGAGCGTTCTGGCTTTACTGCGCTTGCTGGTTCGTCCGAGTACTTGGTTTTTTCCGTTAGCACAAACGATCTATCCATTCTCCTCCGGCGACGACAGCTTAAAGAGATACCGCTCACCGTGAACACAACTGCAACAGCAAACATATGGAATCTCGTTTCCAAAGATGAACTTAGTCGCGAGGTAGTAGCCGCGCACGCAAAGGGCTTTGTGGCCACTAAGGCATACGTCAACGGCAAAGATGGAGGTCGTGTCTGGTATCTCCTTTTGGTGGACCAAAGCGGCACAAATGTGCTTTACCACTACGTGAAGATGTGAACACTTTCTGCTATCGTTCCGTCTTGCGCCGGTCTGCCGACTACGCGCTTTGATGGAGATGGGCTGTCTTGATATTGCCATCTCGATTTGTTACGTTCTTGCCATGTCGATCAATGAACTCGAACGGGAACTGACTGATTTGCCGCCAGAACAGCAGGATCGCTTGGCGGCGTATCTCGTGCATCTGCGCCAGCAGCGCGACCCGAAAGTTCGCAAGGAATTGGCCGATCGCATCAATGATCGCGATCCGTCTCACTGGGTGACTTTGGACGAGCTTAAGCAGCGCTGGAAAGAGTAAGACTTGCCCGCTTATCGCGTCCTGATCACGCACGAGGTGCTTGCCACTCCAGGGCCGTCAGCTCGGACGAAGCAATCGATTCTCAGCTTCCTCAACCGACTCGCCGATGATCCATTTCAGACAGGTGACTACCAGGACAAGGATGAAGTTGGCCGCCCGATTCAAATCAAGATCATCGGGCCTTATGCACTGACTTACTGGGCCGATCACGCAGTGAAGGAAGTAAAGGTCATCAGGATCGAGAAGGCGGATCGTCCGTAGGTTGCAGCAGCACAGGTGGATGTTTGCGATTGCGACGTTCCTGGCACGCCGCTACAGTCGCCGCCATGTCCGGCACGGAAATCCTCCTCCAGCAACTTATCATCGGCCTCTCCAACGGCTTGATCATCGCGCTGATCGCGTTGGGGTACACGATGGTGTATGGGATCATCGAGTTGATCAACTTCGCGCACGGGGACCTGTTCATGCTCGGGTGTTTCTGCGCGCTGACGTTGGTGGGAGGTTTGGGGCTGACGCATCCCGGGTCGGTCCTCGTGTTGCTGGCGATCGTGCCGGTGTTCTGCGGCGGACTGAACTGGTTGGTGGATCGACTCGCCTACCGGCATCTGCGGCATGCGCCGCGGCTCGCGCCGCTCGTCTCGGCCATCGGCGTGTCATTTGTTTTTCTGAATCTCGGTCTGTTCTGGGGTGGGCTGCCGATGGCGGTGTTTGGGATGGGGCGGACCGCGGCGGCGCCGAAAGATTTCCCGGATCTGATCTCCAACCGCAGTCTCCTTGGTGATTCGGCCATCAGTTTCACCGTGAAAGACCTGATGGTGATCGGCATCACGATCCCGCTGATGCTCGGGTTGACGTGGTTTGTGAAACGCACCCGCACCGGCAAGGCGATGCGCGCAGTGGCGCAAGACCAGTTGGCGGCGAAGTTGATGGGCATCCCGGTGGACGGGGTAATCGGCAATACGTTCCTTCTCGGCGGCGCTCTCGCCGGCGTGGCGAGCGTGGTGTACGCGCTGTACAACAACACGATCTATTTTCAGATGGGCTACCGCGCCGGGATCGATGCGTTCACCGCCGCGGTGCTGGGCGGCATCGGCAGCCTGCCGGGCGCGGTGCTCGGCGGACTCCTGATCGGGCTGGTGCGCGCGTTCAGTGACCAGTATCTGGAGACGCGGTGGACGAACGTGATGGTGTTTACCATTCTGATTTTGGTCTTGGTCTTCCAACCATCCGGACTCCTTGGCGCAAAGCAGCGGGAGAAGGTATGAGGGCACAACGATTCCTGTTCGTAGTCAGCGACGCAGCGCAGCGGAGTCGCGTGGTCTGGCGGAACGGCACTCCGCTGGCGCTTCGTGCCTTACTACAAACGCCGTCATGAAAATCCTCCGCACTCATTGGGCATTGCTTGCCATTGCGGCGATCATCCCGCTCCTCGATCCGCTGCTGCCGGAGGCGTGGCAGATCGCCGACCTGATGCGGCCCATCTTCATCTTCGCGATCCTTGGGTTGGGCGTGAACATCCTCACCGGCTACACGGGCTTGCTCAACCTTGGCGTCGCCGCGTTCATGGCGGCGGGCGCGTACACGTATGCGATCCTGACGTGTGACATCTATCCGTTTCAACTCGGCTTCTGGCCGGCATGTCTCGTGACGTTTGTCGTCGGGATCATGCTCGGCGTCGTGCTCGGGTTGCCGACCATCCGGCTGCGGGGCGATTACCTGGCCATCGTCACGCTCGGCTTCGGCGAGATCATGCAGGACGTGCTCAAGAATCTCGACGTCATCACCAAAGGCACGCAAGGCATCAATCCCCTGCCCTACCCGACGTTCTTCGGCTACCGGTTCACCACCGATGCGTACCTGCCGTGGTACTACCTGTTCCTCGCGATCCTCGCGGTGCTCGTGCTGTTCAATCGCAACCTCCAACGTTCCCGCATCGGCCGCGCGTGGGTCTCCATCCGCGAAGACGAACTCGCTGCCACCTGCATGGGCGTCAATTCGATGCGCATGAAACTGCTCGCGTTCGCCATCGGCGCCGCGCAATGCAGCCTCGCGGGCGCGCTCTGGGCGAGTTTCCTCGGCTCCAGCGGCGAACCCGGCAACTACGACTTTCAAATCTCGATCATCGCCCTCTGCATCGTCATCGTTGGCGGCATGGGCAATCTCGCCGGCGTCCTGATCGGCGCGGTCGTGATGATGGGCTTCAACTCCATCGTCCTCGAAAAACTCTCCCTCTTCCTCAAGAGCCACGGCCTCGTCAGCAGCACCAACGTTTTCACCTCGCCCGGCAACTGGAAATACCTCGCCTACGGCCTCGCGCTCATTCTCATGATGCGCTTCCGCCCCGAGGGACTACTTCCATCGCGCCGCGTCAAAGCCGAACTGCATCGGGAAGACGAATCATGAGCCTCCTCGAAGTCCGAGAACTCACTGTCCGGTTTGGTGGTCTCGTCGCTGTGAGCCGCGTCAGCTTCCAAGTCCAACCTGGCGAAATCGTTTCCCTCATCGGGCCCAACGGTGCCGGCAAGACCACCATCTTCAACGCCATCACCGGCATCCATTGCTCCACCGAAGGAAAAGTTTGTTTCCAAGGAGCAGAGATTTGCCGGTGGCTGCAGCCACTCGCCGCCGCCGGCCTGGCGGCGGTCGGTCTCCTCACCGCCATCGTTCTCACGTTGCTGCTCAACATCCAGTCGCTCTGGGAAACAGCCGTGAGCCACCACTACCAATACCTCCAGCCATTCCCGTGGGACGCGGCGGCGCGCTCCTTCATCGGCTTCTTTACCGATCAACCCGGCCCGCGCGTCATCCTGCCGGGTCTGATCGGCTTGGCGCTCGGACTTGGCGGTGCCGCGTCCGTCTGGCAACGCGCGCGGCGCGCCCCCGAAGTCGCCGCCCGCGCCGGCCTCGCCCGCACCTTCCAAAACATCCGACTCTTCAAACAAATGACCGTGCGGGAGAATGTTCTCATCGGGATGGACCAACACCTCCACACCAAACTGTGGGATGCCGCCTGCCGGCTGCCCCGCTTCTGGCGCGAACACCGCGACGCGACGCAACGCGCTGAAGAAATCCTCCGCTTCGTCGGCCTTGACAAACAGTCCGACACTGTCGCCGAGAACCTCGCCTACGGTCACCAGCGCCGGCTCGAAATCGCCCGCGCCCTCGCCGCCCAGCCGCGTCTGCTCCTGCTCGACGAACCCGCGGCCGGCATGAACGCCGCCGAAACCACCGCCCTCATGGATCTCATCCGCCGCATCCGCGACAAGGGGATCACGGTCCTGCTGATCGAACACCACATGAAAGTCGTCATGGGCATCTCCGACCGCATCATCGTCCTCGACCACGGCGAGAAAATTGCCGAAGGTACGCCGCCAGAGGTCTGCGGCAATCCGAAAGTCATCGAAGCCTATTTGGGGAAATCCGATGCTGCGGCTTGAAAACGTCCATACCGGCTACGGCCCCATCGAGGTCCTCAAAGGCCTCGATCTGACCGTCAACGAAGGTGAGATCGTCGCCGTCCTCGGCGCCAATGGTGCCGGCAAGTCCACGACGCTGATGACCATCAGCGGCATCCACCCCTGCCGGCAGGGGCGGATTTCGTTCCGCGATGATCCGATTCACGATCAGCCCTCCCATGAAATTGTCCGACGCGGTATCAGTCAAGTGCCCGAAGGTCGTCGCATCTTCCCGCGCCTCACCGTGCGCGAGAACCTGGAAATGGGCGGCTACTCTTGTAGGAGCGCCCTTCCGGGCGCGATTGACCGCGTCTTCGCCCTCTTCCCCATTCTGAAGGAGCGTCAACAGCAACTTGGCGGCACGCTCAGCGGCGGCGAACAACAGATGCTCGCCATCTCGCGCGCGCTCATGGCGAAACCGAAACTGCTCCTCCTCGACGAACCATCCCTCGGCCTCGCGCCGTTGATCGTCGCGAAGATTTTCGACATCATCCGCGAGATCAACCGCCGGGGAGTCACCATCCTGCTGGTCGAACAAAACGCCAACATGGCCCTCCACGTCGCCCAGCGCGGTTACGTGCTGGAAACCGGCCGCATCGTGTTGCATGATACCGCCACCAATTTGATGAACAACGAACAGGTGAAGAAGAGCTACCTCGGAGGATGACATGACCAAGCCGACCGTCGCGATCATCGGCGCGAGCGCCGACCCGGCCAAGTTCAGCAACAAATCGCTGCGCGCCCACGTCCAAGCCGGTTACGACGTTTTTCCGGTGAACCCGAAGGAAGCAGCCATCGAGGGTTTGAAGTGTTACAAGTCAGTCCTCGACATCCCGGTCGCGCTCGACCGCGTAAGCCTTTATCTGCCGCCGCCGGTCGGCGTCAAAGTGCTCGACGACATCGCCAAGAAAGGCTGCAAGGAACTCTGGGTCAATCCGGGCGCGGAAAGCCCCGAGTTGATCCAAAAGGCCGAGCAACTCCGCCTCAACGCCATCTACGCCTGCTCGTACATGAATGCGGCCGGACAATGACCACCTTCCCCGTCTCCCCCGAAAAGCACGCCCAACTGGCTGCCCGCATGACCGCGCTCGGCGTCAGCGAAACCGACATCGACGAATCATTCGTCCGCTCCGGAGGTCACGGCGGGCAGAACGTAAACAAGACTTCGACGTGCGTGATGCTCGTGCATCGTCCGACCGGCATCCGCGTGAAATGTCAGACCACCCGGCAGCAAGGACTGAATCGGTTCATCGCCCGCCGGCTGTTGCTCGACAAGGTCGAGGAACGCCAGAAGGGCTTTGTCGCCGCGGAGCGCGATCGCATCGAAAAGATCCGCCGGCAAAAGCGCCGGCGCTCCCGCCGTGCCAAAGACCGCATGCTTGCCGGGAAGGCACATCAATCAGAGAAGAAGCAATTGCGCAGCCGGGTATTTGGAGACTGACCGATCGGTGGGAGCCACGCGACTGTCGTACCGCAGCCGTCCCCGGCTGCGAGTTCCGAGGGCGTCCGGCCTCGACTGCCGCACCGAGACGGTGCGTGAACCCGCAGCCGGGGACGGCTGCGGCACGGGACGCAGAAACCGGCAGCGCACCACCCCCGCCACACAATCCAATTTACAAACGCTCACCAACTTCCTATCTTCACCGCACCAACGGAGGTCACCCATGTCTGCCACCACCAAGACCGAACTCTCATTCGTCCTCGCCAACCGACCCGGCACGCTCGCCGAAGTCCTCAACGCCCTCGCCCACGCCAAAGTCAATCTGCTCGCCTGCGACGCTTCCGGCGGCTTCGAGTACAACATCGTCCGCATCGTCCCCGACAGGACCAACAAAGCCCGCGCCGTCCTCCGCCGCAAAAGCTGCGATGTCGGCGAGGCCAAGGTGATCTGCGTCTCCACCACTGACCGTCCGGGCGCGCTCGCCGAGGTCACCAACGCCCTCGGTCGCGCCAGCATCAACATCGACTACCTCTACGCCACCGGCGGCACACCGGCGGGCGACACCCTGCTCGTCCTCCACGTCTCCGACACGAAAAAGGCGTTGAAGCTCCTCAAATGACTTCTTCGCCGCGGTTGGCGATTCGTGGCGGCAGGCCCGTGCGTCGCCGCCCCATCCCCTACTCCGCGCACGGCACGAGCGAAATCGGCGACCGCGAAATCCGCGCCGTCGTCAAAGTCCTCAAACGCCGAAAGATTTTCCGCTTCCTCAACGACCCCAAAATCTCCGAGTCCGCCCAACTCGAAGCCGCCTACCGGAAATACACCGGCTGCCGGCACGCCCTCGCCCTCGGCGGCGGCGGCACGACCGCGCTCGTCGCGGCGTTGGTCGGCCTTGGTGTCGGCGCGGGCGACGAAGTCATCATCCCCGGCTACACCTACATCGCCACCGCCGCCGCCTGTCTCGTCGTCAACGCCGTCCCCGTGATCTGCGAAATCGACAATTCGCTCACGATGGACCCCGCCGACATGGAGCGGAAAATCACTCGCTACACCCGCGCCATCATCCCTGTTCACATGCGGGGCACACCCTGCCGGATGCGCGAAATCATGCGCATCGCCCGCCGCCACAAACTCCTCGTCCTTGAGGACGTCGCCCAGGCCAACGGCGGCTCCTACTTCGGCCGCAAACTCGGTTCGATCGGTGATGCGGGCGCATTCAGTTTCCAGCACTACAAAGTCATCACCTCCGGCGAAGGCGGCCTGGTCATCACCAACCACAAGAAAATCTACCAGCGCACCACCATCGCCCACGACTCCGCGATGGTTTTCTGGGCGCGCGACGGCTGGAAAGTGCGACCGTTCGCGGGCGAAAACTACCGGATGTGCGAACTCCGCGCCGCGCTCGGCCTCGTCCAGTTCAGCCGAATCAATGACATCCTCGCTCGCTGCCGCGCCATCAAACGCCGGATCGTCGCCGGCATCGCCGACCTGCCGCAGATCGAATTGCAAGACGTGCCCGACCCGAAGGGTGACTGCGGCATCTCGCTCGCATTCTACCTGCCGGATGCCAAACGCGCCCGGCAATTCTCCGAGGCGCTCAACAAAGAAGGCGTACCCAACGGCACGATGTTCAATCAAGGCATCCCCGACAGGCACATCTATTGCCACTGGGAGTATGTCATGAATAAATGGTCGCGCGACCGCCTCGGCCTGCCATGGAGCCGCGCCGTGTACAAAGGCCACGCAAAGTATTCTCGTAACATGTGCCCGCAAACCCTCCACTGGCTCGGCCGCGCCATCGCCCTCCATCTCCACCAGCACCTCACCAACCGCGACGCCGACGACATCATCCGGGCGATTCGGAAAGTCGCGCAGGCGTTGTAGCGGCGGCTCTCCGCCACGGCGGACAAGTGCGAGTAGCCGCGGAGCGCACCTTGCCACAGAGTTGTAGGAGCGCCCTTCCGGGCGCGACCGGACGCGATGAACTGGCGGATCGCGCCCGGAAGGGCGCTCCCACAGTGGTAGTCCAAGGATGCGCTCGGAGCTGCGCCGCCTTTGATTGGGAGTTGTCTTTTCCCGGCAAAAGGCGTGAAATGATCGCGTCAGCTTGTGCAAATACTGTTCTATGAATAGGAGAATGCCAAACAAGGCGAGGTTTGGCCTAAGCATTCTTTTCCTTTGGCTACTGATCAACTGCGTGTGGTTTGCGAAACATGAGCGCTGGTCGGAGCGATCGGTTGGCGATGGTTCTACCTCTCAACGGCACGTTGAATCGTGGGGGCTTGGCCCGTTCCGTTGGATCACCATCGACCGACAGCCGGTGGAGACGATCACGCTTCATCGCATGGGACTTGGGCTTTCTGTGGCGGTGCTTGTCGTGTCGTGCGCGGCGGCTGCCGGATTGGCCATACGGTACAGGCGGATTCTTCGGAAGGGGGTGCCGAACACTGCGCCTGAGTAAGCTTACTCCCAAGACTCCAACACTCCACCACTCCATCACTCCGCCGTCCCGCCGCCCCATTGCCCCGCATTTCGAGTTTGTCTTTTCCCGGCAAAAGGCGTGAAATGACGCGGTGAAGTTGGGCTGATACTGATCTATGTCGTTAAAGAGCAAAATACTGATCGGCGGTTCACTACTTTGCTTTGTCGTTGCCGCGGTCGTTGCGCCTAGGGAGCCCCTAATATTGCTGACCTTGGCAGGCGTATTTCTTCTTGGCTACGGGCTATTGAGTTGGAGGGATGAACGTCGGAAACGAGCAAGGTGACTGTCCAGAATCCCCGCTACAGGTGCTCACGAGCCCGTCCGAAGACCGCGTCCAACATCGGCTCAGTCAACCTGCCGGTATTCGTGTTCTGCCGGCTGGGGTGGTAGGAGGCGATGAGGGTGACGATTGCTCCTGCTGTAGCCGAAGTTGACCCCGTAAAACGGGGCGAGGCTTCGGCGTCCGCACCGCAGCTTACGCTGCGGCTACAGAGATCGAGCTTGTAGACTGCCCCGTGTACGAATTTTGGGCGCGGCGCGACACTGATTGTCTTCAGATAGTGGGTGAACGCGATCTGACCGAGCGCCACGACGACGCGGAGACGCGTTAGCCGTTTCAACTCTTCGTCGAAGTACCGGCTGCAATGCGCGGTCTCAGCCGGCAGCGGTTTGTTGTCGGGCGGAGCGCAGTGGATGACGGCGGTGATGTAGCAGTCACGCAAGCGCTGCCCGTCGCCGCGATGCTGCCACGCATCGCTCGTGGCGAATCCGGCCTTGTGCAGCGCGCGGTAGAACCAGCGGCCGGATTGGTCGCCGGTGAACATTCGGCCCGTGCGATTCGCGCCGTGGGCGGCGGGGGCGAGCCCGATGACGAGCAGCCGCGCGTTCGGGTCGCCGAAGCTTGGCACGGGCCGGCCCCAATATTCCCAGTCGCGAAACTCGCGTTTCTTCTCGCGGGCGATCCGCTCCCGGTACTCGACCAGCCGCGGACAGAGTTCGCAACGCACGACCCGTTCTTTCAATCTTTCGCCCCAGTTCATCACTTCTCCAAACCTGTTACACGTGTAACACTTTCCGGGAAGTGCAGCGGAAGCGCGAGCGCCTGACGGGTGTTGGCGATGGCAAGGCGGTGGAGCTGCCAGAGTTTGTCACGGTCGGCGATTTCCTGGCGGGTCGGAGCGCGGTCCAGTTGGAGCGCGCCGTCACGGCGGCCGAGGACTCCCCAACCGACCGGCACTTCTTCCGGTCGCAAAATGCCGGGGGCGACAACGAGGTAGTTCAGGTTCGCGCAACGGTAGCGCGTGAGCCGGTCGAATTTCGTTTTGCCGTACAGCCGGCGCTGCAAGATGCCAATCTCGCGCAGCACGCGATGGTACGTGCGGTGGTCGAGTTGGTCGAAGTCCACCGCGTCGAATTCCTCGAACAACGACTCGCCCTGCCGCAACGATGGATGATGGACGCGCAGCAGCCGTTCGAGCGTCGCACGGCGCTCTTCCAGTTTCAGGAGCCGCTCGCGGGTGGACTGCGTGGCGTAAGAGTCTTTGAGGAAATCGGCGCGGGACTGTTTGCACTCGAAGACCGCTGTCAGGCCCAGCGCGTTCTTGCCAGGCCGGTAGGCGACCACGTCCGCGCGAAACGCGCTGCGTGGGAGTCGGACTTCCGTCGCCACTGCCGGGAAACCGTTTTCCAGCGCCCAGTGGATGGCGAGGCGTTTCAGTTCCGAATGGGCTGGCGATTCACCGTTGGATTTCATCGGGTTTGCCCCCACCAATCCCGAATCGCGCGGCGATAGGCCTCGGGGGCCGCGCGACAGATTGATTCGTGGCCGACGTTCTCGAACACCTTCAGCGTCGCGCCGCCCGGCATGGCGGTTGCAACCGCGCGAGCTTCGTCCACCCCGATCCACGGATCGCGATCACCAATTGTCACCAGTGCTGGGCAAGCCACGGCGCGGGCGTCAACCGCCGGATTGAGAGCGAACGCATTGTATCCATGCTGGACCCCACCCCAGACCACCAGCAGGTGGGCCAACGGGAATGCCGGCAGATGCATCGCCCGATAGCGATGACCGACGGTCGTCAGCAGCCGGTCGAACGGTGCTTCCAACACTAACCCGTCCGCCTGCACCTTCTCCGTCGCCACCGCCCGCAGCACCGCCGCGGCGCCGAGTGATTGACCGTACAGAATCAGGCGTCGTCTCGGCTGCTGCTGCCCAGCCCAGCCGGCCACGGCGGCGACATCGAGGGCTTCTTCCCAGCCGAGTGTCGTGGTGTTGCCGGCCGAGCCGCCGGCGCCCCGGTGATCGGCCAGGAGCACGTGCCCACCCAGTTCGCGAAAGACCGCGGCTTCGTGCAGCAGACTGTCCTTCGACATTGCGTAGCCGTGAAACATCGCCACCACGGCGACGGAATTGTCGTGCGGAATCTCCCAGACCTCCAACGTCACGCCATCGCGCGTGGTGATCGTGACGGTGCGAAATTGCCAACCGAGGTCCGCCGGCGTGCGGCTGTTGACCGGACGCGGGACGGTGACTCCGGCGGCCAGCACAGCGGCCCGTTGCCAACCGTTCAATCGCTGCGGCGCGCGGGTCTGCTCGCCCGCGATTGCGAAGTGGGTCATGCGATAGGCGTGATAGTAGGCCACGCAGTTGACGGCCATGAAAAACGTCGCCAGCCAAATCACCAGTCGTCGTTTGGGTGTCACCACAACGATCAGACTACCAACCGGGTCACCAAAGAGCAATTTGCGCTTGAGGGATGGCGGGAGGCGGCGTTATGAACCAACCGTGAAGCGGCTCTTGGTCGTTCTGTTTCTGGCGGGAACGGTCCTGGCGGACGACGCCGTGGAGCAGAAGCAGCGCGGGGATTCCTACCGGCAGCAGCGGGATTTTGCCATGGCGGAACAATGGTATCGCCGCGCCGTGGCGCAGGACAATCTGGACGCGGTCGTGGCGTTGGCGGACCTGTTGATGCGCGACGCCACCACGCGGAAGGCCCACCAGAACGAAGCCACGCAATGGTATCTGTACGCCCTGAGCCGTGGCCGGGAAGATGTCTATTTTCAACTGGGGCAGTGTTACGACAACGGCTGGGGCGTGAAACGCGATTTGATCGACGCCTACAAGTGGTACTTATTGGTGGCCAACGAGAAGCCGGCCGCCCGACAACGTTTGGCGCAGTTGGACAAATCTCTGGCACCCGGCCGGATCGAGGAGGCCAGGCGTCGCGCCGCGGCCTTTACGGCGCCTTCGCCGGCTCCGAAGTGACGGGTGCCGCCGGTGCCGCGGCCGGCGGTGGCGCGGGCAGCAGAATCTCCACCTTCGCGGTCTTGCGCAGCTCGGCGACGTGCTTGTTGACGGCCTCGGAGGACTTGCGGCGTTTCAGCCCCTGGGCGATGTTTTCTTTGACTTCGTCAAAGTTCAAGTCTTTGGCCGGCTGCTGATCGGTGACCTTGAGAATGTGAAAGCCGAACTGGGTGGTGACGATGTCGCTGACTTCATTCGTCTTGAGGGCGAACGCGACGAGGTCGAATTCGGGCACCATCCGCCCCTGCGCGAAGAAGCCAAGATCGCCACCCCGCTCTTTGCTGCCGGGATCCTCCGAAAACTCCTTGGCCAACGCCGCAAAATCCTCGCCATTTTTCAGCCGCGCCTGCAACGCCTCAATCTGCGCGCGCTTGGCGGCCTTCGCATCGTCGCCGGCCTGGGGCGGGACGCGAAGCAGAATGTGGCTGGCGCGGACGGTCGGCGGTTGCTTGAACTTGTCCTTGTTGGCGTCGTAAAATGGTTGGATTTCTTCGTCCGAGACTTTGGAGTTCTCCTCAACGATGGCGCGCAGGGTATCCTGCACGATCAGATTTTCGCGGACGCGGAGGGCATAATCGTCGCGGGTCACGCCGGCATCGGCCAGCGCTTTGGTCAATTGCTCCTCGCCGCCGATCTGGGCCGTGACGCGATCGGTTTCCTGTTTCACTTTAGCGTCCAGGTCCGCCACCGTGCGCTGCCGGCCTTCCTGTAACATCAGTTCCCGGCCGACCAGCTCTTCCAACACATCCCGCTCAAAGGCCGCGGCCTGGTCGGGCCGAATCGACCGGCCCTGCTGGTTCATTTGCATTACCATACCCTGCAGGGCGGCGTTGAGTTCGTTGCGCTTGATCTCGCGGTCGTTGACGCGCGCGACGACTTCCTGCGCGGTGGCGGGTGCGGGTGGCGTCGCGGCCGGCTCCTGGGCGAAGGCGGTCACGAGGACGGCGCAGGTCAGTCCACTGATCACAAAACAGATTCTTTTCATGGTTGTGGGCACTCCTGATTGGCTAAAATGCGGGCGCAACGTAACAGGGGCACCCCCCCCGCGTCAAGCGGCAACCGGCCCACGTGCGCCTTGCCTCGGACGCCGCGGCGGCGTATCCTGCGCCCCGTGATGCATCGGGTCACCTACATGCGGATTTCGGTCACCGACCGTTGCAACGAGCGGTGCCTGTATTGCATGCCTCACGATGTCGCGATCGAATGGCTGCCCAAAGGCCAGATCCTCACCTACGAAGAAATCCTGCGCGTCGCCCGCGTGGCGACCGAGTTGGGCGTGCGCAAATTCCGCGTCACGGGCGGCGAACCGCTCGTGCGTCGCAACCTCGTCGAGTTCATCCGCGAACTCAACAAGCTGCCGGGCGTCACCGACATCGGTTTGTCCACCAACGCCACCCTGCTCGCGCCGCTGGCCGAGCAACTCCGCGCGGCCGGCGTCAGCAAAGTCAACATCTCACTCGATACGCTCAACCCCGACCGGTACCACGAGATTTCCGGTCAGGGCCGCCTCGCCGACTGCCTGGCCGGCATCGACGCCGCGCGCACGGCCGGTTTTCCGCAGATCAAGCTCAACGCCGTCATGATCCGTGGCAAGAACGATGACGAAGTGTTCGACCTCATCGAGTTCGCCGCGCAGAAACGCGTCACCCTGCGCTTCATTGAGCTGATGCCCGTCAGCACCAGCGAAGTGCTCACCGACGACAATTTCATCTCCATCGGTCACATCCGCCGCATCATCGAGGAGCGCTACGAACTCGTCCCCAGCGACGCCGTTCACGGCAACGGCCCGGCAATTTACTACCGCGCCAACGGCCTGCCGATGGACCTCGGTTTCATCGGCGCGATGACCAACCTCCACTTCTGCGAGAACTGCAACAAGGTCCGTCTCACCGCCGACGGCAAACTCCGTCCCTGCCTCGGCGCGCACCTGGAATTCGATCTCAAGCCGGCCTTGCGCGATCCGTTCACGACTGACGACATGCTGCGCGCGGTGTTCGACCAGACCTTCCGCAACAAGCCCGAACAACACGAGTTCCGCAACAACTACGTGCCGGGCCGCAAGATGGTCGCGATCGGCGGATGAAGAAACTCACGCACGTTGACTCACGTGGACGCGCGCGGATGGTGGATGTTTCCGCCAAACCCATTTCCCACCGCGAGGCCGTGGCGCGCGGCGAAATTCGGCTTCAACCGGCCACGCTGGCGCTCATCCAGTCGAACCAAATCGCCAAAGGCGACGTGCTGGCGACGGCACGCATTGCCGGCATCCAGGCGGCCAAACGCACCGGCGAATTGATCCCGCTCTGTCACCCGCTCAACCTCACGCACGTGGACGTGGAATTGCGCCCGAAACGCGACCGGATCGAGATCACTGCCACGACAAGGATCGCCGCCCAGACCGGGGTGGAGATGGAAGCGCTGACGGCCGTCGCCGTCGCGGCACTGACGATTTACGACATGTGCAAAGCGGTGGACAAGGAGATGGTGGTGGGCGAGATCCGACTCGTAAGCAAACGCAAAGCCGTCATTCTGAGCGAAGCGAAGAACCTCCCAATGACCGGGGGCAAGTGACCAATCATGCCGAGGCCCTTCGCTTCGCTCAGGGTGACAGAACAAGTAAGATGATCACCATTGGCATCATCACCGTCAGCGACCGGGCCTCCCGGGGGACCTACGAAGACCGGAGCGGACCAGCGCTCAAAGTTTTCTGCGAGAAACAGGGCTGGAATGTGGCCGCACAGGCTGTCGTGCCGGACGAGCCGGAGTTGATTCAGGAGAAGACCACCGAACTGGCCGGCCGATGTGATGTCGTGCTGCTGACGGGAGGCACCGGCATCGCCGAGCGCGATGTCACGCCCGAAGCGGTGCGGGGGATCAGTACGAAAGAGTTGCCGGGATTCGGCGAGGTGATGCGGGCCAGAAGTTTCGAGCGATTCCCGCACGCGATTCTGTCGCGCAGCCTGGCGGCCGTGGTCGGCCGGTCGCTGGTGATTTGTCTGCCGGGCAGTCCGAAGGGGGCGGTCGAGTGTCTGGAGTTCGTGGCGGCGGCAATTCCGCACGCGGTGGAATTGTTGCGCGGTCAGCCCGCCCATTAGCGGCGGTGGCGCCGCAGGACCAACCCGGCCGAGACCAGACCCAGCGTGGCGAGGACGAAACCGTTGGGTTCAGGAATGACGACACCTTCACCGGCCTGAAACGCACCGATGAAATCGATCTCCAGTTTGGTGTCGCCGTAGTTGTCGGTCTCGGTGATGCGCAGGTAGCCGGGTTCGAGCGCTTCGTCGAGGCGGAAGAGAAAAATCTGGTCAGTGTCGGTGCCGTCGTCGTTGAGGCCAAAATCGCTGCGAGCGTCGATGGCCGATTTGCTGGCGGTGTTGAAGCCGTTGAACAACAGCACGGGCGACGCGAAATCCGCCGTGGGCGAATATTCGAGCTTGAACGGATCGAGGCCGGCATCCTCGGCGATGATCAAGTCCATGATCGCCACCCCGAAGGAGACAACGAGCACGGCGTTGTCGCCGAAATCCACGTTGCGGGCGGCGTCGCTGCCTTCGCTGATCTGGCCGACGTCATCCATCCGAAGCAACTCGCTGCCGATGCGGGCGGCCATGTCGGCGACGCTCTCGCCGCTGTTCATCGTGCCCGCATGAGAGGAATAGGCGACCAGGGAATTGATGTCCACGACTTCGGCGACGACGACATCGGCGGCGGCCGTGGCGACGCCCGAGCCGTTAAACAACAACTGCACGCCGTCCGTGCCCGTGAAGATGAATGGAGCGGCAGTGGGGCCGGCCGGCGATGTTTCGAATACGGAAAATACGTACCCCTCGGACACGCCCGCCCTGGCCGGCAACCCCACTGCCGTCAGCACGCTCATCACCAACCCTAAGACCACACCGTGTTTCGTCGTCATCCCCATACCCAAAATCTTTCTGCCCGCGAGCTTCTCCAAGCTCTGGGCGGAACGCTCTTTAGCCGCCTGCATGCCAACAAAATTGAGGCATCCCGGGCGATTCTTCCGGCCGTGTGTAATCCATTGATCAGTCGGTGGTTGGTAACCGGGGGTCGGGTGCGGTATCAAAAACGGGAACAGATCCGAGTGTTCGGCCCGCTGAACACAACTGCCCAGCCGATGTCCAGCGTTCAGCCGCGGGCGCGCACCCATTGGATGGCGTACTGCAGCAGTTCGCTGGCATTCAACAAGCCAAGCTTATCTCTGAGCCGCGTCCGATAAGTATCGACGCTCTTCATCTCCAACCGCAATGTTTCGGCAATCTGGCGGGTGCTGTGTCCCCGCCCGATCAACTCCAGCACCTGCAACTCGCGATCGGATAACTGCTCGATCGCCGCCCGCAGCTTCACCGGCGTCTCACCAGCGACATGCTGGAGGACCTTCTGCGCAATCGGTTCGCTGACGACGATCTCACCGGCCACGACCCGGCGAATCGCCGCGAGGATGTTGCGACTGGCTTCCTGCTTGGTGATGTAGCCGCGCGCGCCGGCGAACAGCACCCGTTCGGCATAGACGCTTTCGTCGTGCATCGAGATCACCAGCATCATCAGATGCGAATCGCGCCGCCGGATATCCTTGATCAAGTCCAGGCCGTGAGACTCTTTGAGGGTGAGGTCGATGATGGCCAGGTCGGGCTTGGTCTCGGCGATGACCTCGAGCGCCTGTTGCCGGCTCTCCGCTTCGCCGCAGACGGTCAGGTCGGGCTCGGCATCAATCACTTCCGCCAACCGCTCGCGCACAATCGGGTGATCATCAACCACGACGATGCGGGTCGGTCGGATGCGATCACGGGGGTCGTTCTTGGAGGCGCTCATGGCGGGTCCTATTCGATGCTGGGCAGCGGGAGCGTGCAGCGGACGATCATGCCACCCTGCGCCCGTGGAAGAATCTGGAGTCGCCCACCGATCATGCGCGCGCGGTACATCATGATCTGGATGCCCATGCCGCCGGGTTCGTGGTTGGTCGTCTCCATGCCCGAGCCGTTGTCCTCGACGGTGAGCGTGCAGCACACCGGACCGGCCTGCAGTCGGATGTGAATTTGCGTGGCGCGCCCGTGCTTGAGGGCGTTGTTGATCGATTCCTGCGTGATCCGGTACAGATGGGTGGCGACGGTGATGTCCTTGATCGGCACGTCCTCAGGACAGTCAACCTGACAATCGACGTGGAACGAGCGGTGGATGTTGCTGGCCAGGTGCCAGAGGGCGAACGCCAAGCCCGAAGTCGCGAGGCCGACGGGGTACAGTCCGCGCGTCAAGTTGCGGGCTTGTGTGAGCGCCTCGTCAAGGAGTTCCCCAATTTCGGCGGCCCGTGCGGTTTCGGGCGAGCCTTGCTCGCGCAGTTTGTTGGCCAACGTGGTGACGGCGAGTTGGGTGCCGACCAGTTGCTGTCCCAATCCGTCGTGCAGGTCTTGTCCGATGCGGCGCTTTTCGCGCTCGCTGATTTCCAGCAACTCCTGTTCGAGCCGTTTGCGCTCGGTGATATCCGCGGCAATCCCGGCGATGCGATAGACTTCGTGGTTGTCGTCGGAAATCGGGAACGCGCGGTCGCGAATCCAGCGGATCGAGCCATCCGGCAGCAGAATCCGGTATTCCTCGTCGTACTCGCCGCTGATCTGTTTGGCCAGGGCCGCTTCGCGCACGCGCGCGCGGTCATCGGGATGGATCGCGCTCATCCAATCCTGCGGGGAATGATACAGGCTGGCGCAGGTACGCCCCCAAATCTTCTCGTACCCGGGGCTGACGTAGATCATTTCGCTTTTCTCGCGGTTGGTGAGCCAAAAGACTTCGTTGATGTTCTCGGCCAACTGCCGGAACCGCTCCTCGCTGAATTGGAGGCTCTGGTACGCGCGGCGCAGTTTCGTTTCGTGCTCCGCGATCTGGTTGAGCATGTGGTTGAGGCCGTCGGTGAGCACGCCGATCTCGTCCGCGCTGCGTTTCGTGGCCCGCCGCGAGTAATCGCGGTCCGTCCCGATTCGCCGGGTCAGATTGGCGAGGTCGAGGATCGGGTTGGAGATGTTGCGCTGCAACCGCACCGAGATCAGCCAGGACAGCCCCACGAGGACGCAGACCACCACCAACGAGATGCCGGCATGCGCGGCCAGCAACGCCCGTAAGGTCCGGAGGTCAGCCCGTAGATAGATTGATCCGACCTCGTCTTCTCCCAGCCGTAGCGTCCGGCGCAGCAACAGGTCGCCCGCTTCGAACCAGTGATCGGCGCCCGCGGGAACATGCGGCGTGCGACGAACCGGACTCGTGCCGGGCGAGTGATACTCGGCGAACAGGTTGCCATCGTTGTCATACAAGCATCCGTACACGATTTCGGGGCGAAACCGGAGGGCGGAAAGGATTTCGCGCGCGGCCTTTTGGTCGCGAAACGCCAGCGCGGCAGCGCTGTTGGCGCCGATGATCTCGGCTTCCGCGCTCAGATTGCTGAGCAACTCATGGTGCGAGCGCATCATCTCGTAGCCGATGGAGATCGCGCCGCCCAACAGAATGGCCACCGCGCTGGTCAGCAAGACGAGCAACGTCAGCTTGGAGCGAATGGAAATGTCGCGAAGGGGACGCACTACCGGATCTCCTCACGCCGGGGCGGACAGGCAATCCGCGCCAGCGCCAACAGCTTGGAACTGAGCTTGAGTTGCCCCGCGGTCGCCGCCCGGGGACAGACTTCGAATCCGATGACCTGGTCGCGTTTGACGAGGCGGATGATCCCGCCGCTGCGGGCGAACAGTTCACTCTCGCCGACGGTGAGGATGGGCCGGCCCGCAAGAGCCGCGAGCGTGGCCGGCAAGTCCGCCGGCGCGGATTCGGAGAGATACAAGACGTGACAGGTGACCACCTCTTCAACCCGCGCAAACCGGCGGACGGCGACCTTTCGCCCATCAATGCGTCGGCCATCTACGATCTGATCCAAGACCGCACCGAAGGGGTCGTCCCCGAGTACGGCGATGATCAGCGGTGTGCTGGCGGTGGGGAACGCATTCGTGGGCCACTCGCAGAGCTTGGCGAAATTGTAGAGGAATGCCGCCTTGATCTTGTTCTCTGGCGCCACAAGATCGTCCGCGGGAAACGCCGCGGCTGGCAGAATGAGCAGGCAAATTCGCGCCCAGCGGATAATGGCCGCGGGTCGCCAGCGTCGACTGGGCTGCATTTTCTCGGGATTTTTGACCTCGATACCCTCCTATCACCTGTGCTCTTAGCAGAAGCGGCGAACGGCGTCGAGCATCCGCGTGTAATGAAAAGTCCTAATGACCCTGTAATGAAATAGATTACAAATTTCTACCGGCGGCGGCTGAAATATGTTGCGTTGCGCCCGGACCGAAGCGCAGAATTCGCACATGTGGTAGGCGAGTAGGGCTCGCGCGGGTTGAGGATGCCCGGCGGTGTCTCTTCTGTACGGGAGTTCGGAGTGGACACGAACGAACAACTGCAACCGTTTACCGGGTCGAACCGGTCCGTCACGACTGGTCGCATTGTGCGAACCGTGGTCGCGGGGTTGCTGGTGGTTCTTGCCCCGCCCCGCGAGGGGCCGGCAGCCACGGCGTGCGATCCGCCGTCGACCAGGGTGCTGCCGGTAGAGTTGATCCCACAAGAACACGACAATTGGTGCTGGGCCGCCACGGCGCAAATGGTCATGAACGCCGTGGGCAACGACCCGGTGCCCCAGTGCGAGCAATTGGCGGCGGCGCTCGACAAGGAAGCCTGCTGCCAGAATCCGACCGCGTGCGACGAGCCGGGCTGGCCCGAGTTTTGGAAATTCGGGTACTCGGCGACGGTGATTCCAGAAGGCACGGCGCTGACCTGGGCGCAGATTCAAGATCAAATCGCGTGTCAGGGCAAGCCCTTCGTTTGGGCCTATCGCTACCCGAACAAGTGCCGGGCGCACATGGTGGTCGTGGTCGGTTACCGCACCACGCGCCAGGGCGTCAAGTCGCTGAAATGCCTTGATCCGTCGCCAACCGGCACGGGCGCCTCCTGGTACATCACCTACGAGGCCTACACCAATGGCTACGCCGGAGTCCACTGGCGGCACTACCTCGACGTGACCAAGGTAGGGCCGGGCGCGACGCCGATCCCGAAACCGGCCTGCGATGCGCGCCGGGATTCTGCGGAAACGAAAACCAAATGGGTGGGGAGAAAGACCGAAACCAAAGTAGCAGCAACCAACGTGAAGGAGAACAAACCATGAAAAAGGGAATCAATTGGGTTCATTGCAGTCTATTCGCAACCGTTGCCGGCGCGGCCTGGCTGGCCCTCGCCTCCGATCCAGCCCCCCACCTGCTGTCCGCCTGATCTGGAGGCCGTCTCGGTCTCGATGAATCTGGCGGCCGCCCCCGCCGGGAGCTGCGTGTTCGTCACCAACGTGGTCCAGAACAGCAGCGCGACCAACTCCGCCGGGTCGTCCATCACCAAACTCTACATCTGCACCGAGACCACGATGACCGAATGGAGCCAGCACGACCTCGGCGTCCTCGCCCCCGGCGAATCCGTCACCTTCGTCAGCGACCTGCAAATCCCGCCCGACCTGCCGCCCGGCAACTACGAAATCGTCGTCGAGTGCGGCCTGGAGGTCTACGAATCGAACGAGAACAACAACCTCGCCAACGTCACCCTCGCCGTCACCTCCGGCGACCCTGTCGGCTGCGGACCGGGAATAAATTCCGACCTGCGCGTTCATTCAGTGAGTGCGCCCACTACCGCAAATGATGGCGACTACGTATTGATCACTGACACGACAACCAACTGCCAAAACACAGCCTGCATGTCACAATCTTCCCTTTGGCTCTGTCCGACTGCGACTCTCGACACCAACGCTTGTCACTATTGGGGTACGCACAGTGTCCCGGCTATGGCTAGCGGCGGAAAATGGGGCTACACAAGCAACAAGCAAATCCCAGTCGGGAACACCGGTACCAATCATATTGTTGTGGTATGCGGATGGGGTAGCTCGGGCTGTGAAGCTACGACCATGAAGAACAACAATACCAACACGACGCAGATCGTCGTGGAGTAACGAATTGCAAGCTTGCTTCCGTAGCAAGCCGGACGTAGAAATTCCGCACGATGAGATAGCAGAAAAGATCGAAAACTTTGCGTAGCTTCGGCTGTCCATAGCGAAACTGGCACTTTCAAACAACGAGACAGCGCTGAAGCACGCCCCGCAGAGGGGCGTGCCGAAAACGCTCCTCTGTGGGCACGCCAGTGCCTGTTACGGGGCGTGAGTAAGTGCGCCCCCTGTCGTTTGGGCACGGCTGAACCACGCAGCAAAGGGGAACAAATGAAAATGCGCGGTCAATTGCTCTCAATCCTCGCAGTCGTGCTTGCGGTTCAATCAATCCAGGCACAAGGTGTTGGCACTTGGTCGGAAGATGATTATCTGACGGACGTCTCGCAGTGCCTCACGATCTTTCAGGAGCAGTGGAATTATCCGGCCATCTCACCGATTGATCCGTTCCTCTACGAAACAGCCCGCATCTGGT
>Ga0247727_10003531_pt1 | contig 34454 bp, 27 predicted proteins | sample WisWelCaveWW1625_FD_202498 | JGI IMG/M metagenome (GOLD analysis project Ga0247727, IMG submission 202498) | Biofilm microbial communities from Wishing Well Cave, Virginia, United States - WW16-25 | ecosystem: Environmental > Aquatic > Deep subsurface > Groundwater > Cave microbial mat | place...
CTAGAAAGAGCCTCTATCCTGCCGCGCGGCGCAGGGCGTTATCGAAAAGGCTGCCCTGGGCGGGGGGATTCTTCGAGAGGGCGACGAGCTCGGGGTAGGAGCTGAGCAGGTCGGGCGGGGTTTCGAGGCGCTCGCCGAGCAGCAGGTGGATCAATTGCAAGCCGTTGGCGACGGCCTTCCCAAGGTAGTGGTTATTGGTAATGACGTACGTCGAGCGGGCCTGGCCGGCCACCTGCTCGACGCGGCCCTTCCACTCGGCGAGCTCGTCCATGGAGTACAGGTAGTTGTAGCGGGCGGCGACGTGGGGCAGCGCGTCCGGGTCGTTCTGGCCGTCTTCCTTTTCAAACCAGTTCTCGTAGTTGCGGCCGTGGAGGCGGACGTAGCCGACGGGCGTGGTCACGACGGCGGTGGGCGGCATGGAGTGGGCGAACTGCGGCTGGTCGATGTTGCAGAAGCCGATGTGGTGATCGATGAATACGCCGATGGCTTCGTCGGCGCTCCAGCCGATGTGGCGCATCTCGGCGACCAGCGCGTATTCCGGGAAGGTTTTCTTGAGGCGTAAGAGGTAGGCGCGGTTGGCGCGGGTGAACTTGAACGACCAGGGGAACTGCATCAGCACGCAGCCGAGGCGGCCGGCTTCGGCGATCGGCTCCAGGCCTTCTTGGTAGGCGCGGGCGTCGGCCTCGGTGATCTGCCCATCGTGGGTGAAGGCGCGGTAGAGCTTGGCCGTGAACTGAAACCGCGGGTTGAACTCGACCTTGCGCACCCAGAGCCGCGCCAGCTCCGGTCGCAGCGGCCGGTAAAACGACGTGTTGATTTCGATGGTGTCGAAGAACCGAGCGAGGTAAGCGGCCTCGTGGAAGTAGCGCGGACGCGACTCGGGGTAGACGACACCCTTCCAGTCCTGGTAGGACCAGCCGGCCGGCCCGACACGGATCCCAGCCTCCTGGGGGAGTGGCATCCCCTCCGCCTCCTTCGCCTTTTGTTCGCCTCCAGTATAACCCGATGCGCGGTCCGGGGTCAATAGAAAAAAATCAGCGCCCGGCCTTGTAACTACCTGGCGCGGCAAAGACACCTTAATAGTCAGTAATCCCCGTTACAACGGCGGGCGCGCTCACCCCAAAACCCTATCCGACGCGCCCGCTATTTTTTGGCCGCCGCCCGTCAGAACGACCAACGGAAGCTGGTGTAGCTGACGTGGGCGTGGTAGTTCTGGGCGTCGAAGAACTTCTCTCGATATCGGTAATACTGCCAGCCGGCGTTCCAGGAGACCTGCTTGTGGAGCTTCCAGGCGAGGCGCGCCCGGGGGGACTGGAAGCTCAGCGGGTAGGCGTTGACCAGGTCGTTTTGATCCAACGCGAGATTGGGATACGAGGGGGCGATGCCAAACAGCGCCGCGCGGCCGCCGGCGGTGTCCTTGACGATCGAGTAACCGGCGAAGATCGTGACGCTATTGTGGAGCTCGACCCTGCCGTTGGCATGGCCGTGGTGGAGGCTCGAGAGGTACAAACTGCGGCGCGTCGCCGGGCGCGGCTGGCCCGGCACGGGGAAATTGAGAATGCCGGAAGCGGTGTCGAGGTGGAGTTTCGCGTAGCTGAAATCCGCGGTGAAGCGGCGGCGCGGGGTCCAGGCGAGGCTGGCTGAGTACTGGCGGCTGCGGTAGTCGTGCAGCGAGGCGACGCCCTCGAGCGCGGCGATCACCGGAGGCACGGCGTTGCGATTGTAGAAACTTTTGAAGCTGCCGCTGAGCAGCCAGGCCTTGTGCTTGAGCTGGACCTTGGCGGTTTCGGCGTGGTAGCGGCGCTCGCTCAGGGGCGTGAACGGCAGGCCGGCGCGGCCGTACTCGACGTTGGCGAGCAAGGTGAGCGGCGCGACGGGGCGGAGGCGCACGCCGCCGATACCGGAGTGCGTGACGTTTTCGAAGCTGTACAGCGGAACGCCGTCGGGGCGGCCGCCAAACTCCTCGAAGATCTCGCGGTTTTGGACGCGGCGTATCGAGTAGTGATACCCGCCGTAGAAGCCCAGCGTTTTCGACGGCCGGAAGTTCACGTCGGTGGAGTTCGTAAGGAGGCGAATGGCGAGCAGGCTGAAGAAATACTCGTCGCGGCCGGGGTCGGTGGGGATGGCGGGCAGGCGCAGGTGAACGAATGCCGAGTCGCCGCTGATGCGCGTCTGGTTGAGCGCCGTGGTATTGGAAACCGCCCAGCGGTCCGACGGCTGGAGGGCCAAAGTCCAATCGCCCGTCGCCTGGGTGCGCTTAGCGAGGCCGAGGACGTAAGTCTGGCGCGTGGCCTGCGGGCCGCCGGCGGTCTCGTCGAGCACGAAGTTGCGCTCGCCCCCGGTGTAGACAAACCGGCCGTTGAGCGAGAAACGCCGGTTGGCGTCGGAGTGGATGTTGAGGCGGGTAAACGGCGTGCGGCCGTGGACCGGATCGTCGCGCCGAAAGCGTTGAGGAACCTGCCCGGTGGTCTCGACGGTAGGTAGGGAGTGGCGTGTGTCTTCCTTGTAGTTATCCCATCCCCGCAGAAACGAAAGCTTCGCGCCGAGCAGGGTCAGGTTGACACCCCAACGCCAGGTGTTGTTCAAGCGCCGGACGTCGTCGGCGAAGGCGAAGAAACGGTCGCGCGGGAAAGCGTCGTCGCGGAGGACGCCCACGTTCTCGGAGCTCAACGCCGGGCCGTTCTGGTTGAGGCGGTCGAAGCCGAGCAGGATCTGGAGGCGCCGCTGGGGAAACAGCGTCAGGTCATGGTTTTGAAAGATGCGCTCGGTGTTCTGGCGGTGCTCGCCCCCGGACAGCGAGAGCAGGCGATTCGAGTAGTTGACGATGCGGAATCCCAGATCGTATCGATAGAAGCGGTTCTTCTCCAGGCGCAGGCTGCTGGCCTGGTAGGGATCGCCGCCGGCGCCGAACGTGGTCAGCACCATCTCGTCTATCCAGCGGCCCTGGCCGCCGCCGGAATGAAGACGCAAGTTGCCGTCCAGGAGCCGCAGGCCGTTGTCGTAGTTGAGGCTGGCGCCATACATCTGGCGGCTGCCGGAGACGAAAACCGAGCGGTGGCCGAGCTCGAACGCGTTCAGAACCCGGTAGCTGCCCAAGCGCTGATCCGAATCCTGAGCGGCCGCCGCGAGGGCGAGCAGCGACAGCACGAGTTTGCCGGCCCGTTTCATCGCTGGAACCGCCGATCGACGTTAGATCCATGGATGCGCGGGTGGCACGTGACGCAGTTCTGGAAACGCGGGTCCTCGAGGCGGTGGAGTGATGTGCCCGGGCGCGGTTCGCCGAAGCCGCTCTTGCCGAAGCCGGCGATGCCGGTGTGGCACTCCAGGCAGAGGGTGAACATGGCGGGCCGCTTCAGCAGCCGCGGGTTGGGGCTGCCGTGCGGCGAGTGGCAGGATTCGCATCCCTCGACGCGCACGGGCGGGTGCTCATAGACGAACGGGCCGCGCTTGTCGGTATGACACTTGAGGCAGGCTTGATCGTTACCGAAGGAATCGGCGACGAGGCGCGGCCGGGATCCGGCCCGCCAGGCCGCCGTGAAGGTCCCATGCGGGTTGTGACAGTCGGTGCACGCCATGACCCCCTCGTTAACGCGGTGGCGGAACGGCATATCGAACTGCGCTCGCGCCTCCAGGTGGCAGGTGTAACAAAGCTCCTTCTGCTGCTTGGCGAGCAGATACTTGGGCGCGGGCGACCGGTGGATGGAGTGGCAACTGGGGCAGGCCACGTCGTTGAGGGAATGCGCCGAGCGGCGAACGTTAGCGCGGTTGAAATCCTGGGAGTGGCATTTCAGGCAGGCGTCGAGGGCTTGGCCGGACGGACGGCCCTCGATGCGGTTGATCTTGGCTTTGTCGCCATTGCCGTCGACGTGGGCCTGGCCCGGGCCGTGGCAGCTTTCGCAGCCGAAGGTTTGCTGGACAGGCCTCGGAGAGACGACGATTTTGAAGTGCGCGTTGCGGCTGAAAGTTCCCCACAGATCGGGGTGGCAAATCTGGCAGGCCGCATCGCTGGCGTAACCCGGACCCGGCGGCTGCTGCGCGGCGAGCGCAGCGCACGCGAGCAGGCCGAGGCTCCACCAGCCGGCGAGTCGGATCACTGAGTTAACCCCTTCCGTCCAGAATACACGCTGCGGCGGCGGCGCCGCAACCTGGCGTCCCCGGGCCGGCGCAGCGCGAAGGAACGGCTCAGGCGTTGCGGCCGGAATTCCCCAGCCGGCCTGACGGCGGCTCGCGGAAAGCGCCGGCGTTCAGCAACCCCTTGCCGCCCGCCACGGGCGTCTCACGGTAGGCCGACTCCGGCTGTAGCAGGTTGGCCCGGTTGTTGAAGATCGCCAGGGACGACGGCGCACCAGGCGCGCACCCTTGCTCCGGACGGCCATGACCGCTGGCTTCGGCGCGGCCAGGGGCCACGGAAGGACGCGAAAACCAGAAACCTCTGTCCACGCAGAGGCAGGATGGCGTATACTACTGCCGTCTGCGAATCAATACTGGAAATCCCGGCTGACGCCGTTCAGCCGCCCAAGGGGACCAACCATGCTGCATAACATCGATTCGGCGCCGCAAAGGGCGCCAGGCGACCCCTGACGAAGTTGTCGAGCTGCCGTCGAGTTTTGTTGATCGAGGCAAACGATCAGCGGCGCTGGGTTGGTAGCAGCGTTGTCCCGGAGGTGCACATCCCTCCGATCGGGTTGCTGTACGTAGCCAGCTTCGCACGAGCGCACCACCCGGATGTCCGGATCGAAATCCTGGAGACCTCCCTGGACGCGCGATCCGACGAAGATCTCCTTGCGAAGCTGCTGGAGTTCGGCCCCGACGCCGTCGGGATCCGCAGTATCAGCCTGTTCGAGGAGGAGCTCCGGCGCGTGGCCCAACTGACAATTCCACCTCGCCGCGGAAGTCCGGCGCTGAAGGGAACAGGAACCTTCCGCCGCGACACGTGTATAGACCGGCTGCGAGCCATAGGATTCGGCTCTGAGTCACACGGGAGAAACGGCCGAGCAGCACACGCCTCGCGCGCGGCCAGCCGGTGTCAGATGGCGTGCTTTGGTTCTGAATTGGGACGCACGCTGGTTACGACAAGACCATCGGCTAGCGACGGCATGCAGAGTTACTGGGCCTCGCCCGAGGCGACCGCATAGAACTTCGCCGTGGATCACAGCCGCGACAAAGTCTGCTCGCGATTCTCGTAGTGCTGCTGATAGTACTGCCGATACTCTCCGCCCTTGACGCGGGCGACCCAGCCGTCGTGCGAGCGGTACCACTCAATGGTGCGCGCCAGGCCTTCCGCGAAGCCGGTCCGGGGCGACCAGCCCAGCTCGCGCTCGAGCTTGGCGCTCGCGAGCGCGTAGCGGCGATCGTGTCCCGGACGGTCCACGACAGTCTGGAGCAGGCTCTCCGGCCGGCCGGTCAAGCGGAGAATCTCTCGCGCCACGCTGAGGTTGTCCCGCGAGCAGTTTCCGCCGATGTTGTAGATTTCGCCGGGGCGTCCGCGCGCCACGACCGACTCGATGGCCGCGCAGTGATCCTCGACATGCAGCCAGTCCCTGACCTGGAGGCCATCGCCGTAAATCGGCAGCGGGCGGTTCTCGAGCGCGTTGGTGATCATCAGCGGGATGAACTTCTCGGGGAACTGGCGGGGGCCGTAGTTGTTCGACGCCCGCGTCACGATCACCGGCGTCTTATAGGTCGTGAAGAACGACAGCGCCAGCAGATCCGCTCCGGCCTTGGCGGCCGCATACGGGCTGCTGGCCCGCAGGGGGAAGTTCTCATCGGCCTCGAGCGGCTCGGCCAGGCTCCCGTAGACCTCGTCGGTCGAGATCTGGAGGAACCGCTCCACCTTGAACTCCCGCGCGGCCTCGAGCAGCGTAAAGGTCCCGCGCAGGTTGGTCTCGAAGGCCGGGCTGGGCTCGAGGATGCTACGGTCGACGTGGGATTCGGCGGCGAAGTGGACGATGGCGTCGGGCCGTTCGTCGCGGACCAGCTCCGCCGCCAGCGCGCCGTCGCAAACGTCGCCCTTCACAAAGCGATAGCCCGAGTGATTCTCCACTTCCGCCAGGTTCTCGAGGTTGCCGGCGTAAGTGAGCTTGTCGAGATTGAGGATCGAGTCGGCCGGGTTTCGGGCCAGGTATTGCCGGATGAAATTCGAACCGATGAAACCCGCGCCGCCGGTTACGAGCAGCCTCACCGGTGCTGCGTCTCCCAATCGTAGTTCAGCCCGGGATCGTCGTACGGGAGGCGGCCTTCGTCGGCCGGGTTGTAGAATCGGTCGGTGACGTAGACCAGCACGGCCGGCTCGGGCCCGATCACCTTGTAGCCGTGGCCGACGCCGGGCGGGATGAGGATCTCCCACGGCTGGAGCGTCCCGGCGTAAAGGGTGTTGCAGGCGCCGAAGGTCGCCGAATCCGCGCGCAGGTCGAACAGACAGACCTGGAGCTGGCCATGCGCGACGGCCCACAGATCGGTCTGCTCGTAGTGAAAGTGCAGGGCCTTGATGGCGCCGGCGTAGCTCAAGGCGCAGGAAACTTGCAACTTGCCGGCGGCCAGCCCGGCTCCCAGGGCTTCGCCCTGCCGCATTACCTCCAAGAAGTACCCGCGGTCGTCGGGCCACAACTGGAGCCGCGCGACGCGCACGCCGGCGATGAGGTCCTGGGAGTCCGGCTCGCGGATCAGGCTGCCGGTGTCGTGCCGCGGCCGCACCCGGACCGCCAGTCGCCGTCCCGCTCGCTCGCCGAGCAGGCGGACGGCGGCCGTCTCCGTGGTCGGCGCCGGGCTCACTGCAGGCCCTCCTCGTCGATCTTGTTGGCCCCGGTTTCGGCCACCAGGTTGGTGGCGCGGCGGAGGGAATCGAACGTTCCGGCGTCGCTCCACCAGCCGTGCAGAAAGTCGTACGTCATGGAGCTTTCGGCGATGTAGGAGTTGTTGACGTCGGTGATCTCGAGCTCCCCGCGCCGGGAAGGCTGCAGCCGCCGGACTTTGTCGAATACGGTCGCGTCGTAGAAATAAATCCCCACCACGGCGTAGTTGGACTTAGGGCGCTGCGGCTTTTCCTCGATGCCCACCACGCGGTCGTCGGCGATCTCGGCCACTCCGAACCGCTCGGCGTCGGGCACCTGCTTGAGCAGGATCTTGGCGCCCGCCGGCTGGCGGCAGAAAGCGTCGGCGGCGCGCCGGATGCTGCCCTCGATGATGTTGTCGCCCAGCACCACGCAGAGCTTGTCGCCGTCGGAGAAATGCTCCGCCAGCGAGAGGGCGTCGGCGATCCCGCCTTCTCCCTCCTGGTAGGTATACTGCAGATGCTTCAGCCCGAACTCCTTGCCGTTCGACAGCAGCCGCAGGAAGTCGCCCGAGTTTTTCCCCCCGGTCACGATCAGGATGTCCTGGAGGCCGGCGTTGACCAGGGTTTCGATGGGGTAGTAGATCATCGGCTTGTGATACACGGGCAGCAGGTGCTTGTTGGTGATCTTGGTCAGGGGAAACAGCCGGCTTCCGGTGCCGCCGGCCAGCACGACGCCTTTCATGGGCAGACCTTCATGATACACTAGAGAATCCGGCCCACACATTCCGGCCCCGAAAGGGGACCGGCTTCCGCGGGGAGTGACCCGCTAGAGGAGGCGCCTCCATGAATCACTATCGCTGGGACGAAATCACACGCGAGCAGATGAACCCGCTGTTTGCCCGGAGCGTCATTCACGGCGACCGCCTGACGGTGGCCCGCGTGTACCTGAAGAAGGGATGCCTGGTGCCGATGCACCAACACGACAACGAGCAGATCAGCAACGTGTTCGAAGGCCGGCTCCGCTTTAAGGTGGGCGAGGAGGAGCGCGTCGTCGGTCCCGGCGAAGTCCTCCACATCCCACCGGGTGTGCCGCACATGGCCGAGGCTTTGGAAGAGTGCGTCTGTCTCGACATCTTCAACCCGGTGCGCGAAGACTGGATCCGGGGCGACGACGCTTATCTGCGGGGTTGAACACCTGCAACGCTGAACATGGACCTGGGGATACGCGATAAGGTGGCGATGGTGGCCGCCTCCAGCCGGGGGTTGGGGCGGGCGGTGGCTGAAGCCCTGGCCGCCGAAGGGGCGAGGCTGGCGCTATGTGCCAGAAACGAAACGGTCTTGGCGGCCACGGCCGACGCCATACGCGCGCGCTTCGGGGTCGAGGTCCTCGACCGCGCCCTGGACGTAACCGACGCAGCCGCCGTCGGCGCCTTCGTATCTGAAACCGTCGAGCGCTTCGGAACCGTCCATATCGGTGTAGCCAATGCCGGGGGTCCGCCCTCCAAGAGCTTTGCCGAAACCACAACTCAGGATTGGTGTAGCGCCTTCGAGCTGAACTTCATGAGCACGCTGCACCTGATTCGAGAGCTGGCGCCGCACATGCAGCGGCAGCGCTGGGGACGGATCGTCTCGATCACGTCGATCACCGTCAAACAGCCCACCGACGGGCTGATACTTTCCAATGCCATCCGCGCGGGCGTGGCCGGGTTGATGAAAAGCTTGTCCAACGAATACGCCGGCGACAACATTCTGTTCAACAATGTCTGTCCGGGCTTCACGGCCACCGACCGGCTGAACGAAGTGGCCGCGTCGCTGGCCAAGTCCCAGGGAGTGGCGCCAGAGGAGATCGTCGGCCGCTGGACCCGGGCCATTCCCGCCGGACGTCTCGGACGACCCGAGGAGCTGGCCGCCGTGGTTGCGTTTCTGTGTTCGGAAAAAGCCGGATACGTCACCGGCTCGAGCGTCGCCGTCGACGGCGGCGCAGTGAAGGGGATTTTTTAGGAATGAAACGAGTTTTCTTTTTCTTGATTGCAGCATCGGTAGTTGCGGCGGCAGCCGAGTTTGAAACCGGCCAGGGGGCGCGACTGGTGATCGGCCAGCCCAGTTTCACGGCGGAGCGTCCCGTATCGGGACGCGAATTTTTGGGCGGCGTCGGCGGCGTGGCTGTGGCCGGGGGCCGGCTGTTCGTGGCCGACAGCAATCGCATGAGCGCCGCACCGCTCAATCACCGCGTGCTGATTTACGAGAACCTCTCAGGGTTCCTGCCGCGCCCGGACGCCGAGCTGCCGCAAGGATCTACCTGCCCGGCGTGTGTCGGGCGCCCGGACACGGTGCTCGGCCAAGCGAGCTTCGAAGGCGTCGATCGCGGTCTGGAGCAGGGTCTGAATCTCCCCACAGCGGTCGCCACCGACGGCGTGCGCCTGGCCGTTGCCGATACGGACAACAACCGCGTCCTGATCTGGCGCTCGATTCCCGCGGTGAACGGAGCGCCGCCTGACGTTGTGATCGGCCAGCCGGACTTGAAGACGAACCTGCCGCGGACCGACCGCAGCGGTCTGCGCGGCCCGCAGGGTGTGTGGTTCCACCAGGGCCGCCTGCTCATCGCCGACACGCAGAACTCCCGCGTGCTGATCTTCAACTCCATTCCCACTTCCCACAACGCCAACGCCGACATCGTGCTCGGCCAGCCCGACTTCACCTCGCGCCCCAACCCGGACCTGACGGCGTCGAACTACCGGCCTACGGCGGCCAACATGCTCAACCCGGTGGCGGCGACCGCCTCCGGCAACAAGCTGTTCGTCGCCGACCTGGGCTTCAACCGCGTCCTGATCTACAACAGCTTTCCGACGTCGAACGCGGCGGCCGCCGACGTCGTGCTCGGCCAGCCGAACTTCGAATCCGCGTTCTCCAACAACAGCACCAAGGAATCGGGCCTGTGCGCGGCGACCGGCAAGGACGATAAGGACGAGGATATTTTCCCGGTGCGCTGCGCCGCCACGCTCAGCTTCCCCCGCTACGCCCTGTCCGACGGCGCGCGCCTGTACATCGCCGACGGAGGCAACGACCGCGTTCTGGTCTACAACACCGTGCCGCAGGCGAACGGGGCGGCGGCCGACGTGGTGCTCGGCCAGAAGAACGCTCTGCTGCTCGAGGAATCCAACGACGCCGGCGCGCTGCGCGCCCCGAGCTCGCTGGCTCACGACGGCGCCAACCTCTACGTGGCCGATCCCTTCAGCCGGCGCATCCTGGTGTTCTCGCCGGCGGAGCGCCTGATCGCCTCGGGCGGGGTGGTCAACGCCGCTAGCTTCGGCGTCTACGCCCAGGGCGTCCTCATCTTCGACGGCGCCGTCAAAGTGGACGACGAGGTCAAGCTCACCGTCGAGGGTCGTGGCTATACCTACAAGGCGGTCGAAGGGGACACCCTGGAGACCGTCCGCGACGCGCTGCTCCAGCAGATCAACGAGGATCCCGGCGATCCGCTGGTCTACGGCCGCGCGGCGGTCGGGGAAGGAAGCTACGCCCTGGGCAGCGTGAAGTTCGGGGGCGAGGCCGCCGCCGGGGATCTCGTTATCGTCCGCATTAAGGACCGCCGCTATGACTACCGCATGCTGGCTGACGATACCGCGACCGACTTGGCCTATTATTACGTCGGGCTGATTCGCGACTTGGGCAAGGACCCCAATGTCCTGGTGGAAGTGGACCCGTCCGACACGACCAAGATGCTCATCGTGTCCAACCAGGTGGGCCCTGCCGGCAACGACATAGCCTACGAGGCCGTGGTTTCCGAGGGCAGCGCGATCACGGCGACCGCCGAGGGTGAGTTTCTCACGGGCGGCGCGTTCCGGCAGAACCTGCTGCTGGTCTCCCAATTTCCCGGCGCCTTCGGGAACGACGTCGACGTCAGCACCACGCTCAGCAGCGGCGCCACGATTCAGATCACCTCGAGCGGACCGAGTCTCACCGGCGGCGACGACGCCAGCCAGGCCCCCGCCGGCACCCAGGTGGCGATCTTCGGCGAGAAGCTGGCGGTGGCCGCCGTCAACGCCGATCTCTCCCAGCCCGAGCTGCCGCGGGAGCTCGGCGGCGTGCAGGTCTACTTCAACGGCGTCCGCGCGCCGCTGTATTCTGTGACGCCCAACCAGGTCAACGCCCAGGTGCCGTTCGAGGTCGAAGGCACAAGCATGAATGTCTACGTGCGGACCCGCACCGAAGACGGCCAGATCGTCGTCTCTATCCCCAAGTCGATCCTGGTCACGCGCGCCTCGCCCGGCCTCTACGCCTACCCCGGAAAGGAGCCGCGCGCCGGGGTGGTGCTGCACGGCATGCGCTTCTCGCGCGGCACGGTGGCGCTCGACGCCGGCGGCGGGGGCGGCGAGACGGCGGTGCCCGCCGGGATCCTCGTGCGCATCACGGTCAACGGCAGGGATTACGAGTACACAACGGTGGAGGGCGACACCAACGACAAGGTTCGCGACGCCATGGTGACGCTGATCAACGAGAGCGGCGACCCCGACGTGACCGCTTCGGCCGAGCGCCGCGGGTTTCTTTCCGCGCGCGTCCGCGTCACCTTCGGCGGCGAGCCCAAGGAAGGCGACGCCGTCACGTTTACCATCAACCGCAACACCGGCCGGATCTACCGCTACGTCCTCAAGAAGGATGACACGCTGCGCGCGGCCGCCAACCAGATCATCAGGCTCATCAACGCCTCGCCCGGCGATCCGGACGTGACCGCCCGGCTCTCGCTCGACGTCGGCGTCGTCGCCGTCGAGGTGATCGCGCGCGAGCTCGGCTCGCAGGGCAACAGCATCGAGATCCTTGTCGGCGTCAACGAAGGGTCGAAGATGTTTCTTACCAGCGACGCCAAGGACAACAAGCTCGGCGGCGGCAGCACGCCGGCGGTGGTGGTTCTGAATGCGCGCCGCGAGGGCGTCGAGGGCGACCAGATCCGTTACTCGTCGTTTGTCCCGGGCGGTTCGGTTATCAGCGCCACCACGTCGTCCACCAATCTGTGTTGCGGCAACGACTTTATGTCGCCGGTGACGCCGGAGAATCCCGCCGTCCCCGGTGAAATCATCATCGTCTTCGGCACCGGCCTGGGCCTCACCACGCCGCGCAACGGCGAAGAGGGATTGGAGACGGGCCGCCGCACGCCGGAAGGCGTGAACTTCCGCGTCCCGTTCGTCGACGACGACTTCGTCTCGTCGCTCGCGGCCGGCAAGACCGCCCAGGTCCAGTTCGTCGGACTGATGGAGGGCCAGGTCGGCGTCTATGTAGTACACCTGACCCTGAACCCCGACCTGCCGGACGACCCCCTGGCGCGCCTCACCATCGCCCAGGGCTTTTTTGTCAGCAACGTGGTCACGTTTCCGATCCGCAACCGCACCCCGCGCCGGGCGCTGTTCTGAGGCGCCGTGGCCGTTTTCACCTGCGCTGAGATAGTCGAGGGATGCCGGCGCGGCGACGACGCCGCGTGGGGCCACTTCACGGCGCGCTACCTGCCGCTGGCCGGCGCGGTTCTGGATCGCCACTTTCCGGAGCACGCCGCCCGCCGCGACGAGCTGCTCCGCGAGGCCCTGGCGCAGGCCCGCGACGACAACGCCCGGTTCTTCCGAGACTACCAGGGCCATAGCGAGCGCGAGTTCCTCTTGCACTGGCGGGAGCAAGCGCTGCGGGTCGGCGAGGCCGCCGCCCCGGCTCCGGCGCCGCCCCAGATCCCGCTCGAATGGGAAACTTTTCAGAAGGCGATCGCGGACTTCACGGCGCTGGAGCGGCAGATGATCTGGATGACGCTGCTTTCGCCCCTCGCCGGCGATGCCGACAAAGTTCTGCGCGTCGACCCGAAGACGGTCGCGAGCGTCCTCGGGCGCGCGCAGGAGGCCCTGCGCGGCGCTTCGGATCATTGGAATCCGCAGATGCTCGTCGAGAACCGCCACCGGCTGATCGACGCTGCGCGCGCCGCGGCCACCGAGGACTGCCCGCTCCCGCGGCAGTTCCTGCGCCTGCTCGACGGCCAGATCACCTGGCGCGACCGGCAGGGGATCGAGCGGCACCTCACCCGCTGCTGGCGCTGCGTGGACGTGCTGTGCCGCTTCCGTGAGGTCGTGTACCTCCCGACGAGGCGGTAGAGGCGACGCGACCGGTCATGCTCCGGGCGGGGGCAGGTCGGAGTTAAACATATCCGCGACTGCCTTCCAGGAGCCGTCCGGCTGCTTCTTGAAAACCGCCACGTACTTGCCCCGGTCGGTGGCCGGTTGGCCCTTGGGGCCGTGCACGGTCAACTCGTAGGTTCCCGTCGCGTACCCCAACTCGCCGCTGCGCGATACCTCCACCTTGGTTGGCTGCCAACTGACGGCAAAGCCCGGAGAATCCATCAGTGTTTTCCAGACACCGCGTATCGCTTCCTTGCCGGTGGCGATAGGCGCGTTTGGCGGGAGAAGCGAGCCATCGCCCGCGTAATAGGACACGGTACGCTCCAGGTCCTTGGCCGCGGCAGCCTTGGACCAGTCGATGTCGGTCTGCCGGATGGCCTGCTCGTCGGTCGCTCGCGCGACGACGGGATCGGCCGACGGTTTCCTTAACAAGTACGCCCCGACGATCGCTGCGACCACAGCTATCAAAACTGCCAGTAGGCGAGTCATTTCGCTCCTCTTTGTTCACTGCGAGCTGCCGGCGGGTTTACTCTCCGGCCGCTGTCTTTCCATCCCCAGCATCTTCAAGATAAACGCGTAGTCGAAGGCCGTCTCTTTCATGCGCTCGTAGCGGCCCGACGGCCCGCCGTGGCCCGCTCCGAGGTTGGTCTTCAGCAGCAGCACGTTCTGGTCGGTCTTCGTGGCCCGCAGCTTGGCCGTCCACTTGGCCGGCTCCCAGTAGGCCACCCGCGGATCGTTGAGGCCGGAGGTCACCAGCATATGGGGGTAGCGCTTCTTCCCGACGTTGTCGTAGGGGGAGTAGGACTTCATGTACTCATAATACTGCTTGTCCTTGGGGTTGCCCCACTCCTCCCACTCCGTCACCGTCAGCGGGATGGTGGGGTCGATCATGGTATTGATCACATCCACGAAGGGCACCTTGGCGACCACCACGCGAAACAGTTCCGGCCGCAGGTTGACGACCGCGCCCATCAGCAGCCCGCCGGCGCTGCCGCCGTAGATCGCCAGGCGCTCCGGGGAGGTGTACTTCTGCGCGACCAGGTGCTCGGCGCAGGCGATGAAGTCGGTGAAGGTGTTTTTCTTCCGGAGCAGCTTGCCGTCCTCGTACCACGGCCGGCCCATCTCGCCCCCGCCGCGAATGTGGGCCAGGGCGTAGACGAATCCCCGGTCGAGCAGGCTGAGGCGATCGGAGGAGAAACCGGGCTCGTTCGGCATGCCGTAGGAACCGTAGCCGTATAGCAGCAGCGGATTCTTCCCGCTCTTCGCCAGCCCCTTCTTGTAGACCAGCGAGATCGGCACCCGCGCGCCGTCCGGAGCCGTGGCGAAGAGGCGCTCCGATTGGTACCGCGCCCGGTCGTAGCCGCCGAGCACTTCGTACTCCTTCTGGAGCTCACGGCGGCGCGTCTCCAGGTTGTAGTCGAACACCGACCGCGGCGTCACGAGCGACGTGTACTCGAACCGCAGCAAGTTGGTGTCGAACTCCTCGGTCCGGGCCGGCTGGAAGGTGTAGACCGGCTCGGGGAACTCCACGTAGTGAACTTCTCCATTGCGCATGTCCCGGGAGCGCATCGCCCGCAGTCCGTTTTCCCGCTCGTAAACCACCAGGTGATGGCGGAACGTCTCGAGGCCGTCCACCTTCACCGCCGGACGGTGCGGCAGAAACTCCTTCCAGTTGGCCTTCGCCGTGTTGGCGACCGGCGTCTCCATCACCTTGAAGTTCTTGGCGTTGTCGTTGGTCACGATATAGAACTTCTCGCCGTGGTGATCGACGGAGTACTCCATCAGGTGCTGGCGCGGGTGAAAGACGCGGAACTGCCCGGCCGGCTGGCCGGCCTCCAGGTAGTGAACCTCCGAGGTGGTCTTACTCTCGAGGTCGAGCAGGAGGTACCGCTTGCTCTTCGTCTTGGTCACGCGCAGGAAGAACATCTCGTCCTTTTCCTCGTAGAGCAGCGCGTCGTCCTCGCGCCGGGTCCCCAGGCGGTGCCGCCACGCGCGGTAGGGGCGCTTGGCCTCGTCGAGGGTCACGTAGAAGACGTGCTGGTTGTCGTTGCCCCACTCGAGCGAGTAGTAGGTATTCGGAATCTGGTCCGGCAGCAGGCGGCCGGTGGCGAGGTCCTTGAAAACCAGCGTGTAGACTTCCGCGCCGGTCGTGTCGGTCGAGTAGGCGAGCAGCCGGTGATCCGGGCTGACGCGGCGCGCGCCGACGCGGAAGTACTTGTGGCCCTGCGCCAGCTCGTTCTGGTCGAGCAGGACTTCCTCGCGCGCCTGGAGGCCGCCCTTCTTGCGGCAGAAGATGCCGTATTGCTTGCCCTCCTCGGTGCGGGCGTAATAGAAGTAATCGCCGATTTTCTCCGGCACGGACAAGTCGGTCTGCTGGATGCGGGCCAGGATTTCTTCGTAGAGCCTAGCCTGCAGCGGCTCGGTGTCCTTCATCACCGCGGCGGTGTACCGATTCTCCGCTTCCAGGTGCCGGATCACCTCGGGATTATTGCGGTCGCGCAGCCAAAAATAGTTGTCGGTGCGCGTTTCGCCGTGCAGGGTGGCGGCGCGGGGGATCGACTTCGCCACCGGCGGCTGGGGCCCGTCCCCGGCGGCCCCCAGGGCCATGCACAGCACGAGGGCTACAGGCATTGCTACTATCCAGTCGGTGCTCATGATGGCGAAACCTCCCTCTCCGGTATTCTACCCATCCACTCCACGGTCTCGTCGAAGCCGGCGGCGCCGGAGGTGCCTCCCAGATGTCGAATGGATTGCGCGGCCACGGCGTTGGCGAAGCGCGCCGCCCCGCGCAGCGGGAATCCCCGCCGGAGCGCGGCCAGAAACCCGCCGCAAAAACAATCGCCCGCCCCGGTGGTGTCCACGACCTCGACCGCAAACGCCGGCACGAGGAGCGTCTCGCCCGCCCCCAGCACCGCGCAGCCGCGCTCGCCCATTTTCAGAACGACCAGTCCCACGCCGTGGTCGCGGAAAAAACGTCCCACGGCGGCCGGCTCCGCCGAGCCCGCCAGCATCCGCGCCTCGTCCTGGTTCACGAACAGGCACTCGATGTGCGGGCAGAACGCCGCAAAATCCCTTATCCACAGGCCGGTGACGTCCCACATCGTGTCGGCGGAGGTGAACAATCCAGCCGCGCGCGCCCGCTCGAGCAGCGCCGCCCCGCCCGCCCGCATCTTCGGAAGGTTGAATACGCTCGCGAAATGGAAGTAGGAGAACCCGCGGATGGACTCGGCGTCCAGCCGGATCTGCTCCGGCTCGACGACGCCGCTGGCCCCGAGCGCGTGCAGAAACAGCCGCTCGCCGCGCGAGTTGATCAGGCCCGTCGTCGTCGCCGTCTGCGCGTCGGGCGTCACCCGCACCTCGGACAGATCCACGCCGGCCGCGCGCAGCCGTTCCAGTATGTATTCCCCGAAGGCGTCGGCCCCCACCGTCCCGGCGAGGCGCGCCGGCGCCCCCAACTTCCCGAGCGCGTAGGCGGTGATCGCCCCGTTTCCCCCGGCTTGCTGCGCGATCGTCTCGACCATCGTCGTAGTGCCCCACGGCGGCATCGCCTCGACCGGGCGCACCAGGATGTCGAGCACCATGTTGCCCGTCACGTAAACGCCGCCGGTCGGGAAGGGCATCAGCCTGTCGTTGTCGCACCCGCCGCCGACGCGTGTCAACCGGACGGAATTGAAGATTTGGTGATTTGGCGATTTGGTGAATGGAATCGTGTCTGTGGGCCTGCGGCGCGCTACAATCGCAGATTCAGCGGGGAGACCGGACTGTGCCATCAGTGCGTGTAGTGGCCGCCACACCGGCGCCCGCGCGGGCAAGGTTCTCTATGGCCCCGCAAAAGGAAAGCTATGACCAAATGTACTTGGCGTCTTGGCGTCTTGGCGTCTTGGCGGTTTGCTGTGGGTTGGCGGCCGCCCCGCCGGATGACGGCAGCCGCTGGTGGTCTCACGTCAAGTTTCTAGCCGACGACAAGCTCGAAGGGCGCAACACCGGCAGTCCGGGCTACCGCAAGGCCGCCGAGTACGTCGCCGCCGAGTTCGAGCGCGCCGGCCTCCAGCCCGCCGGAACCTCCGGCTACTACCAACCGGTCCGGTTCCGCTCGCGCCGCATTCTCGAAGAACAGTCCAGCCTCGCTCTGGTCCGTGACGGCAAGGCCGAGCCGCTCGTGCTCGGCGAGGACGCCGTTTTCAGTATGCGCATCGAGCCAGCCGAGTCGATCGAAGCGCCGATCGTTTTCGTCGGCTACGGCCTCACCGTGCCGGAGCTGAAGCACGACGACCTTGCCGGGACGGACCTGCGCGGCAAGGTGGCCCTGTTCATCGGCGGCGGACCGTCGTCGATCCCCGGCCCGCTCCGCGCCCATTACCAGTCGGCAGGGGAGCGCTGGAAGGCGCTCCAGGCAGCCGGGGCGATCGGCGCCATCACCATCCAGAACCCGCGTAGTATGGACATCCCGTGGGCCCGCTCCTCGCTGGCCCGTTTCATGCCCGCCATGACCCTCGCGGCGCCCGGCCAGAACGATACCCAAGGCCAGAAGCTGGCCGTCACGGCGAATCCGGCCCGCGCCGACAAGTTCCTGGCAGGGTCCGGACACACCGCGCAGGAACTGCTCGCCCTGGCCACGGCCGAGAAGCCCTTGCCGGCTTTTGCGGTTGCGGCCTCGATCCGCGCCCGCGTCCGGTTTGAGTCCGCGGAGGTCGAATCGCCCAACGTCGCCGCCATCCTCCCCGGGACGGATCCCAAGCTGAAGGATGAATACATAGTGCTGTCGGCCCACCTCGACCACATCGGCGTCGGCCGGCCGATCAACGGCGATGCGATCTACAACGGCGCTATGGACAACGCCGCCGGCACGGCCTCGGTGCTCGAGCTGGCCCGCGAGCTGGGTCCGAAGAAGAACCTGCGCCGCAGCCTTTTGTTTCTCGCGGTAACCGGCGAGGAAAAAGGACTGCTCGGCTCGCGGTATTTCGCCACGCACCCGACCGTGAAGCCGGCGAGCATCGTCGCCAACCTGAACCTGGACATGTTTCTGCCGCTGTTTCCGCTGAAAATCCTGACCGCTTACGGTCTCGAGGAATCCGATCTGGGCGAGCAGCTCCGCGCCGTCGCCGCCCCGCTCGGCGTCCGGATTCAGTCCGATTTCCAGCCGGAGCGGAATCTGTTCATCCGCAGCGACCAGTACAACTTCATCCGGCGCGGCGTCCCGGCGCTGGCCTTCAAGGTGGGCTTTGAAAAGGACTCGGCCGAAGCCGCCATCGCCAAGAAGTGGCTGACGGAACGCTATCATGCCCCCTCCGACGACCTAGCACAACCGGTTGACCTCGGCGCGGCGGCGGCGTTCAATCGCGTGATTCTGCTCCTGACGGAAGCGGTGGCCAATCGCGCCGAGCGCCCCCAATGGAACGCGGCGAGCTTTTTCCGCCGCTACGCGGAATGAGTCGTGCGCGTCAGGTCCAGATGGTCGACACCCGATAGGGCTTAAGCGCCGGATCGTGGGTGACAAGGGTGAGACCTTCGGTGACGGCTTGGGCCACCAGCATGCGATCAAAAGGATCGTTGTGGTGACGAGGCAGCTCACCGGCGGCCAATGCGTGCTCCACTGTAACCTGGAGCTGGCGGAATCTGCCCGCCGCGAACGAAGCCAGCACGTCGGAGGTCTCAAACTTGAGTTTGCCGAGCGCTCGCTTTATGGCAGCCTCCCAAACGCTCGCCGCGCTGACGAAGACCTCGCTCCTGGGGTCGCTGATGGCGGCGTGGGCCGATGGTTGCAGCCGAGGTTCGTCGCGGAGCCACCACAGCAACACATGTGTGTCCAGCAGCAGTCTCAATCGTTCTCCCCGTAGAACGCCGCCAGAATATCGGGGGGCAAAGGATCGTCGAAGTCGGCGGCGATCCAGATCTTACCCTTCAGCGCGCCGGGCAAGCGCGGTTGAAGGTGCTGTTCGACTGGCGCCAGACGAGCCACCGGTCTTCCTGCCCGGGCGATGATGACTTCTTCGCCCCGCTCGACCTCGCCTACCAGGCGCGAAAGGTGCGTTTTGGCTTGATGCATGTTCACGGTCTTCATGACTAAGCTTAGTTTAGTCCAGGCCGGCTCTGTTTTCAAGGTTGTGTTGCTCTGCGGCATCGTGGCAGGGTAACTTGTAAGTCGACGACGAGGAGGAAGGTCCCATGACGAGGCACCTGTGCTCTAGTTTGCTGGCTGGGATGCTGGCTGCTGTCCCGGTCGTGGCGCAAAAGGCGCCGAAGGGGAAGGCGACCAAGACAACAACCGCCGCGCCCGCCGCCGTCGAGCAGAAAAACGACGAAGGCTACACCGCCAAGATCCGCCAGCACACCACGGAGCCGTTTTTCCTGACCGAGCTGGTCGACCACCTGCCGGCCTCCGACAAGGTCCCCACGCCCGAGAAGATCCTCGGCTACGCCATCGGCACGCCCGACAAGCTCACCTACACAAAAGACATATACCGCTACATGCGGGAGCTCGAGAAAGCCACGCCGCGCGTCAAGGTCTTCACCATGGGCCACAGCGAGGAGGGCCGCGAGATGATGCTGGTCGTGGTCTCCGACGAAGCCAACCTGGCGAAGCTCGCCCGCTACAAGGAGATCAACGGCCTGCTGGCCGATCCGCGCCGGATCTCCGAGGAAGACTCGAAGAAGCTCATCGCCGAAGGGCTGCCTATCTACTGGGCTTCGGGGAGCATCCATTCGCCCGAGACCGGCTCGCCGGAAATGCTCATGGAGCTGGCCTATCGCCTCGCCGTCGAGGAAACGCCCTTCATTCGCAACATCCGCAAGAATTCCGTCGTGATGATCACGCCGGTGACGGAAGTCGACGGCCGCGACCGCCAGGTGGACCTCTACAACTACCGCAAGGCGAACCCCAAGAAGCCCGCGCCGAACCTGATCTACTGGGGCAAGTACGTCGCCCACGACAACAACCGCGACGGCATGTCGATGGCCCTGGCGCTGAGCCGCCACATGATGACGACGTTTCTCGAGTGGCATCCGCAGGTGCTCCACGACCTGCACGAGTCGGTGCCGTTTCTCTACACCTCGACCGGCACCGGGCCCTACAACGCCTGGCTCGACCCCATCGTCGTCAACGAGTGGCACCTGCTCGCCTACCACGAGATCGAGGAGATGACCAAGCGCGGCGTGCCCGGCGTGTGGACCCACGGCTTCTACGACGGCTGGGCGCCCAACTACATGTTCTATGTAGCAAACGGACACAACTCGATCGGCCGCTTCTACGAGACCTTCGGTGGCCGCGGCGCCGACACCGGCGAGCGCACCGTCCAGCCCAACCAGACCTCCCGCACCTGGTACCGTCCCAACCCGCCGCTGCCGCGCGTCCGCTGGTCGCTCCGCAACAACACCAACCTCCAGCAGAGCGCCCTCCTGTTCGCCATGCACCGCGTCGCGAGCGAGAAAGAGCGTTTCCTGCACAATTTCTACCTGAAGAGTAAGCGGTCGATCGAGAAGGCGGCCAAGGAAGGGCCGGCGGCCTGGGTCCTTCCGGGCGACGATCCGCGGCCGGTGGAGTGCGCCGAGCTCGTGAATCTCCTGCGGATGCAGGGCGTCGAGGTGCACCGCGTGGAGCGCGAGATCGAAGCGGCCAAGACGAAGTTCCCCGCCGGCAGCTATGTCGTGCGCATGGACCAGCCCTACAGCCGCATGGCCGACATGCTGCTCGACACCCAGTTCTACAGCGTCACCGACCCGCGGCCCTACGACGACACCGGCTGGTCGCTCGGCGCGCTGAAGAACGTCAAGACGGTCCGCGTGACCGACGCGGCCATCCTCAAGGCGCCTATGACGCTGCTCACGGCCGCCGCCAAAGTCCCCGGCAAGATCGTCGGCTCGGCCTCGACCGCCGGCTACCTGATCAGCCACAACACGGATAACACGCTCGCCACCTTCCGCTTCCGCCTGAAGGACGTCAAGATGCACGCCGTCGAGGAGTCTTTCAAGGCGCTCGGCCGCGACTTCGCCGCCGGATCGTTTCTCATCAAGACCGACGGCAACCCGCCGGATCTTCGAACTCGCGTCGAGCAGGCCGCCGCCGAGCTGGGCCTCACTGTCTACGCCGCCGACGAGCTGCCCAAGGCGCCGATGCACGAGCTGGCCGCCCCTAGCATCGCGCTGGTACATACCTGGCTGAGCACGCAGAACGAGGGCTGGTTCCGCATCGCCCTCGACGGCCTGAAGATTCCGTATGAGTACGTCTCCGATCACGTCATCCGCGACACGGCGAACCTGCGGGCGAAATACGACGTCATCCTGTTCGGACCGACGCCGGGCAACTCGCAGCGCATCGTCAACGGGCTCTCGGCCACCGAGCCGGTGCCGTGGAAGAAGTCGGACCTGACGCCCAACTTCGGCAATTCGCCCGACCAGACCGACGACATGCGCGGCGGCATGGGACTCGAAGGCGTGCTGCACCTGAAGAAGTTCGTCGAGGACGGCGGGCTGTTCATCACTATTGCCGGCAACGCGTCGATCCCCATCGACTTCGGCTTGATCGAGGGCGTCTCGATTCAAACCACGCGCGAGCTCCAGGTCCGCGGCAGCGTCCTCAACGCGACGATCGCCGACAAGCGCAGCCCCATCGCCTACGGCTACGGCGACCGCCTCGCCGTCTACTTCAGCCAGGCCCCGGTGTTTCAGACCGGCGCCGGCGGCGGATTCGGCTTTGGGGGCGGCGGTGGAGGAGGTGGCGGCGGCGGCTTGTTCGGAGGCGGCGCCACGCCGGGCGCCCGGGCCACCGGCCGCGGCACTACCACCGATCCAGACATACCGCAAGGCCGTCCCTTCACGCCTCCCGGACCGCGCGCGCCGCAGCCCGCCCCCGGCGAAGACCCGCCGATCCCGGAGGAGTTCCGCGAGCAGGCCCGCGCCTTCTTGCCCCCGGAGGAATCGCGCCCGCGCGTCGTCTTGCGTTTCGCCGGCGACGAGAAGGACTTGCTGGTCAGCGGCATGCTCGCCGGCGGCCGTGAGCTCGCCGGCCGCGCCGCGGTCGTCGACGTCCCGCGCGGCAAGGGTCACGTCGTGATGTTCGCCAACAACCCCATGTGGCGTCACCAGACCCAGGGCAGCTTCTTCTTGCTGTTCAACGCTATGTTGAACTACGACAACCTGGGCGTGGGTCGCCGCGCCGGCCCGCCGGGCCCGGGCGGGCCGCGACCGACGACTGGCGCTAACCCGCAGCCCTAGCCATCACCCCAAAAAAAGGTCGGCCGAGGGCTTGACGGATCCCGATCTCTTGTTGTATACCAAGTTCAGAAGGTATTACCATGAGAACCAAAAGCGGCATCGCAGCCACTACAATGGAGGCAATTCGCGTGGCAGACGAAGTTTGGATAGCAGCAGCCCTCCTTCACCGCGAGCATCCCGAGCGCAACGACTTCACCGTACAGGAGATCGTCGAGCGTGCGAGGCTAGAGGGACTGGGGCCTGGATTGCGGCCCGGTGTCCAGGTTCACGCCTACATGCATTGCGTGGCAAACACCGATCCCAATCCCGGGCGGTATCGGATGCTCTACGCCACGGGCTCGAACACGCGCCGATTGTACCGCCCCACCGACCCCGCCAATCCGAAGCGGACCGGAAAGTTCAAACCGCGGCGGGACCAAGTTCCCGAGTGTTGCCACGAACTATTGGACTGGTACGAGAGGGAGTATTGCCAGCGAGCATTGGCATCCCTGGCGGAACCTGACCTGCTTGACGAACTGCGCGGCTCGGGACGCGAGATCTGGCGAGACGAGGATCCCGACGAGTACGTGCGGCGGTTGCGCGAGGACTGGGATTGAGCAGGATCTTCTGGGACACCAACCTGTTTATTTACTGGCTGGAAGACCAGGGGGATCCAGCCCGGCACGTGGCTCGGCTTCGCCAGCGAATGAAGGAACGTGGCGATCAGCTTTGCACCTCCACGCTGACTCTCGGTGAAGTGCTTGTGAAACCACTCGAAAAGCAGCAGACCGATCTGGTGGAACGCTACGGGGCAATGTTGCTCCACGGTCCGGTGATGCTGATTCCCTTCGACCGCGAATGCGCCAGGATCTACGCCCAGGTTCGGAAGGACCGCAGCATCCGGGCTCCGGATGTCATCCAACTGGCCTGCGCGGGACGCGCCGGCTGCGATTTATTCATTACTAATGACGAGCGATTAAGTCGCAAGGTCGTGCCGGGGGTGCAATTCATCGTGCCGCTCAACCGCGCTTACCTGTAAGATCACGCCGCCGCGGCGATCATCTGCTCGGCCAGGTGCACCTCGGCCTTGCTCCCGAGGATCAGCCCCACGCGCTGGTGCAGCGATTGCGGCACGATGTCGAGGATCGCCTCGCGGCCGGTCGAGCCGCTACCGCCGGCCTGGTGCGCCAGATACGCCAGCGGCATGGCCTCGTACATCAGCCGCAGCTTGCCCGAGTAGTCTCCGTCGCCGCCGCGCACTTCCGGATAGAGGAAGATCCCGCCTTCGAGCAGCAGGCGGTGAAAGTCGGCCGTCAGGCAGCCGGTGTAGCGTGTGGAGTAGGGCTTGCCCGCCGGCGAATCCTCCGTCTGGAGGCGCGCGATCAGCTCGGCGACGCCCGGCTGCCAGCGCTTGCGGTTGCCCTCGTTGACGCTGTAGACCGGCCCGCAGGCGGGCATGCGGATCTGGTAGTGGCTCTGAAAAAACTGGCCGACGCCGGGGTCGAGCGTGAAGGCGTGCACGCCCAGGCCGCGGCTGTAGACGAGCATCGTGCTGGGTCCGTATAAGATATAGCCGGCGGCGAACAGCTCGCGCCCCGGACGCAGCAGGTCGGCGTCGGTGGCCGGCCCCGCCAGGTTCGGCCGCCGGAAAATGCAGAAGATCGATCCCAGCACGCCGTTCACGTCGGTATTAGAAGAACCGTCGAGCGGGTCGACCAGCACCGCGTAGGCGGCGCCGGAGCGCCCGTGCAGCGGGAAGTGCGCCGCCCCGGCCAGCTCCTCGGAGGCCGCGCCGAACACCAGCCCGCTCTCTTCGCAGGCCCCGATCAGCGTCTCGTTGGCGAACTCGTCGAGCTTTTTGACTTCCTCTTGTTGCACGTTGACCGACGCGCTGCGCCCCAGCATGTCGGCCAGCCCCGCCCGCCGCAGCTCCTGGGTGATGATGCGCGCCGCCATGGTGATCTGCGTCAGCAGGCGGCTGAACTCCAGATGATCGCGCGTCGCGACCTGGTCTTCCTGGAGCAGGTGATACGTGAGGGAGATGCGCTTCCCGGGCATCTCCCCCAATATACGCCTTAGCTCTTCTCGGTGCGCAGGTTGTTCTCGAGGCCGAAGTAGGTCGCCGCGAATCGCGCCGCGCGCTCGGCGAGCTGCTTGTCGATTTGGTTCAGCACCACGCCTTCCAGCCGAACGTTGCCGTTCTTCACAATGATGTGCACCGGCGGCAGTGCCCGCACCGCGTAGCGCGGGCCGAGCGTGCCGTAAACCGCGCGGGCCACCCGCAGGCGGATCTGGTCGTCGAAGATCGAAGTGGGCAGCACCTCGAGCTCGTTGCGAACCGCCTTGACCGCGCGGACGCCTTTCGCCAGCCGCTCATAGTCGCGATAGCGCTGCGGCTCGCGCACCGCCCCGCGCAGGGTTACCACGCCGTCGTTCACCTCGCCGCTCACCAGGTCGAAGATGTCGTAAAACGGAAAGACCCGGATCTGATGAGTCACTTCGCGCGCGATCGCGGCGTCGGTCATCGGCTTGGTCTCGACCGCCGCGCGGGTCATGGCCGGGCTGGCTGCTGCGCCCAAGAACCCCAGCAAAATTGCCGTTCCCAGAAGGTTTCGTTTGGTGTTCATTTGGATTCTCCTCAATCCAATTCATTAGGTGCGAGGCGAGGCCGCGAAGTTTCGGGCCGCCCGTAGGGCGAGGCAGGGAATCTTTTTTAGAAAGTCGAAACCGCTCAGGCCGCTCGACCGTACTTGGCGAGCCAGCGATTCAGCTCGCCCGCCAGACGCCGCTGGACGCGCCGCAATCGCGGATCGTCGAAGCGGTTGGTGCCCTCGCTCGGGTCGGTCTCCAGGTCCCAAAGCTCGTTGGGGCCTTGGCCCTCGTTCCGCAGGACGAGCTTGTAGCGCTCGTCGCGAGCCATCGCGGTGTTGCGGAAGTAGCCGAAGACGCGGTTGTCCCAGCGGCCGAGGTTGCGCGTCGTCAGCAGCGGCCAGTAGCTGCGCCCGCAGAGGTTGCGGCCCTTGGGCAGCGGCATCGCCAGCAGATCGAGGATGGTCGGCGCGAAATCGTACGAGCTCACCAGCTCGCCTCGCACGCGGCCCGCCGGAACCTGTCCCAGCCACCGGGCGAGCAGCGGCACTCCCATGACTTCTTCATACATATTGATCGGATCCGAGGCCAGCCCCTTCGACCAGTAGCCGTGGCGGCCGAGCAGAAACCCATTGTCGCCGGTGAACACCACCAGCGTCTGCTCGGAGAGCTTGCGCTCGTCCAGGTAGTCGAGCAGCGCGCCGACGCGATCGTCGAGCGCGGTGACCGCCGCGGCCGTCTTACGGCGGTTGCCGGTGACGTCGGCCAGGAGATTGCGCTCGCGCAAGGCGTTGGGTTTCGCCGGCTCGGCCGGAAACGTCTGGAACTCCGCGTCGCGGTAGAGGTCGTAATATTTCTGCGGGTGGCCGTCGAGCGGCGTGTGCGGGTTGAAGTGCGAGACGACCGCGAACCAGGGATTCGGCTTCCGGCGCGCCTCCTCGATGAACTCGATCACCCGGCGGTGGATCAAGTCGGCGAGGTAGCCTTTTTCCTCGACTCGGCCTCGGTCGTGCGTGTACATCGCCGGATCCTGGTAGCGCGACGACCCGCCGCCCATGGCGTACCAGCTCGAGAAGCCGCGCTGCGGGCGCTCTTCGCCGCCCAGGTGCCACTTGCCGTGGTAGCCGCAGGTGTAGCCGTTGGCGGCCAGGATATGACTGATGAATACTTCCTGGGCGAAGCTCGCCGGCGGGGCCGCCTGCCCCTGCGGCGGGCTTTCGATCGGCTTCGGCGACAGAAAGTCGTGGATGCCGTGCTGCGGCGGGATCCGCCCGGTGAAAAGCGTGGCCCGCGACGCCGAGCAGATCGGCGTGCAGACGAAGGAGTTCTGGAAGCGCACGCCCTCGCGCGCCATCCGGTCGATCCGCGGCGTCAGGATCTCCTGGTTGCCGTAACAGCCGAGCATCCAGGCGGCCAGGTCGTCGGCGAGGACCAGCAGAATGTTCGGCCGCGCCGGGCCCTGCGGCCTCGCGATCCGCGGCGCGGCGGCGCCGAGCGCGGCTCCAAGAAAGGCCCGTCTGCGCATAGAGCCATGATATAGTATGGCCAGCGCGGAGGACCTCATGCCCCATCCCGTCACGCGGCGAATTTTTCTGGGAACCGCCTCGGCCGCCACGGCGCTGGCCGTCGGCGCCAATACCAGCGGCAAAGAGAAACCGGCGTTGCTCGGCGGCAAGCCCGTCCGCACCGAGCCGTTCGGCTCCTGGCCCCAAATCGGTCCCAACGACGAGAAAGCCTGGATGGAGGTGCTGCGGACGAAGCGCTGGTACCGTCTCACCGGGACCTACGTGAAGAAGTTCGAGGACAAATGGGCGGGCGTGCTCGGCGCGAAATACTGCCTGGCCACCGCCAACGGCACGAGCGCCCTGCTGACGGCGCTCAACGCGCTCCAGATCGGCCCCGGCGACGAGGTGATCGTCCCGCCCTATACCTTCATCGCCACCATCAATGTCGTGCTGATGCAACACGCGCTGCCCGTCTTCGTCGACACCGACATCGAGACGCAGTTGATCGACGCGCGCAAGATCGAAGGGGCCATCACCCCCCGCACCCGCGCCATCCTCCCGGTGCACCTGGGCGGTTCGGCCGCCGACATGGACACCATCCTGGCGGTGGCCAAGAAGCGCGGCCTTCCGGTGCTGGAGGACGCTTGCCAGGCCTGGCTCGGCGAGTGGCGCGGCCGCAAGCTCTCGACGCTGGGCGAGATGGGCTGCTTCAGCTTCCAGGCCTCCAAGCACTTGAACTCCGGCGAGGGCGGCGCCATCCTCACCAACAGCCAGGAGCTTTTCGAGCGCTCCTGGACCTTCCACAACAACGGGCGCGCCAAGCCGAATTCGGCCTTCGAGTATTCCCACAACGGGCTGAATCTGCGCCTGACGGAGTTTCAGGGGGCGCTGCTGCTCGAACAGTTGACGCGGCTCGAGGAACAGTCCCAGCGGCGCGAGCAAAACGCCGCTTACCTTAGGTCGCTGCTCCAGGAGACTCCGGGCCTCCGGCCGGCGCGCATGTACGACGGCTGCACCCGCAACGCCTACCACATATTCATGATGCGGTATGACAAGGACCGCTTCGCCGGGCTGCCCCGCGCGAAGTTCATCCAGGCGATGCGGGCCGAGGGGGTTCCGTGCTCGCCGGGATACAAGCCGCTGAACAAAGAGCCGTTCCTGAAGACTACGCTCGACTCGCGCGCCTTCCGGGCGATCTATGCGGCGCAGCAGATCCGCGACTACGAGGAGCGCAACCGCTGCCCGGCGAACGACCGGCTCTGCGAAGAGGCGGTCTGGATGGGCCAGACGACCCTGCTCGCCGCCCGCGCCGACATGGACCAGATCGCCGAGGCGGTGCGCAAGATCCAGGCGCACGCCGCCGAGCTAGCCCGTTCGTAGTGCGCGCAATCGCTTCATCACGTCGTTCGAGCCGCGGCCGAAGTAGTCGTGCAGCGCGCGGTAGTCGTCGTACAGCCGCTCGTAGACGGCGTGAGCGCCGGGGTCGGGGCGGTAGGTCTTCTCCTGCAACCCGGTCATGCGGCGCGCCGCCTCCGCTATATCCTTATAATGACCAGCGGCGACGGCGCCGTGCATGGCGGCGCCCAGCCCGGACGCCTGGAACGACCGCGGCAGCCGGATCTCGCGCCCGGTGACGTCGGCGAAGATCTGCATCACCAGCGGGCTCTTCTCGGCCAGCCCGCCGCAGGCGACGATGTCGCGCGTCGCCAGGCCCTTGGCCTCGAAGGCGTCGATGATGGTGCGCGTGCCAAAGGCGGTGGCTTCGACCAGCGCCCGGTAGATTTCCTCGGGACGCGTGGCCAGCGTCGCCCCGACCAGCACGCCGCTCAGCCCGGCGTCGACCAGGATGGAGCGGTTGCCGTTCCACCAGTCGAGCGCCAACAGCCCGCTCTGGCCGGGTCTCAGGAGCGCGGCCATTTCGGTCACCAGCTCGGCCGCGGAAACTCCGCGCTCGCCCGCTTCGCGCTCGAGCTGGGCGGTCACGCCGGTTCGGAAGAACCAGCCGTAGATGTCGCCTACGGCCGGCTGCCCCGCTTCATAGCCCCAGTACCCCGGCACAATACCATCCTGGACCACGCCGCACATCCCTTCGACGATTTGCCGCGCGCGTCCCAGCAGCATGTGGCAAATGGAAGTGCCCATGATCATGGCGAGCCGCCCCGGCTGGGTGACGCCGCAGGCGGGCACGGCGGCGTGCGCGTCGACGTTGCCCGCGGCCACCGGCGTCCCGGCGGGCAGCCCCATCCGCGACGCCATCTCGGGCGTGAGCCCCCCGGCGCGCGCGCCGAGCGGCACGAATTCCGCAGCGAGTTTCTCGGCGACGACATTCTCCAGGCGCGGGTCGAGCTCGCGGAAGAACTCGCGCGACGGAAAGCCGCGGCCCTTGATCCACATGCCTTTGTATCCGGCGGCGCACTCGTTGCGGCGCTCGCGGCCGGTCATCCGCCAGACGATCCAGTCGGCGCCCTCGAGGATGCGATCCGCCGCCGCGTAGACCTCCGGCGCCTCTTCGACGATCTCGAGTACCTTCGAGAAGAACCACTCCGAGGAGTACTTACCGCCGTAGCCGCCGAGGAATGCCTCGCCGCGGCGGGCGGCGATTTCGTTGATGCGGTTGGCCTGCGGCTGCGCGGCGTGGTGCTTCCACAGCTTCACCCAGGCGTGCGGATTCCCCGCGTACTGCGGAACAGTACATAGCGGCGCGCCGTCGGCCCGCACCGGCAGGATGGTGCACGAAGTAAAATCGATCCCGATCCCGACGACATCCTCGGGCGCGACGCCGCCGCGCCGCAGCGCGTCGGGCACGCCCCGCTCGAGCACGGCGAGGTAGTCGCGCGGATCCTGCAACGCCGAATCCGGTTTCAGCGCCGAGCCGTTCGGCAGCCGCCGGTCGATCACGCCGCTCGCGTAGGGCGCCAGACTCCAGGCGACTTCTTCGCCGGTGTCGGCGCGGACCAGCATCACGCGTCCCGACTCCGTGCCAAAATCGATTCCCAGGGCGAACTTAGTGGAAGACATGTGGGAAGATAGTCTACTTCGGGTCTCTTCCTGATGGCAACTCGCGTAGATCGGCCGCCGGCGAGCGCCGGCGTTCTGGCGACGACTTTTCGCGCTTTCGGATATCGCAACTTCCGGTTGTTGTGGGGCGGCGCGTTCACCTCGACCACCGGGACCTGGCTGCAGGAAGTCGCGCAGAGCTGGCTGGTTTACACGCTCACCGGCTCGACGGTGCTGCTGGGGCTGACCGCGTTTCTGGCCGGCGCGCCGATCCTGCTGTTCTCCCTGATCGGCGGCGTCGTGGCCGACCGCATGGACCGCCGCAAGCTGCTGCTCCTTTCGCAGTACACGCAGATGACTTCGGCGTTCGTGCTGGCTGCCCTGATCTACAGCGGCAGCGTTCAGATCTGGCACATCCTGGCGCTGGCGTTCGTCAACGGAACGGCGCAGGCCTTCGGCGGGCCGGCCTACCAGGCGCTGATCCCGTCGCTGGTCGAGCCGCCGCACCTGCAGAACGCCATCGCGCTGATGACCATCCAGTTCAACCTGGGGCGCGTGGTCGGGCCGGTGATCGCCGGCTTCACGATGCAGTGGCTCGGCGCGGCGGCCTGCTTCGCGCTGAACGGGCTGTCGTTCGTGGCGGTGATTTTCTCGCTGCGCATGCTCCAGATCGGCTTCATTCCCAAAAAGACCGAGGAGCGCATTTTCACGAGTCTGCGCGACGGCCTGCGGTTCGTGTTTCATCACGGCTCCATGGCCAGCCTCATCGTGCTGTCGTTCGTGACCACCGGGCTGGGGGTGCCGCTGATCACCTTCCTGCCTACCTTTGCGAAAGACATATTCGAGATGGGGCCGCAGGGCTACAGCACCATGCTGGCGCTGTCGGGGTCGGGGTCGGTGGTGGGCGCGCTGGTGGTGGCGTGGATGGGCCACATGCGGCACAAGGGCCGGACGGCGCTGCTGATGCTGGTGGCGCTGGGCGTTTTCGTGGCGGGATTCGCGCGCTCGCCCTCCTACGCGCTGTCCTGCGTGTTTCTGTTTCTGGGCGGCATGGCGATCATCGCGGTGTTCGCCATGATCAGCTCGCTGGTGCAGGTGCTGGCGCCCGAGGAGCTGCGCGGGCGCGTCGTCAGCGTCTATAACGTCGCCTTCCGCGGCGGCATGCCGCTCGGCAATCTGGCCACGGGTTTTCTGGCCAAGTCGTTTTCGCCGCAGACCGCGCTGCTCGGCAACGGCCTGCTGCTGGCCGCCGTGGGACTGTACTACCTGGCGGGGCAGAAGCAGGTCCGCCGGCTGTAGGTGCTATTTCTCAGTCAGACCCAGGCGGATGAATTCGCTGTCGACCGCCGTGCCCAAGCGCGATCCGGGACGCCGCTTCCCGGACCAAACCCGCAGGCCGCCGAATCCGACGCCGACGACGGCGGCGAAGCCGAGAATGATGCCTATCAGCAGAAAGATGTTGAGGATCAGGTCCCCGAGGTTGTTGCGCCGGGAGCCGGCCTGCTGGTTCCAGGTGAGGGTGGCCTCGTAGCGGACCAGGGCCAGGAGTTTTTCCGCCTCGTCGCGCGAGAAAGGCTTCGAGACCGCGGCGATGAGCGGCCCGCTGCGCTTGGCCATGACGCCGGGCAGCTTGTGGAACTCCTCGAGCTGCGCGCGGGCGAGCTGCGGCGTGGGGTAGCTGAACAGGGCCAGGGTGAGGCGGCCGCCGGCGACGGAGTATTCGGCGGTCTGGGCTTCGGCACCGTAATGAAAAGCCGCCACCGACGGAGTGACGGCGGGAAACAGTTTCTCGAGCGACGCCGGACCCAGTATGTATCGCTCGGAGTTGGGGAGGCGGCCCGCCGCGGGGACGTGCTGGGCCAGGGGCGAGGCGGCGCCGCGCTCGATGCGGGGCAGCACGGCGCCGAGCAGCTCCAGGTGATCGCTCTCCGGCCGCGGCCCCCGCAGCAACAGCACGTAGTTGCCGAGGCGGTAGACGGTGAGCGAGCCGCTCTCGAGGCCCCCTTCGCCGAGCGCGACGGGCTTGCCGTCCGGCGGCCGGAGCAACAGGTACATGGCGTAGGCGCCGGTGGCATCCTTGGCGCGCAGCGCGGTGATCTCGACCTGGCGGTCGCCGGCGGCGTAATAGGCCTTCTCGGCGGCGTCCAGTCCGTACTCCTGATAGATAACAGCCTCCGTGGGCGTAAAGGGCTGCGCGGCCGAGCGCTGAAGATCGCCGAAGCGCTCCGGGAGGATGGCGGCGGGCAGAGACAGCACCCACAGGGGGACACCGAGGAACGCAGTCGCTAGGCGCCGTGACATTTTTTGTACTTCCTGCCGCTGCCGCAGGGGCAGGGATCGTTGCGCCCGACCTTGTCGCCTTTGATGACCTGGGCGACGGCCGCGCCGCCCCCGTCGCCGGCCCCGGCCATCTGGATCTCCGCCAGCTCGCGCTCTTTCTTGCGCCGAATATTGCGCGTGAAATCCTCGATCGAGCTGCGGGCCGACTGCTGGCGCTGCGCGGCGACCGGCTCGAGATCCTCGGGCTCCTCGACCGGCGGCGGAGCCTGGATCTGCACCGGCTGCAGGAAGAACAGGTAGCGCAGCGTTTCGTCCTCGATGCGGTCCATGAGCGCCTGGAACATCACGTAGGACTCTTTCTTGTATTCGACCAGCGGATCCTTCTGGCCGTAGCCGCGCAGGCTGATGCCCTCCTTGAGGTGGTCCATGGAGAGCAGATGGTCTTTCCACTGGGTATCGACGATCTGGAGCATGATCATGCGCTCGTGGTAGCGCATGGTCTCGGCGCCGAGCAGCGCCTCCTTTTCGTCGTAGCGCTGGCTGAGGAGCTCCGTGATGGCGACGGCAATCTCCTCGCGGCTCATGCGCTGCAAGTCGAGGTGGTCGATCTTGACGCCGAACTGGCTGAACACGTCGGTGCGCAGGCCCGCGTAGTCGTAGGTATCGGGGTGAGCCTTAACCGGGCAGCGGGAATCGACGAAAGCGTCGATCAGGCCGCGCGTGATCTCCTGGAGGTATTCCTTCTGGTCCATGCCCTCCAGGAGCCTGCGGCGCAGCCCGTAGACGGCCTCGCGCTGCTTGTTCATCACGTCGTCGTACTCCAGCAGGTGCTTGCGGGCCTCGAAGTTCTGGGCCTCGACGGCCTTTTGCGCGGCCTCGATGCGCCGCGTGATGAGCTTCGATTCGATTGGGACGTCCTCCTCCATCCCGAGCTTCAGCATGAGGTTTTGGATGCGCTCGCCGCCGAAGATGCGTAGCAGGTCGTCCTGTAAGGAGAGATAGAAGCGCGAACTGCCGGGGTCGCCTTGGCGGCCGGCGCGGCCGCGGAGCTGGTTATCGATGCGGCGGGCTTCGTGACGCTCGGTGGCGAGAATGTGCAGGCCCCCTAAGGCCACCACTTCGTCGTGCTCCAGATCGGTTTGCTCTTTGTATTTGCGATATACATCGTCCCACTCGGCGCGCGGGATCAGGTCGGGGTTCTTGCCCGCCTTGCGGAATTGCTCCTTGGACATGTACTCGGGGTTGCCGCCGAGCAGAATGTCGGTGCCGCGGCCGGCCATGTTGGTAGAGACGGTGACCACGCCTTTTCGTCCGGCCTGGGCGACGATCAGCGCCTCGCGCTCGTGCTGCTTGGCGTTGAGCACCTCGTGCTTGACGCCCATCTTCTTGAGAATCCCGGAGAGCTTCTCGGATTTTTCGATGGAGATCGTGCCGACCAGCACGGGCTGGCCCTTCTCGTTGAGTTCCTTGATCTCCTTGGCCGCGTTGCGGAACTTCTCCGGCTCGGTGCGGTAGACCATGTCCTGGTTCTCGATGCGAATCAGCGCCCGGTTGGTGGGGATCACCACCACGTCGAGCTTGTAGATCTTGCCAAACTCGGCGGCCTCTGTATCGGCAGTGCCGGTCATGCCGGCCAGCTTCTTGTACATCCGGAAGTAGTTCTGAAACGTGATGGTCGCCAGCGTCTGGTTCTCGCGCTCGATCTTGACTTTTTCCTTGGCCTCCACGGCCTGGTGCAGGCCGTCGGACCAGCGGCGCCCCGGCATGAGCCGTCCGGTGAACTCGTCGACGATGATGACTTCGCCTTCTTTGACCACGTAGTCCTTGTCGCGATGGAATACCACGTGGGCCCGCAAGGCCTGGTCGACGTGGTGCTTCCACTCGATGTTCTGGAGGTCCCACAGGTTCGGAACGCCAAGCAGCCGGGCGGCCTTGTCGTAGCCGTCCTCGGTGGGGGCGACCTGGCGGTGCTTTTCCTCGACGGTGTAGTCGCCGCTGGTCCACACCGCGCCGGAGTCCTTGTCCTTGTGCACTTCGCCGCGCTCCAGTTTGGGGATGATGCGGTCGACCTTGTAGTACTTGTCGGTAGATTCCTCGCTCGGCCCGGAGATGATCAGCGGGGTGCGCGCCTCGTCGACCAGGATGGAGTCGACTTCGTCGACGATGGCGAAGCGATGCCCGCGCTGCACGCAGTCGGCCAGGTCGAACTTCATGTTGTCGCGCAGATAATCGAAGCCGAACTCGTTGTTGGTGCCGTAGGTGACGTCGCAGGCGTAACTGTCGCGGCGCTCGCTGTCGTCGAGATCGTGGACGATAACCCCGACCGAGAGGCCCAGGAACTTGTAGAGCTTGCCCATCCACTCGGAGTCGCGCCCGGCCAGGTAGTCATTAACAGTTACCACATGGACGCCTTTTCCCTCGAGGGCGTTGAGGTAGACCGGGAGCGTCGCGACCAGCGTCTTGCCCTCGCCGGTCTTCATCTCGGCGATCTGGCCGTGGTGGAGCACCATGCCGCCGATGAGCTGCACGTCGAAGTGGCGCATATTGAGGACGCGGCGGCCGGCCTCGCGGCAGACGGCGAAGGCTTCGCCGAGCAGGTCGTTGAGGGCGGCGCCGTTGGCGAGGCGCTCCCGAAACTCGGCGGTCTTGGCGGCCAGGGCCTCGTCGGAGAGGGCCCGCGTCTCGGGCTCCAGCGCGTTGACGGCCGCCACGAGCGGCAGCATCTTCTTGACTTCGCGCTCGTGCTTGGTGCCGAAGATTTTGGCCAGCAGGGTGTCAAGCATGGCGGACGGGGCTGCTTCTATTGTAACCTGGACTTGCCTCATTCTCGAGAGCGTGCCCAAACACGGGTGCACGACATAAATGTGGCGGTTGGGGGCGTTCCTTTTTTTTGTTGCAATGTTCTTAGCGTTTATATACGCTAAGAAGTGGAGGTTGCCATGCCCCTATCCCCATCCGAACTGGAAACCCGCC
>Ga0247727_10003532_pt1 | contig 34444 bp, 32 predicted proteins | sample WisWelCaveWW1625_FD_202498 | JGI IMG/M metagenome (GOLD analysis project Ga0247727, IMG submission 202498) | Biofilm microbial communities from Wishing Well Cave, Virginia, United States - WW16-25 | ecosystem: Environmental > Aquatic > Deep subsurface > Groundwater > Cave microbial mat | place...
CGCAAGGGCTTTGCGCAGGTCGTCGACCTCCTCGCGCCACTTGCGCTTGTCATCGCCCTTGGCGGTCATGTAGGTCTCTTTGGCTTTGCGGAAGTCGCGCACCAATTGCTGGCGGAAACCCTGCTGCTGGGAACCGTGCGGCGCGGGTGCGGTGAGGCTGTCGCCGATTTCGATCTTTAAGTCCAGGTTCGGCAAACTCACGTCCACATCGGCGTCGTCAAGTGGATCGCGCTCGTCGTCCACCACCAACGACAGCCACAGCCTCAGCATGGCGATGTTGACGGCGAACTCGTCTTTATCCACCCCGTAGAGGCTGCGCTGGATGATTTCAAGCTTGCGCTTGTAGATGGTTTTGTGATCTTTCACCTTCGCCGTGACGAACAGGCTCTCGCGCAAACGCAATAGTTCCTGCATCATGCCCAACAGATACGCGCCACTGCCACACGCGGGGTCGCACACTTTCACGCGCTTGAGCGCGTCGAGCGCGGCTTCGGCGTCGGGCAGAGCGGAGGGGTCGTCGTCATCGACGAACTTCGACGCGACTTCCAAGCCCTCACCCCCGGCCCCTCTCCCACTGGGAGAGGGGTGAGGGGTAAGGACCATCGCGAGGTAGTGCTTCAACGACTCGCGGCACATGAACGAGACGACGGGGCGCGGCGTATAGTAGCTGCCGGTCTCGTGCCGCCCGGTCACCAATTCCTCGAACACTTTGCCGAGCATTTCGGGATCGACGGCGACTTCGAGGTCGAGCGGCGTTGACTCGGTGATGGTAAAGTTGTAGCGGCTGAAGAGATTCAGAATCTTCTCGAACGCATCGTTGGGAATGGTGACCGCGCCCGGCTTGTCGAACTTCGATTGTGGTTCGAACAATCCGCCGTTGAGGAACGGCACGCGGATTTCGCCAAGTACCATTTCCAACTTGCGCCATTCGGCATCTTCGGGCCGCTTCGCATTGGGTGTGTTGAGCGCTTTGAAGAAGAGCGGGTGCACGTAGTCGACGTAGAAGTTGTGGCGCTTGTCCAATGGGCCTCGGGCGTTTAGCTCGGCGGTCTTGAGCATCTCCACGAGAAAGTCAGGCTGGCGGTTGAGCCAGCCCTTCTTCTGCAAGAACGCGCAGAACATAAGACGGTTGAACAAGGACTGCGTGAACAGCCGCCGCGGCTCCGTGTCAGGTATGCTCTTGACAATTATGTCCATGTCTTCGACTTGCTCGAACACCTGACGGTACTCGCAGAAGAACTTCTTGGTGACTTTCTCGACATCCCACGCGCGTTGCCATTGCTTCACCCAGGCGTCGGCATCCGCGCCGTCATCGTCCGGCCAGCGCAGCGCCGGCAGGTTGAACTCGCACAGGGTGCGGATGAACTCGTCGCCGCGCTTCCAGCCAAAAGTGGCGAGGCGCGCGCTATGGTGGCGGTCGCCGCGAAAGTGCGCGAAGGTGAAGCGCTCATGTTGTGCGTGCAGAGGAACAGCAGGTTCTCGTGTTGCCAGGTGGGATGGCTGCCGGACGCGCGCCGACGCGGGACCAGGCCGCGCAGCACTTCGCGCAGCGCGCCGACGTAGCCGCCTTCGCTGGCAAACTCGACGAGGAAGATGCCAAAGGGTTGTCCGCTGCGCAGCGGTCGGAGCTGGCGGATCGTGAGCGCCGAGCGGAAGCGCGCCTCGACGCCCAACTCGTCGGTGTTCCAGTCGAATGAGTTCTCGACCGCGTTCGCGTCGACCGGCCAGTCGAGTTTGCGCAGGACGTGGTCGCAGAGCGAATCGAAGTCGGTGACGGATTGGACGTCGGCGAAGGTGAGCATGGGCATCAGCAGACCTCCATCCAGCACAACAGCGTCGCCTTCGTGCCCGCCGGCGCTTGCAGGTCGCGCAGGTAGGCGTTGACTTTCTGCTTTTCGATCTCCAGCCGCCATTGCTTCAACTCATCCCACGACGCAGCGCGGACGCGCGATGTGTCGGGTTGACTGCGAATGGCGTCGGCGATTTCTCCGAGCCGGTCGCTCTCCCAGACTTCGCCGCTGCGCGCGCAACGGAAGTACCAGCGGACTTCGCCGGACGGAGGTGGCTCGATTGCTGACTGGCTGGGTGGCTGAACAGCTTCCGATGCTGGCGGATCGATTGGAGGGAAGCGATAGCAACAGAACAGGCCATTTGTTCCGTCCGCGCCGGCGCGTTTGCCGGACCGGGCGCGCAACGGCATGTTCGGCAGTTCCTTGAACAGGTCGGGATGCTCGCCTTGAAGGCGGTGCAATTCCAGGCGCAACTCCTCCTCGACCGACTTCTGGCCTTCGTAGCCTTCGTTGAAGAGGCGCAGGGCCTCGAACTCGTCGTCGGGCCGGAGCACGGGCGCTTCGATGCCGAGCGTCTTACTGATGCGCATGACTTTGCCGGTCACGCGCTTGAGCAGGCCGAGCAAGTCGTCGATCTCGTCCGGGGGCAGGAAGTTGAAGACGTGCACGTCGAGTGGCTGCGACGGGTCGCGGCCGAGCCGCCGCTCGATGTCGGGGTTGAGTCGCCGGTCCACGCGGCCGACGCGCTGCATGAGCCGCACCGGGTTCCAGTGCACGTCGTAGTTGACGATGAAGTTAGCGTCCTGCAAGTTCAAGCCCTCGGACAGCACGTCAGTGCTGATGAGTATGTGAATCTGGTTGTTGACGTACTTCGGCAACTCCGCATCGGTACAGTTGTAGTGCGGGGCGAAGCGCTTGATGATGACCTCGCGGTTCTTGCCGCGGGCCCAGTAGCAGTTGCTGTCGAGCTCCTCGACGTCGGCGAATTTGTGCACCTCGCGGAGCTGGTGGAGCAGGTAACGCGCCGTGTCGCGGAACTCGGTGAAGATAACGACCTTGTTGCCGGCCAGCCGCTCGTCGGTACGCAGTGCTTTGAGGAGTTGCTGGAGCTTGTCGTCCTTGTCGGGGCTGAGCTTGGCGTACACTTTGGCGAGGATCTTCGCCAACTCGGTCATGTCGTTGAGCACGCTCGGGACGAGACCGTCAATCTGGAACTCGTTGGGATCGAGCTGGACACGCGGCGGCGGCAGGTCGTTATCTTCTTCGGCCTCGTCGCTGGTTTGCTGCTCCTGCCGCGCCTTCCAGTTGTCCTGAATCGTCTTCCACTGCTTCGCATTGTCCGCGATCCATTGTTCGAGCTGCGCCGGCGAGTGGGCTTGGAGCCACCCCGCCATTTTTCGCAGCAGGTCTTCGGCGCTGGCCTCGAACGCCTTGTACGAGCTTTCGAGGCGCTTCAGGAACATCGTGCGAATGAGTCCCAGCAGTTGCTTTTCGCGGTTGAGTTGCTCTCCCGATTTCTCGATCCGAAACGCCTCGGGATTGTAGACCGCGAACTTGAGCAGCGGCGTCTTCTTGCTGAACGAGGTTTTGAGGTCGTCGTACAGTCCGGCATAAACCTTCTTGAGCGAGTACGGGATGACAGTCGGCGGCAAGCGGCGCGGAAACAACGGCCCGTCGCGCTGCCCCTCCGACTCCTTCACGTAGGCGCGACTACGCTGGATGACGACGGCTTTGAGCAGGGCATCGTTGCGCAGAAGGTCTTGCTGCTGCGCAAGCTCGTCGAACGGCAGCACCGGTTGGTCGCCGTCGCGATTGGTAACGATGCCGGTGGCTTCCTCCATCGCCTTCTCGGCGCGGGCAAAGTACTGCTGCAAGTGGTGGACCCCGATGGAACGGAAATAGTCCTCCTTACCGCGCGAGAAGTATTCGATTAGATGCCGCAAGTCGTGGAGGCTGTTGTTGATCGGGGTAGCGGTGAGCTGGTAGACGCGCTTACCTTGCGTGACCTCGAGCAAGGCCTTGGAGCGCGACGAATGCGGCGTGCGGAAGTGGTGGGCTTCGTCGATGATGACGGCGTCGATGTTCTTGCGCCAATGGTTCATTAGCTTCGTTGAAACGCCGCCTTCTCGTCCAAAGTCAGTCATCGCTCGCACGTGCAAGCTTCCAGGTAACAGTAGCTCATATTGCATCTCCAGCCAGCGTTCGATGTTCGCGTTCCAGACGCTTTCCATCGTCGACTTGGGACAGATGAGTAACACTCGCTCGCCGCGCTGCAGGTGGTACTCCAGCAGCATCAGGCCGACGAACGTCTTGCCGAGGCCGACGCCGTCGCAGACCAGCGCGCCGCCCCAGCGGTCAGCGATGCGTAGCGCCTGATGGTAACCGTCCTTCTGGTACTGATTCAATTCACGATAGATGACCGATTCCGTCTCTTCCCACACGGTGGCAGTGCGCTCGCGGCCGCCGAAGTACTCGACCAACGCCTTAGCCCAAATCTCAAACGGCTGCCATTCCCGCAAATGTCGCTCGATCACGACCGCCAACTCGTCACGCACCGATTCGCCTTGCTGCCAGTGCTGCTCGAACCAGTCGGCCAACGCCTTGACCTGCAACTGGTCTGAGGTGAGCAGATTCAGCTCGAGGTTTTCAGTCAGGCCAGGCCGCGTGAAGTTGCTGGAGCCGACGAGCGCGTAGTTGCTGAGCTGCTGCGGCTTCATATTGAAGATGTACGTCTTCGCGTGGAACTTGGCTTTGCTGAACGCGCGAACGAGCAGCACCCCGGAGGTAAGTGCCTCGCGAATGGCCGGCAGGCCGGCGAGCGAATCGTCGAGTTCCTTCTCGTGTTCGAGGCTGCGCTCGCTGACCTGGCGTAGCGATTCGACGATCACTCGCCGCGTGCGCCGCGTGGTCTCGTCGCCCATGAGAACGCGCAACTTGCCCAATCGCTGCCAGAATCCGTCGAGGGCAAGCAATGCCCCGATTTCAAAAAAGCCAGTCGCGACGTCGGCATTCTTCGCTTCCGGTATGAGTTGCCGTAGAGTGTCAAGGACTTGATTCTCGCCAGCGTTGTCGACCAGTGTCGGCAGTTTCGATTCCGTCATCATTTACCCCAGCACCCGAAGCAGTTTCGCCAAACCGTCCAGCACGCCTCCCGTCAAGTGCACCCGCAGCACTCTCCGCCCTCGATCGGTTAGGACGTCGAAGTCGCCACGGGCTTGCGCGGCTTTGACTACCCCGAACGTGTACTGCTGGCCGGGGACGGGCAGATCGTGGGCGTCGTCGCAAGTGATTTGCAGGAAGACGCCGGTGTTCGGGCCGCCTTTGTAGACCTGGCCGGTAGAGTGCAGGAAGCGCGGGCCGAAGCCGAGGCAGGTGGCGACGTGGTGCGCGTTGCGAACTGCGTGGCGGAGGGATTGCAGCGCGACAGGATGGGATTCGTTCATCTCGACATAGGCGAGCAGGGCGAAGTAATCGTCGGGTTGCAAGCGGCGCAGGTGCGCGCGCAGGTAGCCACTTAGCGAAGGTGCGAAACCCGCACCACGCAACACATTCACGTTCGCCTGATCGGCGAAGAGTTGAATACCGGCTTCCTCGTGAAACGGCTGTTCGCCGGGCAATGCGCCGGTGGTTTCGTAGGCTTCGGTGAGCGCGCGCGTTTTGATTTTGCTGGCTTCCACGTCGGGCTGGTCGAACGGGTTGATACCGAGCAGCGAGCCCGCGACGGCGGTGCCGAATTCCCAGCAGAAAAACTCGGGAACGCAATCGCGAAGGTCGTCGAACTCAACACGCACCACGGGATGGCCCGCCGCAATGAGCGCGTCGAACGCGGCGGCGTTAGTGCTGTCACCGGCGAGGTGCAAATCCACAAACACGCGGTCAGCGCCGTACACTTCGGGCGGGCCGAGCGCTTCGAGGTCAACCGGTATCAGTCCCTTTCCATTCTTACCGGTCGATTCGGCCAGCAACTGTTCGAGCCATGCGCCGAAGGCGCAGACCTGACCGGAGGCGACCAGCGTGACTTTGTCGCGACCGGCACTGCCCAACGCACCCAGCAGCACGCCGATGATTGCGCCGGGATTCTCCACCGGGTCCGGATTGCGACAGGCCTTGACCATCTTCACGCAGCGCGCCAGCAACTCCTTCACGTCGAGTCCCATCACTGCGGCCGGCACGAGTCCGAAGTTGCTGAGGACGGAGTAACGTCCGCCGACGCTCGGAACGCCGTGGAAGATTCGGCGAAAGCCGCGCGCGCGCGCAGTGGCTTCGAGCTTCGAGCCGGGATCGGTGATGGCGATGAATTGCCGCCCGGGTGGCAGGCCGGAAGCCTGCGCTGCTCGCTGCCAAAAATACTGCATGAAGAGGTTGGGCTCCAGCGTGCTGCCCGACTTGCTGGCGACCATGAACAACGTCCGTGGCAGGTCGAGCCGCTGTTCGATCGCGGCAACCTGGCTCGGGTCGGTGGAGTCGAGCACCTGCAACCGGGGAAAGCCGGGCTGCGCGCCGAACGTCAGGGTCAACACTTCCGGACCCAGACTCGACCCGCCCATGCCGAGCAGCAGCGCGTGGGTGAACTCCGCGCGGATTTCGTCGGCGAATGCCGCCAACTCATCTGCGGCGGCCGGCTGCGGTTCGACCAGGTCGAGCCAGCCGAGCCAATGGTCCTCGTCGGCGCTCGTCCACAGTGACTTGTCGTTCTGCCAGAGGCGTCGAATCTTGTCGCCAGCGCGCCAGTCGGCGAGCGCGGCGGACACTGGTCGTTGCAAATCAGCGGGAAGCGAATACGAGAATCCCATCGGCATCCTTCAGGAGATGAGGGGATAGACAACCGGAGATCGGGAGATGAAGTTCGCCTCATCCCCCTCATCTCCCTTCCGTCCATCTCCTCATCCCCCTCACAGCACAGATTGCGGGTCTACATCGATGGTGAGACCCGTGAGGTCAGACGGTTTCAGCGCGGCGAGGCCATCGGTGAGAATCTGATGCAGGCGCGGGCGACTGTGGTCGCGGACGAAGAGATGCCAGCGGAAGTTGCCGCGCAGCTTCGCCAGCGGGCAGGGCGCGGGGCCGAGAATGGTCTCGGCGCCGCGGCCCAGCGAGTTCGCAGCGGTGCGTAACGCCGCGGCGATCCGCACGCAGCGACGTTCGGCGGCTGCATTCTTCCCGGCCGTCACGACCAGATTAGCCGTGAACGTGTACGGCGGATAGCCGCACTGCTGGCGGAAACGCAGTTCTTCTTCGGCAAAGGCGGCGTAACCGCCGCGCGTTGCCTGCGCGATGGCGTAGTGCTGTGGTAGATACGTCTGCACGATGACGTGGCCGGGCTGCTCGCCGCGACCGGCGCGGCCGGCGACCTGGACCAGCAACTGGAAGGTGCGCTCAGCGGCACGCCAATCGGGAAGCTGCAGCCCCACATCGGCGTTGACGACCCCGACCAGAGTCACGCCGGGAAAGTCGAGGCCTTTGGCGATCATCTGCGTGCCAATGAGGACCTGTGCGCGGCGCTCGCGAAACTTCGTCAGCAGGCGCGCATGGCTACCCTTGTGTGAGGTAGTGTCGCGATCCATGCGCAAGGTCTCGACCCCGGGCAGCATGGCGCGCACTTCCTGCTCCACCCGTTCGGTTCCCGGGCCGCCGTAGCCGAGGAGTCGTCGCTTGCACTTCGGACACGCCAACTTCGGCGCGCGGGTGAAATTGCAATGATGGCAGCGGAGACGGTTGACGTGTTGGTGGAACGTCAACCCCACCGCGCAATGCGGGCAGCGCTCGTACACGCCGCAGGCCGGGCAAAAAATGACGGTCGAGAAGCCGCGCCGATTGAGGAACAGCACCACTTGCTCGGCGCGCGCGAGGTGCGCGGTCAGCGCGGCGCGTAATCGCGTGCCGAGCGCTGGCGGCTCCGCTTCGGCTTCATCCTCCGGTAGGTCCTGGCGCAAGTCGACGATCTCCACCGTCGGGAGCGGTCGGGCGTGGACCCGCGTCGGCATTTCCAATAATTGGTAATGGCCCCGGCGCGCAAGGAAGCTGGATTCGAGCGACGGAGTTGCGCTGCCCAGCACGATCACCGCGCGATCGGCGCGGGCGCGATACAGCGCCACTTCGCGCGCGTGGTAGCGCGGCGAGTTTTCTTGTTTGTACGAGCCTTCGTGCTCTTCGTCCACAATGACGAGGCCGACATTGGTCAACGGCGCGAACACGGCCGAGCGCGGGCCGAGCGCGATGCGCGCGTCGCCGCGCCGCAGCCGCTGCCACTCGTCATAGCGCTCACCCAGCGACAGCGCGCTGTGTAGCATCGCCACCTGGCCGGGAAAGCGCGCACGGAAGATGCGCATGGCCTGCGCGGTGAGCGCGATCTCGGGCACCAGCGCAACCACGCTGCGCCCGCGCGCGAGCGTGTCGGCCATCGCGCGCAGGTACACTTCGGTTTTGCCGCTCGCCGTGACCCCGTGCAGCAGAATCGCGTGGTGCTCGCCGCTACCAAGCGCGGTCTCGATCCCCGCCAGCGCCTGCGCCTGCTCCTCGGTCAGTTGATGGACGACGGTCCCGGTCGCTTCGACCGCGACGACTCGCCTTGATTCCAAGTCGCAGAGGCGTACGCGTCCCGCTTTGACCAGCGAAGTCACTACTGCCCGGCTGACCTTCGTGAATCGAAGCAGATCGATGAGCGTCACGGGTCCGGCGCGAGCGGCGAGGCAATCGAGGACGGCCTGTTGGCGCGGCGTGGCGGCGGAAGCTTCGCTCTCACGCTGAATCAACTCCACCGCGCGCACCAGCCTGGGTTTACCAAGCGGCGGTAGCAGTTCGCACTCGTCGCGCACCCAACCCTCGCGACGGGCCCAGCGCAGCGTGGCCGCAAAACCGTCGTCGCTCCCGAGGAGTTCACCGAATCGCTGGCGCGCAGCCTCCGGGGACAGTTCCAGGCCAGCCTCGTGAAAGAGCCGCGTGAACGCTTCGCGCGGCGAGGTGAGGTCGTGAGCAACGAGGGCCTCGAGCAAGCGCGGCCCCTGCCACACCAGCCGTCGTCGCAAGCGCGCCGTGCTGCCGGGGGGGGTGAGGCAGGCCAGGCAGTCGGCCAGCGGCGCGCGATAGTAGGCCGACAGCCAGCGCGCGAGTTGCAAGTCGGACTCGGTGAAGAGTGGCGCGCTCAGGACCGCGAGCAGCGGCTTCGTCTTCGCGATCGTTGTCGTCTCGCTGACACCGACGACAAATCCGGTGGCTTCCTTCGTCTGCAGCGGAACCAGCACGTACGCCCCGACGACGACGTTCAGTTCTGCGGGGACCTCATACGTCAGTGGGGCGCTTAGCGGTCGTGCGCTGCGGTCGATACAGACTTCGGCGAACAAGTCAGTGGTTGACAACGGTCTCAGTCATCATCGCTCCGTGTGATTGTGCCGGCGACCATATCTTCCCAAACCGCGATGACGTCAGCCGCAACGCCAGCTGCCTCCAGACGTTCCTGAACGAACCCGCGTGATTCTTTCAATTTCGGAAAAGCCAGCAGTAATTCCGCGAGATCACGCCAGTCGGTGCCTGACTTGGGCTGCCCCTTACGCCGGGCGAACGCAATGACCTTACTGGCAATCAACTCCGCAGGCGCCACGATCTTAACATATCCGATTGTCCTCGTCGGCGGAAGAACGTCAACAGGTCGCACGTCGATGAGATGCCGGTTCTTCGGCCTTCGCACCTGATAGATTCGGAAGCCACGATTCTCTGCCAGCGCGCGTACTCGAACGGCGACCTTGAACCGGTCTGCAAGGAAATCACAAAGTTCCGTCGCGAACTCCTTGGATCGAGTAGAAACCACATCGATATCCTGCGTCATGCGCGGTTCTTCAACGTAGGCGTTTACCGCCTGCGCGCCGAAGACAGCCACGTCCTTTCGATTGCGGAGGAATTGGAGCACCGCCTCCTGAATTCGGGCCAGAGGAAGTGGTTCTCTCATCACAAACTCCCGGAATGTCAGAACGCCTGCGTCGAACATCGCAACCTCCCGCTCAACCTCATCTCACCGTTGCGCTTATGTTGCCGCCGCCTTCCGCAGTGCCTCCACCGCATCGGTCTGCTCCCACGTGAATTCGGGCAGGTTGCGACCGAAGTGCCCACCGCTGGCAGTGGCCCGGTAGATCGGCCGCTGGAGCTTGAGATGTTCAATGATGGCGCGCGGCTTGAGGTCGAACACTGCTCGCACCGTGTCGGCCAGCCGCAGATCGTCGAGCTGGCCGGTGCCGAAGGTGTTAACGTTGACCGACATGGGCTCGGCCTCGCCGATGGCGTAGGCAACCTGCACTTCCACGCGCTGGGCCAACCCGGCGGCGACCAGATTCTTGGCGACGTAACGCATCATGTAGGCCGCGCTGCGATCGACCTTGGTTGGATCTTTGCCCGAGAACGCGCCGCCGCCGTGCCGGCCCATTCCGCCGTAGGTGTCGACGATGATCTTCCGACCGGTGAGGCCGGTGTCGGTATTCGGACCACCGAATTCGAATGAACCGGTGGGGTTGATGAAGGCCCTCGTGTCTTTGTCCATCCAGTTACCCAGCACCGGTCGGATGACCCTTTCGAAGACTTCTTCGCGTAGTTGCGGCTGCGACACCCCAGCTTTGTGGTGACTGGAAACTACGACCTTGTCGACGCGGATCGCGCGCGGGCCGTCGTAACCAACCGTCACCTGCGACTTGCCGTCCGGCAGCAGGTAGGCAATCTCGCCCGATTTCCGCACGGCTTCCAGCTTCAGCGAGAGCTGATGCGCAAGCACAATGGGCGCCGGCATCAACTCGGGAGTTTCGTCGGAGGCATAGCCGAACATCATCCCCTGGTCGCCAGCGCCGCCGGTCTCGACTCCCATGGCGATTTCCGGCGACTGGCGCTGAATAGCTACCACGACGCCTCCGCGCGGATAAAGCTGGCCGAGCGCGGCCTCGGTGTAGCCGATATCATCAAGCACTTCGCGCACGAGTTGCACGATGTCCACGTAGCCATGCGTCGTCACTTCGCCCGCCACCGCCACGAACTCGGCGGCGCAAAGGGTTTCGCAGGCGACCCGTGAGTTCGGATCCTGCGCGAGCAACGCGTCGAGCACGGCGTCGCTGATCTGGTCGGAGACTTTGTCCGGGTGACCCTGGGTGACGGATTCAGAGGTGAAAAGCGAGTGACGAGGCAACGGCAGACTCCTGATTCGATTACGGAATGAGTTGGCGCACGGCGTCGAGCACGCGATCGGCTACTTCACGTTTGGTGAGCAAGGGCAATGGCTCGCAGCGATCGCGGGTGATGAGCGTTACGAGGTTAGTATCGCTGGCAAATCCCGCGCCAGGCTGCGTTACGTCGTTGGCGACAATGAGATCGAGCCCCTTGCGTTCGCGTTTTGCCTGGGCGTTGGCGATGAGGTCTTCGGTCTCCGCCGCGAAACCCACCATTACTTGCCGTGACTTGCGCTCCGCCAGCACGGAAAGCAGATCGGGGGTCGAAGTCAGTTCCAGCGACATGGCCGCGCGGCCAGCCTTCTTGATTTTCCGGGACGCAGTCACAGCCGGTTTGAAGTCGGCAATCGCCGCCGCCGAAATCAGCACGTCGCACTCGCCAAACGCAGCCACGGTTGCGTCGAGCATCGCTTCCGCAGTAACCACCGGCCTCAGGTCGGCGCCGGTCGGCGGAGGGAGACACGTCGGCCCGCTGATCAGCGTTACCCTGGCGCCCCGTGCGAGGGCCCGCTCCGCCAGCGCGTAGCCCATTTTGCCGGAGGAGTGATTCGACAGGTAACGCACTGGGTCAATCGGTTCCCGCGTCGGTCCGGCGGTGATGAGTAGGCGCACCCCGGCAAAATCGCCCGTCACCAGCCGCGCGATGACCTGTTCCACCAGAAACTCCGGCGCGGGCAGTCGCCCAGGGCCAGTGGTGCCGCACGCCATGCGGCCGGCGTCGGGGGCAATCACGGTGTAGCTCAGTTCGTGCAGCCGCGCCAGGTTGGCCTGCGTGGCAGCGTGCGCGAACATATTCGCATTCATCGCCGGAGCAATCAGCACGGGCGCGCGCGTGGCGAGCACAGTGGTGGTCAGCAGGTCGTCGGCCAAGCCGGCGGCGAGTTTGGAGATGACATTGGCCGTGGCCGGAGCGATGAGCACCAGATCGGCACGCTCGGCCAGCGTGATGTGCTCCATCCCATGAAGGGCGCTCGACTCGAACTGGTCCACGCTCACGGCGTTGCCCGTTAGCGCCTGGAACGTCAACGGCTGAACAAACCTGGTCGCGTTGCCGGTCATCACGACATGAATGGCGGCTCCAAGTTGACTGAGCTGCGACGCGACTTCCGCCGCTTTGTAGGCTGCGATGCCGCCGCTGACGCCGAGTACAACGGTTTTACCGGTGAGCGGACTCATGGTTCCTGAATCACCGCGATGAGTTCGGCCGCCGCGCGATCCAGGTCGTCGTTGACAATCACGCGGTCATACTGCGGAGCCTGCTCCATTTCCCAAACTGCCGTTTCCAACCGTTTGACGATGGCCGCGCTGGTGTCGGAATCGCGGTGCCGGTTGTGCAGACGCCGACTCAACACTTCCAAACGCGGTTCCGGCGGCATGATGAACACGAGCCGGGCGTCCGGCGCCAACCGTTTCACCTGCAATCCGCCTTTGACATCGATGTTCATCGCCACACTGCAACCCGCTGCGCGCTGCGCACGCACCCACGCCGCCGGGGTCCCGTAGTAATCATCGAAAACTGAAGCCCACTCCAGCAACTCGTCCGCGTCGCGATGGCGCAAAAACTCGTCACGGCTGACGAAGAAGTAATTCACGCCGTTCACTTCGCCGGTGGCGCGCGGTCGCGTCGTCATCGAAACCGACTTCACCAGCGCCGGCAGTACCGCCCGCGCGCGGTCGAGCAGGGAGTCCTTGCCGACTGCGGCTGGGCCGGAAACCACGATGAGCTGCCCGCGCGGAGATTCGCCGTCAGACATGCGGCCCAGTGTGCCGCGCGGCACGGCGTCAGTCCATGATGCGCAGGAAGGCAGTAACCACCTCGCGAACGGCCGAGTTCTTCTCCTGCAACTCCCGGCACATCTTATCGACGGTTTTGCGCAAGTCTACCGACATGTCACGTCCGAGCCGCTTGATCACCCCACTCAAGTGTACGGTGCCATTTTGAAACGAAAGCTCCATGAGGCCCATATCCAGCTGAAAGTGGGCGACCGAGCGGCGAAGCCGCGCGGCGTCCGCCTTTTCCTGCAAACGGTCACGCTGTTTCTTCATGAGAATACTTCCTTTCTCGAGCTGTTTGTTCCGGACTGCTTCGGGCCACGGCGAACCGGTGGCGACGTCGGCTGGTGAACCGCCGCCGGCGCTGCTGGACTCCCCGGCTGCACCGGCAAATCGAAGTACTGATAATGACGACTGTCACCGCCGAGGACTTCTACCTCAACCGTGATGCGCCCCGATCCCGCCGTCAAGGCAATGAACTGGAAATAGATCTCCCGGAAGTCGCGGCCCGACAGCGGTGGAAAGCTAAACGAGCGAAGGGCACTGCTCGGCATCAGTTCGGTGGCAGTGGGCGGACTGATATCGGTGCATTTGAAGGTTGCTTCCGTACCGAACATCCCGGCCGGCACCTCTTCGACCTGTCGAAAAAAACAACGACTGGGCAAGCGCACGCGAAAGTGCGCGGGTTGCGTTTCGTGTCCATTCTCCAGGAACAGGGACAAGGTCACCTTCTGACCAACTCGAAGCGATCGTCGGGACAGGAGGGCGCTGACCGTGAGTTGTGGCGTTTCACGCCGAGGCACTTCGGTGTTTAGCAACGACGCCAACGCAACAATCAGACCGAAAACCGTGACGGTCACGCCGGACAGCCAGCGTCCCGACAGGGGACGCAGCAGCGCCGGCAACAGGCCCACGCGGAGCGTAGAGGCTCGGGCCGGGCACTCTGGCACCACCGTGGTCGCGGTGAGCGGTCGCCGCGGAAACGCCCCGCACAACTGACCGAGCCCAGGAAAATGCTGACAGTACGCGCACTTGAAAAGATGTTCGCGGCAGCCGCCACAATTGGGAAACGACAGCGACTCGTCGTCGTTCACGGTCCCGCAATGTGGGCAGCGATACTGCAAGCCTTGCGGCGTAGGTGCCATCTCAATGCCAGCCTGCCCGCATTATGGGCGAACCTCGCACCGCTTGTCAATCCGGTTTCAGCCAGCCGAAGGTCTGCTGCAAGACAATCAACGCCACCAAGCCAAGCGTCAATCCAGCCACCGCGCAGGCGAGGCCCCGCTTGTCGTTGCGGTCGAGTTCGAATCGGCCCCAATTGACGACCAGGAACGCCGGGCCGATGAACATCAAGCCGGCCAGGCGCACGGGATTCTCGGCCAGGGTTTCGCCGATGATGATCGCATAGGCCACCGCCAGCGCCGCCAACTGCGTGGTAACGTTGGCGCGGGCGTCGAATCCATAACGCCGCGCGCCGCAGAAGAAGAGCGAAAGAAACAGCAGATCGCCCACTCCCATGAAGGGGAACGCCAGGTCGTGGCCGAGGGCGAACCAGTGAAGCATGGTTCGCGGCGCCACCAGTTCGGCGTGTTCTTCCACCAGTTTCCCGGTGGGACCGTACCATACGCTGTAAGTGTCGGCGAGGCACGTCACCAGCGCCGTCATGATGAGAAAGCTGGAACGTCGAATCCGCAATGCCAGCAGCATTCCGCAGCAACTTCCGCCGAACAGCAGCGCGGCGTTGACGACCAGCACTATGATGAACTGCATCAATTGTGGGCCGGCGTTGGGCGACGGCGTAGCCACCGAGCCACGCTTGGTGACGAGCAGGACGGTGACCACGCTCGCCACGAATCCATACCACACAGCGCGCTCGACCAGTTGCAGTCGCACCAGACTCATCAGGCAGAGGAGCGCTGCCCCGGTGCCCACCATCGTGGACAGGTAGAGCCTGGTAAACTCGTACTCCCTCCAGGGGACGAACGAAAGGCACTTGAAGGCGAACAGCGGAACCAGCAGGCACAGCGCGCTCTCGATGGCAATGCGGACGGTCGCAGGCTTGTTCACGCCACACTACGCCGCATGGCGGCGACACTGGTCGCCAACGGCTGGCCTTTGATGAAGACGCTCGACGCGCCACACACCAGCACGGTGGCGCCCGCTCGCGCCGCGATGGCGGCGGTCTCCGGACTCATGCCGCCGTCGACGATGAGCTCGAAGTTATGGCCGAAAGTTGCGCGAAGCTGAGCCAACTCCTCAATCTTCGGCACCACCGTGGGCATGAACTTCTGACCGGCGAAGCCGGGCTGCACGCTCATGACGATAACGTTGTCAACCGTTGGTAAGTGCGAGCGAATCGAGGCGACCGGCGTGCCGGGATTGAGCACCACGCCGGCGCGCAGGCCTCGGGCCTTGATGCGCGGCAAGGTCGCATTCAAATCGCACCCCTCCACGTGAACATCAATGCCGTCGGCGCCAGCGTCGGCAAACTGGTCGATCCAATTCCCGGGCTGCTCGATCATCAGGTGCACGTCGAAGTGCAGGCCGGTGAGCGGCCTGGCCGCTTGCACGACCATCGGGCCAAACGAAATGTTGGGCACAAAACGGCCATCCATGATGTCCCAGTGCAGCCATTCGACCCCGACAGATTCGAGTTCCGCGATGACTTCAGCAAATCGCGACAGGTCGGCGGCGATCATGGACGGAGCAAGCTTGAGTGCGAATTCAGACATTGAACTGCTCCACGGTTTCTTCGAACGAACGGATACCGGTGGTTGTTCCGATCGCCTGCACGCAACAGGCGCCGACTGCATTGCCGAGCCGGGCACAACGCTCGACCTGCCAGCCGCGCAGCACGCCAGCGAGGAAACCGGCGACGAACGAATCGCCGGCGCCGGTGGCGTCAATGGCCTTAACCGGAAAGATCGGCACGCGCACCTCAGCGTCCGCCGTCGTGACCAGGCAACCTTGCTCGCCCAACTTCAAGGCAACGACTTGAACGCCGAGACCGAGAAAGCGTTGGGCAATCTCCCGCGGCTCATCGCAGCCGGCCAACTCACGGGCCTCTTCGTAGCTCGGGAGAAAGTAATCCACGTGCGGCAAGGCCTCGCCGATCAAATCCATCCACTGCCCCGACGAATCCCACGCCGTATCGAGTGCGGTCGTGAGTCCCTGCGATTTCGCTCGCCGCAAAACGCTCGCCATGGGCGCGCCATCGAAGCCCGGCATCAGGAACGCGCCGGCAACGTGGAGCAGCTTCGCGCCTTGGAGCAGATCCAGCTCAAGCTCGGTTTCTTGCAGAGTGGCATTCGCTCCGATCTGATGAATGAAGCTGCGCTCACCGTCGTCATGGATCAGCACCATGGTGCCCGAGGTGGCGGCAGTCCGATCACGACCAACGCCACGAGTGTCCACTTTGTGTTGCTGCAAGGTCTCCAGCACGAAGTCGCCGAAGCCATCGCGACCGACCTTGCCCATCACGCCGGTCGGCACTCCCAACTTTGACAGCCCGATCCCGGTGTTGGCCGCGCAGCCGCCGATGTGCATCTCCATCCGATCGACCAGCACCAGCTTGCCACGCTCGGGAAAGCGCTCGACCGGCCGCGCAAGCACGTCGGTGACGAGAATGCCGAGGCAGATGACGTCCGGGGGGTGAGTCACCACAAACGCTGCACACCGTAGGTGTCAAAGTCGTTGGCCGGAGCTTCAATGAGTGCGCGAGCCGTCGGGCTCAGCCTGGCGTCGTTCAGCACGAACCAGAGGAACGAGTGCGTATCCAGCAGCAATCTCATTGCATGTATTCGCGGAAGTCTTCGAGCGGTTCCAGTCCCTGGGAATGCGACGGTCGAGCAATGCCAGGGCTTCGAAGGTGACACTCAATGGCCTCCCGCGCATTCACCAATGCATCCGCCAGGGAAGCACCCTCAGTCACGCAACCACGCAAGGCGGGTACGGTAACCGTGTAGCCCTGATTTTCGTTCCGCTCGAGCACGATCGTGAAAACGGAAGCGCCGTTCGTCATGAGCCTCGACCTCCTGCCCGGCAGTTTGACGCGACTGCCCAGGTTCACATCCGCTCCGGCGCGCCGACTCCCAGCAGGCCGAGGACTTGCTTCAGCACGAGTTGCGTTGCGCGCACGAGCGCGAGCCGCGCCGCGGTCAGTGCGGCCGCTTCACCGAGCACGCGGCACTCGGTGTAAAAGCCGTGGAACGCAGCAGCGAGGTCGGTGGCGTAGCGGGTCAACCGATGGACCTCGTAACGTTGGGCCGCAAGTTCAATTTCGTTCGGCAATTCCGCCAGCTTGCGCATGAGGGCGATCTCTTGCGGGTGCGTGAGTAGTTCGAGCGTCACCTCGTCGGGGCTGAGGGCCGCTCCAACGGTGCGCTCTTCGGCTTCCCGCAGAATCGAGCAGATTCGCGCGTGGCCGTATTGGACGTAGTAAACGGGATTATCCGCCGACTGCTTCTTTGCGAGGTCGAGATCGAAATCGAGGCGGCTATCGTGGCTGCGCATCAGGAAGAAGAAGCGGGTCGCATCAACGCCGACTTCCTCGATCACTTCGCTGACGGTGATAATGTCGCCTTCGCGCTTACTGACCTTGACCTCCACGCCATCGCGGAACAATCGCACGATCTGATACAGCAGCACGTCGAGCCGATCCGGATCGAGGCCCACCGCGGCGAGGCCGGCCTTCATTCGCGAGATGTGGCCATGGTGGTCGGCGCCCCAGATGTCGAGGCTGCGCGCGAAGCCGCGATCACACTTGCCGAAGTGGTACGCCAGATCACTGGCCAGGTAAGTCGTCACGCCATTGCTGCGAACCAGCACCCGGTCCTGCTCGTCGCCGAACGCGGTGGTCTTCAGCCAAAGCGCCCCATCGGCCTCGGTGGTGTAACCACCCTCGCGCAGCCGGTCAATCGCTTCCTGCACCTTGCCGGCGTCGTGCAACGATTGCTCGCTGAACCACTGGTCGAACTCGATGCCAAGCGCGGACAGCGTAGACCGTTGCCAGGACAGCATCTTCACCTTGCCTAATTCCAGGAACTGTGCGAGGCGCTCGCCCCCGGGCAGGGTGCGCAGTGTCTCACCGTGCTCCGCGAGCAGCTCGCGAGCGAGGTCGATTACGTACTCGCCTTTGTAGCCGTTCTCCGGCAATTCGACCTTCTCACCGCAGAGCTGGCGATACCGCACCTCCAACGATTGTGCGAAGAGCACCATCTGGCTGCTCATCGCCGCATCGTTGATGTAAAACTCGCGTTGCACGTCATAGCCGGCCGCGGCCAGCACGCGGGCCAACACGTCGCCGATCACGCCGCCGCGGCCGTGACCGATGTGAATGGGACCGTTGGGATTCGCGCTGACAAACTCGACCTGCACGCGTTGGCCCTGGCCTAGATTGCCAGCCGACAGCTCCCCGTTTTTCAACACGGTCGCGATGAGTTCATGCAGCCATGACGGCCCCAGATGGAAGTTGATGAATCCGGGCCCGGCGATCTCCACGCGCTGGCACAATCCGCTCACATCGCCGAGCGCGGCGACGAGCTGCTGTGCCACTTCCCGAGGTTTCCGCTGGGCGCGGCTGGAGGCGATCAGGGCCGCGTTGGTTGAGAAATCACCAAACTGCGGCTGCGGTGGCCGGTCGAGCGAGAAGCTCAGCTCGGCCGGTAGCTCACCGGCGAGCAATGCTTGAGCAATCGCCTCGCGTAGTTGGTCTTGGATGCGTGGCATGAAACTCGTTCAGTTGCGATGGGATAAGCCACAAGGTTTGGCAGCGCGGCAGGGCAGCGTCAAGGGCGCACGGGTTCACGCGGTCCTGCCGCCATGCCAGACTCAGCAGGTTCACATTGACGGAACGGAGCGAACGAAGCCATGGCCCAACGCTGTTTCATTTGCCAGAAAGGCCCTTTGGTGGGCAATCTGGTGAGTCACTCGAATCGGAAAACAAAAACCCGCAGCTTGCCGAACCTGCAGTCGGTCAAGGCGCTAATTGACGGCACGCCAAAACGCATTCGCCTCTGCACCAGATGTTTGAAGGCGGGAAAAGTTCAGCGCGTGTAAGGCTGGTCGTTGCCCGCAGGGCGAGTGGGCCTCGGCTCACTCGCTCTTTTGGTTTGGCTACCAGGGTCGGAGGAATCCAGTCCCCACTGCGTATTGCATGAGCGCGGTCTGCAACAATTGCAGGCAGCAGACGATGATCCACGCCAGCTGTGACCATTGCGGCTCGTCTTCCTGCCGCAGTCGGGCGGCAGCGAATGCGACCGGAAACACTGCCAGGTACATCCAGATGCGGGCCACTTCGCCGCGGACCAAGCCGGAGAGGTCCAGCAGGAACAACGTCGCTCCGAAAGCGACGAACGCAATGAACTGCCACCGGGCCGAAACTGCCTCCGCGTGCAGCTTGGCTTGCGGCGCTGCAAGCCACGCTGCGAATAACGCCACCACTGGCACCCCGACGAAATAAAAGAAGTCGAACAGGTTGGCGACAAGCCACTTGCCGTAGCTGCGCGTCATGGCCTGCACGGATTCTTCATGATGCGCGGCGAGGGCCGCTCGGAAGGTCGCCACTGGATTGAAGCGAAACAGGAGGAACAACGCGACATAGAACGCCAGGAAGCCGACGACGACAAAACCGCCAAGCCGTCCCACCCTCTGTGGCGCTTCGGCCTGCTTCATCCACAAGGCGGTCATCAGCGCCGCGATCAAGGCCAGCGGCAACAACGAATAACTGGTGAAGGTCGCCAGCCCCAGCGCCAGCCCGGCGCCGAGCGCGAGTGCGGGGCTGTTGCGGTCGAGTGCCGCGACGATCCACGCAAGGAACAGCACCGCGAGAAAGAAGTAGACCTGATCGATCGCATACATGAAGGTCGCCAGACTGGGCAGCGTCGCCAACAACACCGCGGCGCGCCACGCCCAGGCCTCGCCCAGGAATCGGGCGGCGAAATAGAAAAACGGAATCACGCCAAGCGCGCCAATGAGTGGCAGCAGGTAGGCGATGAAAGTGGCCGCCAGCAGTTCCTTCGGCTCCAACTGCGTGCGCGCCATGAGGGACACTCCGAACAGCCCGCTAGAGATTGCGGCGTCGCCATCGGCGTAGAAGACGCGCTGGAGCAGCTTCTGCAGTCCTGGTGAAGCTTCGACCGCCCGGTGCCCGGCGATATAGATCAACAACGTTCCCGGCGGATGCGTCTTCGCGTGCTTGGGCCAACGCGCCATCCAGCGCGGATATTCGTAGATGAGCGTGCGCACGTCACGGACCGTCAGGGCGACGGTAAAGTGTGACGTTGCCGTGGGGCTGGCCACCGTCGCAGCCGCGAAGGCCGGTCCGCTCGCAGTCGGAACTGCAATCCACTGCACGAAGAATCGGAACAAGAATCCACTGGCCGCGAGCATCAACAGACAGGCCCAGGTGCCGAGCCGACCGAACTGCCGCAGGTCGAACCGCTCCGCCGCATAAAGCGCGACGAACAGAACTACCGGACCCGCCAGCGCCGGGAACAGCAGGGTGAACCACGGCGGCTGTGACTCCTGGTACTCCCACTGCCATTGGTCTTTGATTCCGAGCGGTAAGCGCTGCGCAATCAGCAGCACGTTGAGCACCAGGGCCGGGACCACGATGAGCGCGAAGAGCTTCTGTTGGCCGATCGTCCAGTGGCTTCGGGCGGACTCGATGGGCGTGGATTCCAAGCTCGAATCAATCATGAGTAAGGCTGCTTACTTCCCGCTCGGTCAGATGTCGAAACTTGCCAACCGGAAGGGTGCCCAGGGTCAGGCCGCCGACGCGGATTCGTCGCAAACGGAGCACAGGATGGCCCACGGCAGCCAACATGCGACGTACCTGGCGCTTCCGTCCTTCGTGCAAAACCAGTTCAATCTCGCTGGTGCGAGTTCTGATGTTAACCAGTCGAACGCGACAAGTTGCAGTGGGGCCATCCTCCAGCACCAGTCCCTGGGCCAGCCTGGCGACCACGCCCGACCCCACGTGTCCGGACACTTTTGCGCGATAAGTCTTCTCCACTTCATAACGCGGATGGGTCAGACGCTGCGTGAAAGCGCCATCATCGGTCAGCAACAACAAGCCCTCCGTGTCGGCATCCAGGCGACCGACCGGGTGCAAGTGTCGCAGTTCGGGCGGCAACAAGTCGAGGACGGTCAAGCGCTCGCGCTCATCCGCGCACGTTGTAACGTAGCCGGTCGGCTTGTGCAGAACGAGATAGGTTCGCGCCGCTCCGAACACAACGCGTTGACCATCGCAATCGACGGCATCGCGCCCAGGGTCGATCTGCGTCCCGAGTGCGGTTACCACCTCGCCATTGACACGAACGCGGCCTGCCGCAATGAGCGTTTCAGCGACGCGACGCGACGCGACGCCGGCGCGCGCGAGTGCTTTGTGCAAGCGTTCCATAGGCCATGATTGTGCCGGCGAGGATCAGCCCCACCAGCAACTTTGGGTTGTGAGTAATCGCGGCCGCCAGCGGCAGACGCTCCTTCACGTCTTCCGCGGCGATCAAGTCGGTCTCGGCGATCTGGCTCGAGTCCAGTTCCACCGTCAGTCGACCGAGCTTCTGTCCCCGGTGAATTGGCGCGCGTGAAGCCAGCATGTGATAGGACGGCCGCAGTCGACCGCGCTCGTCGGGCCGTACTGCGACAATGACATCGCGGGCCGGTGTCGCCGGACATTCGCGCTCCCCGTTGACGACCTGGACCTTCGTCACGACCTCGCTGCGCCGGGCCAGGGTCGACGCCGTGAACGTTGCAAATCCGTAATCCAGGAGCGCCGAGGCCTCACTCCACATATCGGGAGACTTCATCACCACCGCCACCAGCTCCATATCGCCCCGGCGCGCCGTACCGACGAAACAACGTCCCGCCGGCCGCGTGTAGCCGGTCTTCAGCCCGGTAGCATCACTGCGGCGCTCAAGTAGCTTGTTGCGATTCTCGATCCGCAGGCGCGCGGGCACCGCGGTCCGCTGCAATAGGTACGTGGGGGTCTGAGCGATTTCCGCCACGATAGGATTGCGCAGCGCCGCGCACGCCAGGAGCCCAATATCGTAAGCGGTCGAGTAATGGTCGGAGTGATGCAATCCGTGCGGGTTCACGAAATGGCTGTTGCGCGCCCCGAGTTCCTGCGCGCGCCGGTTCATCCAGCCGACGAAGCGCGCCACCGAACCGGCCGATCGTTCGGCGAGCGCATGGGCCGCCTTGTTGTCCGAACGCATCAGCAACAAATGCAGTTGGTCCCGCGCAGTGAGCCGCTCACCCGGCAGAAACCCGATGGGAGAATCGCCCACTTCACTGGCCGCGCGGCTGAAGGAAACCCGTTGCTCCAGCGCTTTGCCAGCCTCGGCACCGGCCAATTCGCGCTCGGCATAAACGAGCGCGGTGAGTACCTTCGTCATGCTCGCCGGATACTTGCGCGCGTGCGCGTTGTGTTCCCACAAGATGCGGCCGGTGTGCGCATCCAATAACACGGCGGACTCGGCGCCCAGCTCATTCGCAGCGCGCGCGACAGTCGGCGACGCGCTAAGCCAACTCAGGATCGCCAGTGTCAGCGCCAGACTCAGTCTGTTCATGGATCGTTGGGGGCGAATGGGCATCAGGCTCCGCGTCGGAGTCGGCCGATTCGATTCGGTCCGCCGCGACCAGTGCCACTGAGTGTGACCTGACGCGTGCCGCCCGGTCAAACAGATCGCGCGCCTGCTCTTCAAGTTGGCTCTCCGGTAGTTCGGGAAGCTCCGACACCTCCTTCATGCCGAAGTGTTCGAGAAAGTCCATCGTCGTCGCATACAACACCGGTCGCCCCGGGGCGTCGAGTCGACCGGTGGCTTCGATCAGGCCGCGCTCAATGAGCGTCTGCAGCGTTGCCGAGGAATCCACGCCGCGAATCTGGTCGATCTCCGCTCGTGTCACCGGCTGACGGTACGCGACAATGGCGAGGGTCTCCAGCGACGGCTTGCTGAGCCGCATTTTCTGCGGTTCGCGCAAGCGCTCGACGTACTCGGCGAATTCCGGCTTGGTCACCAGACGCCAACCCTCCGGCGTCTCCAGCAGTCGTGTTCCCCCGGTGGTCTCCAGCCGGGCTTCCAGGTCGAACAGGAGTTGCGCGGCCAACGCAAGCTCAATTTCCAGCGCCTCGGCCAGCTTCAACAACGGTAACGGCTCGTGCCAGGCAAACAACACCGCTTCGAGCGCGTCGAGCTTGTGCCAATCGTGCACGGAGCGGTCGTCGACCAAACGAGTCAGGGCTGGGAAGGAGCTCGCCTCATGGCTGCGGTGACCGTTTCCGTTCGTGCCATGGTGAACGAACTCCGTCACTTCCACGGGCGCACTGGTGAGTTCTGAAATCATGATTGATGCCTTCTGGTCAGGCGACGACGCGAGCCCGCGGGACCGCCGACTCCCGACTCTCAGTTTCCCATGCCCGGCCTCGGGCAACAATGCGCATTTCGCCGAAGGCTTCGTCCTGTTCGACGACGATGCGTTGTCGCCGAATCAGTTCCAGCACGGCCAGGAAGGTGACGATGACCTGGATGCGCAATTCGCAATCGTCGCAGAGTTGTTCGAACGATAGTCCGCGCGCGGCGAGTCGAATGCGAGCGCCGAGCTGACGAATCCGCTCCGGCAACGTCACCAGGTCGCGCCGCACGAGAGCGGCAGGCTCCTCCCTGGTCCGGTCCAGCACGCGCTGAAATGCGTAGAGCAAGTCGAACAATGAAACGCTCTGCATCAGGAGAACCTTGGGCTGGTCCCGACTTCCATCGTTCGCTTGATCGGGCGGGCGGTGAACGCTCCCGTTCAACACCAGCGGCCGATGGAACATGCGCGACCGCAGATCATGATAGTCGCGCAGCGTTTCAGCCGCCTCGCGGAACCGTTGATATTCGAGCAGCCGTTCGGCCAGGGCCAGACGTGGATCGAGGGCGACCTCGTCTTCTGCGGAGGCTTCCTCCTCCGGCGGCAGCAGCAGCTTCGATTTGATGGTTAACAGTTCGGCCGCCATCAGCATGAACTCGCCGGCCACTTCGAAGTCGAGCAGTTCCAGCAGCCGCACACAGCGGAGGTACTGTTCGGTAATGGCGGCGATCGGAATGTCGAAGATGTCGTAACGGTTTTGCTTGACCAGGTGGAGCAGCAGGTCCAGCGGCCCTTCAAACACCGGCAGACTGATCGCGTGGCCGGAAAAGCGGCGCAACTCCGAGCGCTCCAGCGCGGCGTGGCGCGGGGTATGGCCGTTACGAGTCACGGAGGCGTGCGGCTTCGGATGGCTTGCTGTCATGAGTGCTGTTTTAGTGCGTCGATGATGCGGTGTACGCTACGGATGGTGTTTGTGTAGTTTCGCGTGCCGCGCCGCACCTGTCAAGCCGCAGTTGCCGACCGCTAGAGATGGGCAGGTAGATGGTTACCCCTTTATTTTATTGGATGAACTGGTAGAGCGCAGTCGCCACCGCGGCGGGCACGGCGATGCGCTCGGCGAGGCGACCGGGAAAGATGAGGCAGAGCCAGGGCTGTTTTGGATTGTTGCTGGCCGGAATGACGGCACTCGGCGGCGCCTCGTGCGCGTTGGCAGCGAATTGCGGCATCGGCGCCATCGGCACGGGTAGCGGGGAAACAATGTCGGCCGCGACGCCTAATCCCACGACGACGGGATCGGCGAGTGTAAGCTGGGTGCCCGACGGCTCGGTGCCGACGGCGGCCGCCGCCGTGGATTCGTCATGGACCAACTGGGCGACTTCGCTATCCCTCTCGACTTGCGCAGGCTGCGGATTCGGAAGCGTCGTCGTCTCGAATACCCGATAAATAATCAGTCCCACTGGCCCAGCCCATACCGTCGAGGGGCGTGTGTCCGGCACGTCAACCGGCAATGAGGCATCGGTCGGCACGGCGGCATGGATAACCACCCAGGCCAGGGCACCGGCAATCGCCACCGCAGCGGTTTCCCACGAGACACTCGCCTTCGTGCCCAGCAGCACTGCGTTACTGGCCATGCAGCCCCAGAGTAACGACAGGGCAATCGTCCCCAGCAAGGCCAGCGTCGGCAATGCGCGCGTCGGCCGCTTCACCAGCAGCGCCAACAACAACACGGCGACGAGAGTGCCACCGTGAATGAGCGCCGCCTCCTGAGCAGTGGTTTTGTCCCAGAACACACCCTTGGCCAGAAATCCGCCGCCGCCGCCCACCCAACAGGCGGTGAAGACCCATTCGAGCGTCGTCAGTTTCCAATCGAGGAACGTGCCCACGATGGCAATCGATGCCATCAGCGCGCCCATCATCAGTCCAATGGAAACGATGAGCATCGCCAGTGGATGATTGTTGCGCTGGATGACGAAGACGATGCCGACCGCTCCGGCGGCGAGAGCCGTGGCGATGGATTCGAGCGAGCGATGGCGCCGCAGGAGCGGCGAGCGGCGACAGATCTCCCACATACTCAAGTAGGCGAACAACGCCCACGCGCTGGCAGTGAACGCGCCAGTCAAGTAGCGATGACAAGAAGCCAACCAGCGGTCGATGAACGGCGAAGCAAACAGGAGTCCGAAAACGAAAACGTCAAACAGTCCTTCACGAATGACCATTCTGGGCAAGTCCTTTGCGGGTGCGTGATGGATGCGCGCTGCCGAAGCGGCGCTCACGGGCCTGGAATTCATGGAGCGCCTGCAGGAACGCGTCTTTGCCAAATTCAGGCCAAAGCGTGGGTGTAATCCACAATTCAGCATAGGCGATTTGCCAGGGCAGGAAGTTGCTGATGCGCTGTTCTCCGCCGGTGCGGATGAACAGGTCGGGGTCGGGCGTGTCGCTCGTGTAAAGCGCGCGGGCCAGCGCGGCTTCGTCAATGTCGTCGGGGCGCAGTTCACCTCGCGCTACCTGGCGTGCCAGCGAGCGGGTGGCGTCGACTAGTTCGGTGCGACCTCCGTAGTTGACCGCCAGATGCAGCACCAGGCCGTCGTTATTGCGCGTAATCGCGATCGCTTCGTCCAGCGCGACGAGCAGCGAGGACGGCAACTGCTGGCGGCGGCCGAGATGGCGAATCTGCACACGGTTGGCGTGAAGTTCGGGCAACTCGCGGCGCAAGTTATCCTCGATAAGCTTCATCAGTCCGCGCACTTCGGCGGGTGAGCGGTTCCAGTTCTCGGTCGAAAACGTGTAGAGCGTGAGGTGGGCAATGCCAAGATTGGACGAAGTCTCGATGATGGTCCGCGTGGTTTCGGCGCCACGCCGGTGACCGAGCAACGCGCGCAAGCCGTGTTGCCGCGCCCAGCGACGGTTGCCATCCATGACGATGGCGATGTGGCGAGGCAACCGCTCTGAGTCGAGTGTGGCCAGGTCACCGTTCGGAGCCAGCGCGGCCAGCGACTTCATCGGCGCCTCACGTCGTCGCGCCGCTGCTCAGCAGCCACCGTCAATACCACTCCGCCGGTCACCGCCCGTTGCCGCACCACGCGTTGCGAACCGGTCGCCCGGCCGCGTGGCGGCGTGGTGACGACGGTCTCCACGCATTCCACGCCTTGATCGCGGAGGGCGGCTTCGGCGGCCTCACGCCTCCACCCCAGTACGTCGGTGCCCAGCATGTTGGTGGCCACGGCTACACTTCCATGATCTCGGACTCTTTGGCCTTGAGCAGCAGGTCGATATCGGCCACGAACCTGTCGGTGATCTTCTGCGCTTGCTCCGTGGCGCGGTGCACCTCGTCTTCCGGCAGGTGCTCGTCCTTCTCCATTTTGCGCAGTTGCTCGATCAAGTCGCGCCGCACGTTTCTCACCGCGACACGTCCCGCTTCGGTCTTCTTGTGTGCCAGCTTGACGTAATCCTTGCGGCGCTCTTCGGTGAGGGTGGGAATCGGCAGGCGAATCACGGCGGAGTCCTTCTGCGGCACCAGGCCGAGGTCGGACTTGGCGATGGCCTTCTCAATCGGCGACAGCGCCGCCTTGTCCCACGGCTGGATGACGAGCAGGCGCGGCTCGGGCACGGAGATGGTGGCAAGTTGTTTGATGGGCATCGGTGCCCCGTACATTTCCACGGTGATTCGGTCGAGGAGGGCTGGGCTGGCGCGGCCGGTACGAAGGGTGGCGAGATCGTCATGGGTGGCTTGCACGGAGGCCTTCATTTTGGCTTCCGCTTGCGCCAGCGCGTCTTTGGGCAGCATGGTTCCTCCAGGACTGAGATTCTACGGACGGGGGTCCGCGCGGTTCATCGGGTCAGGAGACGGTGGTGCCGATCGCCTCTCCGAGCAGAGCCCGGGTGATGTTTCCCGGCACGTGAACGTTGAAGACGACAATCGGCAGGTTGCGTGTCATGCCAAGGGCGAAGGCCGTGGCGTCCATTACCCTCAGACCCTGCTTCAGCACTTCGGGATACGCAATCGCCTCGAAGCGCTGGGCGTCTTCGTGCTTGTTAGGATCGCGATCGAACACCCCGTCGACATCGGTGGCTTTCATGATTACATCAGCATTGATCTGCGCCGCGCGCAGCGTGGCCGCGGTGTCGGTGGTGAAGAACGGATGGCCGGTGCCCGCCGCGAAGATGACGACGCGGCCCTTTTCCAGATGGCGAATGGCCCGCCGCCAGATAAACGGCTCGGCGATGTCGCGCATCTGGATGGCGGTCTGCACGCGCGCCGGCACTCCCACTTGCTCTAGCATCGACTGCACTGCCAGCGCGTTGATGACCGTGGCTAGCATGCCCATGTAGTCGCCGGTGCTGGGATCGAGGTCGAGTTCCTTGCCCTGCTCGCCCCGGTAGATGTTGCCGCCGCCCACGACCAGCGCGACTTGCACCCCGTGTCGATGCGCGTCGCAGACTTCAGTCGCGATGCGGCGCAGCGTGGCTTTGTCGAAACTGCAGCCCCGTCCGCCCGCCAGTGCCTCGCCGCTCAGCTTCAGCAAGACGCGGCGGTATTTCGGCGTGACGGCAGTCGTCGGGGCGTCGTCCATAACGCGGTTAGGCCTCGCCGACGCGTAGCCGTTGGAACCGAGCCACGCTTGCGCTGCCCAGCAATTTGGCTACCGTGCGGCGCTCGGATTTGGGCTTGGCGAGGTCCTTGACTAGAATCTGATCCAGCAAGCAGTTCTCCTCGAAGAAAACGCGCACGCGCCCCTCCAGGAAACCCTCCAGCGCCTTTCCGGTCTTGCCCTCCGATTCCGCCAGCTTGGCGAGCGTTGTTCGCTCGGCCTCGACGGCTTCGGCCGGAACTTCTTCGCGACTGCGAAATCGCGGCGCAGTCGCGTAGAGGTGTTGCGCCACCTCCCGGGCAGCCTCGACGCTAGCGGCGGCGCCGGTAAGTTCCACCACGCCGCCGCCTTTGTTATCGTGATGGCGATAAACGCCCACGGCGGCACCGCCAAACCGAGCGAATGAGCCCAATTGAACGTTCTCGCCGGTCTTGGCCGAAAGCGCCGTTAACGCCTCCGTCACGGTCTGGCCGGCGAGGGGCGAAGCACCGATTAACGCGGGTGTCGGGTTAGTCCGGTAAACATGTTCGGCCAATTGCCGGGCAAGCCCGATGAAATCATCGGTGCGCGCGACAAAGTCGGTTTCGCAGTTCAATTCGACCAGGGCTGCCCCCTGGCCCTCCACGATGAACGCCTCCAGGCGGCCTTCCTTGGCCGAGCGGCCGGCGCGCTTCTCTGCCTTCGCAGCGCCGCGCTCGCGCAGCAGGCGACCAGCTTTTTCCGCGTCACCATCGCAATCGACCAGGGCATGTTTGCAATCCATCATGCCCGCGCCGGTGCGGTCACGTAGTTCCTTGACTGCTTGTACGGTGATCGCTGCCATCACTTCGCTTCCTCCGTCGACGCCTCGGCCGCCTCCACCACGAGTGCCGTCTCTCCGTTTGACTCGGCGACGACCGGGTCTGCTCCAACTGGCTCGACCAGGTCTGCCGTTGGTAAGCTTTCCCCCTCGGCCTCGGTGGCTGCTGCAACCTTAGCCAACAACTCGGCGCCCAATTCCGAGGTTACGGCGGCTTCCGCTTCAGCCTCCGTGGTCTCCATGGTCTCCTCGGCCTTCGGTGACTCGGCCTTGGTGGCCGCCGCGTTGCGCAGCTCGACACCCTCCAGCACCGCGTCGGCAATCTGGTGCGCCATGAGCTTGAGCGCGCGAATGGCATCGTCGTTGCCGGGGATGATATAGTCGACCTCGTCGGGATCGCAATTGGTGTCGACCAACCCGACCAACGGAATCTCGAGCTTGCGGGCTTCGGCGACCGCGATGTGTTCTTTCTTCAAGTCCATCACAAAGACCACGTCCGGCAAGCCGCCCATGTCGCGGATTCCGCCAAGCACTTTTTCGAGCTTGCCCATCTCTTCCATCAGCCGGGCTGATTCCTTCTTCGGCAAGACCTCGAGAATGCCTTCCTTCTGCATTTGCTGCAGTGAATTCATCCGTTCGATGCGAGCCTTGATCGTGCTCCAATTCGTGAGCATCCCACCGAGCCAGCGCTGATTGACATAGTACTGGCCACACTTCTTCGCGGCATCGGCTACGGAATCCTGGGCCTGCTTCTTCGTGCCCACGAAGAGAAACTTGCCGCCCGACTGGGCTCGCTCGCGAATGAAGGTGAAAGCTTCCTCAAGCTTCTTGCGCGTCTTGTGCAGATCAATGATATAAATGCCGTTACGCTCATCGTAAATGTACGGCTTCATCTTGGGATTCCAACGGCGGGTCTGATGCCCGAAGTGGACCCCGGCTTCGAGCAATTCTTTCATGCTGACAACTGGCACGGTCTGCTCCTTGTGGTTGTTCGTCCCTGTCGATCACCGCGGAGCCAATGGCACCACCGCAGCGTCGGCGCTGACGTGCGCCCGCAGACAGGTGTGAATTGGGATGGTCTGAGTCTACCACAGCCCGGCGGGCTTCGCAACCGCCGATTTGGCCGGCCTCCTCGCTTCGTTCCGCGAGTGTGGAAGATTGGCGGCATGTTCACGGGGGCGCTCTATTGACGACTCAACCTGATCCGCAAACTGAGCGCCGCCATTTATTGGTCAGCCTCGGGATTCTCTTCGGTTTCGACACCCTGGTTACTGTTTGGGCCCTGGCCAACGGTGCCGCCGAAGCCAACCCCCTCTACTGGGCCTTCCACGACCTGCACCAGGGTTGGCAGGCGGTGGCCGATGCGGTGGGGGTTCGGGTAACTGTAGCCGTGGCCGTTTTCTACTGGCTCCACCAGCGCGCACGACTTCCACTCTTGCGCGTCATCGTCGGCGGGTATTTCGTGCTAATGGTGCTGATGGCCTCCGCGCACCTGTTTGCCCACTTGACCAATGCCGAATTGAGGGCGCTCGTCGGCGCGATCAAGCTGATCGCCAGCGGCTATGCCATCGCGGCCCTGATCGTGCTCATGGCCATCATTGTCGCGTTAGCGCGTGTGCTGCTGAAGCTGCGGCGACGTTAGCTACGCTCCGAACACCTCCTCCAGTGCGCGCCGCATCACGTCCGCGTCCGGCTCCAATCCCGTCCAGTATTTGATGCCGATGACGCCCTGGTTGACCAGCATGTCCAGGCCGTCGATGACGCGGCCGCCGCGTGCCTCGGCGTCACGAACGAGACGCGTGCGCGGTGGGTTGGGGATGACATCGGCGACGATCATCCCTGCGCGCAGCGTGGCGACGTCGAGCGCCAATCGCGCGTCCACGTCGGGATACAGACCGATCGAAGTAGCGTTGATGACCACGTCGATCGCTTCGGGAATCCGGTAGTCCCCGTCCCACGGCACGAACTCGGCCGCAATGCTCGTCCGCTCGCGTAGCAGCCCCACCAACTCTCGGCCGCGCTGCTCGCTGCGATTGACGACGATCACGCTCGCCGCGCCGGCCAGCGCCATCTCGACGCCAATGGCGCGTGCGGCGCCGCCCGCCCCGAACATCACCAGCCGCTGGCCGACCGGATCCGCCAGCGGGCGCAGTCCCTCGACGAAGCCCTTGCCGTCGGTATTCTCGCCGATCAACTTGCCCTCGCGGCGCACGACGCAATTCACCGCGCCCATCAGCCGCGCCGACTCGCCCACACCGTCGAGGTGTTCGATCACGGCCACCTTGTGCGGGATCGTGCAGTTGAAACCGGCGAATCCCATCGCGCGCGCCCCCCGCACGGCCTCGCCCAGACGCTCCGGCGGCGTCTCGATCGTCAAATACCGCCACGCCAGTCCGTGATGCCGATTCGCCGCCTCCACCATCACCTGCGTCGGATTCTCCGCCGCCGGCCAGCCGAACACCGCGGTGAGTTCCTGCTTGAAGTTGAGTTCCTTCGCCATGACCATCTCCCCAAGTCAAGTGGTGCGTGATTCGACATCGCTGCCCAAAACCTCGCTCCCGTTACAGCTTTGCCTTGCCTTTGGTAAAGCCCCCCTTCAACCCCGCCATGCTGATCAGCATCTGCCCGCGTAGGATCGGCAAGCGCGTCATCACTGGCAGGGCGAGATCGCGACCCAGGCCCAGCAGCCAACCACGCGACTGGAAGAACGGCGTCAACGCATAGGTGAGCCAGCCGTAGTAGCGCAGCTGCGCCGCGCGCGCGACGGTGTACGCGCGGCACGCCGTGCGGAAGTCACCACCGCGTGCCAGGCAATCGGCGAAGGTGTAAGCATCGATCAACGCCAGGTTGACGCCCTGCCCCAGGTGCGGACTCATTGCATGCGCCGCGTCGCCGAGCAGCAACGTGTGGATGTCAAACCAGCGGCGCATCCGGACATGCACGTACGTGGTGAATGTCGTCTGCTCGAAACTCGTCACCGACTCAAACAACTCCGCCGCCAACGGGCACAGCGCCAGGACTTCCGCCCTCCAGTCCGCGAAGCCGCGATCACGCAACGCGTACACCTCATCGCGGTTCAGGCTCCAGAACAGGCTACAGCGGTCGCTGCCCATCGGTAGCAAGCCGAGTAATCGCTTCGTGCCGCGCACGACTTGATGCAGCTTGCGACGTACCGCGCCGCTGCGCCCAATTGCCCAGAGCGCGCCGTAATCGTACTCGTGGACCGACCGCTCCCAATTCAGCGATGAGCGCAGCGTCGAGCGTGCCCCGTCGCCGGCAAGGACGAAATCGAACGGGCCATGCCGTCCACCTTGATCGTCCAGCAGAAAGGCCCGGCCAGCTTCGAGTTGACGAGCGGTGATCTCATGGTCGAGGTGAATCTGCGCTCCGCTGGCGACGACGCGTGTGTGCAGTGATTCGAACAGGTCGCCACGATGCAGACCGAACGCGCTCAGCCCCGGTTCAACTTCCCCGAATGGCAAATCGATGAGCGTATGCCCGCGATGGGTCCAGGCACTGAGGCGCTCAATCGACTCGCCCCGCGCAGCGATCTCATCAAGCAGCCCGATCCGTCGCAGGATAATTTGCCCGGACTGCATCAGCAGAATGCCCGCGCCAACCGGCCCCACGTGCGGCGCTCGCTCGAACAGATGCACTTCGTGCCCCTGCTCCGCCAGCAGCAATGCCGAGGTAGCCCCGGCGACCCCGAAGCCGACGATGCCAATGCGGAAGCGTGCCATGCTCCATTACTGTGTCATGTCCGAGTGGAGCGAGAAATGAAGCAGGTCGCCATCTGCTTCCTTCTGCTCCTCCTGCCGACTCGTCAGTCTTTGTACGGATCCCGCTCGTTCTCGCCCGCCATCGCCACCCCCAGCGGGCGCAGCGTGTGCAGCACGCGAATCGTCCCCTCGTGCTGCTTGAGCACCGCCGGCAGGCGCTTGTAGCAGTGCGGCGACTCGTCGGTGCCCGCACCGCGCAGCTCGACGCCGGCCTCGCGCACCCACTCCATCATCATCTCCCGTGAAATGCTGCCGGGCTTGAGCACGCGCCCGCTCTTGAAGTGCAGCTTGCCGCGCGCGGCCGTGCGGCTCATCACGCGGCCGGCGCCGTGGACGGTCGAGTAGAGCGAGTGCTTTGCGTCCTCATTCTCGACGCCTTCGAGAATGACCGAGAGGTCGCCCATCGAGCCGCCGACGAACCCCTTCTGGCCGGGAAACGCCGGCGTTGCGCCCTTGCGCACGACCCACAACCAGCGTCCGCCGTGCTCCTCGCGCCACGCGAAGTTGTGATGGTTGTGCACCTCGTCGAGAATCTTCGCTCCCAGCATTCGCGCCACGCGCGCGCACACCCAGTCACGCCCCGCGTAGGCGTAGCGGCCCGCGAGATTCATGCACGCAATATAGTCGGCGCCCAGGTTGCTGTCGGCCTTCAGCACCAGCGGATCGACGTCCATGCCGTCCTTCGCGCCGCCCTTGTTCAGGAAGTGCGTGGCCGTCTTGTGCCCCAGCCCGCGCGAGCCGAAGTGCACGCCGATCCAGCTGCGCTCCTGCTCGTCGGCGAACAGGTCGACGTAATGGTTGCCGCTGCCGATGGTGCCGAGCTGCGCCCGCGCCAGCTCCTTCAGCCCGCTCATCGGCGTGAGCTTCCACGCCTCGTCGTCGTACAGCTCGTGCTCGACGCGCTCGTCTTTGTTGTTCAGCCCGATGCCGAACGACAGCGTGCGCCACACATCGTCCATGATGGTCTTGAGGTTCGCGCGCACTTCCTCAACGGGCGCGTCGGTCAGCACGGCCTTGTTGCCGCACGCGATGTCATAGCCGACGCCCGACGGGCTGATGGCGTCCTCGTACGCGACCACGCCGCCGATCGGCACCGCGTAGCCCTTGTGATGGTCGGCCATCAGCGCCAGGTGCGCGGCGTCCTTCGCGCAATTGCGAATCTGCGTCAGCGCCGACTCGTCGACCGGGTCGCCCCAGACGGGAATGTTGTTCATGATGCGCATGGGGCTATCACCCTCTGTTCCCTACCGCCGAGTTCGCCGAGCCGGTCTCTGCGTTCTCCGCGCACGCCGCGGTGCATTGTCGCTGTGGAACAACAAAAGGCCCACCGTCCAGCGGCTGGACCTGTGCTGAAGAGATCAACGAGTGGCGGCGTCAGTCTATCTCTTCTTGCCCGTCACGCTGTCATCACCGCTCACTGCACGATAGCATCGTGTTCCGTTGACGAAATGGGCTGAACTGCTACTTTGGCGCGCGGGCTTTCATTCCTCCTGAGGGACGCCTCCGAGGACGGTCAACCCGTCGCGTTGAACCGTCAACCATGACCGGCTGGGCGATTCGCGCGCACAAACTCTTCACGCCCCAACACGTTCTCGACGACGGCGGGCTCGTCGTCCGTGAGGGCCGCGTGACGCAAGTCGGCCGGTGGGACGACTTGCGCGTCGAGGCCTCGATGACGATCACCGACGTGCGGCCGAATTCGATTGCGCCCGGCTTCATCGACATTCACGTGCACGGCGCGGCCGGGCACGACTTCATGGATGCCGAGGATGCGGACTTCGAGGCCATTACACGCTGGCATGCGGTGGGTGGCACGACGGCGCTGCTGGCGACGACGTGCGCCGCGCCGATTGCGCAACTGGCCGAGGTGCTGCAAGTCGTGAAGCGCTGGCAGAACCTCACCCCCTGGCCCGCGCTCCCACGAGGAGAGGGGGAACGCTTTCATAACGCTCCCCCCGCGCTCCCACGAGGAGAGGGGAACGCTTTCATAACGCTCCCCCTGCTCTCCCACGAGGAGAGGGGGAACGCTTTCATAACGCTCCCCCTGCTCTCCCACGAGGAGAGGGGGAACGCTTTCATAACGCCCCCCCTGCTCTCCCACGAGGAGAGGGGGAACGCTTTCATAACGCTCCCCCTCTCCGCATCGGGGAGGGGGCAGGGGGGT
>Ga0247727_10003533_pt1 | contig 34443 bp, 32 predicted proteins | sample WisWelCaveWW1625_FD_202498 | JGI IMG/M metagenome (GOLD analysis project Ga0247727, IMG submission 202498) | Biofilm microbial communities from Wishing Well Cave, Virginia, United States - WW16-25 | ecosystem: Environmental > Aquatic > Deep subsurface > Groundwater > Cave microbial mat | place...
AGCGTTGTCGGCGCCATGTTTTACGTCATGGATATGGTCGAGGGGCGCATCCTGTGGGACGGCGCGCTGCCCGAGTGCGCGCCAGCCGAGCGCCGCGCCATCTATGAAAACAAAATCGCCGCGCTGGCGAAGTTGCACAAGACCGATTATTCCGCCATCGGCCTCGGCGATTACGGCAAACCGGGAAACTATTTCGCGCGCCAAATCGATCGCTGGAGCAAACAATACAGATTGAGCGAAACCGAGAAGATTGCCGAAATGAACGCGCTGATCGAATGGCTGCCGCAAACCATTCCCGCCGGCGAGCGCACCTCGATCGTGCATGGCGACTATCGGCTCGACAATATGGTGTTGCACGCAAGCCAACCGCGCATCGCCGCCGTACTGGACTGGGAACTCTCCACCCTCGGCGATCCGATGGCGGATTTTACTTATTATTTGATGAGCTGGGTGCTGCCGCGCGATGCGCGCTCAAGCCTTGGCGGGCTTGATTTGAAACCGCTCGGTATCCCCACGCTTGAAGAAATGGTTGCGCTCTATTGCGCGCAAACCGGGCGCTGCTCCATTCCCGCGCTCGATTGGTATTTCGCCTACAACGCCTTCCGGCTCGCTTGCATTTTACAAGGCATCGCCGGCCGGGTGAGGGACGGCACCGCGGCAAGCGCCCACGCGCTGGAAATGATCAAACGCATCGCACCGCTGGCCGAGGGCGCTTATGGATTTGCGGTGAAGGCGGGAATGAAATAGCACCACGCGCGCGCCTTCACAGCGTCCGCGGCGCTATCGCGCGCGCAGGGAGTTGCGTTTCGCGCGCTTTTGCGCCAAACGCAGCCCGATCGCGCGTGGGCGGAGCGTCCGTGTGATCGGTTCGCCTCGACGCCGCCGTTTGGAGACCGATCCGATGGCCGCGCCGAAAAAACCCGACAACCGCAAAGCCGAATTACTCGCTCATCCGGTCGAGCACATCGACATCGCCAGCTTCGATGCGCGCCCGATCGTCGATGCCTGGGGCAAGATGAGCTTCACCAGCCGCGATGCGGCGCGCGCGGCGCAAATTCTCAACATGGCGCTCGCCGACGAGAAGTGCTCGGTGTGGCTGACCATGGCCGGCTCCACCGGCGCGGGCGGATGCTTGCACGTGTGGCGCGACATGGTGCGCTACAATATGATCGACACTATAGTCGCCACCGGCGCCTGCATCATCGATATGGATTTCTTGGAGGCGCTCGGCTTCAAACACTACCAGGCCAAGGAAATCCCCAACGACAACACGCTGCGCTCGCTCTACATCGATCGCATTTATGATACTTACATCGATGAAGACGACTTGCAGAGCGTCGATCATACCGTCCACGAATTGTGCGAATCGCTTGAGCCGCGCCCTTATTCCTCGCGCGAGTTCATTTATGAGATCGGCAAATGGCTGGCCGCCGGCAATGCCAAGAAAAAAGATTCGCTGATCCAGGAAGCCTACGAGAAAGGCGTGCCGATATTCGTGCCGGCGTTCTCCGATTGCTCGGCGGGCTTTGGGCTGGTCAAACATCAATTCGAGCGGCGCAAAGCCGGCAAGCCTTACCTGACTATCGATAGCGCCGCCGATTTTCGCGAGCTGACCGAAATTAAGCTCACCGCCGGGGCCACGGGCCTATTCATGATCGGCGGCGGCGTACCGAAGAATTTCGCGCAAGACACTGTCGTGTGCGCCGAAATTCTCGGCCACGAGGACGTCGAGATGCACAAATACGCGGTGCAAATCACCGTGGCCGACGTGCGCGACGGCGCCTGTTCTTCGTCGACGCTGCAAGAGGCGGCAAGCTGGGGCAAAGTGCAGACCGTGCACGAGCAAATGGTGTTTGCCGAAGCCACTTCCGTGGCGCCGATCATCGTTTCAGACGCCTATCATCGCGGCCATTGGCGCAAACGGGAGGCGCGCAATTGGGCGAAATTGTTCGCATGAACCCGCGCGAAATTTCCGGCGCCGCGCTCGAAGCCGCCCACGCTGAGCATCGCCTTGATTATGGACGGCGCCTCGCCGGCAGCGTTGCATCAAGCGCAAACAAGAGCCGGCGAGGGCGCCGGCGGTCCATAGGCGCGCTACAGCCGCGCGCGGCGTACGGACAGAAACCTAATCACCGCGCCGTCGCGTTCGCGCGCGATGGCCTCGTCATAGGCCGCGCGCGCATCGCCGGTGCGGTCGAGCATTGCCAACAAGTCCGCGCGCAACGCCCAGTACGGCTGGTAGGAATTTATGCTTGGATGCGTCGTTGTCAGCGCCTCCACTAACGCCAGCGCGGCCACCGCGCCCTGCGTACGCGCCAAGGCGGCGGCATGATTGAGCCGCGCCACCGGCAAACCGGTGAGGCGCGCCAGCGCATCGTAGAGCGTCACGATCGCGGCCCAATCCGATTGGCCACGCGCGCGCCGGGCCGCGTGCGCCGATTGGATCGCCGCTTCAAGTTGATAGCGCCCGAGTCCGCCATGGCGACCGGCTTGGATCAGCAATGCGTCCGCTTCCTCGATGAGTTCGCCGCGCCAAAGCGCGCAATCCTGCAATTCCAGCGGCACATACTCGCCCGCATTGTTTCGCCGCGCGGGCCGGCGCGCTTCGAGATGCAGCATCAACGAGAGCAGCGAGAGCGCCTCGGCATCGCCGGGAAGTTGGCGTGCAAGCACGCGGCCGAGCCAGACCGCTTCATCGGCGAGGCCGCGCTGCTCGGGGTCGGCGCCGAGCGCATCGCTCCAGCCCTGGCTGTAGGCGGCGTAAATCGCATCGAGAACGCCGGCCAGGCGCTGCGGCCAAAAAGCCGGTTCTGGAACTTCAAACCCAATTCCGGCGTCGCGAATTTTCGCCTTGGCGCGCACCAAACGCTGGCCCATGGCGCGCGCATCCATCAGATAAGCCGAGGCGATGGCCTCGGCGGAGAGGCCGAGCACGGCTTGCAGCATGAGCGGCGTGCGCGCGCCGGCCTCGATCCGCGGATCGGCGCAGGCAAACATCAGGCCAAGCCGGCGGTCGGGGGCGGACGCGTCCCGCATTTCCGCTTCGATTTCGTCCGCCAGCAAGATCAAGTGGGGCTCACCCTCGTGTGCGGTTTTCGCGCGCCTGCTCATATCGATCAGCTTGCGTTTGGCGGCGGCGAACAGCCAGGCTTCGGGATGTTCGGGAAGTCTTCCGCGCGGCCAGGCGCTGAGCGCGGCGGCGAACGCTTCGGCGAGAGCGTCCTCGGCGGCGGCCAAATCGCGCGTGCGCGCGGCGAGCATCGCCAGCAAACGGCCATAGCTTTCGCGCGCGATGCGCTCGGCGAGCCGCGCCGCGCTCATGACTCAGTGCGGAATGACGGGCCGCAGCTCAATGGCGCCATGCAGCGCTCCTGGACAACGCGCGGCCCAAGCCAAAGCCTCGGCCTCGGTCTCTACTTCGATCAAATAAAGCCCGCCCAATTGCTCCTTGGTGTCCGCGTAGGGACCGTCGGCGATACTGGTCTTGCCATCGTGCACCCGAAGCGTTTTGGCGCTGGAAATGGTATTGAGTTCCTCACCATTGACCAATTTTCCCGCCGCGCGCAGCGCCGAGGAATAGGCCATGTAGCTCTCCAGCACTTGCGCGGCTTGAGCGGGCGGCATCGAGGCCCACTTTTTTTCGTCGCTATAGATCAGGATCGCGTATTTCATGAGCATGCCTCCTGATGCCATGACGCGCGGCGATTGGCAATTTCGACATACTCGGAGTCGGAATTGCGCGATCCACGATCGCGCAATTCCGGGTTCCGGTACAAAGGTATGATTCTGTACCCACTTTCGTGACACTCAAAGTGCACCTTCATGACTCAGGCGCCAATGAAGTGGGTACGGGGCTCATGCCGCTTGCTTCGGCGAATGTTGCAACAGCCCAAGCGCGACCATGCTTTCAGCGGTGGCGACCAGCGCATCTTCGTTCGAGCGCGGGGCCCAGCCGAGCACGCGCTTGGCCTTCGCGTTGCTCGCGTTCTTGAACTTGCCTAGCTCAGGCACGATTTGCGCGACCGCAGCATCGCCGAGTGACGCCAACCACAGCATCCAGTCCGGCAAGACATTGACCGGCACACGTCGTCCGGCGTCACCCATGCGCGCCTTCAGCACCTTGGCGATGTCTTGGACCGACATGAAATCGCCGGCCAGGGCCAAAAAACGCTCACCTTTCGCGGCGGCATTGGTCATGGCGCGCAAATGCAGATCGGCCACGTCGCGCACATCCACGAGGCCAATAGCGAGGCGCGGGCAGCCCGGAATGGCGCCGTCCATCAGACGCTGCACGAACAGGATCGAGGTCGAATAATCCGGCCCCAGCACCGGCCCGAATACGCCGACGGGATTGACCACCGAGAGCTCGAGCGCGCCCCCTTCGCGGGCAATGAAATCCCACGCCGCGCGCTCGGCCAGGGTTTTTGACTTGGTATAGGCGCGCACCTCGCCGCCGTTCGGATCGGTCCAATTTTCCTCGGTGAAAGGCGCTGCTTGCGGTTTCTGGCCATAGCCAATGGCGGCGAAGGACGAAGTCAGCACCACGCGCTTGACGCCAGCATCTCTTGCCGCGCGTAGCACCCTAAGGGCGCCTTCGCGCGCGGGAATGATCAGTTCGTCCTCGTGCTTGGGCACAGCTGGAGGGAACGGCGAAGCGACGTGCAAAACATAGGCGCAGCCGGCGACCGCCTCGGGCCAACCGGCATCGCTCATCAGGTCGGCGGCGGCGAAGCTGAGCGCATCGCCAGCGTCAACCCCTCCGGTTTTCAGCATGGCGCGCACTTCGGCTTCGCGCCCCAGCGTGCGCACAGAGGTGCGTACGCGGTAGCCGCCTTGCAGGAGTTGCAAAATACAATGCGCGCCAATGAAGCCCGATCCGCCGGTGACGAGAACCAATTCGTTGGCCATGTGGGTCTCCTTTGTTTGGGCTAGCCCCGCGCCGGCGCGACGCGGGCGGCGAGTTCGTCGAACGCGGCCCAGAATTGGGCGCGGGGCTCATCGCGCTCCATCAGGATTTCATGCTTGGCGCCGGCGACAACGATGTGTGCGGCGTCGGGCAATTGCTCGACCACGGCTTCGTGGCTTTTGTTATCGACCAAGAGCTCTTGGCTAGCGCTGGCGACCAGGATTGGAAAGCGGAGATGCGCGAACACGCCGGGCTGACCCAGCGCGGCCATGGCGTCGGTCGCGGCCGCCACCCAACCATTGGTCGGCCCGGCCAGCGCCAGGCGCGGCTCCTCGGCGATCAATCCCTGGCAGCGAGCGTGGCGATCCTTGTCGTTGGTCACCGGGTTGCGCTTGAAATTCTCGCGCTTCCATTTCCGCTCGACGCTGGGCGCGAACTGCCCGCCGGCGCCGACTGAAGTCATGAAGCGGGCGTAGGATTTGGCCATTTCGCCGAGATTGGCGATGCCCCACATCGGCGCAACGAACACCGCGCCCTCCAGTTCAACGCGACGGGTTTGCAGCGCCCGCAGCAAAATGGCGCCGCCCATAGAATGGGCGAGGCCGAGATGGGGGCGCGGCAGCTTGTTGGTGAGCAGCCGGAGCGCGGTGGAGAGGTCGTTGGCGGGGTCGTCGAAACTGGCGAAATGGCCTTTCTGCCCGTTCTCGATTTCGCGTCCCGAGAGCCCCTGCCCGCGCCAATCGATGCAGAACACGGCAAAGCCCCGGCCTTGCAACTCGCGGATGACTTCGAAATATTTCTCGATGAATTCGGTGCGCCCCGGGGCGACAATCACCGAGCCGCGGGCAGCGCCGCGCGTGGACGGCGCGGTCATGACGCGGACCTTCACGCCGCCGCGGCCTTCCATCCAATGCTCCTCCGCGCCCTCGGGAATATCGTTGCCTGGGACGCGAACGAAAGCCATGCTTGCTTAGCCCCTCAATTTGGCCATGACGCCTTGCAGCTGCATGGCCACGCCCATGTCGCCCTCGACCTTGAGCTTGCCTTGCATGAAGGCGGAGGTGGGGTCGAGCTTGCCTTGCGCCATATCGTCGAAATCCTCGATCTTCACTTTGATGGTGGTGTCGGCGGCGGCATCCTCGGTGGAAACCGCTCCAGCCACGCCGTCCATGAAGATTTTCCCCGCATCGCCGAAGTCGAACTTCACCTTCTTGCCCGGCACGGTGACGCCGGCGCTGGTGAAGCGGTTCAAGATTTCATCGTACGTCATCGGCAGTCCTCCGTTGTAGGCCCGTTACACACCAGCACGGCGCACCCCGCAAGGGTGGATGACGTTCCCCGGCCGAGTCCCGCGAAGCGGGCGCGGGGCGCCCTATTGCACGTCGGAAACTGGCGCCGTCGGGGAAGGACCGCTCGGTTTGCGGAATTTGAGCGTCATGCGGTCGCTCTCGCCGATGGCCTGATAAGGCGAAGTGTCGAAGCTGGGATCGTCGCCCTGGCCCAGAGGCGATGTGCGCAGCGTCGGCGGCAGCGTCCAGACACCGAACGGGTGGTCGCGGGTGTCGCGTGGATTGGCGTTGACATCGCTCGCGGCCACGAAGTCAAAGCCCGCCTCCCGCGCCAAGGTCTTCACGTAAACTTCCTGCACATAACCGGCCCCGGCGAGCGGATCTTGCAGCCCGGTGGAGGCGGCGCGGTGCTGTTCGATTCCGAAAGCTCCGCCAGGCTTGAGCGCGGCAAGCACGTCGGCGAACACGCGCTCGGCGGCGCCTTCGGCCATCAGCGTGTGTACATTGTTGGCGAGAATGGCCAGATCGATACTGGCCGCCGGCGCAAGCGTGCGAGCCGTCAACGCCGTGCGCTCGATGACGCCGAAGCGCTCACGGTCACGCAAGAAGCGCGATTCCCACTCGGCCAGCACTTCGCGCTGCGCCAGCGAATCCGAACGCGGGTCGAAGCCAGCGGCAAACAGGCGCCCGTCATTGGCCGCCAGGAAGGGCGCGAGAATGGAAGTGTGCCAGCCGCGCCCGGGCAAAATCTCAAGCACGCTCATGGCCCCTTCAAGGCCCCAGAATTGCAGCGTCGCCAGCGGATGGCGCCAAGGATCGCGCTCGGGCTCGATGCGCCACGGGCCGGCGAGCGCCCAACCTAGCGAGCCCTCGGGCGGGGCGTCGGCTGCGCTTGGATTTCCTCGCCCGCAGCCGGAGAGGCTCGCGGCGAGGGCGAATGCGGCGTGGCGGCGCGTGAGAAGCGGCATGGCGAAGAGCGCTATGCGAGAAGCGCTAACATTGTCAAAACAGCGGCTCTTGAACCGGCGCCGGCCCTGCCTATTTCAACCCTGTGCGGCGCTCGCTCGAGGCCGCGCGACGGGCTCCGCCGCTGTTGGGGACGCCCAGCTCTCCATCGGAGGGCATGAATGTCGCTTTTGGAGGACAATCATGGCTGAACTCAATCCACTCTACCGCACTTTGGTCGGCTTCGACCGCATCGCCAGTTTGATGGACCAAGCTTCGCGCCTGGACGCCGCGCCCGGCTACCCGCCGTTCAATATCGAACAGACCTCGGAAGACGCCTTCCGCATCGAGCTTGCGGTGGCCGGCTTTGTTCAGGACGATTTGTCGATCGAATACAAACAAAATTCGCTGGTCGTCGCCGGCGCACGCAAGCAGGCTGAAAACCAGCGCAATTACATCCATCGCGGCATCGCCGAGCGCAGCTTCGAACGCCGCTTTGGCCTTGCCGATCATGTCCGCGTCGCCGGCGCTAAGCTCGAACATGGCCTGCTGACGATCGAATTGGTGCGCGAGCTTCCCGAATTGCTGAAAGCCCGCAAGATCGAGATCTCGGACGTAACCGCGAGCGCCCCCAAGACGAAGACCAAAGTGGTCGCGGCGCACGCGGCTAACGACGAAACCGAAGCGGCCTAAGGGTTCGCTTCCCGCTCGCCGCGCGGCCATACCCCTCCCCCCGGCCGCGCGGCGGGCCTCTTTGATGTTTAATTGCGAATGACTTGCAATAGCAAGTTTTGGGTGCTACATACCCTGCTGGATTCGAGCGGGGAGATCATGAAACAGCTGCTTGCCGCCGCATTCGCCGGCGCCGCGCTATTGCCCAACGCGGCCGCGGCCGAGCCTGGCCGTGCGGCTGAAATCTATGGGCCGGGTGTCACGCAAGGCGAAACTGAACTCGAATTGCGCAGCGGCGTGTTCGACGGCGGCGCGGCCGATGGCGATTGGCAAGTCAAGGCTGAGTTCAGCCACGCCTTCACCGATTGGTGGCGCCCGGGATTGGTGGCGGAATGGCAGGGCGGGGCCGGCGGCAGCGCATTCACCTCGCTTGCCATTGAGAATGTGTTCGACCTCACCGCCACGCGCGACTGGCCGGTTCATCTCGGCCTTTATGCCGAATACGTATTTGCCCAGGCAGGCGCCGACGAAATTGAGCTGAAATTGCTGCTTGGGCGCGAACGTGGTCCGCTGGGCCTTACGCTCAATCTTATCGCCGAACGCCATGTCGGCGCCGGCGCAAGTGACGAGTGGGAGTTCGGCTATGCCGCCGAGGCCGCCTTCGCCTTGAACGAGGACTTTGCGCTGGGCGTACAGGGCTTTGGTGACGCCGGCGCCGACCAGGATTTCGGTCTTGGCGATCAAGCCCATTATTGGGGGCCGTTCGGGGCTTTTGAGCTCGCCCATGTTGGCGACGGTGAAGTCGAGCTTCAGTTGGGCTATCTGTTCGGATCGGGCGAAGCCATCGCCGATGGGCAGTTTCGCCTCAAACTGGAGTACGAATTTGGCGACGAGCACTAACAAGCCCGCGCTGCTGGTGCATCCCCCGCTTGGGCTGTTCGAATTGCAATTGGGCGCCTACGATGTGGCGCACTGGCCAACAGCGCGCACCGATATCAGCGCGGCGCTCATCGTCGGCCAAGTCGGGCTGACCAATGCGATGATCGACGCCATGCCCAAGCTCGGCGTCATTGTTTGTTTCGGCGTCGGCGTCGATGGGCTTGACCTGGATTATTGTGCTCACCGCGCCATCGCCGTCACTAATGGGCGCCAGATCAATCATGAGGACGTGGCCGATGTGGCCATGGGACACATTATCGCCGCCGCGCGTTCGTTCCCTTTGGGCGAGCGCGTGTTGCGCGAAGACCGCTGGACGCCGCCGCTGGCGATTCCGCCGCAACGGCGTCTGCGCGGCATGAAGCTGGGTATTGTCGGCATGGGCGCGATCGGTCAGGCCATCGCCGCGCGCGCATCGCCGTTCGGGTTTGAGATCAAATGGTTCGGGCCGCGCGCGAAACCTGATGTCGCCTTCGCCTACGAGCCCGATCTGGTGAAACTCGCCGACTGGGCCGACGTGCTTGCGATCGCGGCGCGCGGCGATCAGAGCGGGCTTGTCAATGCCGAAACAATCAAGGCGCTGGGGCCGCAGGGCATACTCGTCAACATATCGCGCGGCAGCCTCGTTGATGAAGACGCGCTGATCGCGGCGCTGAAATCGGGCGCGCTGGGGGCCGCCGGGCTCGACGTGTTCCAGCAAGAGCCGACGCCCGCGTCGCGCTGGGTGGATGTGCCCAATTGCACACTCACGCCGCATTTGGGCGGCGCCACCCGCGAAGCGCTCTACGCCGGCTCGCAAAACGTGCTGGAGAATCTGCGGCGGTTTTTCGCCGGCGCGGCGCTGCTGTCGCCGCTGGGTTAGCGAGCTTATAACAACGGCCCTAAGCAATCCCACCCATCCCCGGATGAGCGTAGCGAATTCCGGGGCCCATAACCGCGAGTGTTCGTGTTTATGGGTCCCGGGCTCGACGCTGCGCGTCGCCCCGGGAATGGGTGGTGATGCGCGTGAGTCAGCGTTTAGGGCCGTTGGTGCTAGGCCGCGCGCGCCGAGATCCCATGCGGCGCCCCCGGCCCGTTCTTCTCGCCCGGGGTTTGTTGCGCTACACTGCGCACATGGACCGCCGCGCTTTTTTTTCCGCTGCCGCCGCCTGCAGTTTGGTCAGCGCTTCGGCGCAAAAGGCGCGGGCGCAGACCGCGACGCGGTTTTCGCCCGCGGCGCTCTATAGCGCCGAGCATGGCGGGGTCAGCTTCCTGGTCTCCCGCCACGGCATCGTGCTCGCGGAGGATTATCCCGGCGGCGGCCCGGCAGCGCGTTGGCCGATCGGCGCGGGCACGCGGTGCTTTGCGCCTCTCCTCGCCGCTTCGCTAGTCGAGGACGGCCTGATGAGCCTCGACGAACCGGTGGCGCTGACGCTCGGCTATTGGGGCGCCCATCCGGTCAAGGGCGCCATTTCGGTCCGCATGCTCCTGAGCGGCGCCAGCGGCATCGCTTTCGCGCGCCGCGGCCCGCGCGATCTTGCGACGGCGATCGCGCTGGAGCCAACAGATCCCCCGGGCGCGCGCTTCAGCGCCGATTCCGCGCCCTACGTGCTGTTGGCGGAAATCGCGCGGCGCAAACTCGAAGCCGCCGGGCGTGAGCCGGACCCCGCGCGCTATCTCACCGCGCGCACCTTGTTGCCGATCGGCTGCGTGCCGATCGGCTGGACGCGGGCGCCGGATGGGGCCCCGCGGTTCGACGATGGCGCGGCGGTGTCGGCGCGCGGATGGGCCCAGGCCGGCGAACTGATCCGGCGCGAGGGCGTATGGCGCGCGCAGCAATTGGCCGACGACAGCGCCTTGCGCGAGGCGCTGCGCGGCTCGTTCGCGGAAGCGCGCGCGGGCTTTGGACTCTGGCTCGCGGCGCCGTCGCGCGGGCCGCGCCAAGCGCTCGGCATCGACAGCGATTTGTGGCGGGCGCCCTCGCCGGCGCCGCCCGATCTGGCCATGGCCGCCGGCGACAGCGGACAGCGGCTCTATTTCTCGCCATCGCACGGCCTCGTCGTCGTCCGCCAGACGCGCACGGCCAGCGCGTCGTGGTCGGACGCGCAATTTCTCACGCTGGTGTGGCGTGATTTGTGAACGGCGAGGGCACGCGAACGAGCGCCCCACAGGCCTCAGTCGCGCGGACGGATCAGCAAACCGCCGACCAAACCGAGAATGCCCCCGCCCGCCGCGCCGGTGATCAGGTTCGACAGGTGCGCGCCGTTGGCGCCTTCAATCAAACCGCCCCACATCGCAGTGATGTTGCCGACCGCTTCGACGCTGCCGCCGGCATACGCCGCCGCCACCCCGCCGATCGCACCGATAAGGCTGCGTCCCACGACGCCGCCGCCGCCGCGCGTCAGCGCGCCCAGAATGTTGCCGCCGACAGCGCCGCCGAGTGCTTGGACGACGTATGGCAGGATCGTAGCCATATCCATGGTGTGTTTCCCTCCCTCACGCACAGTCGCTCCCACCGCGCGGAGGGGCAGCATAAGGGCAGCTGCGGGATTCACAATCAAGATTGCTGCGAAGTAATGACCGATAGTTGATTAGGCGCCGGGAGCGCTGTCGGCCACTACTCGTACAAGGCGAGATCGTTCTGGCTTAGTTCTGTTGTTGGCGGCGCGCAACGCCCCCGCCCCGTTCATGGAATTATTCACAGGCGCCATCGCTCAACATCGTGCGTGCACGGAGGGAGTGTGCTAGGCCGTTCACGGTTTTGTAACTTGGCGCTCAGCCTATGATCGACATTCGCATCGTCTGCACCTACGACGCGGTGCCTTACGCCGAGGCGCTAATGCGGCTGCTCGGCGCCGAACAACACAATGTGCATCTGTGCTATGGCCGCCAAGCCTTAGGCGAACTTGAAGCGGCCAGCGAACTGCGCGAAGCGGTGCTGCTGGTGTGGTCATACGATGCGCCAGGCCAGCACTACATGCTCGAATGGGCGCGCACGATAGATCCCGCGCGCTTGGTCGAAGTTGCCCGCGCACCCGGCGCCCCGCGTCTGGAGCGCCGCGCGCCAGTGATCGATTTCGCCAATTGGCGCGGCGAGCGCGGCGCGCGCGCCTGGGTCGCACTCAATGATCGCCTGCGCGCGGTCGCGCGCGTGCTTGAGCCGCCGAAGCTGCAACAAAGACATGCCGCGCTTGCGCTTGGCCTGGCCAGCGTGGCGGCCGTCGGCGGTGCGGTGTTTGTACGCGCCAACGACACCGTCGAGCCGCCGGCGCCGGTGGAACTGCAGGCGCGATTGCCCGATCCTATCAGCACGGGTGGCCCGATCGACGCCATCGAACCGGCCTCGCTGGAAGAAGAGATCGTTGTGCGCTCGTTCGCCGCGCGCTTGGCCTCGTTCGAACGGGGCCATGAAGCTGAGTTGCAGGAGATTGCGGCGCTCGAGCACATGGACATCCGCGACCCGACGTTGCTGGAGCGGCTGTGGAGCCTCAACCCGTTGCGCGGCGATTCCTCGAACGGCTAATAATTTATGTACCGGCGCGGCGGCTCCGCATCCAGTGCAAGATGGCCCAGCCGTGCGCCTCGTGGCGCACCTTGAGCAACGCTTCGCTAGGCGTAATCCAAACCAAACCATGATCGGGCTCGGACGGGGCGCCATCGTCGGCTGACAATTCCACTTCGTAGAAACTCGCCAGCGAATTGCGCGGCTCGCCCTTGTTGATCCAGAACTGACCCGCCCGGCCAATCACCCTTGTGGGCCAAATGGTGAGTCCGGTTTCTTCCTGGAATTCTCGCATCAGCGCCGCGGCTTCGTCCTCGTCGGCCTCGATGCCCCCCCCTGGCAGGTCATACTCGAAGGGCGCGCGCTTGCCGATCCGCACGATCGCGATCTGCACTTCCCCGCGCGGGCAAATTCCATAGGCGCTCAAGCGTTCGAGATAGGTGAGACCGGGCTGGGTCTGGCCGAACTGAAGCGCAAAGCGGGTCATGGCTGGGGCTATAGCGCCCCCGGCGCGGCATGGCGATGACGAGTTGAAACCGGCGCACGCCCATGCCCTATGACACCCATGGATTTCGGTCGCATCAATCCGGTGGTGCTGGTTACTGGCGCGGCTACGGGTCTGGGCGCTGCCTGCGCACGCGAATTGGCGCCGTGCGCGGCGGGCGGGTTGATCTTGGTCGATGCCGAAGCCGGTGCGCTCGACACAGCCGCCGACGCCCTCGACGGCGCGCCGGAGCGTGTCTCCACGCTCGCCTTCGACGTGGCCGACAAGGCGCGCTGGGCCGAAGCCTCCGCTTTCATCGACGCCCAGTACGGCCGGCTCGATTTCGCCGTGGTCAATGTCAGCGATGGGGCCGCGGTGCTCACCGACAAGCGGCTGCGGGATCGCGAACGCGGCGCCGAGGACGATCTGGATTGCGCTTTCCTCTGCTTGCGTGCGCTGACGCGCCTGCTCGGCGCCAATGCGCAAGGCGGCGCCATCGTGCTGACCGTCGCCGCGGAGACGCTGACCGACGACCCGGGCGGAGGCCTTTTGCCCCTACTCAGGGTCGCGGCGAAAGAGGCGGCGGCGTTTAATGTGCAGGTCAACGCCCTCGCGCTCGGCAGCCCCTCCGCCGCATTGGCGCGCCGGGCTCACTCGCTTCAGGAGCTCACACGCGATTGCGGCGATGAGGCCGCCGCGTTGGACCTGGTTGCGCGCCTCCCAGCGCCGGTGGCGCGCTATGTGGGCGACGACGCGGCGCGCCTCGTTGCGCTTTTGCTGGCGGCGCCCAGCACGGGTGTCGCACTTGTTGTGGAGGCCGCAGCCGCGCTTTGATCGGTGCAGCGATTCGCGAGGTAAAAGATGCAAGCTATCCTGCAGCGCTTTTTAGGCTTCGACCGGATGTTGGGGCCGGCCCTGGTCAAGATCGTCTATTATGTCGGCGCGGCCATGATAATCGGCGCCGCCGCCTTCACCTTTGTCACCGGTGTGATGGCGATGCTGGCCGGATCGTTTGGCACGGGCCTGACGCAATTGATCGCCGCCCCAGCGGTGGGCGCTGTGGCGCTGGTCTATTTGCGTTTTGTGTGTGAGCTCTTCATGCTGGCGTTTCTCAGCTACGAGCGCCTGGGCGAAATCCGCGACCGGCTGCCGGATTATTCGCAATTCTAGAGCGGCGGATTTGAAATTCGCCTCAGTTTGATGGCAAGCGCGGAGCGAATTTCAAATCCATAAGCCGCTCTACAAGCATTTGAATCTAGAGTCCCTTTTGGACTTGAAATTCGACAAGCGCGTGATCCAAGGGGTGGGTCGAATTTCAAGTCCGGGACTCTAGACACTGTCAGCGCGCGAATTGGCGCTCAAGCCGCTGCACACCGATGGTTTCCACTGCGGCGCGCGCTTGGTCCATCGTGACCCCGCCGGTTCCTTCCACCGTCACCGCCACGCCGTGTCCGACCACGCCATACTTCACGCTGCCGCCGCTATTGCTCATCTCTTCGGTAAACATGCGCCCATCGATGGTTTGCGTGCGGGCGTAACCGTCAGCGTCCTGGCGGTTTTCCTGGACATTCATCGCGCCCGCCATCGCCGCAATCCCACCCATCGCGCCCATGTGCACGACCGTTACAGTCAAGCCGGCATCGCCGTTCCGATAGACGCCCTCGGCTTGCGCGGTTCCCATCGCCGAAGCGCTCGACGCCGAAGCAAGCGCGAACCCGCCGGGCAGGGTTTGCGGCAATTGCTCTTGCAGCCGCATGGGATCGATCGCCGCGCCGCCGCCTTGCTGCATGGCTTGGCCCATTTTCTCCAACTCGGACAGGTCAACTGTGCCGCCGCCGGGCAATGTGACTTGGCCTTCGAGCGGGGCTTGCTGAGACGGCGCGGTTTGTCCGAGTTGGTAGCCGCCAAGCCCGCCCATCGCGCCGCGCGCCGCGCCGGCCACAGCGCCCATGACAATGCCGATCACGATCGCCACGATAATGACCGTGACCAAATAGCCGACGCGCTTGGCCTCTGGCGTCTTCATCAGACGCGGCAGGCCGATATAAAGCAGCACCAGCGAATAGAGGCCGAGTAGGCTGAGCATAGCGATCGGCGGGAAGATGGCGAACACGCCGGCGAGGAAGCTGGCGGTGGAGCCGTAAACAGCGAGCTTGTGCGCCTGGCCGACATCCTGCTGCGAGCCGAAATTCGGCGCCAGTGCGTTGGTGATCAGCGCCAGCACATAGACCCCGACCAGGCCCATCACCACTTGGATCACCGCGCCCACCGCGCCGGCCACCATCGGCACGCGCACAGTCACGCCGAAGGCGGAGATGCCGAGCACCGAAAGGCCCACGAACGAGGCGATCGCCGCGAGCGCCGCCAACGGCAGCACATAGCCGGTGTAGAGCTTACCCACATCCGCGGACTCGCCGGCGATGCGGTCCCATTCGGACTGCGGCTGCAACAAGATGTTCTTGGCGCGTTCGATAAGGCTTGGCGCGCTCGCGGTTGTAGGATCGACTGTCATGGTTTCCTCCCGTGCGTTGATTCTGACATCGTACTTAGACCACTTCCTGGAAAATGCATGCCCCGGACTTGATCCGGGGCGTGCCCGGTTTTTAGGGCCGGAAGCGGCCTCATGTTAGTACTCGGAATCGGAATTACGTCATCCATCACGCAATTTCGGGTTCAGGTACAAAGGTATGATTCTGTACCCACTTTCCCGAAGCGCGAGGTTCCCTTCCGTGACTCACGCTTCAAGGAAAGTGGGTGCTAGGGTCATGAGCAAAGGCCTGTACAGCCAGCCAAAACTGACTCCTCATGTCGCGCAGGCGGCGACCGCCATTTGGACGAAGAAGGTCACCAGCGCGGCGATGGTGATGGTGGCGGCGTAGGCCATGGCGCGTTCCGGCGGCGTCTGCATCAGCGGCGGCAAGCCGCGATAAATCAGATAGACCATCAATCCGAGCGCCAGGATCGGCACCCACAAAAGCGGCGGCCACAGCAGGGCGATCGTCGATAGGAAAAACGGCGTCAGCGCATAAGCGGCGAGTTTTTGGGCGGCAAGTTCGTCGCGTTGCGAGTCGAAATTTTCGGCCACCGCGCTGATGATGATCCCCAGCAAGAACACCATGGCGATTCCGACGAGCCACGCAATCACGGCGCCGATCAATCCCGAGCCCAATGCCGCCACCGAGGGTTGGAACAATAGCTTTCCGATCAGATCGCACAAAGGCGGCAGCGCCGCCAACGGCGCGACATAGCCGATCAATATGTTCGGGATCGTGGTTTCCTCGGCGCGGATTTGTTCCCACTCGGCCTTGGGATCGCGCAACAAACCGTAAGCGCGTGAAAGGATGAATTCAGATTTTTGCAGCGCTTGCTTCGCCCGCGCGCGCGCATCGTCAATCGAGAAGCGGGGCGGGGCTGAGTGTCCATCGTTATCGGCCGGCATCGGTGTCTCCTGTTGTCCTAGACGGCATGAACGCGCACGCCGTAATCCGCCAATTTCTTGTCGCTGGTCATTAGGGTCAGCTTCCGGGCCATCGCCTGCACCACTAACATGCGATCGAACGGATCGCCATGCAGGCGAGGCAACGCGGCGACCGCCAAGGCGTGTTCAGCGCTGATCTCAAGCACTTCGATGCCAGCCTCGGCGATCTTGTCGCGAAAATTAGCCGGCAGCGTCAGCTTGCCCTTGCCAGCCTTGACGGCCAGCTCCCAGAGCGAAGCAATACTTACGAATACAGGCGTGTTCGGATCATCGATCAGCGCTTCGTCCGCCGCGTCGAGCAAGCGCGTCTTGCGATCCAAACGCCAAAGCACGACATGGCTGTCGAGCAATATCATTTGGGATCGTAGGATTCAGAGCCGTCAAACAGCGCCTCGATCTCAGGATCGTCGTCCCAACAATCCGGCGCCACCCAGATCTGGCCGTCGAGCACCCCGCGCGGGCGCTTGGGTTTTACCGGCGGCGGCGCTGGGGAGAGCACAACCGCCGGCACCCCCGCGCGCGCGATCACCACCTCATCGCCCGCCAGCGCGCGCTCGATCAGGCGCGAAAGCTGGGTCTTGGCTTCGTGCACGTTGACAGTCAGCTTCGCCATGGCATTAGCTAACATGGCTAAGGCCAAATTTCAAGCAACGCGCCACCGCTTCAGGGTCGCCAATCGTGGCGTTCGCCCTTGGCGCGCGTCGCCCAAGAATACAGCGCATCGTAGATAACCAGGCCTTGCGCGAGCAATTGGTGGTCGTCGGCGAAATTCGCAGCTAGGCCGAGCGAAAGCGCGTGCAACCCCGCCGCTTCCGGGGCCAGCCCATGGCGGTCGGTGTCGGCGCCGCGAACGATGGGTGCGAGCGTTGCCAGGCCAGCATCGTCGAGCGCGAAATACTCGAGAAACGCATCAAAACTACATTTTTCGCCGAAATGGCTGAAGGCCGCGCCAGGAATGTCGAACGCGGCCGCGCCTTCGCGCGTGGCGGCCTCGGACACCTGAGCCGTCGGCACGTAAAGAAATTCCGCGTCGGAATCGAGAAAACGCCGAATCAGCCACGGACATGCAATGCGGTCGATTTTGGGCCGCTCGCGCGTAACCCATCGCGTCGGCCGGCGTGGCCCGAACAATGCATTGAGTTGAACTTGGATGTGTTTCGTCATCTGCGCGCTCCTTATCCCGTGAACGGGACGGAGCGGGACTTGGACGAACACCGTCTGAGCGGGCGCCCGCGTTCGGCCCGCAGCCGCTTTATGGCGCCGTGCGCGGGGCGCGTCGAGTCCGTTCTTGCCAGTTCAGAAAATGTTGTCTTGCGGTTCGGGCTTTTCGGGCGCGGGGGGCGGCGCGCTTGGGTAGGCAATCCCGGCATTTTGGGCGGCAAGCTGGTCCACGGCGCGATCGAACTCGGCCTGGTCGAAATTTTCGTCCGCGGCTAGGGGCTCGCCGCGGCCAGGCTCGCCCAGCAAATCGCCCACCGGGCCGGGAGTATCAAAAAACTCCACCGGATCGAGGGCCGGCGCTGGCAAGAGCGGCGGCGCTTCCGGCTCGAACGCACCCAGCGAATTTGCCGCCGCTCGTTCTATGCTCGGGCTCGCCTGTGCGGGGGATGCGCCGGGATTCCAATCGGGACCGCCGCTGATCAGGTAATTCAAGCTGACCAGTGCGAACAGCAAAATTCCCGCGAATACAACGGACGCCACCGTGCGCTCGCGCAGCGCGGCATTTTCGCGCCAGCCGCGAAAGATCGAGAGCGCGCGCTGGCAGCAGCGCCGCAGAAAGAAAAAGCGTTCGGCCATCGGCTGAACTCCTCGCCTGACGCGCAAATTATACGCCAATCCGGTGAGTCCGCGCCACCCCCCCGCGCACCGAGCATTGCCAGCCTGTCCGCAAACTTGCTTATGTTGTCCAGCGGAGGGGTTGCCATGGCGCGCGAACAGAAGATCGCAATCGTAACGGTGCACGGCACTGGCGATACGGCGGAGGGCCGGGAGGGCAAGAAATGGTTCCAGCAGGGCTCGGTATTCACCGAGCGCCTGCGCCAGAAGCTGGCGGCGGAGGGGCTCGACGCCGAGATCGTTCCGCACCTCTGGTCGGGCGCCAATTCTTCAGCCGAGCGCGAAAAGGGCGCCGAAAAGCTGGTCGGTGAACTCAAGCGCTGCGCCCGGCGCTATGGCGGCGTGCATGTGATCGGACACTCGCACGGTGGAAACGTCGCCAACGACGCGGCGGTAAATTTGAAATGGGGCCGCCGCCGCAAGGACATGATTCACAGCCTGGTCACGGTTGGCACTCCGTTTCTCAACAGCAAGACGGGGTGGCTGCAAACGCTGGCCGGTTTGACGTTCCTGCTCATCACCTGGGGCAGTGCAATTCTGTTTCCGATCGTGGCGCTGTTCTGGCTGATCGGCGGCGGCGGCCAGCCAGTTCTGCTCTTCAGCCTCTATCTTCTCGTTGTCGGCCCGAGCGTCCTTTTCATGCTGGCTATGTCCCGCCGCGGCGCACGCCGTATCCTGCGTCCGCGAAAAACCAGAACGGCGCGACAATCCATTTTCGCGATCTGGCACGAGAACGACGAAGCCATCAGTTTCTTGAGCAGAATTGAGGAATTACCGCTGGAGCCGTTTCCGCGCGGCGCGTTGTTTCGAGGCGCGCGCTCGGCGGCGCTCTCGCTGGGCGTGCTGTCCGTCATCGCGGTCGCGCTGGTCATTCCGCTTTGGATCACCTTGGTGCTTCCGGTTTTGCAGGCTGTTGGCACTGAATTGGCCACCAACACTATCCTTGTCGCGTTGCTCGGGCTTTGGCTTGCGCCGGTTGTGTTCATCGTCATCTATGGGCTCTATCGCTATCTCGTCGGCGGCGTGGCCGAGCTTGGCGCGCGCGCGCCGCTCAACGGCTGGGTCACCGGCGTTCTGCGTGGGATCGCGCTCGGGCGCGACGGCGATCAGGTGCTGTGCAACGTCTCCCCTACTTCGCACACACACGAAACCGAGGCTCGCGTGCTTGGCGGCGAGGTCGCCCAACGCATGCAGGCAGGCGCCACCGACGCCGCCGGCAAACTGATCGAGAAATACCGCTGGTCGCTGTTCACCGTGGGCAGCGACACCAACTCGCCGCTGGCTTCGCTGGCAAGCGATGCGATGACCTGGGAAAGCATGATCCACACCACCTATTTCGACCAACCCGAAGTGGCCGAACTGATCGCCGCCCACATTGCGGCGCGGGCGAAGGCGTAAGGGGTGTTTCGGCGCCGGTTCCGGCCGTTCGTGCGCCAAGCGGCTACCGGGAAAGCTGGCCCCTTGAAGTCATTGCACGGCGCGGGCTTGGGCGATGTTGGCGAGCAGCGCGTCCAGCGAGACGGGGCGTCCGAGAAACCACTCCAGCAGCATGTGCGGCGGCTGTTCGCCGCCCTGCCGAAACAGATGGCGTGAGACAAAGCCGTACCAGCGCCGATTGCCGCCGTCGAACGGGCCAATGCTGGCCTGGATGCGCTCGCGCACGTCCGCTGTCACGAAGGCGCCGAGCGCATAGGTGATCATGTAGCCGGGATCGTCGACGAGCTGGCCGCGCACCGCCCACCACGAAAGTTCCGGATGCGGCGCTATGCTAAGATAGGCGTTGGCGATCTCGGTCCATACAAGGTTGGGATCGCTCTCAGGCGCGCGCGCCATGCGCAGCTCGAACAGGCCCCATGCGATGTCGAGTATGGCGAATCCGAGCCGCGCGCGCAGGCCCTCGGCTGCGCTTGCGGCGCAACCGAGATATTTGCGCTGCCAGATGGGATCGTAGACGCTCCAGCCGGTGATGTCGGCGAAGGCTTCCGCAGGCATCGACAGGTCGTCGGTAAACACCAGAGACGGGCGCGCGCGGATCGCGGAGAAATGAACAGCATGGCCGAATTCGTGCGCGAGTTCGCCGGCGCCGCTCAGGCCGCCTTCCTGCAGGAGCACCGAGACGTGCGTCACCGCGGGGCGCCACGCGCGGTCGACGCGGCGGCCGATGCGGACGAAATCGGTGTAGTCGACCGGCGCCATGCCGGGCCGCGCGTCGATGTCCTGGATCACGTTGAGGCGCGCAAGGTTCGCGCCCAGATCGGCGAAGAAGCGGTTGTTGGCCTCAGCCAAGCGTTCGCGCGGCGCGCATGCGTGCACCACGCGCGCGCCCTGTGCATAAGCGTAGCGGAAATCCCATGGCTCGATCGCGTCGCCCAACGGCGCGGCGTCGCGCCAAGCCTCAAGCGCCCGCACCAGCCAGCGTTCGCCCGCCCCCGGCGCAAGGCCGAGAGACTGCTCCGCGTTGGCGATATTGGCGCGCGCGTTCTCAGCCTCGGCGACGATGAGACGGCGATAGGGGCTTGACGGCGCGTTGTTAGCGTTCACCGCGCGCCACAGCGGTTCCATCGCCATGAACAGCGCGCGGCGCCTTTCCGGTTGGTCCAGCTGCTCCAGCAGCTGCAGCGCCGCCACGCGCGAATAGGCGCCCCCCTCGAACGCGACCGCGTCGCCGACGCTCGAGAAGCAGGCATAAAGCGCGGTGCGCAGTTCGCGCCCGGAGGCGCTGGCGCGGGCGGCGTCGGCGCAGTCGCCGGTCGGCGCCAGCGAGGCGCCGGTGCGGAACTCGACGCCGGAACGCATGCCCAGGAGCGCGCGCCGTTCTTCGGCCGAGAGGCGCGCCTCATCGATGCGCGCCAGCGCTTGGTTCAGCGCCGCAAGGCCCGCATCGAAGCGCGCCTGCCAGGCGGGGCGATCGAGCCCGTCGAAGCTCGCGACCGCGCCGGATTCGATAAGCGATATCGCGCCGCCCGCATCGAGAAAGTCCGCGTAGATCGGCTCAAGCGGGCCGAGCCGGTTTGCCGGCTCCGCGCCCGCTTCAGTGGCCAGGCACAACAAAACTAACGCTGCGGCGAACGCCCGTGCGAGGCTGAGCATGGTCTTACCCTTGTGGGAAGTCGCATTACGCCCACCCATTCCCGGATTGGCGCGAAGCGCCAAGTCCGGGACCCATAAACGCCAAGAATCTACAAGTATTCACGCCATGCAACAGCGCCTTTCCTGCCGGCGCGGCGTTGATGGGCCCCGGACTCGATGCTCCGCATCGCTCCGGGGATGGGTGAGAAATTGTGCAACGCTTCCCTTGTGGGAGGCGGCGGCAGCGCGCTCGCGCGCGCTGCCGGATGAGGAGTTTCTGGCGCGATCCTCAGAATCGTTGACTAAGTCTAACGCCAAAGCGGCGCGGCTGAACCGGATAAACCCGCGCGAACGGGCCGCAAAAGGCGGTGGCGCACGATGTGTTCAGGGTCAGGACGCCGCGCTCGTCGAACGCATTGTGCAGGAAGAACTCAAGCGCGATATCGCCGATGTTCGCTCCGGTGGAGAAATCGAAGGTGGTGAATCCCTTGGTGTTCCCGCCGACGGCCGCGAAATCCTGGTCGAGCAGATAGGGCCGCGTGCCCGCCTGATGCAGGACCGTGCCCTGGAGGAACGATTCCCAGCTGCCCAGCGTGAAATTGTAACGCGCAGTCGCCGTGCCTTTGAAGTCGGGCTGCACCGGCAATTGCGTGCCCGACGGCGTGCAGGTGGGAACGCCGGCAGCGGTGAAACTGCAGAAATCCTGGGTGAGCGCGGCGTCGATGAAGCTTGCGCTTCCCGAAAAGGTGAAGTCGCCGAAGTCACCCGCGAGATCGAACTCCATGCCTTTGACCTCGGCCTGGCCGGCGTTGAAGGTGAAGGTGACGCCGTTGAAGCCAAGCGGCGCAAGGCCGAACTGAAGGTCGTCCCATCGCTGGAAGAAGACCGCGCCGTTGAAGCGGATGCGGCGATCCATCCATTGCGTCTTCCAGCCGGCCTCGTAATTGGAGACTGTGTCGGCCACATAAGGCGGAATCTCGACGCGGCGGTTGACGCCGCCGGGACGATAGCCCGTGGAATAGGTGGCGTAGATCATGCGGTCGTCGTCGATGTCGTAGGACAGGGAAACCCTATGGGTCTCGCTTTCCTCTTGAAAGCTCTTGTCGATGTTGTCGCACGGGCCCCCTGCGGTGGCCGGCCCAGGAACGCAAGCGGCGATGTTGCCGGCGAATCCGGAGAACCCGCGCAGCGTGTTCTCGGCGCGGAACAGGCGCAGCCCCGCCGTCAGCGTCAGCTGTTCGGTGAAGTCGAACGAGGCTTCGCCGAACACGGCTTGGTCATGGTCTACCCGGTTCAAACGCCGGATGAAGAGGCTGTCGCCGAACCCCGGGATCGGCGTAGGATTGATCGTAGGCGGCGCGGCGGCGAGGCCCGGGATGAAGAAATCGGGCTGATCGTGGTTGCTCTGTTGCTGGTAGAAGATGCCGGCGGTGAGGCGGAACCGATTTTCCGCGGGAGTGTTGAAGCGCAGTTCGTGGGTCTCCTTGGTGTAGTCTTCCCGCGCGCTAAACACTTGGGTCGGATCGACGAAGCCGCCCGAGCCATCGGGAATGAACGTGTAGTAGGAGCCCTCGAGCGTGTCGTAGTAGACGGTGTAGTACGAATAGTCGGCGACCGAATCGATCCGGCGATCGAAATAACTACCCGCATAGACGACATCGAAATTGCCGATGCGCCCCTGAATGGTCTCGGAGATCATCCACCATTGGTCCTCGTTGCTGGTGGCGATGTAGTCGGTGACCCTGAGGTCATCGCCGAGGCGCGGATCGTAGAGGAACGGACCGTCCACCTGCTGGTGCTGGCCCAGCATTGTGGTGGTCGAGGTCCAATTGTCGTTCAGGTCGATGCGCAGCGCCGCGCGCCCGCCATAAGTCTCCACGGAGTTGATGTCGTCGCCGACGAGAGCGGAATTATCGACGGTCAGGCTGGTGGCCGGATTGTCGTCGCCGAGCCCAAAGGTACGCGATCCCGGTACGTTGTCGATGTAGCCGCCTTCGCGCTCAAGGAAGCCGGTGAGGCGCAGCGCCACGCGGTCCGAGAGCGGGAGATTGACGAAGCCTTCGAAGCTGCCGCCCGCTTCTCCCGCGCTATACGCATTGGCCTCGACATCGTAGCCGGCGGCAAAGCCGGACGGATCGGGCGCGTTGGTGATGATGCGGACGACGCCGGAAAGCGAGCTTGCGCCGAACAGCGTGCCCTGCGGGCCGGACAGCGCCTCGACACGGCTGATGTCGTAGACGTGCAAATCGATACTGGCGCCGATTGTGGTGACCGGGGTGTCGTCCAGGTACATGGAGGCGGTCGGCGAGGAGCCGATCGGCAGCCCGTCGCCGCCGCTGGTGACGCCACGGAAGGCGAGCTGGGCCTGGCCCGGGCCGAAGGACTGAAAGCTGACGCTTGGGAGAAGGGCGGCGTAATCGTCGAACGAGGACACCTGATGCTCGGCGAGCGTCCGCTCGCCGAGCGCCTGGACGCTCAGAGGCACGTCCTGAATGTTCTCGGCGCGCTTGGTCGCAGTTATGATGATCTCGTCGACCTCATCGGGTTGGCGGGGCTCGGTCTGCGCCGCGGCGACCCCACAAAGGGCGGTGGTCGTCATCAGCGATACGACGAACAGCGAGAGGCGCCGCTGGCGGTGAGGCGTTACTTCCGGCTTCATTCCATCCCCCTTAATTCGGTTTTCGTGCCACCCTCTGGCCGAGTTCAATCCTACTTATCCCACGAGTCAAGCACCAGCGACAATTCGGCGACCAGCGGGTCGAGCCATTGCTGATAATTGCGCCACTGATCGACCCCTTCCCTTGAGATAGGACGGCGGACCTGCTCGGAGCTCGGCGTGCGGACTGCACGGTCGTTTTTGTAGAATTCGATGCAGGCCTGATCAAACGGCAAGCCGAGACGCTCCAGGAGCCGTCGGATTTCGGTCTCCGGATCGTCGACCAGCCGCTCATGGATGATCCGGTGGACACGGCCCGGGAGCACGGCGTCGACATGGGCCATCAGCGCCACATAGTCGGCGTAGTAGCGGCCGAGTTCGGGGAGGCCGAAGGAATAGTTCTGGCCGCGGGCGAAGTGCTGTTTCCAGGCGGAGAAGCAGCAGGCCATAGGGTGGCGGCGCGCATCGATGATCTTCGCGTTCGGCAGGATCAGCAGAATGAACCCGGCGTGCAACCAATTGTTTGGCATCTTGTCGATGAAAAATGGGCGCCCGAGCCGGCGCTGCACGCGGGTGCGCTCCAAGTATTCCTCACCCAGCGCCTGCAGCGCGTCGGCGGAAAGCTCGGCGAGGATATCGGGATAGCCGTCGGCATCGCCGCGCTTGGCGCCGATCCGTTGTGACATCATGTCAATGTCGGGCAGCTCCATCGTGCCCTCGACCAAGGGATGGCTCGCCAGAATTTGTTCCAACAATGTGGAGCCGGCGCGCGGCATGCCGAGGATGAAGATGGGATCGGCCGCCTGACAGCCGGCGCCGCGCCGGGCCTCGAAGAGATCCGGCGTCAGAGCCGCGCGCATGCGCGCGACCTTGGCGCCGGTGTCCTGCGGATCGTAATCGAGCTGGCCGCGCCGTATGGAATTGGCTTGCCCATAATGCTCGTAGGAGCGTGCAAAGTCGGCGCGATCCTCGAACGCCTTGCCAAGTGCAAAATGCAGATGCAGCAGGTCTTCTTCGTCGGCGCCGGACGCGTCCAAGGCCGCATGCATGGCGGCGATGTCGGCATCGTCGAACCGGAACGTCTTCAGATTGGCGAGGCTCCACCAGCTTTCGCCTAGCTCCGGCCGGAGCGCTAGGCTGCGGCGGTAGGCTTCGATCCCCTCCGGCGCGCGCCCAGATGTCTTAAGCACGTGGCCGAGGCTCATCCAGACCTTGGGTTCGTTTGGCCGTTCGGCGAGCACGCGCTCATAAATCGCGCGCGCGGGCTCGTAATCGCCAAGCCTAACCAGAACCGAGGCCCTCAGATTCAGATATGCTGGAGCGTTGGGCGCCACGGCGAGCAGCACATCGGTATCCGCGATCGCCTCGGTGAGACGTCCTCGCCTGGACTGAACCAGCGCCCGCGCGAAGCGCGCAGGGTGGAACCCAGGCGCCAGCTCCAGCGCGCGATCGAGCAGGGCGGCCGCGTCGCCGTAGCGGCCGAGGCGGGTGGCGAGCTCGGCCAGCATCCTCATAGCGCCGATGTCGGAAGGGCAGCGCTTCAAGTGCGGCTTCAGCAGGCGCTCAGCGACCGGAAGATCGCCAGCATTGAGCGCCGCCGCCGCTCGCATCAGCGAAGGATCGCGGGTCGAGGCCTGGAGCGCATGCATATGCGCCTCGGCGCCCGCCTGGGCGTCGCCGGCGGCATGGTGGGCGTCGCCCTTGGCCCGCCAGCGGGCGGCCAGTTTCGCAGCCTCGCCGTTGGCAGTGTCGGTCAGCATCTCTCGCCCTTCACAAGGCGCCTCCGCGTCCTCCCCGCGGCTGGCCGGAAACAGGAACGAGCAATGAACGGGCAGCGGAGTTTGTCAAACTCGGATGGCGCACGCCTTCAGCCGGTGGCAAACTTATGTCACAAGCGCGCAACGCGGCCAGAGAATGCGCCTCGGAGGAAAACGGCGTTGGCAGGCTCAGAGCGTCTGGACGTGCTGCACTCCTGGTGCGTGCAGGCCGACTGGCGGGCGCCCACCGTCGTCGGCGGGGAGGGCGCGCGTTTCTTCCTCGAAGACGGTCGCGCAATCCTCGACATGGCCAGCCAGTCCGAGTGCAGCAATCTTGGCCACCAACATCCGCGCCTCGTAGCCGCCATCCGCGATCAGGCGGAACGGCTCTGTTTCGTGGCCAATGCCTGGGGCGCGGCGCCGCGCGCGCGCCTGGCGGAACGGCTGCTTGGGCTGTCGGGGTTCACGGGCGGGAGGGTGTTCTTCACGCTGGGCGGCGCCGATGCCAACGAGAACGCGGTCAAGTTCGCGCGCCAGGCGACGCGCAAGCCGGATGGGCTGATCGTAGCGCGCGATCGCTCCTATCACGGCGCCAGCTTCATGGGCATGGCGCTCTCCGGCGACAGCCGGACGCGCGCGCAAGCGGATGCCGAGGCCCTGGGCGTGCGCCGCGTTCCCGCACCTTACGCCTATCGGTGCCCGTTCGGGGGCAAGAACGAAGCGGAAAGCGGCTTGCGCGCCGCCGATGCGGTGGGCGCGCTCATCGACTCGGAAGGCGCGCGCGTCGCCGCCGCGATCATGGAGCCCGATGCGGGAACCAACGGTATCGTGGCGCCTGACAGCTATTGGCCGGCGCTGCGCAAGCACACCGCGGAACGCGGAATCCTGTTGATTGCCGACGAAGTGATGAGCGCGTTCGGGCGTTGCGGCGAGTGGTTTGCCTGGCAGCGTCATGGCGAGGCGGGCCGCCCCGATCTGATGACGCTGGCCAAGGGCCTCACCGGCGCGGCAATTCCGCTGGGCGCCGTGGTGCTCTCCGCAGACGTGAGCGCCAAGCTGGAGCACGAAATGCTCTATACCGGGCTCACCTATTGCGGCCATCCGCTCGCCTGCGCCGTCGGCGTGGCCGCGCTGGCCGCCTATGAGGAGGAAGGCCTGATCGAGCGTTCGCGGGCCATGGGCGCCAATCTCTTTGCGGAGCTGAAGCGCCTGCAGGAGCGTCACCCGGTAATAGGCGATGTGCGCGGCGGGTGCGGGCTCTTCGCCGTGATCGAACTGGTCTCTGACCGCGACTCGCGGGCGCCGCTCGCGCCGTGGCCGCAACAGCCGCCGGCGTTGACGGCGCTCGCGGACGCTGCGTTTGCCGAGGATGGCGTGTCATTCGCGACGCGCGGCAATCTCATCATCCTGGCGCCGCCGCTGGTGATTTCCGAGCGCGAGCTCGGCGATGCGCTAGGCGCGCTCGACCGCCTCTTGACGCGCTTCTTTCTGTCGCGGAAGGATTCGGCCGCATGAGCTTCCGCCTGACCTATGCGACGATGTTCGATCCGCCCGAAGCGATGCATCAGCGTTTCGAGGCGGCCATGGCTGACGTTCGCGCCAAACTGGGCGCACGCCATGATCTTTTCATCGACGGCGCCGATCAGACGGCGCAACGCCGCGACCTCCGCACCAGCCCGATCGACAGCAAATTGGCGCTCGGTGAGTTTCCGCTGGCGAGCGCGCGCGATGTCGAGGCGGCGATGCAAGCGGCGCATGCGGCCTGGCCGAAATGGCGCGCGACGCCTGCCGCGGAACGCGCGCGCCAGATGCGGCGCGTAGCGGACGTGATGGAGGCGAGCGTCTACGAGATCGCGGCCGCGCTCACCTTGGAAGTCGGCAAGAACCGCATGGAGGCGCTCGGCGAAGCGCAGGAGACCGTCGATTTCTTCCGCTGCTACGCGGACGATTTCGAAAGCGCCGGCGGTTACGACCGGGCGCTGCCCAACGATCCGCTCGACGGCGTAGTCTCGCGCAATCGCAGTACGATGCGCCCCTATGGCGTCTGGGGCGTGATCGCGCCGTTCAACTTTCCGCTGGCGCTGGCCGGCGGCCCGGCCGCGGCGGCGCTGGTCACCGGCAACACGGTCGTGGTCAAAGGCGCCAGCGACACGCCGTGGGCGGGGCGGCTGCTGGCCGATTGCGTGCGCGATGCCGAGCTTCCGCCGGGCGTGTTCAATTATCTCTCCGGATCCGGCGCCGAGATCGGGGCGGCGATGGCCGGCCACCCGCATCTTGCGGGCTTGACCTTCACCGGTTCGGTTCCCGTCGGCATGGGCCTTATGCGGCAACTGGCCGGCGGCGCTTATCCGAAGCCCTGCATTGCAGAAATGGGCGGCAAGAATCCTTGTATCGTCACCGCGAGCGCCGATCTCGACCGCGCCGCCTCCGGCATCGTGCGCTCCGCCTACGGCATGGGCGGGCAGAAATGCTCGGCCTTGTCGCGGCTCTATGTGGATGCGCGCGTTGCCGACGAATTGATCGGCAGGCTGAAGGCGCAAATCGCGGCGATCCGAATCGGCGACCCGAGCCTGCGCGCGAACTGGCTGGGGCCGGTGGTGAACAAGCGGGCGTACGATAATTACGCCCGCACTATCGCGCAGCTGCGCGACCATAGCGCGGAGATCCTCGCCGGCGGCCGTCAGCTCACGCAGGGCGATTCCGCGCGCGGCTTTTATGTCGAACCGGTGCTGGCGGAGGCGGCGCCCGCGCATCCGCTGTGGAAAGAGGAGATGTTTTTGCCCATTCTAATGCTGCATCGGGTTTCGGATCGCGGCGAGGCGATGCGGCTGGCGAACGCCTCCGACATGGGGCTGACCGCGGGAATCTACGGCTCGGCCGAGGACGTGACTTGGTTCCACGAGCATATCGAAGCGGGCGTCACCTACGCCAATCGCGCGCAAGGCGCGACCACCGGCGCCTGGCCGGGCTATCAGCCGTTCGGCGGCTGGAAGGGCTCGGGATCCACGGGCAAAGCAATCGCCTCCTTCTACTACCTGGCGCAATATATGCGCGAGCAGTCCCGGACAGTGGTGGAGTGATGCAATTCCTGTCGCTGGCCGAAGCGATCGAGGAATTCGTGCACGACGGCGCGTGTGTCGCGCTGGAGGGTTTCACCCATCTCATCCCGTTCGCGGCGGGCCACGAGATCATCCGGCAAGGGCGGCGCGATTTGCATCTCGTGCGCATGACGCCGGACATCGTCTACGATCAGATGATCGGCATGGGCTGCGCGGAGAAGCTCACGTTTTCCTGGGGCGGCAATCCGGGCGTCGGCTCGTTGCACCGATTGCGTGACGCCGTCGAAAACAAATGGCCGCGCCCGCTCGAAATCGACGAGCACAGCCACGCCGGCATGGCCGCCGGCTATTGCGCCGGTGCGGCGCGATTGCCGTTCGGCGTGTTGCGCGGCTATGCCGGCGCCGATCTGGCTTCCGTAAACCCCAATGTGCGCGGCGTTCGTTGCCCTTATACAGGCGAGGATCTCGCCACCGTGCCGGCGCTCAACCCCGACGTCACCGTGCTGCACGCTCAACGCGCCGACCGCAAGGGCAACGTCGCGATTCACGGCATCGTCGGCGCGCAAAAGGAGGCCGCGCTCGCCGCCGCGGCGCTGCTGGTCACGGCAGAGGAGATCGTCGACGAATTGCCGCCGGCGATGAATTCCATCGTGTTTCCCCACTGGACCGTAAGCGCCGCAGTGCATTGCCCCGGCGGCGCCTATCCATCCTACGCGCACGGGTTCTATCGGCGCGACAATTCCTTCTATCAAAGCTGGGACGCCATCGCGCGCGACCGCGAAAGTTTCCGCGCCTGGATGGCGCGCCATGTGCTGGCCTGCCCCGACCACAAGGCCCATCTCGCCAGCCTGCGGAAGGAATTATGAGCGGCTGGACCCGCGACGAGATGATGACCGTGGCGGCCGCGCGCCGCCTGTGGGACGGTTGCGTCTGCTTCGTCGGCATTGGCTTGCCCAGCGCGGCGTGCAATCTCGCGCGCCTGACGCACGCGCCGGAGATCGTGCTCATCTATGAATCCGGCACCATTGGAACCCGCCCGAGCACGCTGCCGCTTTCGATCGGCGACGGCGAGCTTGCCGAGACCGCGCTCTGCGTGGTGCCGTTGCCGGAAGTGTTTAGCTATTATTTGCAGGCCGGGCGCGTCGATGTTGGCTTCCTGGGCGCGGCACAGATTGATCGCTTCGGTAATCTCAACAGCACCGTGATCGGCCCTTATGATGAGCCGCGCACGCGCTTGCCGGGCGCCGGCGGCGCGCCTGAAATAGCCGCCCACGCCAAGCAGACTTTCGCCATCATGCGCGCGTCCCCGCGCACTTTCGTCCCGCAGATAGATTTTCGCACCACCGCCGGTTTCCTGGAGGGCGGCGACGCCCGCGCCAAAACAGGCATGCGCGGCGGCGGCCCACGGGCGGTGATCACCGATTTCGGCATCCTGACGCCGGCAGCGCCCAGCAACGAACTCACGCTCAGCGCGCTCTTCCCAGGCGCCAGCGTCGAAGAAGCGCGCGCGGCGATCGGCTGGGAGCTTGCAATTGGCGCCGCGGTGGAAACGCTTGCCGCGCCGACCGCGCACGAATTGTCCGTCCTGCGCGCGCTCAATGCGCGCACCCATGCGGCGCATCGCCGTGCCGTGGAGCTGCCAGCGTGAATCCAAAGCCTCGTGAACCCGCCGCCCACATCAAGACCGAGCTCCCAGGGCCGAAGGCGCGCGCGCTGATCGCCCGCGATGGGGAGGTCGTGTCGCCGTCCTATCCGCGCGACTATCCTTTCGTCATGTCGCACGGGCGCGGCGTGGAAGCATGGGATGTCGATGGCAACCGCTTTCTCGATTTCGCCGCTGGCATCGCTGTGTGCGCCACCGGCCACGCCCATCCCGAATTGGTGAAAGCGGTGCGCGAGGCGGCGGGTGATTTTCTGCACATCTCCAGCGATTATTGGCATGAGCGCATGGTCGCATTGGCCGAGCGCCTCGTACGGCTCGCGCCGATGGGCGAGCCGGCGATGAGCTTCTTTTGCCAGTCCGGAACCGAAGCCGTCGAAGGCGCGATCAAACTTGCGCGTTATGTCACCGGCCGGCAGCGCTTCATCGGGTTCTTGGGCGGGTTCCACGGCCGCACCATGGGCGCACTCGCGTTTACATCGAGCAAGTACACGCAGCAGCAAGGCTTCCCGCCGACGATGCCGGGCGTCGTTCATGTGCCTTTCCCCAACCCGTACCGGCCCTTGTTCGCTGGCCCCGATCAAGGGCGCGCCGTGCTCGATTATATCCGCATGCTGTTTGCGCGCAACGTACCGGCTTCGGAAGTCGCGGCAATCATCGTGGAGCCGATCCAGGGCGAGGGCGGCTATCTGGTGCCTCCGCCCGGCTTCCTAGCGGGCTTGCGCGGCTTGTGTGACGAGCACGCCATCCTGCTTGTGTTCGACGAAGTTCAGACCGGGGTGGGCCGCACCGGCCGCATGTTCGCCTGCGAGCACGAGGGCGTGTCGCCCGATATCATGGCCTTGGCGAAGGGCTTGGGGTCGGGCCTGCCGATTGGCGCTGTTGTCGCGAAAAAGCGGCTGATGCAGCAATGGAAGCGCGGCGCGCACGGCAACACGTTCGGCGGCAATCCGGTCGCGTGCGCCGCGGCTGTCGCCACGCTCGATCTGGTTGAGCGCGAGTACGCGGCCAATGCGGCCGCGATAGGCGGGTATTTCATGGCCCGCCTGCACGAATTGGCGCGCGACTATCCCTGCATCGGCGATTTGCGCGGGCGCGGCCTTATGATCGGCATGGAACTGGTTGAAGCGGATGGTTCGCCAGCGGCGCCGCTTTGCGATGCGCTGATCACGCGCGCGTTCCATAACGGCCTGCTGCTGCTTTCCTGCGGCGTCAGCACGGTCCGCTTCATGCCGCCGCTCAACGTGAGCCGGGCGGAAGTGGATGAGGCGATGCCGTTGCTGCGCGCGGCGCTGGACCAGGCGCTCGCCGGAACCGGGCGCTAAATGCGCCGCTTCACCGCCCTTGTCGCGCTGGTGCTGCTGGCGACGGCAGGCGCGGTCGATGCGCGCCGCGAAGCCGTGCTCGCGCAAGTCGACCTGCCGCACGCTTATTATTGGCGCGAGCTCTACCTGCCGCAGCTGACAACCGGGCCGTCAAGCGCCGCGTTCACACCGAACGGCGCAGCGCTGATCTACAGCATGGCCGGCTCGCTTTGGCGCCAAACCATCGGCTCGAGCGAAGCAATCGAGCTCACGCACCCGCGCGGCGCCTACGATTATCAGCCGGATGTCGCGCCCGACGGAGGCAGCGCGGTGTTCGCCCGCTATGACGGCTCCGCGATCGAGCTCTGGCGGCTCGATTTCGCCAGCGGCCGTGAGCAGGCGCTGACCAGCGGTGGGGCGGTCAATGTCGAGCCGCGCCTCGCTCCGGACGGGAGGCGCATCGCCTGGATATCGACGCAGGGCAGCGGCCATTTCAACCTTCTCATTGCCGACATCGGCCCGCGCGGCTTGAGCGGCGCGCGCCTGCTCCTTGGCGAGCGCCGCAGCGAGATCGCGCGCTATTATTATTCCCCGTTCGATCACGCGATAAACCCGGCCTGGTCGCCCGACGGCGCGCGCATCTTCTATGTCAGCAACGCCGACGTGGCGTGGGGAACCGGCGACATCTGGTCGGTCTCGGCAGCCGACCCTGCCGACCGCGTGAAGGTGCTGAGCGAGGAGACCTCCTGGAGCGCCCGCCCGGAACCCTCGCCAGACGGCAGGCGCGTGCTCTATTCCAGCTATCACGGCCGGCAATGGCGCCAATTGTGGCTGACCACGCCCGACGGCGCCGCGCCATTGCCGCTGACTTTCGGCGAGTTCGACCGAAGCGGCGCGCGCTGGTCCCCGGACGGCGAACGCATCGCCTTCATCAGCAATGAGCACGGGAACACGTCGCTTGTCGTGCGCGATGCAATTGGCGGGCAGGAGACGCCAATCGTCGCGCGCACGCGTAGATACAAATCGCCGCCGGCGCGGCTCACGCTCGATATCCGCGACGAAAACGGGCGCAGCGTTTCCGCGCGCGTGGCGGTGTTCGGCGGGGATGGACGCGCCGTCGCCCCGGAAACGGCTTGGATGCACGCCGACGATGGTTTTGACCGCTCGCTGCAGCGGGCCGAGACGCACTATTTCCATTGCGCTTCGCCATGCGCGCTCGATGCGCCCGCCGGCGCCGCGACCGTCTGGGTGCAGCGTGGCTTTCGCTATCTGCCCTGGCGGCAGAGCGTGCGCCTCGATCACGGCGCGGCGCAGAGCGTGCGCGTCGATCTGCTCCTGCATGAGCTGCCGACCTCGTTCGGAACCTGGCGCAGCGCCGATCTGCATGTGCACATGAATTATGGCGGCGCGTATCGGAACACGCCCGAAGACCTCGCGCGCCAGGCGCGCGCCGAGGATCTGGACGTGGTTTACAACACTATCGTCAACAAGGAGGAGCGGATTCCGGACGTGGGCTATTTCCGCTCCGATCCCGATCCCGCGAGCGGCGACGGCGTGCTCATCCTGCACGCGCAGGAATATCACACCAGCTTCTGGGGGCATCTCGGTCTTCTCAATCTCTCCGATCACTTGTTGACGCCGGACTTCTCGGCCTATCGATCGACCGCGTTGAGTTCGCCTTATCCCCACAACGGCGCTGTCGCCGACCTCGCGCATGCGCAAGGCGCGCTGGTTGGCTACGTGCATCCGTTCGATTGGGTGATCGATCCACCCAACGAACAATCGCTAACCAACATGCTTCCCGCCGATGTCGCCGCCGGCAAGGTCGATTACATCGAGATTGTCGGCTTCTCCGATCACAAGGCGACGGCCGCGATCTGGTATCGCCTGCTCAATCTCGGCTTTCGCCTGCCGGCCGGCGCCGGCACCGATGCGATGGCCAATTACGCCTCGCTGCGTGGGCCGGTGGGGATGAACCGCGTCTTTCTCGACACAGGCGGCGAGACCAGCCCGGAAAAATTGCGCGCGGCGCTGCAGGCGGGCCGCAGCTTCGCCAGCAATGGGCCTCTGCTTGGCCTTGAGCTCGGCGGCGCCCATCCCGGCGACACGCTGCGCCGCGCCGCGCCGGACGCTCTTCCCTTTCGCATCGCGTTGCGCTCGCCGGTCCCGGTCGACCATTTGGAACTCATACACAATGGCCGCGTCATCCAGAGCTTCCCCCTATCGGGCGACCGGCGGACATTTGACGCCGAAGGCGTCGCGCCGATCGAAGCCGGCGGCTGGCTCTTGCTGCGCGCATGGAACGACGGCGCCGATCCGCTCGTCTTTGATCTCTATCCTTATGCGACCACGAGCCCGATCTATCTCGACCTGCCGGGCGGCGCGCCGCCCGCGCGCGAGGACGCCGCCTATTTCGCCGCCTGGATGGAGCGCGTGCTGAGCGCGGCGCAGGCGCGCGGCGACTACAATTCGGCGCGCGAGCGCGAGGCGACACTTGGCTATTTGCGGCACGCGCTGGAATACTACCGCTCCCGGGCTGGCGGCTCATAGCGGCGATAGCGGCGCAGGAGCGTGATGAGCTGGTCGTGCGGCAGCGCGCTGGCGCGGCGCCCCTCATTTCCCTCCATGTCGCGCGCGGCGACCATGGCGTTGACGATTGCTTCCTCGGTTGCCTGCACCGTCGCCTCGAACAAGGAATCCAGCATGTCGTTGTTGAGAAAGCTCGCCTGCGCCAGCGGCTGGCCGGCCAGCGCATCGCGATTGGCGGTGGAGAAGGCGATGAAGATGTCGCCCGAGCCGTTGCCGGCGGTGCTTCCCATGCGCGCCAGCCCCATGCCGGCGCGCCTGGCTAGGCGCTGGAGCTGGTGCGGCAGCAATGGCGCGTCGGTGGCGACGACGACGATGATCGAGC
>Ga0247727_10003534_pt1 | contig 34431 bp, 32 predicted proteins | sample WisWelCaveWW1625_FD_202498 | JGI IMG/M metagenome (GOLD analysis project Ga0247727, IMG submission 202498) | Biofilm microbial communities from Wishing Well Cave, Virginia, United States - WW16-25 | ecosystem: Environmental > Aquatic > Deep subsurface > Groundwater > Cave microbial mat | place...
CGTTTGACCATGGACTAAGTATAACAAGAAGAGAAGAGTGAAACAAGAGATCTTACGGGGCTACTTCCTGCCAAGAAACGGGGACATCTTTCATCGCCTCTGGCATAGAAACCAGAAGTTGCGGGTTGTAGATAAAAAGCTCTGCCGCAGTCGAATTGTTTTGCGAAACACTATCCAAATCCCGCGGTAGGATAAAGTCACCTGTGACAAAAATTCCTTCGCCCACAAATCGTTCAGACCCTACAGTGGTCGAGGCGCTGGTTGAAATTGTCCCAGAAGGGGAGGTTATATACATACCCTCAATTACCGGAGTCGCAGAGGAGTAGGTCACTCCAACAGTTGAAGCAATCGTGATATCCCCATTAACAATAAACGATACAAATCCTGTACCGGACAAATTGATTTTTCGATTAATCGTGAGATCTCCATCGACAAATACGACAATACTCTCCCCACTGGTTACATTCCAATCTGCCGTACTAATAGTAAGATTCCCATCCACAAAATATGTGCCACTTGGTCGTTCGCTCGTGTACGTGGTGTTCCCTGTCGAAGTGGCATCAGGGGAACCAAACCGCTGATACATCACGCTATAATAATCCGTCGCCGGAAATGTATCATTTGCAAGCCACCCATCGGAAGAAACATATGCTTCGCCCTGAACCCCGGCCGCTGAATCAAAATCATACGACGCGCCGTAGGTAACCACTCCAGGAGATCCACTTGCCCCGTCCGTCATAAAAAACTGCGACGAGGCGCCAGCTGCAACAGGAGAGGAGATGTTATTTGCTGCATATACATCACCGCCCTGGGCTTGTACCCATGGAGTACCAGCAGTGTAGGCAAGGTGCCAGGTTAGTGTTCCATTATTTTCTATATCTGCCGTTAGACCCGTGCCTTGAGCCCCCGGCACATCGCTATCCCAATACGCAGCTTGCAGAATGTACCCGGCCGGCGCACTTGCTGTAATCGTATATGTCCCATCTGGATAATCAGTAAACGTTGCGTAACTTCCAGAAGAAGCGGTTAATGCTGCCAGCTCGCACGAAGGGCTTAACGTCACGTCAATATCAATGTATGTGGTGCTACTTTCGGCGGCGCTTCGACTGGTATCACTTGCAGGCACCACGACGCCTCGCACGCGAATGGTGGATGTACCGGTGTCGCAACAATCGACGGCGCATGACCCAATCGACTCAGCGGCTTCGCATACCGTATTTCCGCAGAAACCCGGGCCACAATCCGTGGGACAGGTGAGTGTAGTTTCGGAGCCGTCACATGATCCGTTGCCGCAACTCACTGGACAATCGACTGGACAACTCGACGAATCTTCACCAAGTTCACACACTATGTTTCCACAGTTGGTGGGGCAATCTGCCGGACAAGAACTACTATCTTCACTTGCCTCACATGTGCCGTTACCACAACTGGCTCCAGAGCACGCACCGCAGTCACTTGAACAGCTGGTACATGTTTCAGATCCGGTACACGACCCGTCTCCACATGAGCCACCACCACTACAGGATCCGCAATCCGACGCACAACTGCTGCAGGTTTCACTTCCGTCACATGACCCGTCGCCGCAACTCGGACTACCGCATGAGCCGCAGCTTACCCCTCCGCAATCATCCTGACTCCCACACCCGCCCGGACACCCGCCCAAGCCGCACACGCCCCAACAGTAGGTGGGGTGACAACCCGCCACAGAACAATCACTTCCGGCGATATACGAGCACCCATACCCATTATCTGCATCACAATCGTCTGGATTAGCGTCAGAACACGGTATGCTTAATGGACATGTAAGATACAAAACCTGTGTTTTTTCATCATTGGGAGGCGAACAACAGCCAACGTTATACGAACAATTGTGGGTGCCATACAGCTGCCCATGCACTGATGTATCCGGATTGAACAATTGATTTGCCGCGACAAAAAAGGCAGAAACACCTAATAAAATGAATAGGACCGAAAAGAAAAAATGATTTCTTTGTCTTTTTTTTATGTGCCGCATAATCGGTGCTCCAGTCGTACATGGATCGGTACGACCGGATAGCTAAGTGATCCTTTTTGAAGCTCAGTACGCGTGCGCACCTGGACGGCAACCGTGTCACCGACACAAAACAGCGAATCCCATTGAGGGTAGCTTGTCGTGTCCACAATAACTATTGAATCTAAATCAGAGATTTGGCCTTGCCGATCCATAGGTGCAATGACGGCTATACTATCATCAAATTCGGGATCCATTCGGACGACCAAGTTTTTACGTGTGTAGGAGCGTATATGAAGTAACCGCGCGTCGGCATCCCAGGATGTAACTACACCAAAAATGTCATATCCGGTTATTTTACCCTTTTGGTCATAAACGGGCACGACTCGCGGCGGTCTCCATACATATTTATCTGCATTGCCGAAAATAAAGGAGTTAATAGCAATTCCAAGTAGATTTTTTTTGATAGATGCATTTTTCAGCACCTCATCCACCTTCAATCTTGGTAATTCAGAGGATTTAGAAGAGTCAAATACACCTACATACCACGAGCATGCACCAATTGCGAGGATTACAAAAAATAACAAGGCAAACAAAACCACCAATAATCTCCGCATGATTTCATTATTGTGAATTTATCAGCAGGATGCAAGGGGACGAAGATATTATGTATCAACAGAACTTGCTGGTATAATTTCGTGAAAATCTTTCGGATAATTACCTTCATCAAAAAATCGTTGCATTGCTTCTTGAAAATCAGCACGATTAATTAATGCCTGCTGATAAGGATTTCGTACTGCGCTAGATTCACTTTGACCAATTTGGATAATAATGCGACGAGGACCGGTTGGATTAGCTATGAGGTCGTTGAAAAAATCGTCTTTTGTGATATCGCCCCCCTTGATAAGCCATGGGAAAAAACCGTTTGTTCCATTGTCGTTTTTAATTTTAAGAATGACCACATAATTGCCGTTTACCAACACAAAAGCCACAGGCTCGCAGTTGACAAATTCTCCTTCATTGCATGCGAGTACCAAACGATCATTTCCATGTGCCGGATCTGTCACTTTTTGTACCCATACTGCTGGCGCATCTTCGGCAAATAGAGGTTGCGTAGCTTCTAATTGGGGAGTAAGATCGTCAAAAACAAGAGACATCGTGCCGGACTGGAATTCTGCAAAACTTCCCGGCAGGCCGAGATATTTAGATATATCCACTGGCGTCTCCGCCTTGGGCTCGTCGGTTGGCGCGACGACAATTGTAGGTTCTTCAATGCCTATTCCCGGCGTAGGCCCAATTACATTAGAAGGATCACCGCCAGCTGGCCCTTCACCGGATCCAGTCACGTTATCCGGTGGGGGAGCGACCTGACCAACGTTGGTTCTCAAATAATTTGCTAGAGCGGCACGAGCTTTTCCAGTTACTACTTCATATCCGACTGCAGTAACAGTAACAACAGTCAAGCTTATCAGAATAAAACTCCTAACGGGGTCGGCATTTGTTCGTCTGCCGACTGAATTTGATTCTGTTCTGACAATACCATGTCCTCCAATTGACTTCTTTGTAGGAGGATCGGCATGTTGATCTACTATCTGCAAAACATTGGGGGACCTATCTTCGAAAGTCGGATTCGCTGGAAAAATTCCACTACCATCGGCTACCAGCTCAAGTTGCGGAATTATATTACCTAAATTGAAATTTTTTATTTCTTCTAATCGTTTCTCAATGGATGCAGCAATCCGCTCCATTGTTTCTCTTGGGGAAAATGCAAAAATCTTTATTTCGTCTATTTCAAAAGCTGAGTCTACGACTGGCTTAGCTTCCGTTTCTAGTGACATATAGTCCTATAGTATCATCATTTTATATATACTGTCAAGCTTGGTTGAACCTAAAAAAATGGCTCCTTCTGGAGCCATAAATAAACTTCTTTTGTTTGCCTTAAACCGCCGACTAAAGCCTCGGTCAGCTTTCATATCTTTATTATAGCATCTCACACAAAACGTTTTTAATTATCTATGCTTGTCAAAATCAGGCACTTTACACCGAAACACGCCTCAATCCTTGGTCGATAAATTGCTTAATGAGCGCCTGATAGGGGATATCAATTTCATTGGCTTTTACTTTGATTCTATCAATCATATGAATGGGCAAGCGAATAGAGATAGGGCGAGTAGTTGGCTTTAAGTTTGGAAATACAGGATTTTTGATGGCTTTACTCCAATCTACGTAATCCGTCGAATCATGCGTAGCCCAAAAATCTCGCTCTTCATCTTCGGTTTTAAAATCAGGTATGGATTTAAATTTCTTTTTCATAGATCCCTCTTTCTTTTTTATTTTGCAAACGTGATGAAATAATCCTTATTTTCTCATCTCGTATTGTATGCGAGACAAACAACCATTTTCCTTCCTTAGATCTTCCCAAAGCAATAAATCGTTTCTCTTTTCCTGAATGTTTCGCATCCGGAAAAAGAAGTAATGGTTTATTAAAAAAGATTTCCTCGGACTCAATGTGCGTAATTCTGTGCTTATTCCAATTCTTTTTGAAATTTCCCTCGTCCCAATCAAATTCAGTTAATTTGTTAAATGTCATAGGTATTGTATATACCTCACGCTACATTGTCAAGACCTCTTTGTCAATCCGCAATCTCATCACTTAAGAGTCGTTGAAGAAATTTCACCGCCCGAAACGCAAGCTGCATGTCGTAGTGAAAACTTTTTTTCTTAGAATAGGCAATATCATTTTTCATCCACGCATCAAAATCTTCGTGATACTTTCCAGTAAGAATAGCAGGGGATAGGATACCAGGTTTAATCGCATGGCGCGCTTGTTGCCACGGCTTTAGCCTTTTTGCCTCTGCCATAGGCAATGGTCGTGGCCCAAATAGTGCCATGTCTCCAATAAGCACATTATAAAGCTGTGGCAACTCATCCAGGCCGGTATGAGCTAAAAATTTTCCCAAAAACGTAAACCTAGGGTCATTGTGGATCTTAAACACTGGTCCATTCGCTTCATTTTTTGAAAATAAGCTCCCTTGTTGTTTTTCTGCACGAGTTCTCATAGTGCGAAACTTGTACATGACAAATGGTTTCCCATTTTTTCCCCCTCGCATCTGGCGAAAAAAAATGGGAAATCCACTGGTGAACACAATACCGAAGGCGACCAACGCCTGAATCGGCAAACTCAACACAAAAAGAGCCAATAAAAAAAACGTATAGGTGATCTGCATACTTAAAAAAGTGCGTAGATAAATGGGGAGATTGGAGAGGCTGCAGAAAAAGCAATAAGAGCTCCAAACAGAAGAAAAATAATTACTGGGGGCACGAGCCACCAGAGCTTATTTTTCCACAGATACGAAAATAGATCCTTGATCATGTCTTTTTTACAAGATACGATCCAATTACCAAATAGTCAATGGCTGTAGTCAAAAAACAAGTGATGGCGTCCTTGGGTGTACAGACGATAGGTTCACCTCGTACGTTAAATGAAGTATTAATGATGATAGGCACGCCGGTTTTTTTCCGGTAGGCCTCGATGAGATCGTAATACAGAGGATTATCTTGGCGCTCAATCACCTGGAGCCTGCCGGTTTTATCTACATGCACCGTAGCTGGGGCATCCATACGGCCTTTTTTAGTAAATGGGTACACGAAAAGCATGTATTTTGTAGAAGGAGAAAGCCATTTGTCAGCATGAAAATATTGATGCACGTATCGATCCAAAATAACTGGCGCAAAAGGACGGAACATTTCTCTATGCTTTACTTTGCTATTGATAATATCTTTCATTTCAGCTCTATGTGCCGAGGCGAGAATACTGCGATTGCCTAATGCCCGAGGCCCCCATTCCATGCGGCCCTGAAACCAACCAATAATTTTTTCTTTGGTAAGGAGTGTTGCTACAGTTTCTACTAGTTCTGATTCAGATAGTTTTTTGTACGCTAGATTATTCGACTGTAGGACTGATTCAATCTGTGCATCGGAGTAAGCAGGACCCAGTGATGGAACAAAAGTTGTTACCCGCTTGCCACTGGCCAGGATGGCCACGCCCATTGCTCCTCCTGCGTCTCCCGGATCGGGCGGAATATAAATTTTCCGAAACGGAGTATGTGCGCATATCTTTCCGTTCATTACGGAATTTAGAGCAACCCCTCCTGCTAAACAAAGATTTTGAGTTTTATAACGTTTATATACTACCCGTAAAAGATTGAAAACAACATCTTCCAGTTTTTTTTGCGCTGCTGCGGCTAAGTCTTCGTGATGAGAAAATACTCGACTTTCTGCTTTACGAAGCCCAAATCCAAAAATTTTTTCCATGTGCTTTGAAGGCATATGGTCAGCCCATGTGTAATCAAAATATTTCATGTTGAGAGCAAAGCTCCCATCGTCAAACATACGAATCAGCTCATCCATTTGAGCTGCATACCGCAGCGGATTTCCATATGCAGCCAACCCCATCGCCTTATATTCATCGTTGTTGACGGCAAATCCTAAATACGCAGTTATTGTTGAATAGAAAAGACCCAGGGAATGGGGGAAATGAATTTCTTGATCAATCTTTATGTTGGTACCGCGCCCAGCCCCCATAGTTGTAGTCGCCCATTCACCAACACCATCAAGCGTTACAATTGCCGCCCGGTCAAACGGAGATAAAAAGTAAGAACTGGCGGCATGGGAAAGATGATGAGGGAAAAAGAGCACATCTCCTTTGTATCCCACGTGTTTTTTGACTAGTTCCCGGATGCGCAGCTTCCGACTAAACCATGAGCCCATGGTGCTTGCGAAGACTTTGTGGCTTTTGGGAAACTCTTGTAAATGTTGATATAAAATCCGATGAAACTTTACAATCGGCTTTTCATAAAATGCCACCACATCGATATCAGTCGCCGCAAAATTCATCCAATCAAGACAATACCGTATTGCTTGGACCGGAAGATCATTGTCGTGCTTTTTTCGAGTAAACCGCTCCTCAGCGGCCGCCGCTACCACACGACCGTCAACCACTAGCGCTGCTGCAGCGTCATGATAATAACAAGAAATACCTAAAATCTTCATGGGTCAACCCATGTGCTTTTCTTGGGTGACATATCCAAAAATTGCTTATGGGCAAATTTGCCAAAAAGTGCAGTGATGCCGAAGCCTAAGACGTAGGAAAAACTCAACAATATCAAAGAGCTCATAAAACGCGACCAACGCACACACGAAGTGTATAATGATGCAATCATGAAAGAGAGTATAACGCACTTTTGGGAATTATTGTGGGGCATGACGGAAAAAGAACTGCGTGCCCGCTATAAATATACTGTATTTGGATTTTTGTGGCTTATAGCAAATCCAATTCTTCAAATGCTTATTATTGGCTTTGTTTTTACGTTTTTTATGAAAGAACCGGTGGAGCACTACTATTACTTCCTCTTTATTGGACTACTTGTGTGGAATTTCTTTTCTCTGTCCCTTACTAAGGCTACCCCATGCATTGTATTTGAACGGTCACTTATCAAGAAAGCGTACTTTCCACGAGCAATCATTCCGCTTTCGATTATACTTTCCAATTTTATCCATTTCGCACTCGCGTTCTTATTATTTTTTGTACCGATTCTTTTTTTGGGGACACTGTCGTGGGGAACCATTCCCTATCTTATCGGCGCCACTGGTTTTCTTCTTCTATTTACCACTGGGCTAAGTCTTTTCACCTGTGCGTTGAACGTCCGATTTCGCGATGTGAACTTCTTTGTACAGGCAATCCTCCTTTTATGGTTTTACGCGTCTCCCATCGTCTACTCGCTTTCACAAATGCCACGAGATCTATTATGGCTCTGGAGATTTAATCCTATAACCTCCATCCTTCAGCTGTTTCAGCATGCGCTTTTGGGAGCCCCTGCGCCAGGACCGGCCATGCTTGCCAGCAATATTACCGTCATGTGTATCATAACGACTCTTGGCATTCTCGTCTTTCGCGATGAAAGCCGTACATTTGACGATTGGGTATGAATAGACAACAAAGCATTGCTATCCAGTTGACCAATGTCAACAAAAAATACGAAATACACCACGAAAAACCCACGCTCGTGGAAAAATTCGTTAAAGGAAGAAACGAAACGTTTTGGGCACTTCGTGATATTAATCTCACAGTAAAAAAGGGGGAGCGGGTTGGCGTCATAGGACCAAACGGATCCGGAAAAACGACACTACTTAAAATTATCGCTGGCATAACATCACCAACGATAGGAGCTGTCCACTCAAACGGAAAAGTTGTGTCGCTCATAGATCTTGAAGCGGGGTTTCATCCCGACCTAACAGGGATTCAAAATATTTTCTTAAGTGGATTATTGTTGGGGATAAAAAGAGACAGCATTATAAAAAACTTGCACAGCATCATAGACTATGCTGATATCAAACAATTTATCGATGTACCAGTATTTACATATTCCTCTGGAATGAAATTGCGGCTGGGTTTCTCCATAGCCGTTCATAGTCATCCGGATATTCTTCTTTTAGATGAGGGCTTATCATTCGGAGACGAAAATTTTACTATTAAAGCTCGACAAACATTGGGCTCATCTGAATATAGAAAAAAAACAACAATGATGGTTTATCACGAACCAAAACAACTGCGAGAGCAATGTTCACGAGCCATCATCATCAAAAAAGGAGCAATTGTATTTGATGGTGAATTAAAAAATGGCACATACAAAAAATATATTAAAACGACCCACGCCAACCAAACATTCAAATGACGACGAATAAATCTTTTCGTGCACTGGGAATTATTTATATTGTCCCCCCGCACTTGGCGGATAGCGCGATATCAGAAAATGTGCGCAGAAGAAAAGAAACTTTAGAAGCTCTTGGCTATACTGTATATATCATAGAACATCGGGAAAAACGCATCATGCATGTCTGCCTGTTGCTTTGGAAGCTTCGAAAATACGCCAAACACATTATTATTCGGATTGACGGCACAAGTCTGCTCGACAAGTATACCCTGCTAAGACTTGTACTCCCACGACACATATTTATTTGGGAAATCCATGGTTTTCCGGAAGAATATTTAGAAATTTCAGAAAATTTTTCATCCCGTATGATGGTTTGGAAAAATTCTCTTAAACGCACACTCCTTTCATTTTTCGTTGACGCTTGTATTTTTATTTCCGAGGAGGTTCTGGCATATGCTAGAAAAAAAATACGTGTCCGGCATGCATGCGTTATCCCAAACTATATTAATCAACCCACATCATCTCGTAAATCAACGGCTCGTTTTCAGCTTCCATTTCTTCTCAATAAAAACGCATACATTGTTCTCTGGGGTGGAGATGCCAGCTTACCATGGCAGGCGACTGACCTCATACCTAAAATTGCACAAGAAATATATCAACGTGACAAAAATATTCTTTTTTTTCTGGTTGGAACGTACTATTATCATCAGCTCAGTGCTTATAAAAATCTAGTCTATCTACAACCACTGCCATATCTCCAATTCCTAAGCCTGATTCATCAGTCTCACGTATGCTTATGCTTATATCACCAGCCAAACCATATCCCTTTTTACTTTTATCCAATGAAACTTCTCAATTATCTTTTTGCTGGCAAACCGGTTATTGCAACAAAAATAGGAAGCATCAATGGCCTTATTAAACACAACGTCAACGGTTTTTTAACTGATAACACTATCCACGATATTGCCAAAACCATACTGAAGTTAAAACGAAACAGAAGACTCTCAAAAAAAGTGGCAATGAACGCTCGACGATACGCTGCTACACACCTTAGTGATGTTCAAGCGAAATCAAACTACCGAGCGCTGTTTCAATCGTTTCTATGATATACTGATCAATAATTCCTTTACTCCTATGCTTGGCATCAAAACGGCCCTTCTTAATAAAATTGACGAATTACGTCAAGAAGATGAGCTTAAAGAAGTTCGCATATTTCCCATGGGGTATATTTGCAATCATGCATGCCCTATGTGTTGGCGAGAAAACCTTTCGCCGGCTATACGCCAACATTTGACAAAAGCCGCATTAACGACAGATCTACAACTGGAGGATTATATTAGATTGATAACAACACTACCGTCCACAGTTAAACGCATGTCGCTTTGTGGAGGAGGGGAACCAACGCTCTTTAAAGGCATCCAAACAGTCATGGCCACAATTAAAAAGCAAGGCCTTTATGGCCACATCATCACCAACGGGAGCACGCTCACGCCTCAATTTATTGACCTACTCGTCAACATTGGATGGGATAGTATGCATATCTCCATTAATGCAGCAACCAGAGAGGCATACAAAATTACTAACGGTGTAGATCATTACGACCTTGTCTTGGGCAATATCAAAAATATGCAAAAATACAAAGGCAAACGCCCGCTTCCTGAATTGCGATTCTCGTTTGTCATCCAAAAGGGAAATTATGAAGAGATAGTTCCGTTTGCTGAATTAGCGGCATCAATGAAGGCCTCTGATATCTACTATAACCCACTTATTCCGTATGATCTTTCCTTGAAAATTCCAAGCCCTTTTGCACTTGATGCAAAGGAAAAATTGTTAGCACTGAAATATCTTAAAGAAGCGGAAGAACGTATGAAAAAATATTCTACCAGAACCAACATTAATTACGTACTACCAATCTACCAACGCCACCCAAATTACAACTTGGACAATCCGGACCAATCATATTGGGCGACCAAATATTGTGACCGGGTCCAACAGACAATGGATATTATGAGTAACGGCAACGTGTTGCCATGTGGCTTTGGATTCGAGTTGCGGGAAGATTTTGATCTCAAAATGAGTGTTAAAAAGGGTGAAATCACCTCATTCTGGAATTCAGCCGTATATCGACAATTCCGTAAACGATTACGTCGAGGAGATTTTTACCCCGCCTGCAAAAAATACTGCACCTTTTTCCTTGCAAGTAAAATGATTCCCAATAAGACCGTGTTTACAAAGCGTCTCTATCCTCATTTATATGCCTCGGCATGAAAAATCTGGTTTCGAATATTTTGACGCTGGTTCGTTGGAACGACTGGCATGATGTTCGAATTCCTTTTGTCTTTATTGTTATATTGTATTTTCAATACACGACGGCTTTTTTAGGTAACGGTCCAATCGTGTATGTCAAATGTATATTCCTCGTTCTTTTCTCCGTGTTCTTTTATGCTTTTTTGTTCCTCTCGAATGATTATTTCGATTTCAATCAAGACGTTCGAGCCGCAAAGGGAAGTAAACACAGAAATCGCACCCTGATGCTTCTTTTGATCCCGGTATTATTTATTACGGGCATCATCTTTTTACGTTTAAGCTGGAATACATATTCTTTTATGTCAATATTCGTTGCATCCGTGGGATACGGTTTATCTTTTTATTATTCTTCTCCACCGCTGCGATTTAAGGAAAAAAAAATTTGGGGCATAGTTGTAGGTGCAACAATCCTTCGCCCCATGTGTATTCTGATGCTCCTTGCAGGGCTTGCTCTCACAGAAAGACAGTTTGAAATAATCTTGTTTATGACTTGGATGGAAATAATAGGCATCCGCACAATGATGTTTCATCAAATAGACGATTACCACAATGACCGCCGCGCCCACGTTCGTACGTTTGTCACAACATACGGCAAGAAGCTCGCGCACAACCTGATTGTCTCGTTTTTTCTCCCTGCTGAGATAATAGTATTTCTAGGGGTTATTGCCATGATGGTAATACGGATACCTGCTCTCACCTTCCTGATCGCAGCTTATGCAATAGGCTTTCTGTGGACAGGTAGGGGACACACGCGAAGTTTGAACGATGTTGTACACTATCGACCGCTTTTTGGGAGAATGGTATTTTTTCTTCTCCCGATGTATCTTGCAGTATTAGTTGCGATAAAATTTTCACTATGGTTTGTACCAATATTTGTTCTATTTTGGCAAAGGAGATTTATGAAAGAATTTCTCATCACTTGAGAAGAATTCTTTTTCCGGTTTGAGCTGATTTATACGATTGAACAATCGTATGTAAAACACTCCGTATATGAGAAAGTTTAACCTCGGGAGGTCGTTGTGTTTGTATTCTATTGATCGCATCATGAATCGCGCGAACATTTGACTCAATCCACCAATTTCTTTCCGTGAATTCGCTAATAATCCTATTTTCTTTAATAAGCTGAAGAACTTTTGCTTCTTTTCCTTCGTCCATAATAGTAATTATTCCATCTGTTCCATATAACCGCATTTCCCATCGAAATCGATAGCCTGTATCGTTTTCCGTACAACTAAGGTTCACCATAAGATTATGGGGAAATTCAATAACCGCTGTGGCAAAGTCTTCGCCTTTTTGTGGCAAGGGCGAAAGTAGTTTTCTCGTTTGAGCATACGTGGCAATCGGTTGCCCAAACATCATCTGCAACAAATCGAGCATATGAACACCTACATCAATGAAGATTCCTCCGCCCGCTTCTTTTTTATTGCCTTTCCAAATATTCGGATTTGTATAGTCTGTGATCGAATTGGTGGTGAACATGCATTGTACAAAATACGGTCGCCCAATACTGTTTTTACGTAGAAGCTCTTGTGCCTTCAAATACGCAAGTGAAAAACGCAAATACTGCTTCACATAGACGTGCTTTCGCACCTTTTTGCAAACTTGAATTATCCTATCCATATCACGAATAGTCGTTACTAAGGGTTTCTCACAAATCACGGTAAAGCCCTCGCTTAAAGCATCGATAACACATTGAGCATGAAGAAAATGCGGCGTCATGACATCGATAACATCAATGGATCTGTCTTGAAGCATGAAGTGGTAATCAGAATACTGGTTATCTATACCTAGTTGTTTTCCTTTTTTTATAAGATTTGCTTGATTACTATCAGATATTGCCTTCACACGTACATCTTTACGTCGGCTATATGCCTCAATATGCACGCCGCTTATCAAGCCTAACCCAATTAATCCTATAGACAATGGGGATCTTTTCCGAAAAAAAGAAATCATAGATGTGACATAAGATAACTAGAAAAAACATTACACATATGAGACAAGTGAATTTCGTTAATATACGGACTAAACTCTATCCCTACTTGGTTCTTACAAAACAATTCTACAAAGGGAAGATGTAGGTTTGCGTAACGGACCCTAGGGTTCATATTAAAAGGAAAAGAACTTTTAAGAAGCATATCCTTTCTTTTTTGAAACAACGTATACGCATATAATGGTATTGGATAAAATGTCCTTACGGGAATCCCTTCAAGATTCATGGCGCGAATAAATTCATCTCGTGTCACTTTTAAAGTGTCAAAGTCAATCATAAACACTAAACGAGAAAAGGAAGGTTGAGCCTTGGGCAGAATTCGGTACCATCTCAGGGGCACAAAGTTCGTATCAATCATCGCTATGAAAGTCTCGTAATTTTCTTTCCGTTTGTTGTTTAGCTCATCTAACCGAGCTAATTCGGATCTTGCTAGGGCAGCTTGCATTTCTGTTAACGCAAACGTATTACCTGTGGTTACCACGTCACTTGCTAATGAATCGTCAAGTTGTCCAGTTTCACGAGTGTGATGAGCGATGGTAAAATAATCTTTCTTGTTTGTGATAAACATCCCTCCTTGCCCCGTTGTTACTGCTTTCTTTTCATTAAAAGAAAAGCATCCAATATCACCAATGGATCCAACTTTTCTTCCCTCATATGATGCGCCTATAGCTTGGCAACAATCTTCAATTATCAACAATTTATGCAGCTTTGCAATCCTTTTAATCTCATCCAAAGCGGCAACATTGCCAAACATGTGGACAACAACAATAGCTTTTGTACGAGATGATACGTGCTTCGCAAGAGACGATGGAGACAGAGTAAAGGTGTCATCGATATCAGCAAAAATAGGGATACCTCCACGTGCTAACACTGCCTGGGCAGTTGCAACAAACGTATAGGCTGGCACAATAACCTCATCTCCTGGTTGTACACCAATCGCTTTTATGGCCATTTCCAAGGCAGATGTGCCTGCGTTGGTCGCTAATGCATATCGTACGTTATGATATTGGGCAAATTCTTTTTCCAGCATGGACACCTCGCGCCCAGACCTATGATGAAGCTTACCAGTCAGAACGATATCGTACACTCGCTGTGCTTCTTTCTCAGAAAATACGTATGGCGAGGTCGGAAAGGCAGTTAGTTTCTGCGTCAAAAATCTTCGTAGCAACGAATACAGCGGTATTTTTTGAAATATTTTTTTAAGATAGGCACTCATATAATTCTATCCTAGACAGGCAGTAATGCGCTCGCAACACGAATAACGCGCTGGGCCATCGAATCGCTACCCAGTGGCAAACGGAAATCAAAAAAAAATGATGTCTTATCGACGATGAAGGATATGATGGAATCATAGATCGCTTGATGACTTGAATATGCAAAGCGAGGTTTCGTTTTGAGTGATGACATAAGTAGTCGCATGAACCCTTCTATTTTTTGACAATTTAATGTCGTCCTGTCTATAAATTGAGAGGACAATGTCCTATACAGCTTGTTCTCCATAAGAACTGATGCTTCCACACCGCCAGTTACACGAATCCCTCTATAAATATTATTTCTATGTATATAGTGAAGCGTGTTGATGAGCGTTGAATGAATCGGATAATCGGCAATCGATCCTTTCTCACCAACAACTAAAAAACGCCCGACTGAATAATCTCGTGGTCCGAGGATGGTCGCACGAACATCATTTGGGAAAAATACATGCGTCTCAAAGACTTCTTCATTCCTTCGTACAAGACGAACAGACCTAATATAGGAGGATGATGTGAGTTTCTTCAATAGCGCAAGCGCATGATAGTTATATCCACTATGAAATAAATAAATATACCGAAGTTTCCCAATACTTCCTCGCTGTATGAGATCATACACCGTGTTGAAACTTGTCATGCCAATATAATCTTCGGAAACAAATGTGTGGCCAAATCTGGACAACAATCGAAGCCCCCCTATATCTTTTGGGGGCAATACTGGCGTGTCCAAAAAAAGCGTACAATGATGAACATCGTATGCCACTAAACACTTAAGTACCGATAAGACCTGCGCCGGAATAATAGCAACAATAATCATATCAACACGTCTAAAATCAATCTCGGTCATATCAGTCATTGTAGTTATGGGTGTCCGTTTACCAGGAATAACCACTTGCTTTTTCCGTCTCGAATATATCCCCATTAACGAAAAAACGTCAGATAAGCAGGCAAGCGCGGGAAGAATAGTTTTCTGCACACGAGCGCCAGAGCCAATGATAAGTACATTTTTCTTCTTCATAGAATAAGGCCTCTTGAAGTTGTTATGTTGTGATGACTATACTAAGAAACTATGAAAACAGCAATTGTTACCGGGGCGGGCGGGTTTATAGGAAGCCACTTTATTCAATTCCTTAAGTCTAAGAATTATCATGTAATCGGTATCGATACGCATGCGCCTGAGTTTTCAAAAAGTGTGGCAGATCGATTTATAACCGCGGATTTACGAAAAGAAAGCAACACGCGTCGGTTTATTAAAGGCGCTCATGAGCTTTATATGTTTGCGGCTGATATGGGAGGAGCGGGCTATATCTATTCTTCGCGTGCAAACATTGCAAAAAATAATGTGCTCATAAACACCAATACGTTAGAGGCGGCTCGAACCAATGGTGTTCGAAATATTTTTTTTGCGTCAACTGCTTGTGTTTACCCACTATCAAAACAGCACGTTCTATCCTCGTATGCCCTAAAAGAGGATGATGCGTTACCCGCAGAGCCAGATAGTATGTATGGATGGGAAAAACTATTTACCGAACAACTATGCGCATCATATTCCCAAGAGTATAAACTGCGCATTCATATTGGGCGGTTTCATAATGTCTATGGACCAGAATGTACATACGATGGGGGAAAAGAGAAGTCGTCAGCAGCCCTCTGCCGAAAAATTGCTCTTGCAAAAAATGGAGGAGAAGTAGAAGTCTGGGGAGATGGTAAGCAGATACGGTCATACTGCTATATTGACGACTGTTGTGAGGGCATTTTTCGGCTCACCAATACAACATATCTTCGCCCTGTCAACTTAGGGTCTTCGAAATCGATTTCTCTTGATGAATTAGCCTTGCTTATCAGTAAAATAGCCAAAAAAACTATTATTCTATCCCACGAGCGCAGCGCGCCACAAGGAGTACGTGCAAGAAATTCAGACAATACACTCATCAAAAAACTTCTCGGTTGGGAGCCAAAAACATCTCTTGAGACTGGTTTGAAGCGAACTTATGCGTGGATCGAGAGGCGTGTAGGCAAAAAGTAATACAAATGAATGATGTTGATATCATACTTCCAGTGCATAATGAAAAAGATATATTGCTCACCGTCTTAAGAGAATGGGCAAGCGTGTTAAACAAAATGAATATTTCGTATTCCTTTGTGATTTGTGAAGATGGTTCTACAGACGGAACCAAAAAATTACTACTCAAATTACAAAAGGCATATCCCATTCACTTGAATCAGGCGTCATTGCGACGAGGATACGGGCGTGCAGTACTCGATGGTATTGCTTCATCAAACGGAACATATGTTCTTTGCATTGATTCTGACGGCCAATGTGACCCTCGTGATTTCCATACGTTTTGGAAACTGCGTCATAAGAACAAGGTGATCATTGGTTGGCGATTAACCCGAATGGACACGTGGATACGCATACTCTATTCCAGGCTATTTCACGTGCTATTTTCTCTTCTATTTTTCAATCGCCTTCACGACCCAAGTACACCATTTGTATTATTTCAGAAAAAAAGCATATTGCCTTACGTACATTATTTAACGTATTTACACGAAGGATTTTGGTGGGGATTTATTGGAACGTGTCTTAAATTTTCCATATCCGTTATGGAATTACCTATACATCACCGGGCACGTCTTAAGGGAAAAACGCAAATCTATTCTCTTAAGAGAATGCCATCGCTTGCGATGAGAAACATTGTCGGACTGTTCGCACTGCGTTTTGCAAAAAAATACGCTTTCAATAAAAATAATATTTTTCGCATCGCCGCTCAAGGCAATACTCGTTCATAACCTCCTCATAGACAGGCGCGCCTACAAAAGTGAGAACGCAGCCAGAAAAATTATTTCGCTGTGAAAATTCAACTTGCTTTTTTGTTTCAATCATTAACGTTTTAGAAAAAATCGGGTAGGGATATCGTGAATAATAATCGGTAAATGGGGACATTTCATGAAATGGTGTATTTCCTTGTTTTGGTTGTCCAAAATATACAACGTTACAACCGTTTTCTGCTTGTCGTCTGACCTTTTTCCAATCTATCTCGGTCTTTACATAGTCGTTTCGGATCGCATGAAAAAATGATCCGAAAATAACGATAAATAGAATTCCACTCGCGATCTTCACATGATTACTCAATTTGAACCGATCAAGCATCAGTCCCATAGCAAGGATCATAAATAGAACAACTTGTATCTGGTTTCTTACGTGAATCACATTTTGGCCGGAAAAGTAGAATAGGATAGGAATCACAATGGGCAAACTCATTCCGACAAATGTCATTAAATAAAGTAGGGATTTTTTCCCGCGGGTGGCAATAGAAGTATAAAAAAACAATAGCATTGAGACCATTGGACCAAAAAGCACAAGACTCATCATCGATGACTGTGCCAAACCAGTTATTTTCTGGGCAAAACCAGTGATAGGATTAAAAATTATTACTTTAAATTGCCCAGATTCCCACGCCCAGTGAGCCAAACCCGTGTACATGGCAAACAACCCTAGGCCGAGTCGCCTCAAATCACCACTCGAGTGTTGTGTCGAAGTCAAAAACTTAATTTCATCTAAATGGGACATCATCACGATAATTTGTGGAATAATGAACAAGCAAATAGATATCGAAATTGTTAGCAAAACGCTCTTGAGAGGGTGACCTCGTACAATTAAAAACACTGCCATTACCATTATCGTCGCTATGATCCAGATGGCGGAGTAATCAATATAAAATCCTAATGCAGGTAACAAAATAAGACCATTTACCACGAACCAATTTTTCGGACGGGAAAAAAATCTAACTAATAGATATATAATTACTATATTAATGCCAATCATAACAGAGTACATTTTTACCTCTGTACCCAATTGAACAATCAACGGATGGAAGGAGTAGTACGTCAGCAAAATAAGCGCTATATATCTAGGCCAGAAAAAATCGGTAATTTTTTTTAAAAAATATGCCCCCACAACATAAAAAAGCACTGAAGGCAACCGAAGAAAAAATTCTGACGTGTTAAAAAAGCTCCAGAATTTTATCATCAAAAAATAACCGGGCGGATGATTGTAATCCCAATATGCGTTTTTCTGTAAAACTAAATCGTGTAAAGAAAACTGTGAATGCGCAAATGTAAGGGATTCATCAAGCCATAAATTTTTATGGAGAACAAAACTACATCGCACGAAAATACCCAAGCCTACTACTACAATAACACCGAATGGAATACTCATGCGTACAATGTTATCGCGCATCCTCATATAAAGTATTTCCGAGTATACCACTGCCGGAAGAGGTGATAAACTTCCGCTGATAACTACAGCACACACCTATTACACGCTATGCATATTATCACCATCATGAATTACAAAGAACGCAGTGCTCTTATAATGTGCAAAGCATGGATTTACTTCGCAAAACGATTTAATCCAAAAGCGACAATAAGTATTTTTTATCACGACGACATCTCACAAATACGCCAATTTGCTTCGTACTATTTAAACATATCTTTTGTGAAGATTAGGTTTCCCAAAGGGCTCAGTGCACTTTCTCGTGGACACACCCATCATCCCGCTCAAGATCTTCGTCTGGCGCTCTGGAAACAATTAGAACTCTTGCAGATTACCAAATTTATCTACATTGATGCTGATGCATTTATTCTAGGTTCGCTTAACAACTGGTGGAATATTATTGATCTAAAACCGTATATAGCCATTCCTGAATGTCGCATGCCTTCAGGCAGGCTTCGATTAAACGCAGGCGTCCATAGTTATTGTGATCAATCTGGCTTTATCACATACGATAAACTTATCAATCAATACAAAAGAGACGGGAACCGCATACTGGTCGAGGCAGGCGAACAAGGGCTCATATATTCCTATTTTCGAAGAATTAATTACACATATACTCATCCCACAATCGATTATGCATATAATAGCATTGCGAAATATTGTAGGGTAGTGCGCGCAGACGATAGGGAAATAGTCGTGTATTCCGGCTCATTTCCCATGATAAAAAAAATTGCGCGCGCGGTGCAATTGAAAAAGAAAGATTTTTCTGAAAACTGGCTTTGGTGGAATAATCCAACAAGAGTAAAAATACTTCACGCGTTTGGTGGTCCTGGCCCAGGATATAAATTTTGGGAATTACCGGAATGCAAGTCTCTGTGGCGATATTGCATAGCAAAGACAAGCCGGGCTTTTCAACCAAGTCTATGAAATTCATAGCTTCCTATCGCTTTATAGCACTTGTGATATTTTTAATTTCGAGCATGCTCACAATATATATAACTTCGCCTTACGGGTTTATATTCTTTACATTTATTATGCTTGCTGCTTTTTCTTCATTATTTCCCATTGTCATGTCGAGGAAAATTCTAGCTAAAGTGGTGTTTTCTACAATTATTTTTTTAATAATTTATGGTTTTTATCTTCAATATATCGTAAGTCTTGAATTATGGGGTGACGAGATTGGTGTTATTCAGATTGCAGGAAATAGTTTTTTAGCAATTCGTGATAAGGTATCAACCCTTCATGCCACTGTACCACCACTTGATTACTGGATTCTGCATGTATGGAAAGTTCTCGTTGCAGTATCCCCAGATAAATATCATGAATTTATTTATCGTATTCCATATATTATTATGCATGGGGTTGCGGCGATCGTATTCGCTTTACTTGTTGAAAAATCTTGCGTTGGCAATACTTCAAAAATAAGCACCATGCTGCTTTTCTTTCTCGCTTTTATAACATATATTTTTCACCCATTATTATTTCCATACTCCATAGAGGTTCGTTTCTATGCAATGGCGGCGCTAGGGAGCGTTATCGCGTTATCTCTATTTATGCAAAATCGGTTCTTTTCTCTTCGTTATTATCCGTTACTCCTTATATTCTGCCTCAATTCAATTTTTCAATTTATCATTTTATTGCCCTATATCGTCTATGGACTACTATATACAACAATTCACCGACGAAGTGCTATTATTCTTTCTGTAAGTCTTCTCGTACTATTTGTACTCATCTATCCCTTGCTTCATATATATCCAGGCATCGGATACAAAGCATCAAGCAAAGGTATTCTTGATGCATTGTCTCACTTTCGATTTCTACAATTTAATTCTAATCTCCAATTGGTAGCAGCGGGGTGCATGCTACTGTTTGAATTTTTGCGAAATAAAAACAGATTTTCTCTGTGGGGATTATTGAGTATACTGGGATTTTACATAACGAGCGTAGTAGTGCTCGCATACACAACACAGTATTTTGCTTTTCACGTTCGTCACCTCGTGTTTACCATGCCGCTAGTACTTTACTTTTTATTCTTGCCACTCATGAAAACACAAGGGACAATACAATATATTTTCATGATACTTTTTGCTGTCTTTTTTACCATTCCTTGGGTACAGAAAACAAATACCATGATCACCACACACGATCTTTTTTCAAAAATACTGATGGGTAGCAAAAAACTTGCACAGGTGTCAAAGAAAAATTCTTTAGACGTTATTATTACTCCGAACACAGGGCCACCGGCGTTGGGTGACGAAAAAATACATTATATTGACAGCGTGAAGTGGTATCTGCGCACATACACTTCAGCAAAAATAGTGCATGCCAAATCACAAAACGACGTTTGTCACATTGTAAAAACGGACAAACATTTTATTGTCTATAGCATCAACGATAAAATTGACTGTTTGTCTCGCGACTTTCAAATACAGTATATTGAAGGCTCAATTGTATACCTCCCATCCTTATGAAAAAGCGTTCCCTCGTTCTGTCAACAGTAAGGCGCCTCAAGCGTAAACCAGAATTACTCATTGGCATTACCACCCTCGGATTTTTTCTTTTACTTACCAGTCTACAAGATAATTATAAACTTGCGGTAGTAGCCACAATGGTAGTGATAGCCCTTTACTACATAATAACGAAAAATTTATTTTTTTCTCTTTTTTCTACTTTTATTGCTTCCGTGCCATTTTTACTCCCTGCAAAAAGGTATGAGTTTGAGTACGCATCAGCCTCTGAATATATTTTTGATCTATGGGAAAATGGCATGATAAGATCAATAAATTTATCCATATCTAATCTCTTGGTGATACTTATCATATTATTTTTTCTACTGGAGACAATTAATCTAATAGTGCACATCCGAAGTCGCGCCCCTCATCCATTTACAACCATGTTCAAACTTCCGCTCTTTACATATATATCTTTTTGCTGGGTCGGATACGTTGGTGTTTCTTTCTATAGCTCTATGTACCATTCGTATTTCCCAACATACTCTTTATACAACCTCTTCGAGAATAGTAAATTTTTCATTGGATTTATAGGAATCATTTACCTTTTTATTAGAACAAAAAGATTTGTTAAGTACATATACGTTGTTCTTGTCACCGCACTTTTATTCCATAACGTAATAGGCATCTCCCAGTTTGCCACATCCCCAACTCCTCTTTCATCAAGCGAAAGACAATACTCACAGGATGCTGAGGAAAACATTCCATTGGAACGAGTTAGTGGTATTTCCTACCAAGCTAATATTCATGCGTTCGTTATTCTTCTATTGTTTATTCATGTTCTGCCCTATATCACGAAGCGTGGTAAATGGTTTACCAACGTTGTGATTTTCTTGACTATTACAAACATCATTCTGTCTCAAAGTAGAACTGCATGGCTTAGCGTTGCCGTTGTGATTGCATATATTTTTATTGTACGCAGAGAAGAAGTGAAAAAAATTGCTCTTTCTCTAGTCAGAGGAAAAAATTTATATCGCATGATTTTTTTATGTGTCTTTGCAATTATCATTATGCTCCCACGCTTACAAACTAGCAGCATTTTTTTTACTGAAGAAGGTGGGGGTGGACTGCGCACAAGAATGATTCTTGAAGGATGGCAACTATTACAAGAATCGCCGTTTGTCGGTTTTGGACTAGGAAATGAAGTGAAAGTTTTTTTAAATACCTATTCGGACAGTTATGCTACAACATTCCCATTATACATACACTTCGCCTATCTGCAAATGGCATTGGAGTCAGGAATGCTCGGCGCAATTTTTTTCTTTTTACCTTTTCTTATATTCGTTATAAAATACGCTCGCATTACTAATCATCCAAATAATCAGCCGGGGCCTGTGTTGTTTTGCGCGTTGTGTTGTATAATTATTCTGTTTGTTAACTTTTCTCTGCAACCAGCGTTAGGCATATTAGAATTTTATCTTATCGGGATCGCTCTTGGCGCAGGTGTGCTTTCGTTATCAAAAATCAATCCGGAAATTTATTTATGAAACCGTCGCCTCACCATATCTCAATTTTTAAAAAAATTAGCACGGTCGACGTACTATTTATAATAATCAGCGTCCTTCTCATGGCAGGAATATACTTTATATTTAAGCGTGAAGTTGTATATATCACAGCTCGCTTTAAAGTGACGGATGAATATTTTGCTTCGTGGCGTTCCCCTCGCAACGAAAACGTGTTGGGATTTATCGTTGGAGACACGGAGCGCAATGAATTGGGGAAGGTTGTTGCTGAAATTACAGGTATTGAATCATATAAGACCAATCCTGATCAACAAGTTGCGTATGAATCATATAATTCTCACCCTGACCGACAGGTTGTGTACTTAGATATTAAATTTCAAGCAATATATAATTCGAGAAAAAAAGTATATACCGTTCGTGGAAAACAAGTTGCCTTCGGAGAAACAATTCCGTTTTATTTTTCTCATGTTAAATTTAAGGGGATCGTTGTGGATTTCCCAGGATTCTCTGGATACAAAAATGTGAAAAGTGGCGCAACTGTGGTTCAGGCTCAACTAAGAGATAATAATCGGCAATTCTCAGACATCTACGGCGTTCCAAGTTATTTAGCATATGCAATACAGCCAGGGGATACTGTTGTTGATTCAAACAATAATACGTTGGCAAAAGTACGGGACGTACAAGTTCGCCCGGCAAAAAGGACTGTTCTAGACAGTTATGGCAACTCACTTCTTACGAATGATCCTGATTTAAAAGATGTTTTTTATACAATTGAACTATCAACAAAAATTATCAACGATAAAATCTATATGTTCGATTATCTTCCTGTGGAAATTGGGACACGTATTCCGTTATTTACAAAAACGGTGAGTGTTTGGCCTACGATAACTAAAATACTACAATAGCTAACTGAATGACTATAGCCCTATTTTCTTCTGAATTTCCTCCTTTTAATAATCATGGTGGCATTGGAACATTTATGGCACAACTGGCTAAAACTCTCACAGCAATGGGTCACGAAGTAATCGTATTTATTGATGGGGGATCATCCTTATATTGCGCAGTGCCATATGATAATTACACCATTGTTCCTTTCCTAAATAGTTATAACAGTACATACATTCGATCATTCACGTCTTGGCTACCTCATAGGCTCATTTTAAGGTTTCTCAACAAATATGCACCAGAGCTTACAACACTCTTCGGTTATAATCTCCTCACATTTCTTACATTCATTGCTTATCGTAAACATGCTGATATTCACACTATCCATACTCCAGTACTATTCGCGCCTGCGTATCTCATCTCCCTGCTGTTTCCGTCTATTACGGTAATCACTCACGCCCAGGGACCAGATGAACTATTACAATCTTATAATTGGAATTCATGGGGCTGTATGCTTAAGGCTCAAATCGAAACATCGTACATGAAACACTCCAGATATATCGTTGCTTGTAGTCAAACTATTTACACCTATCTAAAAACACGACATCAAACTGCACGGGGGAAACTCATAAATATCCCAAATTTTGTAGATACTAAAATATTCCCGGTGCCTAAAAAAAACGTAGACACGAATAAAATTATTTTTTTTGGTCGAATGGAATATCGCAAAGGACCAGACCTCGTTGTTAAAGCGTTTGCCCAGCTTGCCCGTCAGCATCACAAGCTTAAACTTATATGTATTGGAGAGGATCCTTATGCTTGGAAAGTTGGTAATTTGTTTTGTACTTTTTCACAATATGTAGATTCTCTAAATCTGGCGCCTACAATACTTAATCGTATTTCGTTTGTGCCACGAATTGATGAGCGATCAACACTCATAAAGTATCTTACTAAAAATCGGGGGATTGCGATATTGCCTTCACGATTTGAGCCTTTCGGATTTGTCTTTCTTGAAGCCATGATGACGGGATCCATCACAGTCGCATCAAAAAATGGTGGCGGTTCAGAAATAATTCAAAACGCGGTTGACGGATTTACCGTTAATCCTTCAGTAAAAAGCATTGTGGCTTGCATTCATAAAATTAAAAGCCTTCGTTCAAGAGAAATTGAAGCTATTACAAGACGCGCGCGTAAAACTGTTCAAAACAAATATGACATATCCTACGCAACTCGCGCGTATAAGTCACTATACCGAAACACCACTATTTTATCTCACCCGACCTTTCACAGCAGAAGCAATATATCGGTCTAACGTATTCTTAAACTGATTTTTACTATATTTTTTTGCGTGACGATACATCACTGTTGAGGAAAATTTTTTTGGGTCGAGCGTTGTTATGACACGCATCAGCGCTTCCGGAGTATGTTCGAAAAAAAATCGGCCCGTTTTTCCTTCAACAACGGTCTCTTTTAGTCCGCCGCCGTAATAACCGATTACTGGCACCCCATGCGCCATAGACTCAACCGGGGCGATGCCGAAGTCTTCGTTTTTCGCGGTAAAAATAAAAGCAATTGCCTCTTGATAAAGCCTAGCGATTTCTTTGTCCGAGCGAAAACCTAAGAATTCAACAGTGGGACCTGCCAAAGAATAAAGGCGTTTATTATGCTCAGAGTATGGAGAGTCGCCAACAATTTTAAGCGGCAATCTTAGCTCATTGCAGGCCTCAATGGCAATCTCCAAGCTTTTAAGATTATCCAGACGGGAAATGATCAAAAAGTGTTTTCCTTTTTTTCGTTTCGGTAACACCCGGGGGATATTAACCGGAGGATAGATAATCTCGGCTTTAATTCCAAACAACTCTTGCAATGTGTTTTTAATATGTTGGGAAATGGCAATAACATGATGACCGGAACGAATGCGCCGGGCATATATCCCCTTAAGAATCCTATTGTTTCCAAGGAGATGTTGGCGGGGAAATGGGGGCTCTAAGCCAAAAATGTTTTTCGGCGGACAAAGAATATACTGAATATGAATTCTATGGGGAACAAGAACCAAATTCGAACAAAAATAACCCGACACTGAAATAACAAGGTCGTAATTTCGGAGATTAAAGCTACGCCACACCAGTGGAGAAAAAAACTGAAGAAGTGAACCGTGCTTCATAATGATTGTTCCGTTTACCCAAGAAGGGAATACGTGAGACCAATCAAGACCGGGTAGAAACGTTTTTACAAACGTTTTATTTGCATATGCTGTATACACATCTGCCTTGGGGAATAGTTCATGAAGCGCCAAAAGTACTTGCTCAGCGCCACCAAACTCAACAAGAGAATCATGTATTATTGCCACTCGCATAAAAACGCCCTTACTTACTTTAAGGGGTAGTATACAATTGATCCGTATAAATAATCTTTTTTGAATCCAACAGAGAGACAGTCTACACCACCGGTCAAACTATACACAAGAAGATGTGTATTTTTTTGAAGCAAACGACAAACTTCTTCTGAGGTCTGCGTATGAATTATTCTTGCAGAAGAATATGTATCGAGATACCACTGGGCACTTTCTACAAAAAACGCGTACACGCCGTCTGGTAATGGTCTTCCGGTATTTGGAGCGAATATTATATTAGCGTCGTTTTTTTTGGATAAATCGACAAGCATTTTGCTTCCTATCAATGATTTCGAAAAAAGCTTATGACTGGTGATTAAACTATTAGTTTTTTGCGTCCAGGGAATTGTAAAAAGAATGACTATCGCAATTATTGCGATATGCCGAATTGCTCCCCTGGTCACAACCAGTGGTAAAAATAAAAGATACAGTAATACTGGTATAGCAATAATAAAATGCCGTACGTGAAAATCGAAGTACTGCTTTGTATATTCAATTGTTATGATACTTATCATATAAAAAGGTAAAACTCCAAAAAGGAAACGAAGCGAGGAGCGGCGCACCGTTAGCAAGCATATAAAAATAGCCACTGCTCCTATCTGTTGTATTCCCCAACCAAATTGTAAAAGCCAAAAATCGTGCACTGCAGAAAAAATTAGGCGGCCCGGCTCTTCTTTCCCCACACCCGGACCGATGAGAAGGGTAGGATATATGAATACAAGTAAAATAAATAAACTCACTAGAAGAATAATTCCCCGGCGTCGGCTTGCAGACTGCAAAACTAACCCATAGAGGCCATATGGAATAAGTACTAAAAACTGAAAAACAGAATTCAAACAGAACAACAATAAAAGAGGGTAATACCGAAGTGAATACAATTTTCCATTTACAAATAAATACAGGGGAATAAGGCTACCGAGGGCGGCTAGGGCATAATAGCGAACTTCAATAGAATACAAAAATAGAATCGGGTTGACTAAATAGGAAACAAAAGATAGAAAAAATACCAGTATGTCCTCTTGTTTATTGCTATCGCGTCTTGCTGATTTTTCAACAAGAAGAGCGAAAATAAATGCTGCGAGCGCGTGCATAAACATGTAAGGAATACGGTATAAAAATTCGTGGTATAAGACAGGAAAAACAGTAACAACTCTGCTCCAGAAGTGCATACTCCAATAATCAAGCGGCGGCACTGCGATGTGAAACTCGGACGCTATTTTAGATATACTTCCAAAATCGTAACCTGCAACCCTAATAACATTAATCTCATCTCCCCATAATTCTATATTTCCTATATAAGAAGAGAAAAAACCGTAAACCAACAGAAATATTGCTGATGAAAACAATATTCTTATGAGAATCTTCTTTGTAATTGAAAATGGTACCAATGATGAAAGGCTCGATAAGAGCATTACTGTAAAAAAAGTGAACGCGCTTTGGGAATGTAGGCGTAATGAGAGGACGCCCGCAATCAAAAAAATGTAAAGTGCAAGCAGCCGCGACTCCTCATGGAAAAATTTATTAAAACTCATTATCCAATCGCGTACTCCTGCACTAGTCATTTTTTATAGTAATATAACACCATGGAAATATGCGTCATTATTATTACTCGCAATAGAGCAACTGCGCTAGACAAGTGTCTGGCATCAATAACAAAGCAAACAATAGCGCCCAAACAAGTGCTTGTCGTCAACAATAATTCCACAGATCAAACGCAATTTGTGATTACTAAGTATAAAAGACTTCTTCCGATTATAGCAATCCGGGAGTCTCGAACTGGAATTCCGTTTGCACGAAACACCGCAAAAAAATTTATAACAGGTGATGTGGCGGCGTTTTTAGATGACGATTGCATTGCCAGTCCGCACTGGCTTTTGTCCATCCAGAATTGTTTTCATACATATCCTACCACGGCTGGCGTCATTGGGGAATCGTTCATTACAAACAGAAACTCCGTCTGTGCATTGATTGAATTTGCCTACAATCGTCGCTGGGTCCTTCGTCATATAAACAACCCAAATACAGTTAATAACATTTTATCTGGCGTGGTAATTGACTTTAAAAATGCTGCGTTTCGTCGAACATTTATCAAGCAATTCTCTTTTTCTACATCGGCCCCCTTTGGCGATGTAGGCGATGAAGACGCAGAAATAGGAATGCGAATGTTTCAAAAAAATCAACATATATTGTATAACCCTCATATGAGGGTAACCCATCTGTACTCTTCAAGAGTATCAAGACTTTTAATGCGAAACTTCTGGGGTGGATACGGAGACGAGCAGCTGTATATGCGAAACGGGATTGATCTAAGTGCTATTGGTTCCAAACAAAAAACTCGTACGTGGATATCGCTCTGTGCTAACATTGCAAAGCGTTTATCGTTCACCCAAAAGATTTATTTTTTCTCACTTATTTTTATATATCCGTTTGCCTCTCGAATTGGAAAAGTAACTGCAAAAATAGCTTGGAAACTTTCGTTGCCGCTTCATATTCCACAGCGGTAGAAAGTTATGGTGATTCTTTGGCGCAGGTGTGTGGGCGGTCTTGATACTACGGCTGGCCTTTTTGTAAGTAGCGAAACACCTGACAACCCACCAAGAAGCATTGCCTTTTTCACGGTAAAATGTTTTTGATTTAGTGAATCAGAAAAGAAAAAGTAGGTCGTGATAAGAAGCACGGCTAAGGGAAAATCAAGCATAAATTCCCAAAGCTTCACGTTAAATGCTGGCGGCGTCAAAATCGCGGCATACGCCAGTAACGAGGCGCTCATGGCCACGGCTCGGTCGGAGATTTTACAAAAATACTATGATCGTTTTGGAGTATGTAAATACCACAAAAAATATTGCCATAACATAATAGAGAAACGGTGGATAATAATTATATGAAGATACCAAGGGCCCATATTGATGTTTAAGAAAAAAATCTCGGCAATCTAGCGCAGATACAAGGTGGCCAGCATAATCCCAATGAGGTGGTGTCTTATCAATGGCAACAAATTCAAGCATCCTAAAAAAGTTGCGCCAACCATGAGGGACAATATCAGAAATAGATAGATATGTATGTATGTTTTCCCTACGTCGCAACATTGTTTGTTAGTAAGGCTCGCGTTACCGGAACACGCGCAAATATCCAATAATGCGCACTGCCGCAAGTAGAACATAAATTAATGGTAAATAGAATAGGTCTTTGTATCTCTTTTTCCGCCAATATTCAATCTCGCGGAGAAAAAATGATCGTATATGGCGTTTCCCTGTGTGTTTGTTAACCATAGAAATCTTTTGGTCTTGCGAAAGCTTCTTGTCCAGAGCCGCATGGCTTTTTGCAATACGTAGGTGCTGAAGTAAGAATGTTTTTAATGCCGTTCGTTCATGATGGAATGTCAAAAGCTGAGGATCGTAGATAATGGGAATGCCAGCGATAAATAACCGCATCCCCATCTCAACATCTTCACTTCCAAGTACCATATCGTTGGAAAAACCGCCAATTTTTTCAATAATTGTTCTAGGAATAGCAACATTTCGATTATCGATGACGGAAAGCATATTTTTTTTCACCATATTACCGTATATCCAATTAGTAAGGTGGTCCTCAGATATTTCTGCAAATATATTGTTTCTAGGAAGACTTAATGTTTTTCCTTGTAAAACAAAACCTAATTTTTTCCTAAATCTTTCGCGAATCTGCGATAGGAAATTTTTGGCTGCCTCGCAGTCATCATCTAAGAAAACTACGATTTGTTTTGTGCTTTTGGTGATTGCTAAGTTATAGAGATTTGGATAACCGGACATAGCAGTTTTATAAGTCTGTATGGGGAGCGCTTGCTTCTTTTTGAGAATAACCTTTGGGGTATCATCTGTCGAGTTGTTATCTATAACGATTATCTCGTCGGCGTTAGACAACTGCCCTTCCAGTGATGCCAGACATTTCTCTAAAAGTTGCGCCCGGTTTTTGGTTAATGTAATAATCGATAATGAAATCTTGCTTTCCATACTTTTACAGACTCTACCAACTCATGTGCCAAAAACGTTGGAATAATAAATAAATACCGTTTATACAATCTCCGTGGCTCAATCAGCAACCGGAAGAGCCACTCAAAACCAGCTCTCTGCATCCACGCAGGCGCGCTCGGTAAGGCTCCTGAAACCAGGTCAAACGCGGCGCCCACACAGATAATAGTAGTCTGAGGAAAATACTTTTTCCACCGTGCTGCTAATGCCACCTGCTTGGGTGAACTTATACCCAACCATAGCACAGATGGTTTATGTGCAATTATTTGCTGCAAGCATACCCGTTCTTCTTTTGTTTCTTGTAGCTCGATCTTCGGAGTAAAACTCCCTGCGACGCGCGCATTGGGGGCTATTATTTTAATTTTGTCTATCAGGAGCTTAAGACGGTCTGGCGAAGACCCACAGAACACATGTGTAAAACGATCACCCTGTGTATCAACTAAAAGGCTTTTCATTAAATCAGCTCCATACACGCGCTCTACATTATGCCATGTGCGTATCATTACAAACCAAACCAAAAACATACCATCGGTAGTACACATATCTACCTTGCGGTAGTAATTCATTGCATGAGGGTATGAAGCCGCAATGGCGACGTCGTGGAGAGAACATGCAAGTACAATCACGCTCTTTCGACGTGTTATTAGTTCTACAATTTCCCTTTTAATTTCGTTGTATGGCCCGACATTAAACTTCAACTTCTTTATCCAGAGGCGTTTTCCCATAATAGTTTTTATTACCATTGCTATTCTTTTTTTATGGCATGGCGAGCACAAGGCCCATTATTTCTTTAAGTGTTGGTATTGAACTATCTATTATTTCGTTACAATGTTTTTTCGCGTCGGAAAATCGAAGGCAATATGTTAAAGCGCTTCGTGCAAGTTCTTTTTGATTCTCAAAAAACGCATAATATGAAGCTAAGGCCAAATGAAAATATGACCAGCCGGGGGACAGGTCTCTTGCTGTCAAAAACAATTGTCTTGCAGCTGGTGGGTTTGCATCAACTTGAGCAAGTCCTAACAAAAAAAGATTTCTTGAGGTTTCATGTGTTGAATACGATGAGATCCTAAATTGAGAAGCAAGCACTTCGCGGTAATCTTCGGCTATGTCGCCGTTGGAAATACTCGCTCCACGCAGTACGTCGGGGGTAAAATCGGCATGTTCTCTTGTTAGAATTTTTCTATATTCATGTAAAAACGTCGCGTATTGGTGACTCCGCAAATAGAAAATCGTTCGTAAATCAGTATTTTTTTTGTTAAGAGGATCTTGATTTTTAGCTAATTCATAGTACAAATTCGCAATCGAAAAATTTTTCTCCTGTTCGTATTTACGGGCAAAAAGAATAAGAATTTCCGGATCGTTTTTATGAAAAAACTCAATCGTTTTTATATCCGCCAACTGAGTTTTTGATTCGTCTAGACGGGCAATCGCGCGCGCCACAATATACGGCTCTATATAAAACGCAAGCGGGCGCGTCGCGGGAAACAACGTTAAAACTGATGCAACGACAGAGGAGACATAAAATAACACAAGAACAATCAAAGAAAGAATCGGTAAATAATTATTCTTGTGCCGCAATGTTTCTGCGCGAAATAATGTTCCAAGAGCAGCCCAAAATAAAAGCCAAATAACCAAAAAATTTAAGTTTATTTCATACAAACTGTAAATAAACGTCAACACGACGCCACTCAAGAGGGGGCCGCGCCTGACGTTACGTAAAATAGTGCCCACCAACCAAATTACTCCAATTAACCCAATGACTCCAATTTCAGAAACTAACTCCAGCGGGAAGCTGTGCGCATACCACGAGTATCGATCGGGCCCATCTTGAAAACGTTTGGACAATAAATAAAATGTCCCTGGCCCTGCGCCAAACAGTGGCCGCTCTCGTATAGCAAGCGCCGCCTGCTTCCAGTAGGGAAGCCTGTTGGCAATTGCCGCGTCTTTGATAATTTGCCTGTGAAAAAGAGGGCTGCTCACAAGCCCGCCAGGCAAATTTTTCGAAAACATCACAAACGAAAGAGCGGCTACTGCAGCGACCAAAATGCCGGCAAGAGCGGTCCTATTTTTTCGCAAAAAATACCAGAGGTACCCGAAAATCAAAAACCACGCGCCGCGAGCAAAAGACAAAAACAGCGCGACACCCAAAAAGATGGCAAGAAGTGTGCGCCGATACAAAACCAGAGGAAATATAAAAACGAGTATCGCAGCAAGATGATTATGACCATAAGCCGGGTACAAAAGATTCATGCCCGGCAGGGCCCTACCCAGAGCCCCAAAAGCGGTCACAACAGAAGATGCCACAACAACAAATACCCCAAACCACAAAACTAAATTGGCGAAGCCATCTTCTGATTTTTTCTCGTGTGCGCCCGGATTAAAAAATGCAAAAACGAGATAGGCCATCACCCACCGAAGGCTTGCGGATATCGAATATCCGACGGAATCAGAAAATAGGGTACGTATCAAAAAATAAACAAGAAGGACCCCCCAAGCCAAAGTGATCCGTCGTGGCAGAGCAACAATTACCCCTCTTCTCATCCGATGTACGACAAACAAACACAAAATCCCGGCCGCTGCAACCACATCGACCATTGCCTGCTTTCCATCTCCCAAAAGGGTTAGACCAAAGAGGAGCACAAAAAACAAAATTCGCATCATACCCAAAGCATACCGCAACCCTTGACAAAAGGGGAGGCCCGCACTAGTATTTGTGGACAAGTTATCCCCAACCCGCCCCACATCTATGGACACAGAAAAACTTTGGAAATCAGTCCTTGCCGAACTTGAGCTTTCGGTTTCAAAAGCCATCTACCAAACACAGTTTGCCCGCTCACAACTTGTCTCGTTGGTCGACAGCGTCGCAACCATCGGATTTGTAAACCCGCTCATGCGAACCCTCGTCGAGACGCGGTACTATTCTCTGGTAAAAAGCATTCTCGACCACCACACACACGCCAACACGAGCCTTGTGTTCACAATCATTGCCAAAAGAGAAACCCTTTCAGAGAATGATGCTGGGCCCTTGTTTAGTTCCAAACGCGAGGAGCCCACGGTCAACCTCACAGCCCTCTCCCGCAAGCTTCATATCAGGCCCGACGCAACATTTGAAAACTTTGCCGTCTCTACCACAAATCAAATGGCGTATGCTGCTACGACTGCTGTAGCCAAAAACCCAGGCACGGCGTACAACCCATTGTTTATTTATGGAGGGGTGGGGGTCGGCAAAACTCACCTCATGCATGCGGTTGCCAACAATATGTTGGCTAAAAAACCGGGAGCGCGAGTCGTCTACTGCATGGGAGAAGAATTTCTTAATGAAATTGTAGAGGCCATCCAAACCAAAACCGCCCGGCAATTTAAGCAAAAATATCGCTCGGCCGAACTACTCCTGGTTGACGACGTCCAGTTTATCGCCGGCAAGCAAACCGCCCAGGAAGAATTTTTTCATACGTTTAACGCAGTCCATCGCGAGGGTGGACAGATTATCCTCATATCCGACCGGTCTCCTTCTGAAATTGCTAAGCTTGAAGATCGCCTGCGAAGCCGCTTTGAAGGAGGGCTGACGGTGGACATATCCGCCCCGGACTTCGAGCTTCGTGTGGCAATTATCAACATTAAATCGTTGGCCCTGGGCCTCTCCGTTCCGTCGGACGCTGCACAGCTTATTGCGGCCAACCTATCCGACACGCGCGCCATAGAAGGCTTCCTGCGAAGACTCACCACGGAGGTGGCCTCGCGTAACGCGTCGGTTACTCCAGAGCTTATTTCATCGCTTCTGTCCATCAAACCACAAAGCCAAGAGGTTAAAAAAAACAGGCGTATCCCACCACAGGAACTTCTCGATGTGGTCGCAAACTACTTTGGCATCAAAACCACGGCTATCAAAGGGCCGAAGCGCGATCGGCCTCTTGCCCGATCCCGCCAGGTGTTTATGTATCTATGTCGCACTGAGCTTGGGCTTACCCTTGAAGACATTGGAGGGGCTCTTGGGGGTCGGGACCACACCACCATCATGCACGGCGTGGACACCATTACTCACGAATTGTCCACAAATGAACGATTGCGCGAGGCGGTGGCGGGGATAAAACAGAAGCTTTGGGTATAGCTTTTTACAGTTTTCCACTTCTCCACAAAAAGGCCAATTTTATCCACGTAGTTATACACATGCTAATACACAGGGTTTTTCCGCGTACGGCCCGTTGACACGAGAAGAGAAAAACCATACACTTTCCCACACCGCTTTTCTATTTATTACTACTAATAAGATTACTAGTATGAACGTAACTATTTTACAAGAAAATTTATTGCGAGCCCTGTCGAAAACATCTCGTGTTGTTCCGGCTAAACCACAGTTGCCAATTATCGCAAACGTGCTTTTGCAAACAGAAGAAGGAAGAATCAAAATCACCGCCACGAACCTAGAAACCACAGAATCGGTGTGGGCGGGGGCGAAAGTGGAAAAAGAGGGAGGAATTTGCGTGTCATCGAGGCTCCTTTTGGAATTTGTGTCTTCTCTTCCCCAGGTGAACGTGCAACTGATCGTTCACGAGGGGGCGCTTACTATAGAGGCTGGAGGATTTCATGCGATTATTCCCGGCGTTGCCACCAGCGAGTTTCCTCAAGTCCAGGAAAAAGGAGGTACGCA
>Ga0247727_10003535_pt1 | contig 34422 bp, 26 predicted proteins | sample WisWelCaveWW1625_FD_202498 | JGI IMG/M metagenome (GOLD analysis project Ga0247727, IMG submission 202498) | Biofilm microbial communities from Wishing Well Cave, Virginia, United States - WW16-25 | ecosystem: Environmental > Aquatic > Deep subsurface > Groundwater > Cave microbial mat | place...
CGCCTCGATGATATGACGGCGATGTGGAAAATTACGATGGCCACGGCGTCGCGACAGAGCGATGATCGCCCTGTGTCCAGTGAAAAACTTGTGGGATATGGTTAGGTAACTGAGGCATTGCTGGCGAGCGCCAAAATTCATTGCAAAATTTTCCGCAAATGAGTATATTCGAACATCCCCAGCGCGTCGTAAACCAGATAGTATGTATTTAAAACATAAAAAGGAGCTTACGATGATCACCGAATACAAACCGACCGCCTATCTTGATTTTTCTCAGCCCGCCAACAAACAGGGAATCGAAGACGCCCTGAAATTCGTCGAAAGCCAGTTCTCGCGCGAGTATCCGCTGTTCATCAACGGCAAAGACATTAAAACCGGCGATCTTTTCAAATCCTACAATCCCTGCGAGAAAACACAGGTCGTCGGCGCGTTCCACAAAGCCGGCAAGAAAGAAGTCGATCTGGCGATGGACGCGGCGTGGCGCGCGTTCGACTCGTGGAAAAACGTTGATCCGAAAGAACGCGCCATTGTGCTCTTCAAAGCCGCGGAAATCATGCGCCGCCGCCGCTTCGAGCTTAATGCGTGGATGATTTTAGAAGCGAGCAAAAATTGGAACGAAGCCGACGGCGAAGTCGCCGAGGCCATCGACTTTCTCGATTTTTACGGGCGCGAGATGCTGCGCTATTCCGAGCGCCAACCACTGACGCCGTTGGCCGGTGAATATAATGAACTGGTTTATATTTCGCTCGGCGCCGGCGTGGTGATTCCGCCGTGGAATTTTCCGCTCGCCATTCTCACCGGCATGGCCTGCGCGGCGATTGTGACGGGCAATCCGGTGCTGTTGAAACCCGCGAGCGACACGCCGGTGCTCGGTTATAAACTCGTCGAGATTATGCAGGAAGCCGGACTCCCGGAGGGCGTGCTGAATTACATTCCCGGCAGCGGCGGCGTGATCGGCGATTATCTGGTGGCGCATCCGAAAACGCGTTTCATCGCTTTCACCGGTTCGATGGAAGTCGGCTTGCACATCAACCAGCTCGCGGCGACGCCGCAGAAAGGGCAAATCTGGGTGAAGCGCGTGGTCGCTGAAATGGGCGGCAAAGATGCAATCGTAGTGGATGACGATACCGATGTGGCCGCGGCGGTCGAAGGCGTCGCGTTGAGCGCGTTCGGTTTTCAGGGCCAAAAGTGCAGCGCCTGCTCGCGCGCGATCGTTCATGAAAAAATTTACGACGAGTTCGTGCAGCGCCTCGCCGAGCGCGTGCGCAAGATCACTATCGGCCCGGTAAAAAATCCTGCCAACTGGATGGGTGCGGTGATGAGCGCTAGCGCGCATGAAAAAATTATGCAATATATCGACCTCGGCAAAAAAGAAGGCAGGCTCGTCGCCGGCGGCGAAGCCGGCCCGGATTCGGGTTATTTCATTCAGCCAACGGTGTTCAAAGACGTTCCGGCGAACGCGAGAATTTCCTGCGAAGAAATTTTCGGCCCGGTGCTCGCGGTGACGAAAGCCCGCGATTTCGCTGAGGCGATCAAATTCGCAAACGCCACGGACTTTGGCCTCACCGGCGCGGTGTACACGCGCGATCGTTTTAAACTGGAAAAAGCGAAACGCGAATTTCACTGCGGCAATCTTTATTTGAATCGCAAATGCACCGGCGCGCTCGTCGGCGTGCACCCGTTCGGCGGCTTCAACATGAGCGGCACCGACTCCAAAGCCGGCGGCCGCGATTATCTCGGGCTGTTCCTGCAGGCGAAAGTCATGTCGGAGAAATTGTGATCAGCTTCGCTCGATTTCCAATCTTACTTTTACTCCGTACTCCTACTTTTACTCTTACTCCTACTCTTACTCGCTTTTAAAATTTTCTGAAGGGAGTAAGAGTAGGAGAATGAGTAGGATGAAAAAATTTTACCAAGCAGGTGAATCATGCAAACCTCCACAGTGGCAGACATTATTCGGCAAAAAAAGCTCGCCGATCTGCCGGTCCTGAATTATCGCGAAGAGAACGGCACCGCTGTAATCGAAGTGCGATTGCACGCTGTTAAGCCAGTTCTGAAAGACCCAGCCTACGATCCGGAGAAATTGATTGCGGTGTTGCGTTCCATGCAATTCAGTGTGGGCCATCCAACAAACGTCACGGCAGATATTCGCAGAGATCGTAACTCTTCGCCGCCGGAAAGACATCGGCGAGCAAACATAAAAACATACTTCGATAGGTGAATTGTGCAAACTTCAACCCTGGCTGAAGTCATTCAGCAGAAAAACCTCACGAATCTGCCGGTTTTGGATTACCGCGAAGAAAACGGCAAGGCGGTGATCGAAGTGCAGTTGCGATTGGTCAAACCGATGCCAGTAGAACCGGCTTATGATGCGGAGAAAATCATCGCAAAGTTCCGTGCGATGCAAATCGACGTCGGTTATGTGACCAATGTTACAAAAGATATCCGCAGAGAAAGAGATTCTTCACCTGCAGTGCCGCGCCAACGCCATAAATCGAAAAAGGGGTGAATATGGAGCATATTGCTCTGCTAGACAGCGGCGTCTGGGCTGCCGGTTTCTTGAAAAAAGATATGTTTCATGCGACGGCGGATAACCTCATCTCGCGTCTTCTTTCGGCCCAAACTATCCTCGTGGTCCCCGAAATTGTACGCGCAGAAGTGCTCAACGTTGTTCTGCACAAGTCGCTCAACCAGAGTGAACTGAAAAGCATAAATGAACAGTTCCGGACTTTGTCACCCTTCGTGCAATTTCGCTACGGCGACCCCAAATTCTGGAATGAGTTCGTGCCGCTACAACTCTCGCGCTTATTTCTAAAAACCATGGATTTTCTTGTCGCTTCCTACGCGCTTTACTGGGAAGTGGAAGCGTTCTATTCTTTTGATGAAAACCTCAACAAAGCCCTGCGGCGAATCAAGCCTGAAATCGTCAAACTAAGAATTCGTCGCGGGCGCGTTATCGAAGCCTAAATCATCGCTCGAACATTCAAAAGATCGTTTCAAAAAATATAACACCGAAATGCAGGGAGACAACATGGGTAACTTTTCAAAACAATTGCTTGCAAAATGGCGTTTCGCATTTGCTATAATCGCCATTGCGCTCATCGCCACGACCAATGCCATCGCGCAAACCGGCACGTTGAGCTACGTCAAAATCGTCGAAGGCGCTGCGGGCAACGGGCCGGAGCTTGCCAACAAAACTTTGACGACGGATCAAGCGGTGGTCGTGCATGCAGCCGGCTTTGATGCGAACAACAATTATCTCGGTGATGAAAGCGTGAGCTGGAGTGTGTCGGGCGGCATCGGCACGCTCACGCCGATTTCGGGAGCAACGACGACATTAAATGCAACGACGATAGGCGCAGGCGTTATCACCGCCGATCATCCCACGGCGACGGATGATGTTTCCGGCTTCATCACCGTCACCGTCGGCGCGCCGCATCGTGTTAAAGTTTTATCCGGCGCGAGCGGCAATACTTCTGAAGTCGTGAGCGTAACCTTGACGAGCGGCCAAACCTTCACCGTACATGCCGGCAGCTTTGATGCGGACGGCAATTATCTCGGCGATGCCACGGTGAGCTGGAGTGTGACGGGCGGCATCGGCACGCTTAATCCGGCAACAGGAATCAGCACGACCTTTGTCGCGTCGAGCGCCGGAAGCGGCATCATCGCCGCCGATCATGCGACGTTGCTCGATGATACGACGGGCGCCATCATCGTCACCGCCGGAACTCTGAGCTATGTCAAAATCGTCGAAGGCGCGGCGGGAAACGGCCCGGAGCTTGGCAGCAAAACTCTGACGACTGATCAAACACTCACGGTACATGCGGCCGGTTACGATGCGAGCGGCAACTATCTCGGCGATCTCGGTGTGGCGTGGAGCGTGACCGGCGGCATCGGCACACTCACGCCAACTTCGGGAACGACAACAACTTTCAATGCGACCACGCCGGGCGCCGGCACGATCGTCGCCGATCACGCAACCGCAACGGATGATGCCAGTGGAACCATCACGGTTGTTCCCGGCGCGGCGTCGCGCGTTAAAATCTTAGCCGCCGCCAGCGGCAATACTCCCGAAGTCGGCGCGACGACTTTGACAAGCGGCCAGCTTTTAATCGTGCATGCGAGCGGTTTCGATGCGGATGATAATTACATCGCCGATGTCAGCGTCAACTGGAGTGTGAGCGGCAATATCGGCACGTTGAATCCAACGGTTGGGGTGAGCACGGTTTTTACCGCAACGAATCTCGGGACCGGCGTCATGACTGCCGATCACGCCTCGTTGATCGACGACGCGACGGGAGTGATTACCGTGAGCGCCGGTTCGTTGAGTTATATTAAACTTGTCGAAGGCCCATCCGGAAACAGTTTGGAGCTTGGCGCGCGAACATTGACGACGGATCAATCGCTTACGGTGCATGCGGCCGGCTATGATGCGAGCGGCAATTATCTCGGCGATCAAGCGGTGACGTGGAGCGTGACCGGCGGCATCGGCGTGCTCTCGACAACGACGGGAATATTTACGACCCTCAACGCGAATGTGCCGGGCGCCGGCGTTATTTCGGCTGATCATGCGACGGCGACGGATGATGTTTCCGGCACGATCACGGTCGTTGCCGGCGCGCCGCATCGCGTCAAAGTTTTATCCGGCGCCATCGGGGTCACCGTGGAAGTTGGGAATGTGACATTGACCAGCGGCCAGACTTTGATCGTGCATGCGAGCAGCTTCGATGCGGACAATAATTATGTCGGCGACGTCAGCGTCACGTGGAGCGTCAGCGGCGGCATTGGAACCTTGAGCGTGATCGACGGCGTGACCACGACTTTTACCGCCACCAGCGCCGGCGGCGGAATTATTACCGCGGATCATCCGTCGCTGCTCGATGACGCCACCGGTTTCATCACCGTTTTATCGGGCGCTTTGAGTCATGTTAAAATCGTCGAAGGCGCAAGCGGAAACGGGCCGGAGCTGGGCGCGAAAACAATGACGACGGATCAGACGCTCGCGGCGCATGCCGCCGGCTACGATGCGAGCGGAAATTATCTCGGCGATTTTTCCGTGACGTGGAGTTTAGCGGGCGGCGTCGGCACGCTTTCTCCGGCAACCGGAGCCGCGACGGCTTTAAATGCGAATCGAGTGGGAACTGCAATCATTACCGCGGATCATGTCACGGCGGTTGATGATGTTTCCGGCACGATTACCGTAACGATCGGCGCGGCGCATCACGTAAAAATTCTCGCCGGTGGAAGCGGCAATACGACCGAGATTGCGGCGGAAAATTTGTTGATCGGCGTGACTCTCATTGTGCACGCGAGCAGCTTTGATGCCGATGAGAATCGTATTTCCGACGTGAGCGTTGATTGGGCGGTAAGCGGCGGCATCGGCAATCTGAGTCCGGCGACGGGCATCACCACGAATTTCATGGCAACGACTGCCGGTAAAGGCGTTATTACCGCCACGCACGCTTCATTAATCAAAGACACTACCGGCGTGATCACGGTTGGCACGACTCGGGTTGATTCCAATTCGCTCTCCGGCGCGCCGCAGAATTTTCAACTACTGCAAAATTATCCCAATCCATTTCAGGCCGGAATGGCGACGACGCAGGTTCATTACGAATTACCGGTAAACAGTTCGGTCAAAATTTCGATCTATAATGTGAACGGCCAGCTCGTGCGAGTTTTGTTCAATGGCCGCCAGAGTGCGGGACGATATAATGCGACATGGGATGGCAAAACGATTGATGGCACGCCAGTGCCGAGCGGCGTTTATCTTGTTCGGCTGGAAGCGGGTGATCCTTCGACAAGCTCAGGACGAAGGTTTGTGGTGGCGAGGAAAATTGTATTGGCCAGATAAAGCAACCTGTAATCATAGTCTTTCGCGTAAATTTTTTCTTGCTAATGCGGGGCAATCTTTGTAAAATGTTTTTATGATGAACGTGCAAATTGGAAAATACAGGAGCAACTTCCATGATCGCCATAAAAGGTCTTTATAATGGCAAAAGCATCGAGTTCTTGGAGCCTTTGCCCAAAAAGCAAGCTCAAAAAAACTTCTTAGTGGTTATCACGTTCTTAGAAGAGAAAAAAAAACCAACGCATCGCGATGGGAAGGCAATGAGCGCGGCGCAGTTACGGGCTATGGCTTCCTATAGATTTCCGGCAGCAAAACAGCGCCGTATGGATGAATTGCTTGATAAAGGCAATGCCGGAAAGCTGGGAATCAGGGAAAAACGTGAGTTGAATAAGCTGGTTGATGAATTTGAGGAAAGAACCTTACAAAAGACTCTTGCCATGGACGCTATTCGAGAAGCAGAGCTCCGCCCGCGAACCACACGCATGCGCAAGGCCGTCTCGAACGGAAGATAACCATGCCGAAAAATTCCGTTAGCCGGGCTTTTCGTCGTAAAGTTTTCAGCCGTGCGAAAGGACGTTGTGAATATTGTCAAAGCCCGGACTCATTGAGCGTCGGGAGTTTCCATGTAGATCATATAATTCCTCGCGCGCGCCAAGGTGCAACACGGCTTGAAAATTTAGCCTATTGCTGCCCAGGTTGTAACGACGCCAAATGGAGTAAATTGAAATCAAATGATCCGAAGACAAATCGTCTCGTGAATTTATTTAATCCTCGTCGTCAAAAATGGAACGATCATTTTCGATGGAGTTTCGACAAGGCATATATCGAAGGGAAAACATCGTGTGGCAGAGCAACAGTTGAAGCTTTAGGAATGAATCGTCTCCATGTTGTAAAATTGCGGCTAATTTGGTTAAAATGGGGAGAGCATCCACCCAAAGAATGAAACGCATTAAAAATCCTCATGCTCCAAACCACTCAACTCGACGACGTCACGCAGTACCGCATGGCCCGCACCATTCTCGGCAAAAATCTTTATTGCGTCGCGGCCTATTTTGTCGATGGCTTGTTGATCGACACCGGCTTTGATTATCTGGCGGAACAATTCTATCAAACCGTGCAGGATAAAAATATCGAGCAGATCGTCAACACGCATCATCACGAAGATCATGTTGGGGCAAATTATCTTTTTGAGCAACGTCGTCAGCTCAAAGCTTTGGCGCATGCCTCCGCGCTGCCGTTGATTGCAAAACCGCCGGTGAAACTCAAGCCGTATCGCGATTTCGTCTGGGGCGTGCCGAAACCGGCGCATCCGCAGGCGATTGGCGCAACACTTTCCACCGCGAAATACACTTTTCAAGTGCTTCATCTTCCCGGCCATTCGCCGGATCACCTCGGCCTTTATGAGCCGCGGCAGGGCTGGCTATTCAGCGGCGATTTGTTTTTAAGCGTGAAAGTCCGTGTGTTGCGCGCCGACGAAGATATGGTGGCTGCGATGGCGTCGCTGCGGCAGGTGGCGGCTTTGCCGCTGCAGCGTTTGTTCTGCGGCAGCGGCAAAATTCTCGAAAATCCGATTGCACTGTTGAAAACAAAATTGGAGTTTTATGAAGACCTGCAATATCGGATTGCAGCCCTGCATCAAAAAGGCTGGGAGATTGAAAAAATTCGCGACGCCGTCCTCGGCAAAGAAGGCGTGTGGCCATGGATGTCGCAGGGTGAATTTTCGAAGCTGAATCTGGTGAAAGGGTTTTTAAAAAATGACGCCAACGGCTGAAAAAACGACCAGCGGATAAAAGCCATTAATCGCCCAATGACTGGTTCATGAAGATATTGAAAATTATTTTGCTTTGAATTTTTTAAGTAATCAAAAATCGAGCTCGATAATAAAAAATTTTAAATCCGTTGGCCGCTTTTTATCCGTTGGAAAAATAGTTTTTACAGCTGCGGAACGAACAAAGAGCAAAGAGAAAGATGACGCCAGACCTGAATGATTTCTCCGAAGCAAACGCTAAAAACATAACGCCTGAAACCAATTCAGCCGATGCAAGCATCTGGAAAAATCTTCGGCAAAACGTCAAGGCGATTTCTTTGGATTTGTGGGGAACGATTCTCGACGACAAACAAGCGCCCGCCGATACCATTCTGCACGGCGACCGGCGGCAAAATTTTTTGCAAAAGACTTTGCAGCGCCACGGTTATGAGATTGAGCCGGAACAAATGCGCGCGGCGTACAGGCAGGTGTGGAAATATTTCGATGATTTGTGGGCCAAACAAATCGCCTTTGGCGCCGCGGATGGCCTGCAGGAAATGTTGCGTTTTCTCAACGCGAAGTTGCCGGAAGACAGCTTTGCGCGCGCGCGGAATTATTTTGAGGAAGCCCATCAATATCCGCAACCGCTTGATGGCACGCTGCAAGCCGTGCAAAAACTCGCCAAAAAATATCCGCTGGCGCTGATCTCGGATACCGCATGGACGCCCGGACGAGTGCTGCGGCGAATTTTCGCGCAATATCAAATTCTCGATTGTTTCAAGGTTCTCATTTTCTCCGGTGAAGTTGGAAAAACCAAGCCGCATCCGCAGATGTTTCAGCTCGCGCTCTCCGGTCTCGGCGCGCAGCCGCAGGAATGCCTGCACATCGGCGATTTGCAGCACACGGACATTGCCGGCGCGAAAGCCGCCGGCATGCGCGCCGCGTGGATTCATCGCCCGGTGTATGCGGGCGCCGAACAACAAGATCATGGACCCGATGTCGTGGTGAGCGGCGTGATGGAAATGATGAAAAAATTATTGTTTTTTGCGGCGTGATGCACATCACGATTTGGAGACAAATCGAAGCCCTTCGTCCGTTAAGACTCAAATCTGTGTAAAAAAAAACAAAGATTTTTTAATGGATTCAATTTAAGTCAATATTCATAAGGGCTTCATGCAATTTTCAAAAGTCGCCAACTTTTTATTACCAACGATGAAAAACAGCTAATGGATACGGGAAAAACTCTTAATCCGTGTGTGTTTTTGATCCGCGTGGAACTTTCAGAATATTATTCTAAGTTTGTGCGCCTTATGACACAACGCGGACGAGCCGCAACCAAAAAAAATTAACACGGAGAAAACAGAGCAAACAGAGAGGGTAATGATTGGAAAACTCTCTTTAGCTTTTTAATCTCTGTTTGCTCCGTTTTCTCCGTGTTGAAAATTTTTGTTATTTTTGCAAACAGTCAACTTGTAATAGACTAAAACGAAAGGCAATGCGCAAATCGAAACAGTTTTAACAAAGGCGACACCGCAGAACGAACTCAAACGCCAGATCGGACTTTTTTCGGCGACGGCGCTGGTGATCGGAGAAATGATTGCGGTCGGCATTTTTTTGACGCCGGCGGGAATGGCGAAATCACTCGGCTCACCGCTGTGGCTGCTGATCATCTGGCTCGTGATGGGAACGATGGCGTTGAGCGGCGCACTCTGTTACGGCGAGCTGGCCGCGCGTTTTCCCCATGCCGGCGGTGGTTATGTTTATCTGCGCGAAGCTTACGGGCCGGTCGTCGCTTTTCTTTATGGTTGGAAATGTTTGCTGGTGATGGACCCCGGCATTACCGCGGCGCTCGCCACCGGATTGGCAAGTTACGCCGGTTATTCTCTGCAACTTTCTCCGCTCGGCGTCAAAACGGCTGCGATCGCGGCAATCGCGCTGCTCGCTGCAATTAATATTTTCGGCGTGCGGTTCGGCGCGGGGTTGATGCGCTGGCTGACGTTGCTCAAACTCGGCGCGCTGATTTTCATTTCGGTTCTCGGCAGTCTGGCGGGACTCATGATGGCCGCGCCGCGCGTCTATTTTGCAATGGCGCGTGACGGCGTGTTTCTGCGCGGCGTCGCGAGGGCGCATTCTCGATTCGGCACCCCGGCGCGTGCGATCATCTTGCAGGCAACATTGGCTTCATTGTTCGTCCTGCTCGGCACATTCAATCAGATCGTTTCGTTCTTTATTTTTGTCACCGTGATTTTTATTGCCCTCACGGTAGCCGCAATATTTATATTGCGCCGGCGCCATTCAGGCGATCTGAAGTACTCTGCACCCGGCTATCCAGTGACGCCGATTATTTTTCTCGTTCTCGTCAGCGTGTTGTTGCTCCTGCTCGGCGGCCACAATCCCGTGCAGGCTTTGCTCGGCGTCGTCGCGGTGGCGCTCGGCGCGCCGGTTTATTATCTATTGTTTCGTCATTCATTTAAAAAAGAAGAGGTCTGGAATCATGACCTGGATTCGAACGATTCCGCACTCTGAAGCGGACGAAAAGTTACTGCGCGCGATTGAAGCGCAGAAAGAGTTGTACCCCATCGAATATGCCACTCCGGTTCATCCGACCGCCGACGGCACCTCCGGCATCGTGGCCTCGCACAGCCTGATTCCGGAGGCGTTGCATCATGCGTTTGCCACGTTCGGCGTGCTCATGTCGCCGGAACTGCCGCTGACGCGACGGCAGCACGAGATGATCACCACGATGGTTTCTGCGACCAACCGTTGTCAATATTGAATCACCTCACACGCAGAGTTTCTGCGTCGGGTCACATTGGATGATGAGTTTGTTGCGGCGTTGCAGAACGATTACACACGCGCGCCAATCTCGGAACAGGATCGCGTCATGCTGGATTACGTCGTGCAGCTGACGAAAGATGCGACGCGCATTCATCCGGGATATCACGACCGTCTGCGCGCCGCCGGTTTTGATGATCGCGCCATTTTGCAGATCACGCTGATCGCCTCGTGGTTCAATTACATCAATCGCGTCGCCGATGCGCTCGGCGTCGGGCGGGAGTGAAAGTGCGTTTCAGTAATTTTTAGGATTACAGTTTTAGCACTGAAATTTTCGCTTGATTTTCATATCGATTTATGCTAACGTAATTTAAAGTTAGATAAACGCTATAATCGAAGAGGGCAGAGTATCGAACAATTCGGAGCAAAAAATTGGCAGCCGCTGACTCGCGAGCAGGCTTTGGCGGCGAGGGATTTCTCAAAAGCCGGAGAGACGTTCATTGATTACAAAGGCGAGGCTCATGAAATCCTGTACTCTATTTTAACACCTTTAGGTTATCACGCGCATGTGTCAATTCAAGCGTTAGAGCATATTGAAAAGCATCCAATTGCCGCAAGACACAAAAGCGTTCTTGTTCATATTTTGAACAATCCGGATTTGATAACACCAAATCCGGACGATCCGAATAGACAAATTTTCTACAAATCGCTGAATGGGAAAGTATTGCTTGCAGCAACTGTCCATGTAAAAAACGAAATGCGATTTGTCGCCACGATGTATGAGACAACGTATATCAAAGGCCTGAATCAAAACCGGCTCTCTCAAACCGATTTTCTCTATTTACGAGGTGGCTTCAAATGGAAAAGATGGAAATAAGAATGATAGATACTGTGGTTGAATTCATATTCGGTTCTTCAAGGCGAATCGTATTCAATGATGAAGATCAGCCGGGCCTCGAAGTAGGCCGTGACAAAAGAACAAGAAAGATCGTTGCCTACATGAGCCTGAGTTTCCCTCAGCTCTATCAGATGATTCTCAAGGGGCTGAAAAAAAAGCCCATCCCCGGAAGATTCTTTGTGGACTCCATGGAAGATACCGGCAAAATCACGCCGATCTGCGACCCCCGCGTGAAAAACGCCGCATTTGCTGAAATCGTGCAATGGGTGTGGGAAAAATATTATGCACATCTGGAAGCGCCGGCGGAGGTTGAAACCGTTGCGTGAGCTCAAAATTTGTTTTAAAAATCATCCCCGGAAAATTTGCTTGATTTTCAGGTGAATTCGTGCTAAAATATTTCGTAACGAAAACGAATAAAAGTAGTCGGAGGAGGCAAGGGCTATCGGATCACCCGGAACAGAAAATTGGCGGCCGCTGACTCGTGAGCAGGCTTTAGCGGCGAGGGATTTCTCCCGGGCCAGAGAGATGTTTATTGATCACAACGACCAAGTCAATGAAATCCTGTGCTCTATTTTAACGCCCTTGGGTTATCATGCTTATGTTTCGGTACAGAGGCTTCATCATATTGAGAAGCATCCGTTCGCATCAAAGCACAAGAACGATATTCCTTACATCTTAAATAATCCGGATTTAATTGTAACAAATTACGAGATGCCGACAGTGCATCTTTATTACAAAGTATTGGAGAAAATTCTTTTTGTCGTTCCTGTTCCTCAAAAAGAAGGGATTCGATATGTTGCAACGATGCACAAGGCTCCCACAATTAAAGGCATGAGAGAAAAGAAGATTTCGCCAGCAGATTTTCTTTACATACGAGGTGGATTCCAATGGAAAAAATGGAAATAAGATTGGCTGGGGAAGTGGTTGAGTTTATATTCGGTCCTTCTCACCGCCTTATGTTCGGTGATGAGGGACAGTCTGGCCTTGAAGTCGGCCGAAACCGAAAAAATGGAAGAATTGTCGCTTACATGTGTTACAGTCTTCCCCATCTCTACCATCGCATTCTTAAAGGGCTTAAAGATAAACCAGTACCCGGCAGATTTTCCGTAGAATCCGTTGACGAAGGCGACAAAATCACTGCTATTTGTAACCCCCGTGTGAAGAACGCCACGTTTGCCGAAATCGTGCAATGGGTGTGGGAAAAATATTATGCGCCTCTGGAGGAGCCGGCGGAGGTTGAAACCGTTGCGTGAGCCAAAAACTGGTTTGGAAAAGTAAAAAGCCCCGTGCATAAAACGGGGCTTTTGTTTTAAAAAATCGAAGCTGACAGGCGAGGCCGCCTGTCCTGCATTTTAAAACCTCACCGTGAACGAGACGAACTGCACGTTTTCCAACCGGCCGTAATCGGCGTAGCCAAAATCGATCTTCAAATTCGTTCCCACCGCGTCGTAGCGCAGGCCGCCGCCGAAGGTGAAGCTTTGCTCGCTGTTCTCGAGAAACAGCGCTTTGTAGCCGCCGCGCAGATAAACCTGATTGCGCAGATTGATTTCCATGCCGGAATTGACATACTCGGAATTGTCATTCGGATGCACCGCATCGCTGGCAATGGTCACTTTCAAATTATCCTGATTGATGACATCATACGCCAATCCCAGCCGCAGCGTTAAAGGCATCTCATATTTGCCGAGACGATAGAGCGCCGGCACCTGATCGACCGTGCCGGATTCGGCCAGCGGATCATAATTGAAATAAAGATCGCGGCCTTCAAGCTGCATTTTCGTGCCGAAGTTCGCGATCGCCGCGCCGATGCGCAGGCCGTTGAACGGCGTCACGTAATGCGTACCGAGATCGATCGCCAGACCCTGTGCTGTTTCGTTCCAGACATTGTCCTGCACGTATTTGCCGGTGAAGCCGATGGCGAAACGATCCGTCAACATGCGGCCGTAGCTGACGGCCAGCGCGATGCTCGACACGTCGAAGCGCTCGCCCGTGCCGTCCGGAAAACGATACGTGCGAACCTCGTCTTCGGGCACGCGAAAAGAGATGATGGAGAGTCCAAGCGTGCCGAAGTTGCCGACGTTCAGTGTCACCCCGGCAAAATCATACGCCGTCTCCGCGAGCCATTCGGCGTGATTGAAGGTCGCTTCGCCGCCGCCGGAAATCGTGGCAATGCCCGCGGGATTCCAATACAAGGCGGTGACGTCATTCGCAACGGCGACAAACGCGCCGCCCATGCCCACCGCGCGCACACCGGCGCCAATTTTCAAAAACTGCGCCGCGGTCGTGCCGACTTTGGTAATGGATTGGGTGAGCTGCGCGTGGGCAACGGTATTGATGATGAAAATAGCAAAGATAGCGATAACAATGGAAAATTTTTTCATATTCATTTCTCGTTATCATCAGAAACCATACCCAACGGATTAAATACGGCCAGCGGATAAAAAAAATTTTCTATATCCGGTGGTCGTTTTTTTATCCGTTGGGCATCATTTTGTTTATGCGATCATTATGCCTAAAGGCATCACTACGAAATTACTTAATCACCGCAAATCTTCCGATCTTCGTCCCAACGTTCGGCGCATCGACGTGATAAATGTAAACGCCGTACGCGGTGGCCTGCGATTCCAACGTCAGCACATTCCACGCGACGAAGTCACGTTGATCATTTTTCTCAACCGTATCGACCAGCTCGCCGGTGATGGTGTAAATGCGAATCGTGCATTTCTCCGGCAGGTTGCGAAACTCCAGACGCCGTTCATCGCGCGTGCCGTCCCGCGACCCGGCGCTTTCGCTCGCGCCAAAGGCCACATACGGATTGGGAACGACGTAAACGGTTTTGAGCTCCTGTTGCGCCGCCTGTGGATCAAACTTCGCGGCCTCCGTGGTGAATTGATATTTGTCGCCGGCATCAAACGGCTTGCGCGAGAAGAACAGAAACACGTCGCCGTCACCGGGATATTTCGGCGTCTGGCCCGGCGGCACGGCGAATTGCACTTCATACATCGGAATATTCGGGCTGGTGGGTGTGGGTTTCGGATGAAAAATATGGATTTTTTCATGCCAGTCCCATCGGCCCTGGCGCAAGCTTGCAATCGGCTCATTGGCGAACCAACTGAGCTTGCGTCCGGTTTCAGTATCGATGACTCTGAAATTACTGACCACACGGGTCAAAGAGGTGTCAGCCGGATTAATCAGTTTGCCTTCCGCCGTGGTGTCATATTTCGTGAACCGCATTTCGATATCACCGGGATACGGCCGCGGCCCGGCCTGCGGGTTGGTCGTCGAGATCGCCACTTTATACGTGAAGTTCGTGCCGTTTTGACTGACCTTCCAGCCGCTGCGGTCGGCATCGAGCGCGGTCTGATCGCTTTGCACGAAAACCTTGACGCCGTCAAACACCGGATTGGAATCCTCGCGATTCAAAGCGGTGCTGTTGTAAACCGGATAATATTGAAACGTCGCCGAATACGTCGCGCCATTGCGCAACGCGCCGGGCGTTTTGCCGCGAATGCGACCGTCGACGTAATTCACTTCGTAACGACTCGGATCGATCGTGGCGCCGGCGGCATCGCGCAGCGTCAGCGTGCCGGGCACGAGATGTTCAATCGGCAGATCCGCAAACACCGTGTCGCGCGCTGTGAAGGAAAGGGTGAGCGGTTTGAGATCGGCAATCGAATAAACCGGCGGATCGGTGGGCTTGCTGCCGGGTGTGAATTGCAATTCATATTGTTTGTTATCGCCAACGAGCAACGGATCAATAAATTGCACCTCGACGCGACCGGTGGCGTTGCCGGTGACGCGTTTTATATTGCTGTCATCCAGTTTCGGCCCGACATAGCCGGCGGCCGGCGGGCCGGCAATCACCATCGCGGTGTTGACGTCAAGCGAAAATTGTCCGGTCAACGGATCGCGATCAATGGTGCGTTGCGTTTCCGTCGGCGGAATTTGCAGCGTATTCTCGCCGTGATCGTAAGCGACGACGGCATAAAAATAACGCTTGCCGTTGACGACGTTGTTTGAGTCCACATAAGAATGCACGAGACCGGTGTTGTCACCGAGATTGAAGCGCGCGCCGCGAGTCTCCACCGGCGAGAAACCGGAATATTCATTGATCAAATCGAATTGCGCCGGTACGTTCCGGGCATTGCTTAGCGGAACAGAGTAAAACGCCAGGCCGTTTTGATCGGTGATGATTTTGGTGTCGTCAAAAGAAAAATCTTCGCTGCGATAAATTCGATAACCTTCGAAATCAAAACCTTTGGCCTGCTGGCCGGTGCCGCGCGCGAGAAACGGATCGAACGAGGTTTCGGCGCGCGTGTCCCAATACAACGTCACTTTTCTGTCGCCGGGCACCGCAACTAATTGCGGCTTGAGCGGTGGCTTCGCAAAACGATAGTCGGCCTCAAAAACCTGCTGCGCCGTTATGGCGTTTTGCACGAGATCTGGCAGGTTCTCGCCGAGAATCAACGCAATCGAAAAGCGCTGGCTTTCACCGGCGGCGAGCTTGAACGGACCACAGCCGTAGATAAACACATTATCGGTTTCTTGCTCAATATCGGTGTTCTCGAGATTGCCGGTCATTTTCTCCCACATTAACTCGTCGTTTTTCGGGCGATTGTTGCCGCCAAATAGAATGGCATTGAAGCTCGTGAGGCCAAGCTGATCCGACTCGGCGATGTCGCGAAAACCGAAATTCGGCTCGCTGCCGGCGAAGCGCATTCCCGGCAACCGCGATTCCGATGACGGCTCGCCGAGATCGTATCTTCCATTATTGTTGGTGTCCGTAAAATAAAGCTGCGAAGGCCTGGCGTCGCCTTCGCCGTAATCTTTAGTCGCCACAATGCCGTCGACGCCGACGTCGTCAAATTCCGCGTTCCAGTCGCCGTCTTCATCGCCGGACCAGTGCAATTTCGGCTGTCCGTAAATTCCAATCGGGCCGAGCGCGAACACCCCGGCGTCATTAAAGGGGCTTTCGTCCATTATTTGATCGCCGTCATTATCCTTGCCGTCGTTGCTCAGTGTCGGGCTTTCGAGAAATTTGTAGCCGAAATAGCCGGTTGCTTTGCCGCCCCCGCGGCCGTCCTTATCATACGCATACAGCATGTTGCGCGCATTGAACGGAAAAGTTTGATCGAGCGGCCCAATGAAGCCGGCGTAATCATCGGCAAAATCATTGGCGCCGCCGACGTGCGGGTCGCCGAACATGCCGAGATAAACTTTATCGAGATCGCGCCCGCTCACGTTGGTGACAGTGTAAACAAAGAAAATGATGTCTTCGGCGAGTGGATTGTTGAATTGGAAAAAGCGCGCATCCATTTCCAAACCCAGCCCGCGCCGCGTCGTGTCATTCGGAAACGGATAATACTTAAACTCGGCGTTGCTGAAATCATCGACGCGATAGACGGCTTCTTCATCCGGCGCCGTGGCGTCGTCGCCTAAAAACGCCGGCCACACGTAGCGGCCAAGCGCTGCATTGTACCACGCCTCCGGCCAACTATCCGGCTTGCCGTCGCGATTGTTATCCTTGGCCGTAATGGTCGCGAGCTCCGGCGAGGCAGGATCGGAAAATCCCACCTGCGGCAGCCAGCCCCATTTCACCGCGGTTCCGGGCTGGTAGTCACCGTCGGCCGGTTCGATAAAACCATCGTCGACAATGTGAATGAGGTTGCCGGCAATGTCCGCTACTTCCGCGGCGACGAGCGGGCCAAATTCGTAGGCGTAACCGAGGCGTTTTTCCGGGCTTTTCGGCCACTGCAAATCGAGATCGGTAATGCGGGGACGCGAGATCGAGCCGTAGTTATAAATCACTGTGGTGATTTGATTGCCGCTGATGACAACGCGTTTTTCCTTATCGTGGCCGGGATGATGCGCACTTTTACGCAAGCTGTTGTTCTGGCGCTCCAGCGCCTCGCGCCTCATTTTGTCCCATTTTTCAATATGCGCTTTCGCTTCAGCCGGTGTCATGTATTTGACGTCTTTTTCCTGTGCAAAGGCGGTGGTGATTAAAATGACGACGATCAGCAAACATCGAGGTAAGTGAAGGTTCATACTTTCATCCAGAGTTTGGGTTAATGACTCTAATAAAGGTTTTCTCGGCGGTCAATTCTCTCAAGCATCCGGCTTCACACCACCCACGCCAGAATTTTCTTGCCGGCTACTTTGTGCTCCTTGAAACCGTATTCTTTCGACGCCGCTTCGCGCCGGTCAAAAACGACTAAATAACCGTGATCAAGACTTTCATTGCCGAGATATTTTGCCAGTTGATTTAAACCGGCTTCATAACGGCGCTCGCCATACCAGAGCTTAAGCTCGACAACTTCTTTCTGATTTTTATAACAACACAGCACGTCGATTCGACTCTTGCCGGATTGAACTTCTTTAAACGTCCAGCCTTTGCCATTGACTAGAATATCGAGGTAACTCAGGAGCCCCGACATTTCCTTAAACTCTTTTAAGGAAAGTCGGGGGCCAAACATTTCTTCGAACTCCGGATGTCTGGCGACAACGGCCCCTTTCGATTTCATGAAGGCCTGAAACTTATCGAACACACGGCGGAAATCCAGCCGGCCGCGCTTGTCGTGCAGGCGATTGCCGGTAACGATCTCTCCGACAGCTGAACCTTTGACCTCTTCTTCAAAATGTTGATAGAGCGCCTGCACGTAAATCGAATTGGCAATAACCAGTTGTCCATCCTGCTCCGAAAAAACTCCATATTTGACGCCAAGATCGATATCATCCCGTTGAATATTGTAACGGCTGCGCCGGCCGGCCAACAAGTCCAACACGATCGGAAAAAACCGGGGCTGGCGGGCATTTTTAAACAAGCTCTCAAAATTCGGATTGCGCGAAGCCAGCAGTTTTTGAATCGCCGCTTCCGCATGTTCGAGCTGAATCCTGCGTTTGCGATTTCGCACAATTTCTTCCACCATCGATCGCGCCAGCATCGAAACCAGCCACGGATGGCCGTTCGTCACTTCATGCACCCGCTGGACAACCTTTTCATCAAATGTCTGTCCGGTCTCTTGCGTATGTTGTAGAAAATACTGTTGAATATTTTTCCGGCTAAACGGCGGCAATTCGTAATCAATCGCGATGTTGAAAGGCGAGACCGAGCCGATGGATTGCGTTTCATCGCGATAGCGCGCTTTGAGATTTTTGATGTCGTGCACGCCGACCAGACAAACCGAATATGGTGCGGGCGCGCGATCACGAGCGAGATATATTTCGCGCAAGCCGGCGAGAAAGCCGATGACCACCGTTTCCGGAACCGCGTCGATTTCATCGATGAGCAAAACGAGCTTGCGCGATAGTCTGTCACAGGTTTCGTTCAACCAGTTAAAAAAATCACGTCGGCTGTTAATATTGCCTGTAGTTGATCGCTGGTTCTCTTTTTGAATGGCATCCGCGCGATCCAACTCCTTAACGATGAGTTGACTTACTTCAGAATAGAATTCAGCATCCGTAATATCGTATCGCTGCACAAAGCTCTCAAAAGAAAGCAGCGCCGGCACGTAGTCTTTCGATGCCTGCAACGCGCGCGCAAAAAAATCCAGCACCGTCGTTTTGCCGAATTGCCGCGGGCGGTTGATGACGAAATAGGCGCCGTCGTCCGCCAGCGCCATTAGTTTCCTGATTTGCGGCGCGAGATCGACATAATAATGTTTCGCCGGAATGATCTTGCCGGTGATGTTGAATTTTCGCATGAGCAGCACTGCTTAAAATGACAAACTAAATCCCGCCCGAATCTCGCGCGGTTCCGACAAAAAATCGGCGCGGCGATAGTATTTATCCAGCTCGGATTCCGGCGGATACAGCTCCGGATTGGCGCGGATGCGCTCGCGTAGATTGTTGAACGTGCCGGCTTGCAATTTCTCGTCGAGCGAATACAACGCGCGGCCGGTGCTGGTGAAAATAAGCCGCTCGTTTTTCAGATCGAGCGCATTTTCGATCTGCGTGAACACCGAGAAGCCCAGGCCGCCAAATTTGAAAAATTTTTCCGCGCGCAAATCGACGTTCAAAAAGATCGGACGCCGGCCGGAATTCTCCCGGAACGTGACCAGAGAAAGCGAGCCCGGCAGCGCCGGCGTGTACGGCGTGCCGGTCCAAAAACTCGCCAGCGCGCTGACGTTCCAACTGCCCGGCTGGCTCAACGTGAACGTGCCGTTGAGCGTGTGCGCGCGGTCGTGATCGAGAAAGACGAAGCTTTGTTCCGTCTCTTTGCCGCTTTTCGCATCGAAAAAATTGTCTTCGGCGCTCGAGAAACTGCCTTCCGCATCCTGATAAGTGTAATCGAGGCTGACGGAGAACGGGCTGTTGGCGGCGCGGCGTTTCAGCAACGCGACGCTGAACCCGCGCACGCTGGCATAACTCACATTCGTCAGAATATTGAACACGCGATCGCCGACCGTGCCGGCCAACACCTGCCGCGTTTGCAGCAGATTGTTCACGTCCTTATAATACACGGTCAAATCGATTTTGAAATCATCGCCCAGCTGCTGCTGCAAGCCCATTTCATATTGAATACTGCGCTCCGGCTGCAAATTCGGATCGCCATACGTCGGCGTTCGAGTGTAATTGTACGACTCGAAATAAGGATTCTGATACACGCGCCGCAGCGTCGGCAATTGATAAAAATGGCCGTAGGAAAAACGAATGATGCCCCGCTCGGTAATGGGGTAACTGAACGAAAGCCGCGGCGACAAACGGAGTTTCGCCGCGGCTTTTTGCAAATCGACGTCTGGCGTTTCGACGTTGGCGATCAAATCCGGATTGGAATTCGCTCGGGTGTCGAGGTATTCCAATCGCAGGCCGGCGTTGACGATGAACGTGCGCGCCAATTCCATTTTATCGAGAAGGTACGCGGAGAACTGCACCGGCCGGTGGATATAAAACGCGTAATCGGTGTAATTCGAATCGAGCGAACGATACGGCACGATCGGCGGCGGGCCGAGTTTCGCCCTCGTCGTATCGTAAATCAGCGTGTAAAACTCGCGCTCAAGGCGATGCACTTTGATTTCGCCGCCGAGCTTGACTTCGTGATTGTTGCGAATCTGGCTGACAATATCGAGCTTGGCGTTGTAAGTATGCGAACTCAAACGGTCGCGATCCATATCGGTGCCGCCGACGAGAAAAACCGTGGGCGTAAGCTGGTTGGCAAGATTGGTAGCCGCATACCGCGGATCATCAGGATCGTCAAAAACCCCGGTCCTGGAATTCGTCTCACTATAAGCGGCTTTTAACGTATAAAAGAAGCGATTGCCGATGGCATGAGTAAGACCAATGCCGTGGCTTTGATTGAACTCTTTGGTTTTTGCCCTGCCATCGGGATTGAACTTGTACGAACGCCGGTAGCCAGTTTCCAGCTCGGGCGAAAAACGGAAGCGATCGAAGAGCAGATCGTACGTCAGCTTGATTTTGGCCACCGGTTTGTAGCTCAGCTTGGCGGTAAAATTTGTGCTGCGTGAAGCATTCAACGGCACGATAGCGCCATCACCCGAAGGCACGCCATCACCGAGCGGATCGAATACCCACACGGTTCTGCTGTTATCCAAACCATCGGTGGGTTTATACAACCGGCGGCCATAGAAAAAACCCTTATTGTCCACATAAACGCCGGAAGTAAAAAATGTCAACTTGTTTCCGGTGAACGGCACCGGCCCGGAGAAAGTGGCTTCGGTGCGCGCCGTATTCAATGGGTCGATGTCGTCGATATTGTCAAAAATGTCATTGTGCGGCGAAACATTATCGCCGGTCCAAAATTTCAAATTGCCGGCATATTTCGGCCCGCCGTCTTTCGTCACAAAATTGATCACGCCGGAAAGCGCATCGCCATATTCCGCGGAAAACGTGCCGCTCGAAACCGTCAGCTCCTGCACGGCGTTGGTGGCGATGCCGACCACTTGCGCGTTGCTAAACGGATTCGTGATGCTGATGCCATTAACCTGGTAAGCGATTTCATTGGCGCGGCCGCCGCGAATATGAAGTGCGCCGTCATTGTCAACCGTCACGCCGGATTGCAAACGGATGATGTCCTGCACCGCATCCACCGGCAGGCTTTCGATAGTTTCCGAATTGACCGCGACCGTGGTGTTGGTCAAATCCTGGCGCACCAGCGGCTGGCGCTCACCGATCACTTCAACGGTGCCGACTTCGACGGTTGTGGCTTTCAGCTTCGAATTGAGTGTCGTGGTAAAATCAACGCTCACGCGCATTTCCTTGACGCGCACCGATTGATAACCGACGAATGAGAACGTGACATTATAAACGCCGGGCGGCACATTGAGAATGACGTAATTGCCGTTCACATCCGTGGCCGCGCCGAGCGTCGTGCCTTCAATCACGACGTTCGCGCCGGGCAAGCCCTCGCCATTATCGGCATCGGTGACGCGGCCGGCGACTTTTCCCGTCGTGCCGGCGAGGGCGGAATTAGAAAAGATTAAAACGTAAAACGTAAAACGTAAAATGGTGAAAAATTGCTGCAGCAGAGGCAGGCGATCGGTAAATCTGGAGGGCATTCTCTCTCCTTCCGTGAAAACTGTTCGTAGTTGCGCCTTAAGGCGCTAACGGCTCGAATTATAAAAAACAATTTTTAAATTCGCAAACTTCGCCCCTGAAGGGGCCACTACAAACTTTGAGAGAGAAAAAGAAGCCGGCAGTTTTGATTGACGGCCGTCCTGAGAATAAATCGGTGAGACTAAAACATTCGCTTTCCTGCGTTGCCATTTTGCTGACCATTTCTCTCCCTCGGTAAAATTGAGAAAATATAATCATTTTTATTGTGGGTGTCAAGGAATAAATCGCTTCACGCGCGCCCGTTGCGATCATTTTTGTTGAGCTTTCTGTGACGACATTTTAAATTAATCGATTTGGGAAATGTTGCTCAGCTCCACCAGTCCACCAATTCGGCTTCTTTGAAGCGATCTAATGCGCCGATCATGGAACTGCGCGTGACTTGTTGGCGTACATTAAAACAGAGCACGAAGCTTGCGTTGGCGCATTACGAGAAGCAGAATGATAATTTGACGTGCTTAGTGGTGAAGATAACATAACTCAAAATTCAGTTTGATTTTGGCTTTTTTATCCTTGTCGTCCATCCGAAAATGGAAAAACAAATCGCGAAACGAACACGAGTCGTGGGGCCGAAAGTTTTTCTCTGCTATGCGAGAGAGGATGCAGAGAAAGTTCAGAATCTTTATAAAAGATTATCTGATGTCGGCCTCAGTCCGTGGATGGACAAAGAAAACATCGTCGCAGGAGAGATATGGGAGCTTAGTATTCAAAGAGCAATTCGGAGTTCTGATTTCTTCCTGACGTGCTTATCAAAAAACTCGGTAAACAAAAGAGGCGTCATTCAGAAGGAAATTAAAAGTGCTCTGGATATATGGCAGGAAATGTTAGAAAGTGATATTTATTTGATTCCAGTGCGAATGGATGACTGCGAAGTGCCGGAAACTCTGCGAAAATTTCAATGGGTCAACTTATTTGAGGAGAATGGTTGGAACAAGTTAATGGAAGCCATACAAATAGGCATGGAGCGCTTGGGAATTATTAATATTACCTGGCTTCGTTCAAAACCAATAGATAACCTTTCCTGGGCGGATGTTACAAAAATGCTCCAGGAAAAGGATTTTTATCATATCGGACGCAATGAAAAAGGCAAAGGCATGTGTCACTTCTACGAAATGATCGAGAAAAATGAAAAAGCGCTGGTGATCGATTATGCGACCGGTTTAATTTGGCAACAGAGCGGTTCAAAAAGAAGGCTGAATTATAACGAAGCAAACGCCTACATTAGCCAATTAAACGAGGAAAAATTCGGAGGATATAACGACTGGCGACTACCAACGCTTGAAGAGGCAATGTCACTGATGGAAGTCGAGGAGAAAAACGGTAAATTACATATCAATCAGTTATTTGATCAAAAGATAGAGGATTTCTGGACAGCGGATAAGATAAGTATTGACTCGTTTTGGGCGGTACACTTCGATATTGGTAGTTGTAACAATTTCCCTGTCCCAGGTTATTACAAATTCGTCCGCGCCGTTCGAAGTGGCACATCAATAGATCAAATTCAATTATAATTTTTCCCGACGAAGCAATCAATTGCAAAAATGTCTCTGCACTGTATCAAAAGTTAACAATCTGGAATAGGATAGAAATGCTTTGAAATGGAAGTGACAAGTGGAAAATATTTGACATTAAAAGGCTTATCTCAATAACAATTGTTTGGCCTAAAACTTGCAATAAATTTTAATTAGAAACTGGTTGAAAGGTGAACGCAATGACAATGACTGACTGTCGTAAACGTTTTTGGCTGAGGGTTGGATGACGAAATTTCGGGGAGTTTGAATTGAGATGTCGGTTGTTCTTGTGATCAAAATTGCAGGCGATCATAAATACGATCCTCTTTAACACCCACAAAATTTTCCATCCTGCTTTCCGCATTTTTGTTCCTTATGCAGGTATTACAATTTTTGTTGCTAAAGTCGCCGTTTGTTAAACGGCTGGGGTCAAGTACGTCCGTCGTATTTCAACTTTGCGCCCCACCGTGACCTCTATGACCAAAATCAACTCGGCTGTTGACAAACTGGCTTTAATTCACTATATTGTGCCGTTGTCCCATAAGGCTACGCCCGCAGGGAAACGTCTCTTTGGGTTAGGGCTTCCGAGGGTAGCGATGATGATGATATCGGAAGCGATACTCAAACGAGTGCCTGTCGCGCGATCACGGCACCATGAACTTCAACTTTGATGAGTATTCCCATGACTGATCCACGACTTTCACGGCTGGCGGAGGTGTTGGTTTCGCATTCCACTCGCCTGGGAAAAGGTGAGAAAGTTTTAATAGAAGCCTTCGACATTCCCGATGCATTTGTTAACGAATTGATTGCCGCCGCGGTGGATCGCGGCGCGATTCCGATTGTCGAACTCAAACACAATAAAGTGCTGCGGCAGATGTACCGCAAATATGGCGAAGAGGCCTTCCGGCTTCTCGGCGAGATCGAGAAGTATCGGATGAAGGAAATGCAGGCCTATATTGGCGTGCGCGGCAATGATAATATTTGCGAGATGTCGGATGTGCCCGGCATCAAGATGAGTTATTTGCAGCGCCACATTTTTCAGCCGGTGCATCACGATCTTCGCTTGCAAAAAAAATGGGTCGTGCTGCGTTATCCGAACTCCTCGATGGCGCAACAGGCCGGCATGAGCTCCGAAGCGTTTGAGGATTTTTACTTCGACGTGTGCACGATGGATTATGACCGCATGACCGTCGGGATGCAGGCGCTGCGCGAGAGAATGGAAGGCACCGACCGCGTCAGCATTCTCGGCCCGGAAACGGAGCTGCAGTTCAGCATCAAAGACATTCCGGCGATTCCGTGCGGCGGCGAATATAACATTCCCGACGGCGAGTGTTTCACCGCGCCGGTGCGCCACTCGGTGAACGGCGTCATTCATTTCAACACGCCGACGATTTATCAGGGCGTGACGTTCGCGGATATCAAGCTGGAATTTCGCAACGGCAGGATTATCGACGCGACCGCCGACTCGGCAACGAAGTCGGCGCGGTTGAATGAAGTGTTCAACACCGACGAAGGCGCGCGCTATGTCGGCGAGTTCGCGCTCGGCTTCAATCCGTTCATCACGCGGCCGATGCTCGACATTCTTTTTGACGAGAAGATCGCCGGCTCGTTTCATTTTACGCCGGGCAATGCGTATGAAAACGCCGATAACGGCAACCGCTCGCAGATTCACTGGGACATGGTGATGATTCAAACGCCGGAGTTTGGCGGCGGCGAGGTTTGGTTCGACGGCGATCTGATTCGCAAAGACGGCCGCTTCGTGCCCTCGGATTTGCAACCGCTGAATCCGGAAAATCTCAAAGGCGAGTACGATGATTTTTCATCGGCAATTCCCAAACGCCGCCGCAGCCGCGAGAAATTTCTGGCGGAAGAAGTGCTGGTTTGATCCGCTAATTTCCCTGAAGACTTTTTAAAGGCAAAACCATGACGGGCAAAACAATTTAAAAATAGTTTTGCGCTGAAGGGTTTTGCCTTTGATCGTTTGGCGGCGGTGGCCGCGTTATAGTATTAATCCCGAAAAACTATCACAACCGCGAAGCCTGCCTTGGCGCCCGCCGCGCCACGCGGTGCCGCAGGCTAGGGATTTTTTTTCACCACAAAGGCCACAAAGGGCACAAAGCCTGCCCTGCCGCAGGCCAGGCTTTGTGCCCTTTGTGGTGCAGTTTTGGTTGCGGCCAAAGCCGCGCTATGCATAATTCAAGTTAAGCGTTTTGAATTCCGGCTGTGGAGCAAAATTGAACATGAAAATCACCATCGAATACTGCGGGAGGTGAAACTACTTGCCGCGCGCCTCCAGTTTGAAGGCCGAACTCACGCAGCGTTTCCCCGACGCTCAGATCGAGCTTATCGAAGGTAGTGGCGGCGTCTTCGAGGTCTCGACGCCGGGAAAGAAAATTTTTTTAAAAAACTCTTTTGCCTTTAATAATTTTGCCTTATATTTTGGTTAGTCCTTTGTCGTTATCCGAGGTTGATTATTTTTGGATCGATATGCGAATCTTCCTCTTTTCGTCGATAATACTCGGATTTGTCGGGTGGAATGACGTATGGCGTTCCGGCCCGTCGAATCAACCCAAAACCTGTCGGGAGCACACGAGTTTTAAAGCGCTAGCCGGAACGCCCTTGAAACTCAGCAAGCCAACGTCGCCGCAAATCGCTAACAGAATACCTGCATCCAATCTCACCCTCATCGACAACTCGATCACCGCTTCAAATCCCCTCACCGCTCTGCAAAACTACCTCCAAAAACTTGCCGACAGCTTACACGCTGAAATCGGCGTCGCTTTTCGCGATCTCGAAACCGGCCGGGAGTTTTTCTTTAATGAGAGGCAAATGATGCACGCCGCCAGCACGATGAAAGTGCCGGTGATGATCGAAGTCTTTCGGCAGGCGGAAAAAGGGCGGACGCCCAAATTTCATCTCGAGGACTCGCTACTGATTAAAAATGAATTCAAAAGCATCGTCGACGGCTCGCCATATCATCTGGATTTGAGCGACGACAGTGACTCGTCAATATATCGCGCCATCGGCGCCCGGATGACGATTCGCCAACTCGTCGAGTCGATGATCACGGTGAGCAGCAATCTCGCGACGAATATTCTCATTGAACTGGCCGGCGCAGAAAATGTGATGGCAACATTGCGCGAGCTGGGCGTCAAAAATATGCAGGTCCGCCGCGGGGTTGAAGATACAAAAGCGTATCAGCGCGGTTTGAACAATCAGACCGACGCGTTCGACCTGATGCTGACGTTGCAGGCTATCGCTGAAAAACGCGCGGCTTCGCCAATGGCCTGCGACAGCATGCTCGCTATTCTCCAGCGCCAGAAATTTCGTGACGGCATTCCAGTCGGCCTGCCGAGCGGAGCGGTGGTGGCGAATAAAACCGGTTGGATCACGGGAATCACGCATGATGGCGCCATCGTGTTTCCGGAAAAACAGGTTTCATCAGATAAGCCGCATCAGCCGTACGTGCTGGTGGTTTTAACCAAAGGTATTCAGGAAAAAAAATCGGCTCAACGCTTTATTGCGGCAATCTCCAGCAAAATTTATTCTGCACTCCGGAGTGCGAAACTTTAGTCTGCGACCGTAGGTTTCGCAAAAAAAGTGGCATACTAAAAAAAGTGGCATACTAAAGTATGCCACTCCGATAAAAACATGCTCAAACAAAAGGGATAAATTTATTTCTCAGTAAAAGCATGGCCACACGATTCATACACCTCGGGGCGTGGCTCGTTGTTGCGTTCGCGTCTTCTTCGCTCTTCGCCCAGTTTCTGCAAATTCGCAACTACGGCACCAACGATGGCCTGCCGCAGAGCGAGGTGGTCACCGTTTATCAGGACCGCGCGGGCTACGTATGGCTCGGAACGTATGAAAACGGCCTCGCCCGTTACGACGGTCACTCCTTCCAGCGCCCGCCGTTGCCGGATAGTATGGTCAACTGCGCAGTCAATGCCATCTACCAGGATCGTCAGGGCGCGTTGTGGCTGGGCACTGATAAGGGTTTGATCTGCCTCCAGTATGATCCCGCCATCGGCGATACCACCTGCCAGGTTTTTACCGTTGCCACCGGGTTGCCGCATAACTACGTTAACGACATTCTCGCCGATAGCGCCGGCGTTTTGTGGATCGGGACGCGCGGCGGCGTCTGTTGTTTTTCAAATTCGCAATTTGTCACCAGAACGACGCCGCGCGGCAGTGGCAATAATTATGTTTTTGCGCTCGCGCTGGCGGGAGACGGCAGCGTCTGGGCCGGCACACGCGCGGGCGTAAATATCTGGCGCCACGACAGCCTTGAAACGCTCACTGTTGCCGACGGCCTCGCCGACAATCTCGTGCGGGCGTTGTTGTGTGATCGCGACGGCGGCATGTGGCTCGGCACGGCAGCCGGACTGACTCGCGTCCAGAACGGCCGGTTGCACACGTTCGACAAAAAAGACGGGCTGCGCAATACGAATGTCTCGGCGCTGGCACAGGATCAGCAGGGTCTGCTGTGGCTCGGCACGGGGGAGGGTGTGGCGCAGTTGGATCCCGCTCTTTTCAGCACCGCGCCGGACGACGGCGCCGCCGGCAACAAGCAATCTGCGAACGGACTTTCCCGCCGAAAAATTTTTCGCCACCTCGGCCGGCGACAGGGACTCACCGTCGATCAAATCGCTGCGCTGCACGTTGATTATGAAAACAATCTCTGGATCGGCACGTGGGGCGGCGGCGTCTACAAACTGTTCGGCAATTATCTCGACAATTATCTGACCGCCAACGGCCTGCCCGTGGCGCCGGTCTACGCTTTCTTCGAAGATCGTCGCGGGCGAATCTGGATCGGCACCAACGGCGGCGGCATCGCGATTGTCGACGGCGATTCCCTCCTCATTCGCGACACGCGTCACGGCTTGCCACATAACGTCGTCCGCGCATTTGATCGCGAGCCTTCCGGCGCCGTTTGGATCGGCACGCAGCAGGGCGCGGTGCGTCTCGCCTCGGACGACATGATCGACAATCTCCGCCGCGGGCAAATTTTTACCCGGCAAAATGGGTTGCCGGCGGATCGCATCAATGACGTGTATTGTGCGTCAAATGGCGAAGTCTGGCTCGCCACGGTCGGCGGCGGTGCGGTCTGTTATGCCGGCGGAAAATTTACCGTGTTGAATCATGAAAACGGTTTGCCCAGCGACGTCATCGGCCCGATTCATCGCGATCGTCAGGGCCGGTTGTGGATCGCGACTCTTGACGGCCTGTTTTTGCAGGACGGCCAGGCGCAAAAAGTTTTTCGCCGCAATGAAGCCGGCATGCCGGCGGACGAAGTGTATTGCATTTTTGAAGATCACGACGGCCGCCTCTGGTTCGGGACCCGTCGCGGCGGCGTGGCGCTATATAATAATGGCAAATTCAACGTCTTCAACAGCGCGCACGGACTTTCCAACGATGTGGTTTATTTCATCAATGCCGATCGCCAGCAGCGTTTGTGGTTTGGCACCAATGCCGGCATCGACGGTTTTGAAAACAGGACGCTCATCGAGTTTTTCGCGCAGCAAAAGGCGCCGGAAAAAATAAAGCCGTTTTTTCATCTTAGCGCCGTGCATGGTCTCGCCGACAACGAATGCAATGCGCACGCGGATTATCGCGATCACGACGGCAATCTCTGGTTCGGCACCGCCTCCGGCGCCACCAAACTTTATCCTGATCGCCTGCCGCTCGTCACGCCTTCGCCCCGCGTTCATATTCAATCCATCGAGGCCGACGGCCGGTCTTACACGTTTGCCAATGACCTGCAGCTACAAGCCAGGCATTCCATCATTTTTTATTTCCGCACGCTGTCTTTTATAAACGAAAATTATACCAGCTCGGAATATTATTTAAGTGGATTCGATAAAAGCTGGCTGAAGGCGACGGATGATCATCCGGCGCGTTATACCAATCTGCCGCCGGGAGGTTATACGTTCCAGGTGCGCGGCGCCAATGCGCTGGGGTTTTCCTCCGCCGGGCTGGCCGAGCTTCGCGTTGAAATTTTGCCGCCGTTTTATCGCACGGCCTGGTTTATTTTCAGCAGTTTGCTTTTCGTTGGTGGCTTGATCTACGGCGGGCATCGCTGGCGTTTGCGGCAAATACAAAAACGCAACACCGAGCTGGAGAGCATGGTTGAGGAGAAAACGCGCGGCTTAACCGAAATGAACGACTTTTTGGCGAATATTAAAGATTCACTGCCGGTGGGACTGCTGATCGTCGACGACCGGCGTTTCGTCGTTGAAGCCAATCAAACCGGCGCAGCGCTCTTCGGTTATCGGGTTGAGGAGTTGAACGGCTATGAAATTCATAACCTGCTCGCCGGCGAAACCATGACGCGCGATATGCTGTGGGCCGCATTACGCGAAGAAAAACGCGCCCGGCCTTCCTCCAACGGCCAGCTGGAACCGGTGACGAACGCCAGTGGCGTCGAGATCGACGGCCTGCACCGCAGCGGCAAAAAATTTCCGTGCCGCGTGCATGCGTGCAACGTTGAAGACGAACGCGGCGAACTGCGTTACGTTATTCTAACCTGCGAAGACATCAGCGAACGCCGCCGGCTCGAACAGGATCTGGTGGAGAATCAAAAACAACTGGCGCTGCTCGATCTGCTGGGCGGCATGGGCGATATATTAAACAACAAACTGGCGGGCATTCAGGGCTATCTCGATCTGCTGAAAAATGCGCTGACCAGGAGCGTGGCGCGGCGCGAAGATTCCGGGCAAATTACGCCGGTCAATCCGCTTGAAGTCATCAACTGGGCGCACGGTTCCACCGGCGAAATGACCGCCATCCTCCGCCAGCTCGTTGAGTTTGGCACTTACCTCGCCCGGGTTCAGGCCTCGCCGCTTGATCTGCGCGAGCTGTTGCGGGCGCTGGCGCATCGTTGGAATAAAATTCTCGTCCTGAAACTTCCGGAAATTCCGGCGCCCCTCTGGATCAACGCCGTTCCCAAAGTCAAAGCCGGGCTGGATGAAGCGCTGCGCAACTCGCGCGAGGCCGAAGCCACCGAAGTCGTCGTGCATCTCGAACAAATGGACGACCAGTCGCGGGTTCGCCTGATTTTAACGGACAACGGCCGCGGCGTCAGCCCCGAGCTGATTAGCAAAGTTTTTCTGCCCTTTTTTAAAACCAAAGCCACTGCGCATCCCGGGCTTGGTCTGTGGAAACTGCGCCAGCTCGTCCAGCAAAGCGGCGGCTCCGTCGAAATAAATTTTGTGCCCCGCGGCGGCACGCAGCTTGTTATCGTGTTGCCACTCGCCACCCCGGAGCAAATCTCCAGACAGCTCGAAGAAAAACCGCCGTCGGATGTGGAGTAAAATGGAAAAGGCAATCCACTGGCATGGATCGCCTTTTCCTTAGGTCACGCGGGAGGTTCTTTATGAGCAGCAACACGCCTGCACTTCAGGCGTGAATATTATTTTCCAACCGCACTTCTCTTTTCTACGCTTTTTCATTCTGGTATATTAGACGGGCCTGCCCTTAAAAAGGTTGCATCCATTTTAAAATTTTTTTTATTTTTTTACACTCGCCGGCGAATTGCCGTCCGGGCGCTCAGAGCGTCGGGACGGCAAGATGATCCCAACAACGGGTTTTCCATTTGCATTCCTTGCCAAACTTTTTATATTAAAATGACAATTGTTTAACGTGCGATTAACTTTATCCGTAGCGCCGCGTTTTTGTGTTATGCGTAAATTACTCCAGCGTCCAAACGGGATGAGCTAAATGGATTCACCCGAGCTTCACAACATGTTGTTTGTTTATGATTCACTCATGCGCGGCCGGGAACGGCAGGATTTTCTTTCGCAGGGAAAAACCAGATTCATTGGTCCGGCGACAACGCCGGGAACGCTGTACGCGGTTGGCGATTTTCCCGGGTTGGTGCTCGCAACTTCTTTGCCCACGGCGCCAGCGCCGGACGCTGATGACTGTCAGGTTCATGGCGAGTTGTTTGAAATTTTCGATCCCGCGACATTTTTCGCAACGCTCGATGTTATCGAAGGCTACTGGCCGGAGCAAACCGAGCGAAGCTTATTTGTGCGCCGCTTAATTAACGTGCGAACGGCAACCGGCACAGCCACGGCGTGGGCCTATATTTTGAATATTCCGCTTAACGGCCTGCCGCGATTCGATGAAGATTTTTAAACGATTTCACCATGTTCGACTCTTTCATGCAGGTCGACGCCGCCACTTTTGCGCTTGAGGCAGCAGCGGCAGCGACCATTCTGAGTATCGCGACGTTTCTGTCGCTGTTTGCAACGGCGCTGGCCGAACGCGCCTATCGCCTGCAAAGCCTTGCCGTTTTCGCCGGGCTATCGACCACGATGCTGCTCGCGACGATTTTTCTGCTGGCGACGATCGGGCGCGCGTGGCTCGGTCTCGCGTGGGTGAAAAATTTTTTCGGCGGTGAGTTCTTTTTTTATTTATTCTGCCTCAGCTTCAGCGGGTTGTGGTTTGTCACCGCGATTTCATCGTCGCGCCTCGCCGAGCCGCCGCAATCGCGTCGAATTTTCCGGCGCTGGCAACTGGCATTTTGGGGTATCCTCGCGATCATTATTTTCTTCGTTGCCGGCGAAGGCTACAACCTGTTGCAGGTTCGCCTGCATGAAGCGGTGCGGCAAATTCTGGCCGGCGTTGCCGCCGGAATTTTTGTGATTGCCGCCGGCATCGTGCTTTATCGCTTGTGGCACGAGGCCGCGGCGCTGTGGTTCTGGCTGGCGCTGGCCTCGCTGGCTTTTGCCGCCGGCGTTTCAATTTATTATTTTGCGCCAGGCATGCCACTGTTGGCTTTCGCCACTTTCGGCGTCGCCGCCTTTTTAGTGATCACGGCGTTATTTGCCGATCACCTGCGTTTTCTGCGTTTGGAATCCGAGCTGCGCAAAGGGCTGTTGGAGAACACGCTCAAGCTGGAAGACGAAAACCGGCGGCAAACGGCGATTGTTGAATTTACCCGCGAAGCCGTGCTGCACTTTGATCGCGACGAGCGCGTTATTTATGTTAATCCGCAATTTCTGCAGCTCATCAAAACGGTAGGACAGGCAGCCCTGCCTGTCGGTTCCAATGGCGCGAAAACAGCGGCCGCCGATAATAAAGAGCCGACGAACACGGTTAACCCTGCCAAAGTGCTCGGACAAAAATTTTCCAATCTGTTGCCGCACGAACTCTATGAAAAGCTTTTGCCCTCGGCGCAGGAAGCCCGGCGCGGCCGCTCTTCGCTGGTGGAAATTCGCTACTTCCGCGGCGGCGAAGAAATCTTTTTGCAGGTTTTTGCCGCGCCGTTGCAGGATAAATACGAAAAAAATTCCGGCGTGCATCTCGGCCTGCTCGATTTAACCAAACGCCATCTGGCCGCGCGCTCGCTGGAAGACGTCGTTGCCGAGAAAACCAGCGATCTGCGCATTTTTCAACAGTGCGTCGAAAGCGCGATGGATGCGATCGTCATCAGCGATACGGACAACAAAATTCTTTACGTGAATGAAGCGTTCGAGCGCATCACCGGTTTTGCGCGCAGTGAAATTCTCGGGCGCACCCCGCAGGTTTATCGCGACGAATCGGATTCCGGACGCTGGGGCGAAATCAACCGCCGGCTGATGCAGCACAAATCGTGGCGCGGTGAAATCACCGGTCGCCGCAAAGACGGCGGCGAATTCATCAGTGATTTGTCCGTCATTCCGGTTGCCGACGCCGGCGAGAAAATCATTCGTTATCTCTGGATCGAACGCGACGCCACCACGCGCAAAGATCTCGAAGAAAAACTGCGCCGGCAGGCGGAGGAACTGGAAGCCCGCACCGCCGAGGTTGCCCGTGTCAAACAAAATCAGGCGTCGTTGCAGGGACGCACCGGCGAACTGCAGCGGCGCATCGACCAGCTTGCCCAATTGATGGAAATCGGTGAAGACATTCGCCTGAATGTCGGTCTCGATTTGATCATGCACAAAGTCAGCGAGGCCGTTGCGGCGCTGGGCTGGCAGGGCGTTTTGATTTTTCAACGGCGCGGCAGCAACGAAGTTTTTCATCTGGTCGCGCAGAGCGGGTTTGCCAATCGCACGGCAGCGTTATTGCGGCCCTTGCAGCAAATGCCTTATGCCGAGCTGGCGCCGTATCTATTGGAACGCTTTCGGCTCAGCGAATCTTTTTTTATCGACTCGCGCCAGTTGGCCGGCGGCCGCCCGGCGTTCATTCCGGCGGCGCTCGAAATTACGCCCGGCGGCGACTGGCTGGCGAACGATGCGCTCCTCGTGCCGATTCGCTCGCGCGATCAGCTCATCGGCCTCATCGCGGTTCTTAATCCCGCTGATGGTTATCGCCCCAATTTACAACAGGTGCGTGACCTTGAAATTCTCGCCGACGACGCGGCCATTGCGATTGAGAACAGCCGCCTGCTGGCGTTGCATCAGAGCAATGAACGACAGGCGCGCGTGCTCGCCGACATCGGCAAAGCCTTTCGCGTGGCCGGCACTGTTGAGCAGGTGGTCACCGAAATTGCCGGCATCGGCACGCAGGCTTTTTCGTGGCCGTGTCTCGTGCTCGTGCAACCTTACGGCGAACACCGTTGGGTCGGCGCGCTGGGTATGATCAGCTCGCGCAGCGAGCGCCCCCGCTGCCGTCTGCTGGATTCCCATGAATTGTCGGAAAATTTGCTGGCGCGTTTCACCACTGCGGCCACCGCCGATGTGGTTCAAATTGAATTGAACCACGCCGATCTGCCGACCACGATCCTGAGCGAAATTACGAAACCCAAATCGGCGCTGGCGCTGCACGAGAGCCAGAAGCCGGCGGAAAAAATTCAACTGGTTTCTTTGCGTTCGCGCGGCCGCAGCATCGGTATGATGGCTTATCTGCTGCCGCCGGGTGCGGCGAGCACGGCATTTCAACATCCCAACGACATTGATTTTGCCACCGATATCGCCGACCGCGCCGCCCTGATTATTGAGAATGCCCGGCTGTTTCATGAAACCGACGAAAAAGCGATGGCGCTGGAGCGGGCGAATCAGTTGATCTCGGAATTTCTCGCGAGCGTCTCCCACGAGCTGCGCACGCCGATGCACTCGATTCTGCAATTCTCGGAAATTCTTCT
>Ga0247727_10003536_pt1 | contig 34422 bp, 21 predicted proteins | sample WisWelCaveWW1625_FD_202498 | JGI IMG/M metagenome (GOLD analysis project Ga0247727, IMG submission 202498) | Biofilm microbial communities from Wishing Well Cave, Virginia, United States - WW16-25 | ecosystem: Environmental > Aquatic > Deep subsurface > Groundwater > Cave microbial mat | place...
GATGGCAGCTTGGTGTTGTTCAGCAGCTTGTGCCAAAGCGGCTGTTTGAGCTTCTGCGTGTTGGGTCTCGAGTGCTTGGATGGCAGCTTGGTGTTGTTCAGCAGCTTGTGCCAAAGCAGTTCTTTGAGCTTCCGCGTGTTGAGTTTCGAGTGCTTGGATAGCGGCTTGGTGTTGTTCGGCAGTTTGTGCCAAAGCAGTTCTTTGAGCTTCCGCGTGTTGAGCTTCGAGTGCTTGGATAGCAGCGCGGTGTTGCTCTTGATGTTGAGCCGTTAGGGCTTCGATTGCGCGTTGGTGGTCTTGATGTAGAGCCTCGGTTGCGGCAGCGTGTTGCACTTGAGCAGCGTGGAGCGCCCCTTGAACTTGGTCGACATGTGCTTGAGCTGTGCGTTGTTGCCCTTCATGCTGAGCTGTGAGGCGTACTAGTGCTCCTTGGTGGAGCCTGTCTGCTTGTGCTAGAGCGTCTCTTTGTTGCTCTTGATGTTGAGCAGTTAGGGTTGCGATTGCGCGTTGGTGGTCCTGACGTAGAGCCTCGGTTGCGGCAGCGTGTTGCGTTTGTGCAGCACGGAGTTCCCCTTGAACTTGGTCGATGCGTGCTTGAGCTGTGCGTTGTAGCTGTTCGTGCCCAGCTGTGAGGCGTGCTAGTGTTGCTTGATGAAGTCTGTCTGCTTGGGCTAGAGCGTCTCGTTGTTGCACAGTTAAGGCTTCGATTGCGCGTTGGTAGTCCTGACGTAGAGCCTCGGTTGCGGCAGCGTGTTGCGTTTGTGCAGCACGGAGTTCCCCTTGAACTTGGTCAATGCGTGCTTGAGCTGTGCGTTGTTGCCCTTCGTGCTGAGCTGTGAGGCGTGCTAGTGCTTCTTGGTGCAGCCCGTCTGCTTGGGCTAGAGCGTCTCGTTGTTGAGCAGTTAGGGCTTCTGTAGCGCGTTGGTGCTCTCCACGTAGATCTTCAGTTGCGGCAGCGTACTGCGCTTGAGCAGCGCGGAGCTCTTCTTGAACTTGGTCAACTTGTGCTTGAGCTGCGCGTTGTTGCTGTTCGTGCCCAGTTGTGAGGCGTGCTAGTGCTTCTTGGTGCAGCCTACCTGCTTGTGCTAGAGCGTCTCTTTGTTGTTCTTGATGTTGAGCAGTTAGGGCTTCGATCGCGCGTTGATGCTCTCCACGTAGGGCCTCGGTTGCGGTAGCGTGTTGTGCTTGAGCAGTGCGGAGTTCTCCTTGAACTTGGTCGATGCGTGCTTGAGCTGCGCGTTGTAGCTGTTCGTGCCCAGCTGTGAGGCGTGTTGTAGCTTCTAGGTGCAGCCTGTTTGCTTGCGCTAGAGCGTCTCTTTGTTGTTCTTGATGTTGAGCAGTTAGAGTTTCGGTAGCGCGTTGATGATCCTCTTCAAGCGTTTCAACTCGGGCGGTTACTCTTTGGAGTTCTTGTTGAAGCTCAGCAACTCTACGCTCAGCTCCTTGCCTTTGCTCTTCGTTGCGAGCGAGCATCCCTTCGAGGGCAGCTCGTTGCTGCGCGAAGAGGAACATATGTTGGAGGGTCAGGCGCTCGGTGTGGGTGCTGAGCAAGGCGAGGGCGCGGTCGTGGTTATCGGCAAGGGTTGGATCTAGGAAAGCGGTTTCGACTTGATCGACTCGTAAAAGCTTGTTATGAGCGAGGTGGCGCTGTGCAGCTTCTTGTAGATCGGTAGGGAGGGCTACAAGGCGCTCTAGAAGTGCTTCTGGGGGCTGTCCTCCAGATGTGCTTGCGAAATCAACGGCTAGGGATTGGAGCAGAAGGTTATGAATGATGGCTGCGCGGAGGGCGTTTGTGAAAAATGGGGCTGTTTGTCTTCCTGTGAAGAGGGCTGCTATGGGAGCATCTGCAACGTTGCGGAAAAGTGGAGCGCTTACTTGTGTAGCTGCTATGAGGAGTTGTCGTTGCAAACCATCTGGAAGGTGGTAAATCTGCTCTAGAAAGACTTCTGGAACGGCTTGTGCATCTGGCGTAGCATTGAGCGCACCTGCCAAGCGAATCAGAGTTGCAAAATGCTCTTGGCTGAGTGTGAGTGGCTGAGGTTCTGGAGCAGCTGGGACGAGGCGCAATCTTAGGGCAGCGTCTTCGTGGCGGCGTCTGACGGGCTCGGGCGATGGAGCGCGATCGTAGGATTGTGGGCTGGCGGAGGCATGTGCTCTGCCGTTTTGGGTGTGATCGTGGTAGGCGTGGCTGCCAGGATGGGAGTGGGGCTGTGCGCTGGTGAGGTTTTGTGCGCAGCTTCTGTAGGCGCGGTCGGCTTTAACGAGGATGGTGTCACGCAGATGGGCCATTTCTTCATCATCGCCGAGGGCGATCTCGGTGGCAGGCGTGTCTCTGGGGGCGTCTAGGTTGTAGACAAGGATTGAGCGGCCAGTGAGGCTGACGCGCAGGTGGGCATCTTGTGCGCTGGATGCGGGCAGGAGGTCGCGGCATCTTTGCTGGAAGGCGGGGTTGCGGATGAGGGCATCGAAATCGGGATGCACCTCTTGGCGCAAGGCATCCAGGCAGGCAGGGCTCTGAAGATGGAGGGCGTGACGCTCGTGATAGAGGCAAACGTTGCCAATAGATAATAATGCTGCAGGCATAAACCCTTATATAATTAAATGTCTTAAATTAATTCTTCTATAATTATATCTATGACTGGCTTTGTTAACAAGTTAACAATTAATTTACTATATTGTTTTAAATGCACATATTCAAAAGAATTCTTTTCATGTGTGTAAGTCTTTAAGTGGGAGCTGTTTGCGGTTAAGTGTTTGATGTTAAGCTTGTTAAACGGCATTGGCGATGGGATAGGTGCCTATTGCTTCAATTGGCAAAAGATCGAGTAGAAATGTTTACAAATCATCCGAACTCAGTATATCTTAAGATCCTCTTTTGGAGTGGTTTTGATGCGGTGGATTGCGATTTTCTTTCTTTTGAGCTGTGGCGTTGTACGAGGGGATTCCTTGGCGCCCATGGCTTTGTATTTGTCGTGGGTGGGGGATCCGACCGAGACGATGGGGGTCTTTTGGCACACTGATGTGGCGGACCAGCGTTCGGAGGTGACTTATAGGCGTGTGGGTGAGCAGGCCTGGGTGCAGCAAAAGGGTGTCTCCGTCCAGCTGCCACAGTCATCGGTGTTGGTGCATGGGGTGCAGCTGGAAGGGCTGGAGGCGGATGCTGAATATGAGTTCCAGGTATGGCCTGGTACGCCGGCGTATCGCTTTAAAACGATGCCGAAGACGCTTGCCCATCCGATCCGGTTTGTGGTGGGTGGAGATGCTTACTTCTACCTCAATCGCTTCAAGAAGATGTGTGCGCAGATTGCAGCGCAATCGCCCGATTTTGTGGTGGTTGGCGGCGATATCGCCTACACGCATGGTCGGCGAGGCATTTTCAAAGGGAAAAGCTGGGCGCTGGAGCGCTGGGCGACGTTTTTTCAAGTGTGGAAAGATGTGATGGTGACACGCGATGGTCGCTTGATTCCGCTGGTGCCGGTTGTGGGCAACCACGATGTGCGCGCGATCAAGTACAATCGGGATCATCGCGATTTTGTGTTTTTCGATTTGTTCTTCTTTTTGACTGAGGAGCGGACGTACCGCGCGCTCGATTTTGGCAATTACTTGTCGTTATTTCTCTTGGACACGGGGCATGTGTTCCATATTGAAGGGGCGCAAACGGAGTGGTTGAAAGGAGCGATGGCGCAGCGGGAAAATGTCGCTTATAAATTGGCGGCGTACCATATCTCAGCCTTTCCATCGGTCTACCCTTATGATGGAGCTACGCCAAAGCTGATCCGAGAAAATTGGCTGCCGCTATTTGAGCGCTACCATCTCCAATGCGCTTTTGAGCATCACAATCATGCTTATAAGCGCACCTATCCGATCAAGAATTTGAAGCAAGATCCAGACGGGGTGATCTACCTCGGCGATGGGTCGTGGGGTGTCTCTCCGCGCAAACCGCGCCGCGATTGGTATGTGAAGCGGGTGGCGCAGGACAACGCTGTTTTCCTGATCACAATGGGCGCTCAAGAGAGTCACGTGGAGGCGCTCTCGTTAAGGGGGCGCGTGATCGATCAAGTGGATCTCTCTCCCACAAAGCGCCAAGTCTCCTTCAACGAGCATCTACTCTTGCAGAGATAGACCTGCGACTTGCTCCAGGATGTGATTGGCGCGGTTTAAAAACTGCGGCAGGTCCTGGGGGTCGAGCTCTTTTTGTTGCAGCAACGAGAGCTCGTAGAGGTGGTGGAGCATCTCTTTGGCTAGTTGGGGCTGTTTCTCGCGCATGCGGTAGAGCGATTGCACCACACGACTGTTGGTGTTGAGCACAAAGGTGCGCTTGCTGGCCATGCCAGATGGCAGCGCTTGCTGTGTGAGGGAAAACGTGTCGCGCATGCGGCGCATCTGCTCGTCGAGCATCACAAAAGCGGGCACAGCGTCATGTGAGAGGCTTTTTGCTTCGACGCTGACTGGCAGATCGCTCAGCTGCGCACGCGCAAATTCAGCCATGCGCACAGCTTCAGTCTTTCCATCGGCATCGAGCAAGGTTTTCTCGCGTGCAGGATCGAGCAGCGTTGGATCGATGGCGCCATCGACGCGTTGGAACTGTAGTTCTTTAGAATTGCGCTCGAGGAAGCTCATGAGAGGAGAATCGACCGGCGAGCTGGCGGCGAGCACCTCGACCCCTTTTTGCTGGTAGAGGGAGAGGAATGTGCTCTGTGATTCAGCATCTTGGGTGTAAAAAAGACGCCCATTGGTTTTGTCGCGATTGCGCCCGAGATACTCTTCGGCGGTGGTCCAATTGCCCTCTGTGGTCTTCCACAGCAGGAAGGCTTTGGAGCGCTCGTAGAACTTCTCATCTTGCATGATGCCGAGCTTGATGATCATCTCGATGTCGGGCCACGCTTTGAGGAATTTTTCCCGCTCACTGGTGTGGAGAGAAGCTAAGCGATCAGAGACTTTGCGCGAGATGTGTTGAGAGAGTTGGCGCACGTTTTTGTCCATTTGGAGCGTACTGCGCGAGACGTTGAGAGGAATATCGGGGCTGTCGATCGCTCCACGCAGAATCGCGAGATAGTCGGGCAGTAAATCGCCACAGTTGTCGGAGACAAAGACGCGGTTGCAAAAGAGTTTGAGGTGCTTTTGATTCCAGTCAAAGCGGCGTGTGATTTTGGGGAAGTAGAGGATCCCTTTGAGGTGAAAGGGGAAGTCGACGCTGAGGTGGATCCAGAAGATGGGGTCGGGCTCATACGGGTAGAGTGTGTGGTAGAAACGGATGTACTCTTCGTCGGTGCATTCGCTCGGCGCTTTGAGCCAAAGCGGTGGCTCAGCGTTGATTTTTTGTCCATTGAGGTAGATGGGGATGGGTAGAAAAGCGCAGTGCTTTTGCAAGATTTCGCGCAGGCGCGCCTCTTCAAGAAACTCTTCACTATTTTTCTCAATGTGCAACGTGATCGCGGTGCCGCGCTCTGTGCGGCTCCCCTTGTCGAGCGTGTAGGATGAAGAGCCGTCGCAGACCCAATAAGCGGGCTCGACATTTTCAAGATAAGAGCGCGTCTGGAGCGACACGCGCTCAGCGACCATGTAGGCAGAGTAGAAACCGAGTCCAAAATGGCCGATGATCTGGTCTTTCTCTTGATGGCTTTGGTATTTACCTAAAAATTCTTCGGCGCCAGAAAAAGCGATCTGCGCAATGTATTTTTCCACTTCGTCAGCGCTCATGCCGATACCAGTGTCGGAGAAAGTGAGGGTCTTAGCGGCTTTGTCGATCTGCAATTCGATCTTAAACGCATCGTCGGAGACTTGCAGCTCGTTATGCTCGCGCAGCACTTTGCACTTCTGAATGGCATCGCAGGCATTCGAGATCAGCTCGCGCACAAAGATCTCACGGTCGGAGTAGAGCCATTGTTTGATGATCGGCAGTAAATTTTCTGTATGAATTTTGAGTGATTTTGTCGTCATAGAATCTAATACCTCTGGCGAAATTATGTATCTAAACATAGATTTTTTCAAAGATTTAAAGATAATTAGAATAAAGGGAGTGTATCGATGCGCGTGTTTGTGGCTCAGCTCAATCCGACAGTTGGCGATATGGAGGGCAACACTCAAAAAATCATTAGCGCACTGGAGCATGCTCGCGAGAAACGGGCCGATGTGGTCGTGTTTTCAGAGCTGGTGCTCTGCGGCTATCCTCCCGAGGACTTGCTGCTTCACCCCGCCTTCGTCGATGCACAAGCGCAGTACCTGGAGCGGGTGGTTAAGGCTTCTCAGGGGCTTTTTGCGGTCGTGGGAACCGTGCGCCGCAACCCTTCGGCTGGAGAGAAGAGCATTTTCAATAGCGCTGCTGCGATTCAAGATGGGAGACTTTTAGGGTTTGTCGATAAGCGGCTACTACCTACCTATGATGTGTTTGATGAGCGGCGCTATTTCGAGCCTGGCAAGACGTCCAAGGTGTGGGAGTATCAGGGGCAGCGGATCGGGATTACGGTTTGTGAAGATATTTGGCAGCATGCTGGCCTTGTGGGCTTTACTAACTACGCCTGCGATCCGGTGTTGGATTTAGTAGCGCAAAAGCCCGATGTGGTGCTGAACCTCTCCGCCTCGCCGTATCATTTTGATAAGCCGAGCATGCGGGTCAAAGTGTGCGCAAGTACTAGCCGGACGTTGCATTGCCCTGTGATCCTCTGCTGTCAAGTGGGTGGTAATGATCAACTCGTCTTTGATGGCTATAGCCTGGTGGTCGATCAGGAAGGGCGCCTGCGCCAAGTGGCCAAAGGTTTTGAGGAGGATGAGATGGTGGTGGAGCTTGGCGCGCTGCCAGCCCCTTGCCATTTCAAATACGATGCGATCCACGACCTGTACCACGCGCTGGTGCTCGGCGTACGCGACTATATGCATAAGTTGGGCTTGAAAAAAGGCTGTCTCGGTCTTTCAGGCGGCATCGATTCAGCACTCGTCGCTTGCATTGCAGTGAATGCGCTTGGCAAGGAGAATGTGCTGGCGGTCAGCATGCCCTCGATGTACAGCTCAGAGGGGAGTAGGACGGATGCGGAGCTGCTTGTTGAGAATTTAGGTGTCGAGCTCTTAAATTTACCCATCCATTCAACATATGGAGCGCTTATGGAAACCCTCGCACCGGCGCTGCAAGGCCAAACTCCAGATGTGACGGAGGAGAATTTACAAGCGCGCATCCGCGGAACGCTACTGATGGCGCTCTCCAATAAATTAGGCCACATTGTGCTCAGCACGGGAAACAAGAGCGAGATGGCGATGGGCTACTGCACCCTCTACGGCGATATGTGCGGGGGTTTGGGAGTGATCGCCGATGTGACCAAAGCCCAAGTCTACGCCCTCGCGCGCTATGTCAATCGCCAGCGCGAGATCATCCCAGCGAGCACGATTAGCAAAGCGCCTTCAGCTGAGCTGCGCCCCAATCAAAAAGACACAGATTCGCTGCCGCCTTACGATATTGTCGACGAAGTGTTGCGCGCTTATGTTGAAGATTTCCATTCTCCCGAGGAGATCGCCAGCTTTTATAAGATTCCGCTCGATTTAGCGACGGATCTCGTGCGCCGCATCCACCGCGCAGAATACAAGCGACGCCAAGCAGCGCCGAGCATCCGCGTGAGCAAACAAGCTTTTAGCGCCGGCCGTAGATTCCCCATTGTGCAGAAGTGGAAATAGACTGCTTGCGGAACTCAGTGATGACGAAGATTTATACCGCGACCTAATGAGTTTTAGGCATTTCCGCAGCTGTCTTTTTCCGTTTGATTTTGCGTTCGCTCTTGCAAGCTGGCAGGAAGATTGCTTCGAGCTCCACGTTTTATCAAATGAAAAAATCCAGGGCACAAATGCACAAAACTCATTAGGTCTCGGTATAACGCAAAGACGCCAAGGCGCAAAGATTTTTGTGAATCGCAGTTAACGTATTTTCAATTTTCTCCGCGTCTTCGCGACTTGGCGTCTTTGCGTTGGTATCATCTATTGGCGGAATTCAGTGGTGACACATACGTTTCTTAAGCCATCTCCCAGCTGATGGGGAGCACGGTAGCGAGGGTGGCTTGCCTGTGGCGCAGTTGCATGAGGCGATCAAAGCCTACGGCGACACCGCAGCAGTCGGGTAGTCCGCGTTCGAGGGCTGCGAGCAGATGGCGGTCGATCGGCAGGATCTCTTTGCCAGCTGCCGCGCGAGCGCGATTAGATGCCTCAAAACGCACTTGCTGCTCTGTCGCATCTGTGAGCTCGTGATAACCATTGGCCAGCTCGATCCCTTGGTAATAGACTTCAAAGCGGCAAGCTACCGCCTCGCCACCCTCTAGATGGGTGATGCGGGATAGAGCCGCTTGTGTGGAAGGGAAGTAGCTCAACACTGAGAGCTGGTTTTGACCTAGTCTGGGCTCGATCACAAAGCTCACAAGTAATTGGAGCAGGGTGTCGCGATCCCAAGTGGCCGCATCTTGAGGGAGCGAGAGTCCTAATCTTTCAGCTTTTTGATATAAGCTGAGTGGTGTCGCTGCGAGATAATCGATCCCAAGATGCTTTTGCAGGGCGGCGCGATAGGTGATCTCTTGTGCGGGTAACTCTCCGAGAAATAAGCGGATGAAATCGAGCGTCTCTGTAATCATTTGCGCGAAGCTAAAACCGATGCGGTACCATTCAGCCATGGTGAATTCAGGGTTGTGCAGCGGGCCGATCTCACCATCGCGAAAGACGTGGCTGATCTGGTAAATGTCGCCTATGCCAGTTGCTAGCAGGCGCTTCATGCCGTATTCAGGCGAGGTGTGCAGATAACCTGTGCGATCCCCTTTCAGGGCGACGCTCATCACATCGATGTGCAAATCGATCGGGGCGGCTTGTGAAAGTGCGGGGCAGTCGACTTCGATCACATCGCGTTTGGAGAAAAAAAGACGCGCCGCCTGTAGCATAGCAGCGCGGTCACGTAAGAGCTCGACTTGTATACCAGACTCCATTGATTTGTAAAGATTTCTGCCGGATCCTTTGCCGCTAGAAGCGATATCCGGCCTCGCCAACTTATCCTCAAGTTTGCCTCGGCCTCCATATCGCTTCGATCGGCAAAACCTCATCGCATAAATCTTCACCTCTCAACAGAGTCCGGTATATCTCATTATTGGACGCGGGAAACGTATTCACAAGTGCGGGTATCGATTTTGATTTTTTCCCCTTCTTCGATGAAGATCGGCACTTGTACCTTCGCGCCGCTTTCTGTGATGGCGGGCTTGAGCACACGTCCAGAAGAGGTGTCGCCGCGCACGCCAGGTGCTGTTTCAGTGATCTTCATCTCCATGAAAGTAGGCGGCACCACGGTGATTGGCTGCCCTTTGTAGAAGACCACGTCATAGAGCACTTCTTCCATGAGCCACTGCTCATTTTCTTGCACCATCGCAAGAGAGATCGTGATCTGGTCGAAGGTTTTGTCGTCCATGAAAACGACACCATTGCTCTCTTTGTAGAGCATGCGCATCTTCGCCTCAGAGATATCCGCTTCGTCGACCTTTTCACCCGACTTGAACGTCTTTTCCACGACGCGTCCCGTGATGAGGTGTTTGAGTTTGATCCGATTGAAAGGCTGCCCCTTTCCTGGTTTCACAAACTCGTTGCTGACTACGGTATAAGGCTCGCCTTCGACCTCAACTTTATAGCCCCCTTTCAAATCACCTGTGCTGTACTGCGCCATGTCTGCATCTCGCTTTGAGTAAAAAGCGCCATTTTGAGCTCTAAGAGCTTAAAATGCAAGTTGAGAGAGTGTCTACGAAACCGGTTAATTGCTTTTTGCGCCTTTTTCTTTAAGATTGGACCCGATTCCTTGGCCTAGTTAATTTAACTATGTCTCGCGGAATAGACCCCAATCTTAAAGCAAAATCCATCAAAAATCAAAACAACCGATTTTCGCAGACGCTCTCTAAGCTAAGCGCATGGCTGCAAACACCAGCATTGAATGGGCGAGCTTATCACTAAGTGTTGAGTTCAGAGGGCTGAATCCTAACTCCTGACTTCTTGTGCTTGTGCGCTCCCTGATTGGAGATGGTGAGTTGGCAGACCACCACCGTGTGCGTTTGTTGGCCTAACAGCGCTCCCCGCTGCATAAACAGGAACATGCGTTGGTAAAAGTTGTCCTGACGCTGGGGCAGGGCTGGCTACCTGTCTGACAGGAGGGAACCCGAGAGGTGGGGGTAATATAGAAGGTCGGACCCCATGTCGAGCAAGAGCCTGATCAATCACACCAACGAGGCCAGCAAGTTCTTGGTTGCGCCCACCAAAGGCTTGCAATTGCCTATCAAATTCCTCGCGCAAGGCTTGCAACTGCTGAAACGTTGCAGTGTATTGGCCTTGCAGGCTAGAACATTCTGCTGTGGCTGCGTTAAGAGCGCTTTGTGCTGCTCTCGCTTGCTCAGTGAGCGTGCCAACTTGCGTGGTGAGCTGGCCAGCCTGTGCTGTGAGAGCAGCTGTCATTTCGCCACTTTCGAGTCTGCGGAGCTGCGTTTCAAGTCGGGTGAGTTGCAGCTCGATGGCTTCTCTTTGATGGCCAAATTGCGCTTCGACTCCTGTCATGAGTATGCGGGAGGCATCGATCTGGCGCGTTAAAGTTCCCAGGGATGTGTCAAATTGCTCATTGTGCCCTTCAAAGGCTGTGGCAGAGGCTCTGAGCTGATCCGCAGAGGCTGTCACGAGTCGTACTTGCGCGGCCAGTGCTTGCACCTGGTGCTCTAGAGAAGCGACATTGCCTTGAAGCTGCGTATTCTGTCCATGCAGCTGGTCGACTTGGACGCGCAATGCACCATTTTGCTGTTGGAATTGTCCGTTGTTTGCAGTCAGCGCTGCGTTTTGCATCAGGTAAGCTTCATTGGCTGTTCTAAAAGCAGCATTTTCTGAGCGGATCTGGTCGACTTGGAGAGAAGCTAGGCGGATATTGTTGGCTAGATCTGCAATGTGTGCACGGTGAGTGGTGTTTTGCGTTTGGTATTCTTGGTTATTCGTGCGCAATTGCGCATTTTCTTGCTCAAAGCGTAGGACATTGCCCTCGAGAGCTTGCAATGCAGAGTAATAGCGCATGTAGCCTGCTGCTATGGTCATGATGACCGCGGAAGCCGCGCAAGAGACAGCAAAAAATGTCGATGCAAAGCTTAAAGCGGCCACAGCGCTGATGGTAGAAAGCAGCGCGCCACCGATCATGAGCACTTCCTGCCATTTGTTCGTGATGCGGCCCATGAGGGGGAGCAGGCCATCTCTAGGACTAAAGTCATCCACATAACCTTGGGCTACACGGCTGACTGTACCCGTAAGGCTGGCACTGGAGCTATAGAACGACTCTTTGAATGTGGGCGTGGGCTGGACACCAGGTGCCGTGATGGGTAGAGTGGGGGCTAGAGCGCTCATGATTTTCCTCCTCACTTGTGCTGCGTACAACGCGCTTGAAAGTAAAGAATTTAGCAATTGGCTAAAATTTCTTTAAAAGTATCTTAATGGAGTGGATGTTTAAGATCAAATTCCAAACGTCAAACCGCTTCAAGGGTTGAAATTCAGCGCGTTAAGGATTACACTGAGTTCGGGTGATTTGTAAGCATTTCTACTTGATCTTTTGCCGCTAGAAGCGATATTCGGCCTCGCCAACTTATCCTCAAGTTTGCCTCGGCCTTCATACCTCTTCGATCGGCAAAATCTCATCGTATAAATGTTTACCTCTCACCCGAACTCAGTTAGGATAACAGAAAAAGCAAGTGAGGCCGGAGTAGCATATGACGCCAGAGATCACAGAAGAACAATTTGCAAGAGAGACGCTAGAGCGTTATGCGGGATGCGCAGTAGAAGAGTTTCAAACGAATCTGCTGCTGACAAACTTTCCGCGCTATGTGGAGTACTTTGCGAAAAGTCGCGGTGTGCGCGTGATCGAAGGGTCGATGTTCAAGGTCGCACATGCGCCGGCAGAGGGTGTGAGCATTCTCGATTTTAAGATCGGCTCTCCTGCGGCGGCCTTGGTGGTGGATCTCTGCTCTTACATGTCGATCAAGACCTCGCTGCTTTTAGGGATGTGCGGTGGGTTGCGCCGACGCTACCAAGTGGGAGAGTACTTGGTGCCAGTCGCAAGCATCCGCGGCGAGGGGACAAGCGATTTTTACTTTCCACCTGAAGTGCCGGCGCTGGCTAACTTCCTGATGCAAAAAGCTGTGACGGAGGTGATGGAGGCGAAAAAAGCAACCTACCATATCGGGATCACATTCACGACCAACATGCGCTTTTGGGAGTTCAACGAAGAATTCAAAAGTCGCTTGAAAGCGACCAAAGCCCAAGCGATTGAGATGGAGTGTGCCACGCTGTTTGCCGCCAGCTATAAGCGCAAATACACGCTGGGCGCGCTGCTTCTGATCTCTGATCTGCCGCTCAACGCGCGCGGTATTAAGACCAAAAAAAGCGCAGAATTCGTTTACGACCGCTACATGGCAGACCATGTCGAGAAAGGGATCGTGATTCTAAAACACGCCCGTCAAATGCAAGAGCAGCATATCAAAGGGGCCTACCACCGCAACATCGGGCTGGGGCCATCCGATACTCCGATTGAGTCTTAGTTAGCATTCCTAGGTGTGATTCTGAGGGTAAAACTATTCTCGGGAATGAGTGGGTTGCAGAGCCGATAGATCCGGCCTGGTTCAACTGGCAGCTGCGTGATCATCTCTTCTACGCCGAAGGGCTCCGCGCTGTAGGTGCAGCTGCGTAGCGGATTGTAATTGTATTGGATGGTGAGAGGGTGGATGCGCTGAGCTTCTTGTGCATCAGGAAGTGTGCTGGATAAGATGGCAAGCGATTCAAAGAGGGGGCCTGATGGAACGCCTTGTGTGCATTCAAAATGGCGGTTGTAATCTGCATCGGACCCATGGAAGGAGAGTTGAAATTGCTGGGCGACCTGGTCGTAGGCTAGATTGAAATGGAGCCCATCGACCACAAATTCGAGATAGGGGAGTTGGCCGAGTTCGAGTTTTTGCAGGAGGGGTACATTCAAGTCATTGGGACCGCCGATGACGGGGTTTCCTTGCAATTCAATCTGATAATTAAAGCGTGTGGGGATAGGATCGGGCAAAGCTCGGTGGAGGTCGATCGCTGGAAACAAACGGCTTTCCCATTCAGCGATGTTGAGTAATTGATAGTGTTGAAAACCGATGGGTTGGTAGTTAAAAAGGGAGCGGAAGTAATTCACGACGCGGTAGACGAGCTGGATGAATCGACTTGGTGCGTTACCCCTTTCAAAGAGTTGATTGAGATACACCAGGTTGGAGCGGAAGGCGAGATGCCCTCCCTGTCCACGGTTGTTTAGCTCACTCTTAAGCGTTTCAAGCACAGCTGCGTTGCCTTGGCGTAGTTGCATCTCAAGGGTTAGCAGTTTTTGGTTGGTCGCGAGCAAGTCGGCACTTTGGGTCCAATTCCAGAAGCGATAGCGTGGATTAGCGATGATAGAGAGAACGCCCTGGGTATTGAGCGCTGCGTGCACGGGATGGGTTGCTTGAAAAGGGCGCCTCCAGAGCGGGGTTTCTTGCACAATGTCGACATTGGCGATGCGAGATCTGTGCAGGTGCGCAGGTAGAAAAAGGTAGGGCTCAGAGAAATAGACTGCAGAAATACCAACAGCGCCGGCCATGCTCAACTTCCCATATTAAAATCTAAGACAAAATTATATTTTATAAGTTTCTTTAAGGGAAGCGATAACCTCTTTTTCGAAGAGGGCAGGACGGTCTGTTTTGGGCAGGATGAGTGTTTGTTTGACGCTTTCTTTGCCGCTGGCTCTTTCAGCCAGGAAGGTGCGCGTATCAAACTTCAGTAAGAGAAAGTGGTGAGTGGACGCAAACAGTCGTAGGCGGGTGAGGTGGTAGAGCCACTCTACAGAGCGTGGATAAGGTCCAAAGCGATCTTTGAGCTCAACCATAATAGCATCGATCTCGCTGAAGGCACTCGCTTCGCCGAGGCGGTGGTAGATCTCCATGCGGAGCGCGCTTTCATTGATGTAATCTTCTGGCAGTGTCGCATCGATATTGAACTCCATTTTGGTCTCAGTAAAGCTGGGCGCGCTTTTGTTTTTCAGTGCATCGATGGCGCGTTTGAGCATTTTACAGTAGAGGTGGAAGCCGATCGATGAGATCTGCCCCGATTGTTGCGTGCCGAGAATATCGCCAGCGCCGCGAATTTCAAGATCGCGCATGGCGATTTTCATGCCAGCGCCGTAGCCAGCGGCTTCGACGAGCGCGTGCAGGCGTTTGCGCGTGATTTCGGGCAAAACGCGCATGGTAGGCACCAAGAAATAGGCGTAGGCGGGGCGGTTCCACCGTCCAACGCGGCCGCGCATTTGATAAAGATCTGCCATGCCAAATGTGTCGGCGCGATCGATCAAGATGGTGTTGGCGTTGGGGATATCGATGCCGTTTTCAATGATGGTGGTGGAGACGAGGATGTCAGCTTCGCCTGATTTGAAAGCGTGAAAGACGATGTCGAGTTCATCTGAGGACATCTGTCCATGCCCTGTGACGATGCGCGCTTGGGGCAGCAGCTTTTGCAGCTCTTCTGTGACTTTGAAAATAGTCTCGACGCGATTGTGGATGAAGAAGGCTTGTCCATCGCGTGAAAGCTCGCGCAAAAAGGCGTTTTGGATGAGGGTGGCGTCGCGCTCTGCCAAAATCGATTTGATGGGGAGTCTGTCTTGTGGTGGAGTGTTGATGATCGAGATCTCGCGCGAGCCCATCAGCGAGAGATAGAGCGTGCGTGGAATCGGCGTGGCAGAGAGGGTCAGGCAGTCGACACCTGTTTTAAGCGATTTAAGATGCTCTTTGGCGCGCACCCCAAAGCGCTGCTCTTCATCGATGATGATGAGGCCGAGTTCTTTGAATTGGACATCTTTGCTGATGATGCGATGTGTGCCGATCAGGATATCGATCTTTCCATCTGCGGCTTTTTTGAGCGTCTCGCGGATCTCTCCTTGTGGACGGAAGCGCGAAATCACGCCGATGTTGACGGGGAAGTTGCTCATGCGTGCGCAGAAGGTCTCGTAATGCTGCATAGCTAAAATGGTGGTGGGCACCAGTACAGCCACCTGCTTTTTGCCGTCGACGACGGCTTTGAAGGCGGCGCGCATGGCGACCTCTGTCTTGCCGTAGCCGACGTCGCCGCAGATGAGGCGATCCATCGCCTTGCTCGACTGCATATCCTCTTTGATGGCGGCAATCGCTTGGAGCTGATCTTCCGTTTCCACAAAGGGGAAATCCTCTTCAAACATCTGCATCTCTTCTGAGTCGGAGCCGTAGACGAAACCACCTTGCACGGCACGCTCAGCGTTCATGCGCAGCAGCTGATCGGCATAGCCTAAAATGGCTTGCTGCGCTTGTTGCCTTGTTTTTTGCCAGCGATTGGAGCCGAGCTGACTGAGCGTGGGGATCTCTTCTTTGGCTCCGATGTAGCGGCTGACGAGATGGGATTGGGAGACAGGCACAAAGAGGCGACTATTGTCAGCGTATTCGAGGAGCATGTACTCCGTCAAAGTTCCGACGTGATTTGGCCGCTTTTCGATCCCTAAGTATTTGGCGATACCGTTGTGGAAGTGCACCACCACATCGCCAGGACTGAGCTCATGGAATTCTGAAGCAGGCGTGTGGTAGGTGTTGCGCCACTTTTGGCGGCGCGGTTTTTGGCGGTGGGTTAGATCCGTCATCGGCACCAGCGCCAGTTGCGCATCGGGCAGCACAAACCCTGCGGAGAGATACCCTTGAGTGAATTGGGTGCTAGGCGGCAGTTTTGTATTAGCGCTACGGAGCTGCTCTTTGAGCGACTGCTCTTCAGCCGGGGACGAGGTGAGAAAGTGGAGCTTCAGCGCGGAATTAGCAGATCTGCTGATGCTGTGCAGCACCTCCTCAGATGTCGCAGAGGCATGGTTTTCTGAAATGGAGAAGAAATCAGAGGTGGGCACGAAGGGGTGGTGCCAGCGCTGGCTTTCAAAGGTGTGGTCGAGGAGTTGAAATTTTAAAGGCTGAAGCGGCTCTTTGCCAGAGTAGAAGGCGCGCCCTTTTTTCTTGGTAATCTCTACTTCTGAGAGCTCTTCCATGCGCTCTTTTGTCCAAAAGTGCTTAGGATAGCTTTGAGCAGTTTTCAGAAACTCTTCAAAAGAGAGGAAGTAGCGGGAATCGCTGCCAAGGAGGCCTTTCAGCTCCACGTAGCGGTCTTCGAGAGCTAATAGATCGTTGAAGACGATCAGAGTGTTTTCGCCTAAATAATCCAGAAGTGTGGAGAGCGACTTGCTCGCGCGCATCAGCGCAACTTCAGAGGCAGGCGAAAGAAAGAATTGTTCGACTTTTTCAATCGACTTTTGACTGACGGAATCAAAACGGCGGATCTCTTCTAGCGTGTCGCCAAAAAACTCTAAACGGTAAGGGTCGAAGGAGGCTGGAGGGAAAAGATCGATGATCCCGCCGCGCATGGCAAATTCCCCTTTATCCGAGACAACCGGTGCGCGCCTATAACCTAAAGCGGTCAGGCGGTTCTCTAGTTCAGCGAAGGGGTAGATCTCTCCCCGTTTCCACGTCTCACATTGGGGCTGAAGCACCTTTTTGGGAGGGAGTTTTTGCAAAACCGCTTGCAGAGAGGCAAAGACGATACATGGTTGTTCACGATTGCTGAGGCGGCTCAAGATTTCGAAACGCTTGCCCACAAGGTCGGCGCTGGGCGCAATCTCTTCGCCAGGCAGTGTTTCCCAGGAAGGAAATTCTAAGATGTGATCTGGAACAAAAAAGCTCGTGTCCTCCACCATGCGATCTTCTGAACCGCTGCTGATGACGAGCACTTGCTTATGGCTAGATTCCAAAAGGAGCCAAAGCAGGGCAGCCTTAGGCGACTCCCACAGCTCTTCGACCAGCAGCGATGGCGCGACTTGGCAAAAGTGCGTAAAAGGTTCCAAAGCAGGGCTTTGAAGGATTTGGTTTTTTAATTTTTCGCTTTGAGCCATTGACGTGCTTTTTCAAACGCTTCAGAAAAGCCCTGCGGGTTTTTACCGCCCGCTTGCGCCAGTTCAGGGCGGCCGCCACCAGTACCACCGATCGACGGCGCGATCTCTTTAATGAGTTGCACAGCCTGGATCCCTTTTTGCGTGAGGTCGCTCGAGACGCGCGCCAGCAGCTGGCAGCGTCCATCGCCAGCAACGCCCAGCAGGATCACCCCTGAGCGAAAGCCCGCGTGGATCTCTTCCGCCAGCTCCGCCAGCTCATCAGAGCCTACGTTGACCACCTCAGCGATCAGAGGGATTGCGCCCACATTTTGTGCGCGCTTGCTCAACTCTGCTGCGAGGACTTTCAGCCCCTGTTTCTTGAACTGTTTTAATTCATGAGCGAGGTGTTTATTCTCTTCAATGAGAACGCCCATGCGCTCGACCACTTTAGCTGCGGGCACTTTAAGCTGCTCGCCGAGGCGCTCCAGTTCATCTTCCATAGCGTAGGTGAGGGCTTCAGCATCTTGACCTGTAACTGCTTCGATACGGCGTACGCCCGCTGAAATGCTGCTCTCTTTGAGAATGCGGAATAGTCCAATGGTGCCGACGTTGCTGGTGTGAGTGCCTCCACACAGCTCTTTAGAGTAGTCGATGTCGATCACGCGCACAGTTGAGCTGTATTTCTCACCGAAAAATTGTTTGATGTCGGGGCGCTTTTGCACCTCTTCATAGGCGATTTCATAAGCATGCACAGGACGCATCTCGCGCACTTTTTCGTTCACGAGCTGCTCGACCCTGCGCAGCTCTTCTTTCGAAAGCGCCTTATGGTGGTTAAAGTCGAAGCGCAAACGATGGGTTTCCACAAGCGAGCCCGCTTGGCGAATGTGGGGTCCGAGCACTTGTTGCAAAGCCCAATGGAGCAAGTGTGTAGCTGTATGGTTATTCGCGATGACTTGACGCCGCTTCGTATCAATGGCAGCTTTGACAGGTTCGCCCAAAATGAGATCGCCTTTTTCGAGTTTGCCCAGGTGGACAATCACGCCAGGATAAGGGTTGTGGCAGCCAGTTACAGTAAAATGCGCTTTGTGGTGGGAGATCATGCCGATATCAGCGATTTGCCCCCCTTTCTCAGCGTAGAAGGGCGTGCGATTCAAAATCACCATCCCCTCTTGACCCGCTTGCATCGCATTCACAAATTTTCCATCGACGACCAAGGCCATCACGGCGGCTTCGCTGAACGTATCGGCGTAGCCGACAAACTCACACTCGCCATGCTTTGCGACGTAGTCTTTGAATAAATTTTCCTCCACTTCTTGAGCGTGGACCGTTTGCGCGCTGCGCGAGCGCTCTTTAGCTTTTTCTTCGAGCAGCTCATATGCGTCGAGATTCACTTGGAGCGCCATGTCTTTAGCAATCAGGACAATCTCCTCCAGTGGAAAGCCATAGGTGTCTTTCAGTTTGAAGGCATCTTCGCCAGTGATCTGCTTGAGAGGGCTGTGCTGCGCTTTTTCGATGACAGAATTTAAGATATTTCCACCGCGCTTCAGCGTGCGAAAAAAAGCCTCTTCTTCCAGCGTTATAATCTCAGCAATCCGCCCCTCAGCAGTTTTCAGCTCGTGGTAATCGGCGCCCATGATCTGAATCAAGCGCGGCAGAACCTTCGCTAAGAAAGGCTCATTCATCCCCAGCATTCTGCCGTAGCGCACTGCTCTGCGCAGAAGTTTGCGCAAGATGTAGCCTCGCTCCACATTGCTCGGCTGCACTCCGTCGGCAATCGCAAAAGAAAGCGAGCGAATATGGTCGGAGATGACGTGGTAAGCCGGCGCCAAGACAAGATCAGCCGGATTGTATTTTTTGCCAGTGACCGCTTCGATCTGTGCAATGAGCCCTTGGAAGGTATCGGTGCCAAAGACAGAATCGACGCCCATCTTCAAGGAAACGACCCGCTCCAAACCAGCGCCTGTGTCGATCGATTGCTTAGGCAGCGGCTGCATCTTGCCCGATGCATCGCGGTTAAACTGCATGAAGACTAGATTCCAGAATTCTAGGTAGCGCTCGCCGCTGGCATCTTCCAGAATCGATTTAGCGCTGCCGTACTTCTCCCCTTTATCAAAATAAAGCTCAGAGCAAGGTCCGCAAGGGCCTGTATCGCCCATCGCCCAGAAGTTGTCCTTTTCCCCCATGCGCACGATCCGCTTTTCCGGCACAATCTTGCGCCAAAGCTCAAAGGCTTCATCATCGCTTTGGAACACCGTGATCCAGATCTGCTCAGGATTGTATCCAAAGATCTTGGTCGACACTTCCCACGCAAAAGCGATCGCATCTGCCTTGAAGTAATCGCCAAAAGAGAAATTGCCGAGCATCTCGAAAAATGTCAGGTGGCGCGATGTGTGTCCCACGTTGTCTAAGTCGTTATGCTTGCCGCCGACGCGCACGCATTTCTGCGACGATGTCGCTCGCGTATAATCCCGCTTGCTCTTGCCTAAAAAAACATCTTTAAACTGGTTCATGCCCGCATTCGTGAAAAGCAATGTCGGATCATCATGCGGCGCGACAGGCGAAGAGGGGACGACAGCGTGCCCTTTTTCTTTAAAATACTTGAGGAAGTTGCGACGAATCTCTTGTGAAATCATACCTTGAACCAAATAGTTTAAATCAGGATCGCAAAATTAGCAGATCCATTTAGAAAAGTCACGCGGATCTTTAGGGAAGGGAGAGGGACGGGTTTTAGTTTTAGATTTTGGTTTTTCTTTTCGTTGCTAAGAGCTTATTACCGCTTCGATGGACAGTCGGGAGAGGGAAAAGGAGAGGGTAGGGTTTTAGTTTTTTGGTGGTGAACACTTAATACCGCTTCCATAGACAGTCGGGACAAGTGCTACGCCTTGCCCCCGCTGCCCCCGTTGAGCCTCACCTCGCTTCGCCAAATCGCGTGCTCGTAGAAGGGGGGTACACAGTACACCCCCTCGCGCCCCACCCTGTAGGCCTTTCATCAGTCGCACACTCACCAAATAAACACCCAATTAATAGCTCCTTCTGAAAAGCCTATCGGTGCAGGCTCTCCTGCGGCAGCGATTTTGCATTGCGATCTGAGGCCATCGGCTGCTCGTGCGCTCACCTCCCCGCGGACTTCGTCTCGGTGCGGGGCCCCTTCTCGCGTCATGTCGCAGAGCCATCTTTGAGAGAATACCCCAATCCTGCGGTTGGGGCCCCATGGAAAACGGGCTGCCATGAGCACAGCTATCGCTGTGTCGCATGGCAGAACTAGTTTAGGGAGCAGCCCCAATCTTTCAGTTGGGGCAAGATCATCGCGTATCCTTCCTGTCAAAACACACTATTCAACTTTGATTCTAGAGCTCTATGTTTACTCGGAAAAATTGGGGCTGCAGCCTCACCGATTTTACCAATTGAAAATGGGCCCAAACGCATGTTTGGCATGTAAGCGCTCAAAGCAGCCCCCGTTTTGCCCCAACCGCAGGATTGGGGCTGTTTCCTAAACTGGCTCTGCGACATGACGCGAGAAGGGGCCCCGCACGAGACGAAGTCCGCGGGGAAGTGAGCGCACGAGCAGCCGATGGCCTCAGATCGCAATGCAAAATCGCTGCCGCAGGAGAGCCCGCACCGATAGGCTTTTCAGAAGGAGCTATTAATTGGGTGTTTATTTGGTGAGTGTGCGACTGATGAAAGGCCTACAGGGTGGGGCGCGAGGGGGTGTACTGTGTACCCCCCTTCTACGAGCACGCGATTTGGCGAAGCGAGGTGAGGCTCAAGGGGGTCGCGGGGGACATGGGCATGCCGCATGTCACCCGACATGTCTATATTAAGCGGTAATAAGCGCTTACCAACAAAAAAGCAAAAAACCAAAACAAAACCTACCCTTCCCCTTCACCTCATGACAATCTCGCTCTGGAACTAAAAACTAACTTGCAGTAAATCGCGGTTTGTTAAAAAATTTGCCGTACGTTTTTTAAAGGGGTAAGGCATCATGCATCCAAATGCTGCGCGCGTTCTGCCGCTTGATCCGAGTCGCTTGCTCATCAACGATAAGAGGTTCTTGAATTTCGCTTGCCGCGATACTCTTGGGCTAACGCAGCACGCTGAAATTCGCAAGAATGCGATGAAGTACATTTTGCAATATGGGCTAGGCCCGTGTCATAGCGATTTTATTGAGGGCGCGTTAGAGTGCATGAAGCGGGTTGAGGAGATTGTTCAGGAATCTTTGGAAAGCCCTTGTGTGCGTTTCTATTCATCGCGTAGGGTGGCTCTTTGGCTATGGCTCTCTTCACTGTGTGCAAAACCTACGGCTGTTTTCTGTGATCAGTGGACCGATCCTGAACTACTACAAGCTGTGCATGGAAGTGGCTTGCCGGTGCACCGCTACCGTAAAGCTGATCTAGACCATTTGTCTGAGCTGCTGGCTCATTCCTCATCTGCGCAAAAAGTGATTCTTGTCGAGTCTTTGCATTATGAGACAGGACTCGCTACTCCACTTGAGGCGATTGCGACTATCGCTTGTAAAGCTGGTGCGCGTTTGGCTGTGGACGATTCATCTGCTTTCGGAGTGAAAGGGAAAGGAGGCATGGGCCTGGCGCGTTCAAAATCGGGTGTGGATATGATTTTGTGCGGGTTGAATCGCGGTGGGGGCATAGATGGTGCTCTGATCGCTGCACAGAAGGGGCTCAACAAGGCTTGTGCTTCACAAGAGCTGAGTGTCTCTTTTCCCACGTTGGGTGCAATTGAAGCTCTGTTTGAGATTTTGCCGCAGCTGGACGGAGAGCGCGGTCAGCTCGAGCAGCGCAGTCACTGGCTTTCGAAACAGCTGCGCGCCGCGGGTTTTTGTATCACCCCTTCTTCTACGCATTTGCTCTCTGTTTTTTGTGCCTCCGCGAGTGCAGGCCAAAAGCTGTATCAGCAGTTGTTTGACCAAGCGATTTTAACGGAAAGGCTGCTTGTGGATTCTGAATGTGTCGTGCGTTTCAACGTCAACGCTTTCCACTCGGTCGAGGATCTCAATCTTGTCTTAACAGCATTAGAAACTGATTTAGAGTGTGTCTACGAAAATCGGTTATTTTGATTTTTGATGGATTTTTCTTTAAGATTGAAGTCTATTCCGCTGGACATAGTTAGATTAATCAGTACTCAACCATAAAAGTTTTAGGCTAGATTTGCGCCCAGGTTTTTCCGCTGGGCACAGCGCGGAGCGCGCCGGCATCTTCGAGCAAGCTGTTAAGCGCGAGCGCGCAGCCCAGTGGAATAAAGATGGGCCAAAGATTGATAAAAACTTTTGTGGTTGGGTACTAGGCCAAGGAGTAGGGTCCAATCTTAAAGAAAAAGGCGCAAAAAGCAATTAACCGGTTTCGTAGACGCACTCTTAGAGGGACCTACTCTTGAGGGCAGGACTGATTCTGCTGCCATTCATGCACCGCTTCTTTAGCACGGGCAATGCATTGATCTACGCTGACGCCTGAGAGGAAATTGCCGAGGAGAAAGCAGTTGTGCAAACGGCGCTGGAAAGAGGTTTTGAGTTCCGTCATTTTTTCCAGATGCCCGACGCCGTATTGAGGGATAGCGCGCACTGTGCGTTTGAATGTCATGGCAGTGGGGATTTGAGAAATACCGAGGTGGCGTCGGATGCCGCGCAGAGCGGAATTAATGTACCAATCCTCGCTCTTACCAGTCTCTTCAATTTTGATGGTCAAACGCGTCTCTTCACGTCGGCGATTGAGCTGGGGAAAGACGGAAGAGTCGAAGATGCAACCGAGGATATCCTCGTAGGAATAGGTAGGTGTCAGATAGCCAAATCCTTGTACTGGTAGCAAAGAGCGATCGTAACCGAAGTTGATCACAGCGATACCAGCAGAGGGGACTTTTTGCAGCTCGCTTGCCAGATCGGTGACATGGGGCTCAAACAGTTTAGCTGTGTCATAGACAGGAAGTGCGGAGAAGATGACGTCGGCCGTATAGACATTGTTGTGGGTGCGCACTTCGTATTGTTCCCCCTTGCGTTTGATATCGAGCACATTTTGATTGAAATGCATACGTGCATCTGTTTTGGTAACGAGGGCGTGCACAAGCTGCTCTATCCCTTTTTTGAAAGAAAAGACGGCGCTGAGTGGCAGACCAGGGATATCGCTAGAAAATTTTGAGCAGTGACGATTGACTTTCCACTGCGTCCAAAAGCCTTTAGTGATAGAGCCGTATTGCTCCTCCCATAATTTAAGCTTTGGAAAGCAGGCATGCATGGAGATCTTGCGAATATCTCCACCGAAGATCCCTACTACCATTGGATCGAAAAACAGGCGCGCCACATCGTAGTTGAAGCGGCGCATCACAAATTCCCAGACGGTCTCATCCCCAAGTTGTGCAGGTTTTTCCCATTCTGCGAATGCCGCACGCATAAATCCCTTTGTCAAAGGGGAAAACAAAAAAGAGATAGGGTTCGTTGGAAAGCGGTGCAACTCACCGTTGAGCCACAGGTAGCGGTGGTGAGGGCGGGCTTCAGACCAGACGAGTTCATCTTGCAGATTCAGCTCTGCAATCAACCGCATGGTCGAAGGAGATTTGTTCACTTTAAACGTGCGCGGCCCTTTTTCAAAATGAAAGCCAGTTGTATGATCTGTGTGTAACCATCCGCCCGCGCGTTCGCTCTTCTCTAAAATTGTGATTTCGAGGGGAAGGCCAGTTTGTTTTAGATACCAAGCTGCGGCGAGACCGGAGATCCCGGCTCCAACTATGACAATGCGTTGTTTCGGCATACCTGGTCACTTTTTAGGATCAAAAGTCTAACCCAAAAGGGGAATAAAATGAAAGATGAGATCATCGCCTTCTTAAAAGAACTGCGCGAAGAGATCATCAGCGCTTTTGAAATGTTGGAAGCTGAGCAGCGCTTTCAGAGAACCTCTTGGATTTACCCGAAAGGGGAAGGGGGTGGCGAAATGGCGGTGCTGCGTGGGGATGTGTTTGAAAAAGCCGCTGTTAATTTCTCAGCTGTTAGCGGGGCAGAGTTTCCTATGCAGGATAGTCTTGGCCCATTTTTTGCAACGGGATTGAGCTTGATCACCCATATGTGCAACCCCCACGCGCCGACCGTGCATTTTAATATCCGCTACATTGAGACGCGTGAGCGATTTTGGTTTGGCGGGGGATACGATTTGACTCCGATGGGGTTTCCAAACGAAAAGGACACGACCCATTTTCACAAGACGGCTAAAGCCGCTCTCGATCCTTTTGGCGAGGAGCTTTACGCTACGTTCTCTCAAAATGCCAAGGAGTACTTCTTCATCCCGCATAGGCAGAAAGAGCGGGGCGTTGGCGGGATCTTTTTTGACCATTTCAATTCTGGAGATGTGGCGCGCGATCTAGCTTTATGGAAACAGGTCGGCGCGACTTTTTTAGCGACGATCATGCCGATCTACAAGCGACGTATCCAAGAGCCGTTCACTGTGGAGCAAAAAGCCTTGCAGAATGCGCAACGCGCGCACTACGTTGAGTTCAATTTGCTCTACGACCGCGGCACTCAATTTGGCTTCCTCTCGGGCGGCAATCCAGAAGCGATCCTCTGCTCGCTGCCGCCTGTAGCCAAATGGTAGATCATGTCCGAGCCTCATTGCATCCACGCTGCTGTCAATGCGTCGGACAGGCGAGGCCTGTCCTGCGGCCATGGGGTTCAAAATCTTCTCATGTGCTTAGCTCTTGGAGAACCGCGGCGATCTGATCCACAGCCCAATCGATCTCTTCGCGCGTAATGACGAGTGGCGGTGCGAGGCGCACCACGACTTGATGGGTCTCTTTGGCGAGGATCCCGCGCTCCATCAGCTTCTCGCAGATGGCGCGTGCGGTGGCTTTGTCTGGATCGATCACCATACCTACCCACAGCCCGCTTCCGCGTAGCTCAGTCACAAAAGGGCTATTCAATTGGTGTAATTTTTCCAAAAGATACTGGCCTAGTTCGGCGCTGCGCTCGGTCAGTTTCTCTTCTTGGATCACGCACAAGGATTCGAGTGCTACAGCGGCAGCGAGTGGGTTGCCGCCAAAGGTGGAGCCGTGGCTGCCGGGTGTGAAGAGCTCCATGATATCGCGCCTTGCCAAAAAGGCTGAGACGGGTAAAAGACCGCCGCCTAGCGCTTTACCGAGGATCAACCCGTCGGGGAGGATCTTTTCATGCTGATACGCGAAGAGTTTTCCCGTGCGCCCAAGTCCTGTCTGTACTTCATCTAAGATGAGCAGCACGCCGTGTTTTTGGCAGATCTTGGCCACTTGCGTCAGCCATCCTTGGGGCGGGATCACAATGCCAGCCTCTCCTTGCATCGGCTCGACCAAAAACGCGCAAGTATTGGGTGTGATCGCTTTCTCAAGCGCGCTCGCAGAGCCGTAGGGGATCATTTTAAACCCAGGTGTAAAGGGATCAAAATCCTCCTTGTAAGCCTCTTCTGAAGAAAAACTGACAATCGTGGTTGTGCGACCATGGAAATTCCCTTCCGCTACAATAATCTCAGCTTGGTGCTTGGGAATCCCCTTGGCTTTGTAACCCCATCGACGCGCTGCTTTGACAGCTGTTTCGACAGCTTCTGCGCCTGAGTTCATCGGTAGAGCCATGTCTAAGCCCGATAGATCGCAGAGCATTTTAAGCATGACACCTAGTCGATCGGTGTAGAAAGCGCGCGATGTGAGGGCTAGCTTTTCCGCTTGGTCGTGCAGTGCCTTTAAGAGGCGTGGGTGACCGTGGCCGTGGCTAAGCGCAGAGTAGGCACTCAGCATATCGAGGTATTTCTTGCCCTGCACATCCCAGACCCACACTCCTTTGCCGCGCGTCAGCACCACGGGCAGCGGGTGATAGTTATGAGCGCCATAACGCTCTTCTAGTTCAATTGCATCAACCATGCTTTCGCTCCCGTAATACAGTTTCTAAGATGCGCTGACAGAGCTTCAGTGTCGCGCGGTTTTTGTCTAAGTGGGGATTAAACTCGACGAGTTCAAAGGCTTGTAGCCTTTCCTCATCTTGAAGTAGCGTCAAGGCCCCAAGCAGTTCATCTGCGCTCAAGCCATTTTCCTCGGGAGTTCCCACGCCTGGCGCTTCGCTTGGATCAACAGAGTCGACATCCAAACTGACCCCAAAGCCACCTGCAGCTTGTTTAACATAACCGATCGCCTCCGCGAGCACAGTTTTTAGTCCGCGCCTCTGCACTTCATCGATGAAGTAGATCTTGACTTGGAGGAGTTTTAATAAAGCGGCCTCACCCTCTTCAAAGGAGCGGATGCCGATTAAACAGAGATGCTCTGGCCTGAGGATCGGATTTTCTCTTGTAAGTTGTGCAAGCGCTGGAGCGCCATAGCCTAAAAGAGCGGCTAAAGGCATACCATGCCAAGCACCCGATGGCGTTGTCTCAGGCGTGTGGGAGTCCATGTGCGCATCGATCCAGATCAATCCAAGCGGCTCGCACTCTCTGCCTACGCCATTCCACGTGCCCACGGCATTCGCATGGTCGCCGCAAAGAACAACGGGAAATTCACCCTCTTGAAGAGTTTTTGAGACTTTGCCTGCCAAGCGAGCACTCAATTCTGCAATAATTGGCAAACGCTCAGGAAGAGGGAGGCTCCCCTCTTTAAATTTCACTTGAGGATAGAGCGTATCCCACGCCTCAATAGAGACGCCTGCGTCTTTTAAAGAAGCCAAGGTCCCTGCTTCTTTTAAAGCATCTGGGCCATCTTCACAGGTGGGAACTTGTGCGCCCCAGCCGCTCGCTGCGCCGATGATGTGGGTTTTTCTTTCCATAGCTCTAAAAGGCCTGGTTTTAGTACGGCCTCTTAAACGGGATTCTACAGAGCGGCGGATAAATGTTAAGTAGCATTTTTGACAACTTCAATCAGCTGCTGGACATGCTCAAATGGGGTGTCGGGCAATACACCGTGCCCTAAATTGAAGATAAACCCTTTCTCTCCTTGCATACTTTTGAGCAGGGCGCGAACGATGGGCAAGAACTCAGCAGGTGATCGCTTCAAGAGCTCAGGGTCGAGGTTGCCTTGTACAGCGATATGCGCAGGAGTTAGCTCACGGAGCACATGCATAGGATGGTGCCAGTCATAGCTGATGCAAGCGGGCTCAAGCTTACTGAGCAGCTCAGGGCGCAAACTCGAGCCGCGGCAAAAGAGGATCACAGGCACCCTGCCGCGCAGGGCCTCGATCAGGCGCTTTAGGTGGGGCATACAGAAGTCTTGGAACTCAGCGTCGCTTAAAATATTGGCCCAGGAATCGAAGATTTGGATGACCTGAGCACCTGCTTTAACTTGCAGGCGTAGATAGGCTTCTGTGGCCTCTGTGATGCGACTGAGCAAGCGGTTGAAGCTATCTGGGTCGGTTTGCATCCAGCGACGGGTGTGCGCGAACTCGGCGTGGCTTTTTGCGTCGATCATGTAGGTCGCTACAGTGAATGGCCCTCCGCAAAAACCGATCAGGGGCACCTCGATGCGCTCACGCACGCGCTTAAGCGTCTCAGAAACATAACCTAGGCGCTCTTCGACGTTGCCGAGGATGAGGGCGTCTACTTGCTCCGGTGTGCGGATGACAGGTAGCACGCGTGGTCCGCCTTGTTCAGGAAAAGCGATTTCAAGGCCCAAAGCCTCTGCGATTACTAAAATATCTGAGAATAGGATCGCAGCATCGACGCCTAAATGCTCTATGGGCAGTAGAGTCACTTGCGCAGCAATCTCTGGATCGTGGAACATCTCCCAAAGGCTGTGCTGAGCGCGCAGGACGCGGTATTGGGGCATGTAGCGTCCCGCTTGGCGCATGAGCCAAACGGGAGGGCGGCCTTCATTGCGCCCATGCAGAGCGTTTAAGAAGCGATCACTCATGCAAAAGTCGATCGAGGATGGAGTCGACATTAAAGCCAAATTCGAGCGCTAGATCGCTTTGTGGCGCTGACTCGCCAAAGGTGTCGATGCTGATCGACATCCCTTCATGCCCAATCCATTTGCTCCAGCCAAAACTCACACCTGCCTCGATGCTGACCCGTTTGCCTAGATCGCCGCTGATCACATCGCGCTTGTACTTTTCATCCTGCTCTTCGAAGAGTTCCCAGCAAGGCATCGAAATGACGCGCACAGCTTTACCGATCTTCTCGAGAGCGGCGGCCACTTCCATGGCCAGCGATACTTCAGAGCCTGTGGCGATCAGTGTGAAGTCGGGCTTGCCCGTCTCCTTTTTGATAATATAGGCTCCGCGGCCCATGCCATCCTGGTAGGCGACATTGCACTGGCTCAGCTCAGGCAGAGCTTGGCGCGAGAGCACAATTGCGGTGGGGCCGCGATAGCGCAGCGCTGCTACCCAAGCCATCTTCGTTTCCCAGTTATCCGCTGGGCGGATGACGTGCAAATTCGGCATAGCGCGCAGAGCCGCGAGATGCTCGACGGGCTGATGCGTTGGGCCGTCTTCGCCTAAAAAGACAGAGTCGTGCGTGAATTGGTAGATCACCTGCACGTGTGAGAGGGCGGCTAAGCGGATCGCGTTGCGCATGTAATCGGAAAACGTTAAAAACGTGCCAATGTAGGGGATGATCATGTCGGTTTCAGAAAGTCCTGCCGCCATGCCTGCCATCGCAAATTCGCGAATGCCGTACTTGATGTTTCTGCCACCGAAGTTGCCTTTGGAAATAATGGGAAATTTTTTCATCATCGTCATATCAGATGAGGAGAGATCGGCCGAGCCGCCAATCAGTTGCGGCAATAAATCGCCGAGCACATTCAGCACGTTTTGCGATGAGTTGCGTGTGGCGAGCGGGCTCTTCATCTCAATCTTGCTCAGCTGTGCTTCGAGGTCGTCGGGGATTTTTTTCTCGACCATCTGCATGAAGACTTTGTAGAGGTCGGGTTTGGCTTGTGACCATTTGCGAAGTTGATCTTTCCATAGCTGTTCAAGGTCTACATCATGTGACATTTTTTCCTTGAAGAAATTGTAAACCGCTTGAGGAACGTAAAACTCCTCTTCTGGTAGCCCTAAAGCTTTTTTCGTCGCTTCGACCTCCTCTGCTCCCAGAGGCGAGCCGTGCACTTTGTGCGTTCCAGCTTTGTTGGGAGAGCCCTTGCCGATGATGGTGCGCATCTCAATGTAAGCAGGTCTCGACTGTTTGTCGCGCAGCTGAAAGAAGATCTGCTCCATCGCATCGAAATCGTAGCCGTCTAGCTCGTAAACGTCCCAACCATAAGAGCGGTAGCGCATCTTCATGTCTTCTGAGTCGGAATCGCTTAAAAACCCATCAAGCGTGACTTTGTTGGCGTCGTGGATCAAAATCAAGTTATCGAGGCCGAGATGTCCAGCGAGTGAAGACGCTTCTGAGGAGATCCCTTCCATCATGCAACCATCGCCCGCTAAGCAATACACTTTAGCGTTAAAGAGGTTGTACTCTTCGTTATTGAAGCGCGCGGCTAGCATTTTGAGCCCAAGCGCCTGTCCTACAGCGTTCGCTACGCCCTGGCCTAGAGGCCCCGTCGTGGCCTCAACACCTGGGGTCATATGATACTCTGGATGCCCCGGAGTCTTTGAGCGCAGCTGTCGAAAGTTCTTGATGTCGTCCATCGACACATCAAAGCCTGATAAATGCAAAAGGGAATAGAGCCACATCGAACCGTGACCAGCTGAGAGAACGAGGCGATCGCGCCCCAGCCATTTAGGGTTCTTGGGGTTATGGCGCAGCATAACGCCATAGAGAAAAGCGCCAAACTCTGCGCACCCCATGGGCAAGCCCGGATGGCCTGAATTCGCTTTCTGTACTGCCTCCATCGAAAGCTCTCTGACCGTGTTCGCAATCTTACTCAGCTGCTTCTTCAACTCCGCGTCCATGCACGTAACTCCTAAATAAACAATTAGTGTTCAGATCATACTCACCACCCCAAAAAAACACCAACCTGGAAATTGCAGAGGGGCCAACAAGAATGTTGAGGTTTACGGGAGATGAACCACAGAGACACAGAGAACACAGAGAGGGAGAGAGGATGGAGCTGTCCTGCTTTCGCGTGCGAAGCGAAAGCTGGACATGCTCTCGCGGCGAAATCGTCCGCGATGTACTAGACAGTTATTTTTTGGCGTGCGGATGAACAGATCACTATTTGCTACCGTGCAGAGTAGTGGATTTTTTGCTGGCAAAAAAGTGATAGGGGGAAACCTTATTCAGTTCAATAACGCTCTGTGTCTCGCGGACGATTTCGCCGCGAGAGGGTGTTCCTCTTTCGCTTCGCCCGCGAAAGAGGGACCTCTGTGAAAACTCTGTGTTCTCTGTGCCTCTGTGGTTCATCCCCTTCTTCGGGAACAGGCACGAAGGGATTATCTAAGCAGGATGGGATGAAGCGAGTCTTTGAGGCGGTCGCCAAAGACGTAGCCGAGTTTCTTGAGATGGTGGCGTTGGGGATCGCGCAGCTCATCGCGGTAGAGGCTCTTTTCCTCTGCAAAGGCGATGAGAAGCAGGCGCAGGCCCACTTGTTTGAAGATGGCCGACCAGGCGATCATGAGTGTGGGTGAAAAAAGGAGGATGTTGCCCAATTTGGAAGGTAGTGGCAGTGACGCTTCAGGTGCCAGCGGATCGGAGAAAAGAATAAATAATCCGCCAGCTAAAGGTTTAACGCAGGAAAGATCGCTGAGCGAGGCATAGAGCTGCAGCGGCGGCTCAGAATGAGTGGTGATGGCAAAGTACTGCTCAAAGCCTAGCTGCAAAGGTTTGGTTTGAAAAAGTTCCGAGGCGATTTCACACAAGGGGCGCTTATACAGGGTGCGCTGAAGGTTAAGCGATTCGCGCGAGAGGTCGTACCCTTCGCGGTAGAGCGTTGGTGTCGGTGTTTTTTCGATGCGGGGAGTGGATAGGCGTGTTTGGATGACCTGCTCGCTGAGCTGTTGGAGATGGGTGAGTTGTTCCTCGCTAAAAATTCCTTCAAATTCGATAAAACCGTTCCTTTGAAAGAAATCGCGGTGTTCTGATGTGAGAGCAAATCGCATAATTTTATTTTTGTGTGGAATGGAGGGGGATCATATCTTGAATGGTATTGATTATCAATCTCGCTGTAGCGATAATTAGGAAAAAAACAAAATATCGCTATGCATTCGTACGAAGAGCTTCAGAAGCAGATCCCACAACTTGAGCAGCACCTGGGCTATGTCTTTAATGATAAAAATTTATTAACACTCGCCTTTGTGCATCGCTCTTTTTACAACGAGCATCGCGATTTGGTCAGCGAGCACAATGAGAGGCTTGAGTTCCTAGGGGATTCTGTCTTTGGACTGATCGTCTCCGATTTTCTCTATTCCCACTTGCCTCAGGCGCCGGAGGGGCATCTGTCTCACCTGCGCGCCCAAATTGTCGAAGCGAGCAGCTGCGCCGCGCTACTTTTGCAACTGAAAGTGGCGGATTATGTGCTCTTGGGTAAAGGGGAGCGTTTGAATGATGGACGTGGGCGCGAGACCATTCTAGCAGATCTCTTTGAAGCGCTCTTGGGAGCCATCTATCTCGATGGAGGGCTGGCGAGCGTGCAGACTTTTTTCCTATGGCACTTTGAAAAAGCTTTGGAAACGCATCTACAGCAGCCGACGCGCAATTGGAAAGCGGAGCTGCAAGACTACTCTCAAAAGCGCTATCAAAAACCACCTGTTTATAAAGTGCTCAAAGAAGAAGGGCCAGATCACAGCAAGGTGTTCACGGTGGGGGCTTTTATTGACGACGCATCGGTTGGAGAAGGCGTAGGAGCATCGAAAAAAGAAGCGGAGCAAGCTGCGGCTGAAAATGCTTTGACGCGGCTAGAGAAGGTGTCGGATGGGTAAGACGAAGGTGATCTGGGCTTGTGCGGAATGTGGGCACAAGCAGTCGCGTTGGACGGGCAGCTGCGGAGTGTGTCAGAAATGGAACACGTTTGCAGAGGAAACGGGAGTGAAAGAGGTAGGCAAGCGCTTTGAAACGCCTGGAGCAGCGGCGCAGCCGATGCGTGTCAAAGATGTCAGCACCTCAGAGTTTCGCCGGATCTCGACTAAGATGCCGGAATTTGACAAGCTGCTCGGCGGAGGAATCGTCTCGGGTTCTTTGACACTGATCGGCGGCGATCCCGGAATTGGCAAATCGACCCTCATGCTGCAGCTTGCGCAACGCTTGGCGGAGCAGGGCCTGGTGGTGCTCTACGTGTGCGGCGAGGAATCGGTCGAGCAAACGTCGCTGCGTGCGGCGCGCTTAAGCGTCAATGACGATCGCCTCTATCTCCTCAGTGAAACGCTACTCTCGAATATCAAAAACCACATCGATCAGCTCAAACCCGATGCCATGATTGTCGATTCGATCCAAATTCTCTACAAAGGGGAGCTCCCTTCAGCCCCCGGCTCGGTTAGCCAAGTGCGCGAGCTGGCGACAGAGTTCATGCATATTGCCAAAGGGATGGGGATCGCTACTTTTTTGATTGGACATGTCACCAAATCAGGCGAGATCGCGGGCCCGCGCGTCCTCGAGCATATCGTCGACACGGTGCTCGACTTTGAGGGGGACCGTCAACACGGCTACCGCTTGCTGCGCTCTGTGAAAAATCGCTTCGGCCCCACCGATGAAATTGCGCTTTTCCAGATGGGCAGCCTTGGACTCACCGAGGTCAGCAATCCCTCCGTGCTATTTTTGGAGGAGCGGATGCGTGAGATCCCTGGCTCTGTGATTCTTCCTACCCTTGAAGGGTCGCGATCTTTGCTGGTGGAAGTGCAAGCGCTTGTGGCGGCTTCCGCTTTTTCGACCTCAACGCGCAAGTCCACAGGTTTAGATTCCAATCGTTTAACGCTGCTTCTGGCCGTCTTAGAAAAGCGCTTAGGTTATCAACTGCACCATTCCGATGTATTTGTCTCTGTAGCCGGGGGGTTGAAAATCACTGAGCCAGCTGTCGATCTGGCAGTGATGATGGCGATTGCTTCCTCGTTTTGCAACCGTTCGATCGACCCTGAAACGGTGGTGATTGGAGAGGTGGGACTCGGGGGTGAGGTGCGCAGCGTGCCGCGCATAGAAAACCGTTTGCGCGAGGCTGTGCACATGGGATTTCGCCGTTGCATCATGCCTAAGAGGAACATGAAGGGGCTACCGCAAGAGCTGACTAAAAGTTTACACATCGTCGGCGTAGATGTCGTCGAGAAGGCTGTGCATGAGTTGCTTGGTTAAAACAAAAATCATCACTGTAGGCGCTCGTGGATCGCCCCTTTCGCGTGCACAAGTGGAAGAAGTTTTAGCTGAGATCAAAGCGGTTCATCCCGACGTCGTATTTGAGCCTATTTGGCGCACCACGTCTGGCGATCGCGATCTGCTCACATCTCTGCGCACCATGGACCGCACCAACTTTTTCACGAAAGAGATCGATGAGATGCAGCTCGCAGGTGGCTGCCGCCTGAGTGTGCATTCAGCCAAAGATCTACCCGAGCCCCTGCCTAAAGGACTTGTCATGGTGGCTCTCACACGTGGCGTCGATCCTTCCGATGTTGTGGTATTTCGCGATGGAGAAACTCTCCACGATCTTCCGAAAGGGGCTAGGGTTGGCACCTCGAGCGCACGTCGTGAGCAAAATATTCAAGCGGTGCGCTCAGATCTGCGCTGTGGTGATATCCGCGGTTCTGTTGGCGAGCGTCTTGCGCAGCTTGATCATGGTGTATTCGATGGCGTGATTATGGCAGAAGCAGCGCTCATCCGTTTGAAACTCACCCATCGCTCGCGCATCCCCTTGCCAGGTGAGTGCGCGGCAATGCAAGGGCAGCTCGCCGTACTGGCACGGGCAGGAGATCAGGAGATGATCGATTTATTCAGGTCTATCGACACGAGGCCATACTGTGCCCGGTCTTAAGACTGTGAATTTTAGCGACAAGATTTTGAGTCCTGGTAACCGCCTGGAGCGCGACGCAATCTCCAGAGCAGCTAGCGAGCGCGAAGGCGGTTGCCAGGGCTCAAAAGATGTCGAAAAAAATCACAAGATTCAACCGGGCATAGTATAACATGAAGAGAACTTTATACTTGGGCACAGATCCCACGCAACTCTTGCACCACAAGCATGCCCATGGGCATTTGATCCACTATCCGGTGATTAAGATTGTGCCTAAAGCGATCTGCGATCCAGAGCTTCAGCGCGCCTACGAGAATTTGGGCCAGTACACACACCTGCTTTTCACCAGCAAAAATGCTGTTAAAATTTTCGTCGAGCACTTGGCAGAGTTAAGGTTTCCCATGGAAAACTTTGCCGGTAAACAGATTCTATCGATCGGTCCCGTCACGGCGGCCTACTTGCTCATGCGTGGGCTTAAACCCACCTGGATCTCAAGCAATGAAACTCAAGAGGGGGTGGTGGCTTATTTGGAGTTGCAAAATTTGGAAAACGCTCATTTTTTCTTCCCGCGCTCCTCCCGTTCTAGACCTGTGATTGCGCAGTTTTTCGAAACGAAGAACATCCGCTTTCAAGCCTGTGATCTCTATGACACTGTGGCGCAGAAACTC
>Ga0247727_10003537_pt1 | contig 34416 bp, 34 predicted proteins | sample WisWelCaveWW1625_FD_202498 | JGI IMG/M metagenome (GOLD analysis project Ga0247727, IMG submission 202498) | Biofilm microbial communities from Wishing Well Cave, Virginia, United States - WW16-25 | ecosystem: Environmental > Aquatic > Deep subsurface > Groundwater > Cave microbial mat | place...
TAAAGCCCAGCTAATCATTCCGCTGCCGGCTGCTGAATTTCAAAAAAGAAAAATCCAACTCCCGGCGTTGCCGCCACAACGCGGAGAGCAAAACGCGATTGCGCCAATCTCCTTTCAACAACGGCGGAATAACTTCCGCTGGAAGTTTTGAGAGCAACTTGATTTTTTCATTCCATCCTTCATCATCGTAACCCGCGATGCGCCGATTGAGAATTTGCGCCCATGAAAACATCTGCCCGTAACGCGCGCGCCAAGCTTTATCGAAACGCGAGAGAAATTTTGCTTCAAACCTTCCCGCGCGATGCGCCGTCATGGCCGCTTCTCCGGCCAAGCGGCCCAATTCAATTGCGAAACGAATGCCCTCTCCCAACAAAGTTGAAACCAGTGCGGCGGCATCACCCACCACGAGCACGCCGTGCGTCGAAGTGCGCGTGAGAGGCGCGACGCTGGGAATGGTGCCGGTATGTATTTCGATCATTGCGCGCGCCTCGAGCGCGAGCGTTTCCTTCGCGCGTTGCATTAAATTCTGCAAAGCCGCGCGCGGATCTGTGGAAGTATCCGGGCGAATGACACCGAGGCCCACACGCACGCGCTCTTCACCGTGTGGAAAAATCCAGCCGTATCCGGAGGGCGCGGCCATGCTGCCGAACAACAAAGCAATCGTATCTTGCGGCCAACTCGGCGCGAGTACATCCGCCTCGGCGCCGATGCCGTTTCGCTCGAACTCACTGCGCAAGCCGATTTGTTTTGCAATCACACCGGCCACGCCGGAAGCATCGATGAGCAGAGGCGCGAAAATTTCTCCCTGCCCGCGCACGCGCAGGCCGAGGGCGCGATCATTCTTCAGCACGACGCTCTCAACCTGGCTTGCCGGAAAAATTGCCGCGCCGGCTTGCGCTGCGAGCACCGCGAGATATTGATACAGCCCGCGCACGTCGAGAATGCAACTCACCGGCTCGTCATAAGTGAACTCCGCGCACGCTGCCGGCGCCAAGAAACGTCCTGTGCGAATCGGGTGCATATAGCGTTCGGGAATCTCCAGCATACGCAACTCGTGCAGCCAGCTTCCGCCGCTGGTGTGAATCGGATAGCCGATTTCTTTGCTGCGTTCGAACAGAGCGACTTGCAATCCGTGGCGCGCCGCAGCATATGCCGCGCTCAATCCCGCCGGACCACCGCCGGCAATGAGCACGTCGTATTGCGTTTTCATAATGTTCCTAGAATAAAAAAAGCATCCGCGAATACGGATGCTTATCAAATTCAAATCACTCCTAGGTAAGAGTGGATCACAAATTCGCGTCCAAGCGCTCTTTGAGCTTTTGCTTGGGCACGGCGCCGACGATTTGATCGACGACTCGACCGTTCTTGAAGATCAACAACGAGGGAATGCTGCGAATGCCGTACTGCCCGGCCGTCATGTTGTGGCTGTCCACGTCGAGCTTCGCGATTTTGGCTTTGCCGGCATACTCGCTTGCCAGTTCGGTGATCGCGGGCGCAATCATTTTGCACGGGCCGCACCATTCCGCCCAGAAATCCACCAACACGGGTTTATCAGATTGCAATACTTCCTGAGCAAAATTGGAATCGCTCAAAACTACGGGATGAGACATTGAATGCTCCTTTTGGATTTATCAAAAACCTCGGGTGATTTCGTGATCTATACGCAGCGTTAAAATAGCAACCTTTTGGAAAATTCCAAATTCAAATTCCGCGGCTCACACGCTCACGCACTCCTCTTTCGTCGATCTTTTAACAACGCTTGCTGCGATGATATTCCGCGCTCATGCCGACGGCACAGGCCCGCTTGCGCTCGTGTTCGCCGGCGCATTCGCGTTGGCGCGGCGCGCAACGTGCATGAGAATCATGATCATCACATAGATTAAAACGGTTTGCGCCAACACCAAAATCTGCCCCCACAAAGGCAAATAAGGCAACACCGCTGCGGTGAGGCCGATGCTGCACGTCACCAAATAAATGAAGATCACTGCGCCGCGTTGGCTCATACCCAAATCCACCAAACGATGCGAGAAGTGCCGCCGGTCGCCTTTGAAAATCGGGCGATGCTCGCGCCAGCGAATAAAGATGACGGACAACGTATCGAAAATCGGAAGGCTCAAAATCAGCAGCGGCATGAGCGCGGGCAGCAAAGTTTCGCTTTCCGGTACGACATAGCTGCTCGTAATCGTCAATGTCGCGAGCATGTAGCCGATGAAATGGCTGCCGGTATCGCCCATAAAAATTTTTGCGGGATAAAAATTGTGATACAAAAATCCCGCAACAGCCCCGGCAAAGAGGCACAAAATCATTGCAGAGAAAAATTGCGCTTGCACTGCGGTGATGATGATGAGCATGAGGCTCGCGATCACCGCCACGCCGGCGGAAAGGCCGTCCATATTATCGAGCAGATTGAAAGCATTCGTGATGCCCACGACCCAGAAAACCGTGACGAGATAATTCAGCCATGGCGTCGGCATGAACGTCGTATGAATGCCGCCGAGCAACAAGACCCCGGCGGCGAGAAACTGCGCGGCAAATTTTATTTTGAATGAGAAGCCGAGGCCGCGGCGGTCATCGATGAACCCCAAAATCAGCATGATCGTCGCGCCGAGTAGAATGATGCCGAGCTTGGGTAGCGCGTTGACCAGCCATTCTTCCTGCTCTGCCAACACGGGAAAAGTATGCACGAACCACGCTGCGCTCTTCCACAAAAAAAATCCGCCGAGCTGCAAGCCCAATGCGAGCATGAAAGCCGCGTAGATCGCAAGCCCTCCCAAGCGCGGCCGAATGCCTTCATGAATTTTGCGCTCGTGCGGCAGATCGATCACACGCAACTTGATTGCCAAGCGGCGGGCATAGGGCACGAGCCAAAGCGATAGGCCGAGGGTTAGAAGAAAAAGGTAAGGATAGATGAGTTGGTGCATGAGAGGAGATTTCAAAGCTGCTCGTGCAATGCCGATGATTTTTGTGCGTGATGATAAAAAAAATCCCGCTGAATGTCAAATCTCACTTCAGATGAGCTTTGATTGTCAACTTCGGTAATAGCGTCTCTCTAAAAATGTCATTCAGAAGGAATCTTTTTCAGTTTTAGCCAGCAACGCCAATACTTAAAAAGATTCCTTCTGAATGACACGGTCTAGAGGTGGTTCTCAACGCGTTGTCGAACTCGACCGTCAAACCTCATCAGGCGGCGACACAATGCCCAACGTTTATCGGCGCACCACCATAGCGCGCGCTTGATGTGGTGCATTGTATATTCCTGCCAACGCGCGGCCGTGCGCTGAAACTCGGCTTCGCCGCTCAAGTTTGCCATCGCGTGCAAGAGGCGGATATGAAGATCGTGATACGAAGCATTCGCAATCTGTCGCCCGCGCAGATCATAGTAGCTCGCGTAACCGGCGTCAAAGCGCGGCAAAAGCTGCAACACGCCCTGCAACGCGCGCCGATAGGTTCGCTCAAACTCTTCGAAGCGTTCGTGTTGCAAAAACTCATGAAGGCCGATCAATGCGAAGAGCGCGCCGTTGAGCACGTGCATCGGAGGATCAGCAGGAAACTCTTCCAAGAAAATATTTCCAGCATTGAGTTCATGCGCAACGCCGCCGCGCGAAGTCGAATAGCGAAAACAATCCAAAGCCCCGCGCGCTGCTGCGAAGAAGTGCGGCGCATTGAAGATTGCGCTCGCGCGCAACAGCACGGAAGCTCCCAAGCCTTGGGCCATGGCGCTGATCCACGCGCCGGGCAGGTATTCGATTAGCGGCGGCAAATGCGGCATGGGAAAGCGGTGCAGCCAAACGCCGCCCGTGCCGCGTGAATCTATTTGATGAGCAACAAACCATTCCGCAACGCGACGCACGGCGACAAGATCGCTCTGCAAATTTCCGAGCGCAAAGAATGCCAACGTCACCGGCGTGTAGTGCGCGCCGATTGGGGTTTTGCTTTTGATGCGGTTTGCAGCAAAAAGGCGTTCATAATCAACCAACGGCAGGCCGGCTTGGTCCAACGGGCCGTATTCGCCATTCTTGATGCGCGCGAAAATCTCGCTCAAGTCAACCGGGTACTCATAATGTGCATTCGTGCTCATCATATCATCGTGCATTGAGAAATTTCCAATCTTCCACGCGCGGCCGGAGCATTGCGAAGAGCGGCGTCTGCGTGCGGCGTCTCAGCCAAACGAGATAGCAGAACGCCATCAAAACATAACTCGAACTCGTTGCTAGCGCAGCGCCGACGATGCCCAGTTTTGGAATGAGCCAAAGGTTGAGCAAAAAATTTGAGCATAATCCTACGAGCGTCACTCGCGTGTTGAATTGCGCTTGGTCAAGGCTGAGCGCGTAAGCGGCAATGACTTTGATGAGGCTCATGGCCAAGATACCCAAGTAAGAATAACGCAAAGGCGCAAGCGCGGGGAGATAATCTTCTCCCACCACAACTGTGATCACAGCCTCATCAAACAAAAAGAGCGCAAAGAGACTCAAGCCGGTGAGCAACACGATCATGCGCACGGCGCGCGGAACCAGCGTGCGCATTTGCTCTGCGTTGCGCGAGCCGGCCGCGGGCAAGAGCACTGTTCCGATACTGCCAGCCAGCAACCACATTCCTTCCGCAAAGAAAGCGGCGAGGGCATAGTAGCCCGCTTGCGTCGTATCGAGGAAATATCCGATCAAAAATAAATCGACTCGATAAAATAAATACGAGGATATCTCTGCGAGATAAACCTTCCAGCCATAGCCGAAGAGCAGTTTGAGCTTTTGTGAATTTAAAAACATTTCGTCGTTGCGAGACGAGGCAAGGGCAATGAATAGCACCGCACTCGCGAGCGTGAAACCGAGAATGTACGCCCACAGCGCGGGTTGCACGTCTCTCATTCCGATATACCAGAGCGTCAAGAAGCACAGCAGCGCAGCCAACGGGCGCAAGGCATTTGTCAGATTGTAGAGAACGAATCGCTCCAAACCTTGCGTTATGCCGAGCAGAAAATTGCAAAGCAGAATGCCGGGGATGGCGAACGCGCACAAGCGCAAGTGCGCGTTAGAAACACCAGGGAACCATGTTGCGATGATCGTTTCATCGAGACGCCAAAACACCAACACAGCAAGAGTTCCTAGTAATACCCCAAAACACAATGCGAAGGAAAGAAGTGTCGAGGCCGCGATTTTTTTTTGGCTGATGAAATACGCGCTCGACGTACCAAGTCCAAACGTCAGTAGTATAGCCGAAAAATTTGCGGTTAAAATGAGCAGAGCATATTCGCCGCGCGCAGTGGGCCCAAGCAGGCGCGCCACGACGATGCCGTTCGCGGCAAACAAAACGAATGCGGTCACGCGGCCGGTGATGGTTAAAATGCTATTGCGCAAGATGCTCAAGATACGTACTCCGCCTGATCCCGAATAAGTCGGGCCAGGCTAATAGTTGAAAGCCCTCTAAAGACGGCTAAATCCATCGCAGATGTAAGCCAACTTTAGTCGGCTTGCACCTCGTAACTTGATGATTCATCATCATGAACTTTCCGATAAACCTCTTCCACGCGTTGCGCAATCTCGCGCCAATCATATTGCAGCGCATATTCACGCAGCCGTTGTGGGTTCCAAGCTTGCTCGCGCAATTTCTGCATGCCATGCGCCAGCGCTTCCGAAGAATCCACAGGCACGAGCAAGCCGCCGTGACACGCGCCGAGTACTTCCGGTGCCATGCCGACGCGTGTTGCAACGACGGGTTTGCCGCATGCTAATGCTTCCAACAAAACAGCGGGGCCTCCCTCCTGCCGGCTGGGAATAACGAGCGCGTCGCACGCATTGAGCCAATGCGGAATCGTTTCGGGCGATTGCGCGCCGGCGAAATGAATGCGCTCTTCAACACAAAGCGCATGCGCCAGCTTTTCAAGTTCGGCGGTTTGCGGCCCGGAACCGACGAGCACGACGGCAATATTTTTATCCATTTGTTGCAAAGCCTGCAAGAGCACATCAATGCCCTTAACCGGATAATGATTCGCGACACAAAGATAGATAAATGCGCCGGCAAAGCGTCGCGTTAATTCCGGCTGCACCGGCGATACTCCCGGCGTAAAGCGTTTTGTGTCGACGCCCTGCGGAATGAGGTAAATTTTATCCGAAGAAATGTCTTCGTTGCAAAGCGCCTCGCGTTGGCTGTTATTCAGAGCGATGATCGCATCGGCCATTTGCAAAGCCTTACGAACGCGCGCGCGTTTGCGGCGCTCGCGCAGCCACGCGCTCAAATCCGAGCCTTGCACGGTGAGCACGAAAGGCTTGCGAAAAATTTGCGCGAGGCGTGCGGCGACATAACCGCTGCGATATGCCCAATGCGCATGCACAAGATCGAATGCAACTTGCTCGGTTTGAATAGCTCTGCGCGCACGCGCTAAAAATTCGCGGCATGCATAGGTTTCAACGAGGAGAGGAAGGTGATGAATCGGTGCGCGGTAAACCGGCGGCGCATTTTCATATTGCCATCCCGGTTGAGCTTGCAGCTTTCGTAGCCGTTGATAACGAGGCAATGCAAGATATCGCATCACGGGTGAGATGACGGCAGAAACTTCAACCGAAGAAAAATTTCGCAATTGCTGCCGCACAAAGATGCCGTCGTGCGGGCTGTTCGTGTGGGGATAAAATTCCGAGACGATTAAAACGCGAGGCGAGTTCACTTTACCTTTTCAGATCTGCCACGGCTTGGCTGTGGCATTTACTGTTCAACACAACGCTACAAGGCTATGTCAACATTCTCACCTCTGCGTGTCATTCTGGAAGAACCTTCCCCAGCGCTCGGCTTAATTCTCAAAATTATTTTTATTCCGAGCACTAGGGAAGGTTCCTACGGAATGACAAATCAGGGTGTTGGCGAAGAGGCTTAGAGTTCAACATAGTCGCATTGAACGCAAGCCGTGGCTGAACTTCTTTTTACGAAATCAATTGAACACTCTTCCCCTCATGCAACATCGACTCACGCGCGGCTTCTAAAACACGCACGACTGCCAAGCCATTTGCGCCGTCGCTCAAAGGCCGTTTGTGCTCTCGAATGCAATCGACGAAGTGTTGGCACTGCGCTTTGAGCGGCTCGAAGGAATCAATTTTGGGAATGAGCAAATCTCCGGGCCGGCGCATGAGTTGGAAGTTGCCAAAAGAATCGAACGCGCCGAGGTGCGCAGACAAATTTTGCTTCGAGAGGCCTTTGTCGAAGATCTGCACTTTGCGATCCGGATGCACGTCATCGTAAACGATCATCTTCTGCGCGCCGACGATGGTCATTTGCCGCACTTTGTTGGGATCAAGCCAGCTCACGTGAACGTGCGCAGAAACGCCGCTCGCAAAGTGCAGGTGCAGAAACACAACGTCCACGAGATTGCTTTGCAGGTAAGCATAACCGCGAGCGGCAACGCTCACCGGTTTTTCTTCGAGCCAATACATTAAAATCGAGAGATCGTGCGGCGCGAAATTCCACAAGGCATCCACGTCGCCGCGCACCAGCCCGAAGTTCAAACGCCGCGAGTTGATGTAATAAATCTCTCCGGCCAAACCTTCGCGCAGATATTCTTTGATGCGCCGCACGGCCGGATCAAACAGAAAAGTATGGCCCACCATCAAAACGAGACGCGCTCCGTCGGCCAATTGTATCAACTCTTCGCACTCGCGGGCCGAGAGCGCGAGCGGTTTTTCCACAAACGTGTGCTTACCCGCTTGCAAAGCTGCTTTGGCCAATTCAAAATGAGAGCCTGCGGGCGTGGCAATCGCAATCGCATCAAGCTTATTGTTGTTGAAAATCTCATCGGCGCGATCGGTACAATGTGCGCCTTTGTACTTCTGCTTCAGCCTCGCGAGCACGCGCGCATCGCGATCGCAGAGCATCGCGACTTCCGCGCCCTCAGCTTCATAAAAATTGCGCAGCAGGTTTTTGCCCCAATAACCCACGCCGATTTGCGCTAGCCGCACCATGTCAAACTTTCCCGTGATAATAATTGTAATCCTTCAAAACCGTGCGCAGAAACAAGCGCGGATTCATTTCAGTCTCGACGCCGATTTTTGCGGCGATCGCAGTCTTCGCTTTGTTGACGAGGTGATCGTCCAAATCCGGATTCGCCGCCATCGCATCAAGCACTTCCTTGACGATGCCGAGGTCCTGATCGCTGAGCTGCGCGGCTTGCGCAAACACGGGCCGATAGTTTTCTTCCAACTGCGTGAGAATCGTGTCGGCCAAAGTCGCTTGTGGTTTGATCTTGATCACGGTTGTGCCCGCGGCAATATCGCCCAAGCGCTGGCCCTTGCCGTTGATCATGAGTGTGAGAATCGCAATGCCGCCCATCGAACAGGAAACGTCGATGAAACGAAACAACCAGCGCAGGAAGTAATTGCCGAGATTCGGCTGCGCTCCGTCGAGACGAATAACTTTGATTTTCATCTGCCGCTTGCCAATGCTCTGGCCGTCCATGGACAGCTCGCAGATCAAATCGTAGAGGAATACCGGCAGGTATAAAATAACGGACAATGCCAAGCCGAACCTTCCGCGCGCTTCAAAAACTCCGAAGAACAGAATCGACATGCCGATGACGTAACCGGCGAGAATGAGCACGTCGAGCAATGCCGCCAAGATGCGGTCGCTCACGCTCGCAGTTTCATATTCTATCGCAACGTTTTGCGTCGTGGTGATGGCGATGGCGCTCAAAGCATTCCCCTGGCCTTGATCTCGAGATACTTGTTGATCGTCTGCACCGAAAGCAGCTGCGGCGCGGTCAAAATCGCTTGGAGGCCGTAGCGCTGCAATTCTTTGACGATCTGTTTTTTTTCCAGCAAAAAATTTTCTGCGATGGCTTTGAGGTAAATCTCTTCCGTCGTGTTTGCGGGCTTGTGCAAGGCTTGTTTGATTTCATCGTTCTCGAAGAAGATCGTTACCACCAAATGCCGGCGCGCGATTTTGCGCAAGTACGGCAATTGGCGTTGCAGCGCGGAGGGCGTTTCGAAATTCGTGAAGAGCAGGAGCAAGCTGCGGTGATTGATCTTCTGCATGATCGCCGCGCACAATGCTTCGAAGTTGGATTCCATGAACTCGGTTTTCTGGCCGTACAAAAGCTGCATGATGCGCTCGAGCTGCGCAGACCTCCCGTCTGCCGGCAAAATCGCTTCGAGCTTGTGCGCGAACGTGATGATGCCCGCCTTGTCCTGCTTGTGCAGCGCAATGTTTGAAATCACCAAGCTCGCGTTGATGGCGTAATCCAACAAGCTCATGCCTCCGAACGGCATCTCCATCACGCGGCCCATGTCGATGCAGCTATAAACTTGCTGCGACTTCTCGTCTTCATAATGATTGACCATGAATTCGCTCTTGCGCGCCGTGGCTTTCCAATTCAGCGTCCGATAATCGTCGCCGCGCACATATTTGCGAATCTGCTCGAACTCCATCGCATGTCCCACGCGCCGAATCTTTTTCACGCCGGCCTCGGTCAGGCGGTTCGAGATTGCATACAACTCATACTTGCGCATTTGCAGGAACGAGGGATAAACCGGAACCACAACTTCTTGCGTAAACTTGTAGCGTTTGCTCACCAAGCCGAGCGGGCTGCTCGCATAAACGTTCAGCGTGCCGAACGCATACTCGCCGCGCTCGACCGGTTTGATGGTGTAGCGCAAAATTTTTTCTTCGCCGGCTTTGAGCGTCGCGTCTAGCGCAAAAGTGCGCGCTTGCAATTGCACAGGAAGTTCGTCAATGATTTGCAAGACTGCCGTGAACGGATATCGATTCTGCACGCGCAGCTTCACGAGATTTTCATCTCCGTTCGAAAAGCGTTCCGGCGTGTCGCGTTGCGCCGCGAGGGCTCCCTTTCCGCGAAAGCAGAAAAAAATATCGACGAGCGTGAGCAACGTCAAAGTGAAAACTGCCAGTTTGGGCAGGAAAAATATCTGCGGCCAAAAATAAGCGGCCACGAACAGCACCACGATTGCCGTTAGGCAAATAAAAAATCGCGGACGCAGGTATAAATTTTTCCACAGCCCGATCAACGCGGCACCTCGAGGCGGGAAAGAATTTGCTTCAAAACTTCATCGGGCTTCACGCCTTCCATTTCTTTTTCCGGCGTGAGAATGAGGCGATGGCGGAGCACGGGCAACGCCATCTCGCGGATGTCTTCGGGCGTGATGAAATCCCGTCCGCGCAGCGCGGCAATCGCTTTGGAAGCGGTCATCAACATCATGGCTGCGCGCGGCGAAGCGCCCAGATAAAGCGCGCTGTCATTGCGCGTGTGCTGAATGATTTTGGCAACGTATTGCAGCAGGCTCGGCTCAACGTGTACGGCTTTGATTTTCTGCTGATGCTCCGCAACTTGCGCGGCATTCAAAACGGGCGCAATCACGCCGAGATCGTTCACGTTCTTGCGCTCATGAAATTCCGCGAGCATCGTCGTCTCTTCTTCGAAGGAAGGATACTCCACTTCAATTTTGAAGAAGAAGCGGTCGAGCTGCGCTTCGGGCAAACGATAAGTGCCCTCGTGCTCGATGGGATTTTGCGTGGCAATCACGAGAAACGGTTTGTCCATTGGATACGTCACGCCGTCGAGCGTGACTTGCCGCTCTTCCATCACTTCAAACAACGCCGCTTGCGTTTTCGCAGGCGCGCGATTGATCTCGTCGATCAACACGAGATTTGAAAAGATCGGCCCGCGCTTAAATTCGAACTCCGACTTTTGCAGGTTATAAACCATGGTGCCGAGCACGTCGGAGGGCATGAGATCGGGCGTGAATTGCAAGCGCGCAAACCCCACGGAGAGCGTTTTCGCGAGAATGCGCGCGGATAAAGTTTTCGCCACGCCCGGCACGCCTTCGATCAACACGTGGCCCTCCGCGAGCAATGCCGCGGTCAACAACTCGACCATTTGCTGCTGACCGACGATGATTTTTCGAACTTCCGCCTTGAGGCGTTGCACGGCGTCTTGCAAGGCCGTTAAATCTGTGCGCTGCGCAAAAAGTTCCGGTCTTTCCATCAAGCATCCGTTTTTTGATAAAAGCGTTCGAGAGCAGAATTCAAGCTCAACAACTCGGCTTCGGAAATTTGTTCTTTGGCTTCAAGGTTTTGCATCTGCGCGAACAGCGCTTGCGCTTCTTCGAGCGCAACGCCGCTTTTCTCCGCCACACGCTGCGCTAATTCGCCGCGCTCGCCTTGCGTTTTAAGATAAAAGCGCGAGCGCAGATATTCCATAAAGAAAAAGATTTTCTTGTGCCCGAGCTTTTTGTGATCACGCGTTTGAAAGTATAAGCGCCCGACGGTTTCGAGAAATTCCAAAGACGTGTTCGTTTTGGGATTGATGATCGGAATGATGCGCTGTCGCCGCTTGCCTTGAAAAAGTATGAACAAAAAAATGCCCGCCAATCCCGCATAATATGCCCACCGCAAAGGCTGCTGGCTGAGAATATAACGCAGCGGCGTGCCGGCGCTCGCGCGTCCGGCTTTATAGTATTCATCCCAAAACGTCTCTTGCGCCGGCAAATAAGAAAGCGCCTTCGCGATATACTCGCGGTTGTTGCGGAACAGCGCGTAATAGTTCGTGAACGCGAGCGGCGCGGTGTTGAGATAAAAGCTGCCTTGCTCAAACGGCACACGAATGAAATTGATCTCGCCTTCGCTATCGCGGCCCAATACGACGGCGCGCGCGGTATCGAAACGCGAGAAAAAATGACTCACGGTTTGCCGCTTGTAATCATAATCGCGCGGCGCGCGCAAAGCGGGATTGACAAAGTTTATGCTCACCGAGTCATCGAAATTGAAATGCACGTTGGTACTCAACTTGAGCGTGTCCGCAAGCTTGCCGGTAAAAATATTCGCAGCAATGAAAACCGCGTTGCCGCTTGCAACGAAGTCCAGCAATTTCTTCGTATCCAGCTCGTCCGGCGAAAACGTGTGATTCACGAAGACATAGTTCGTGCGGGCCAGGCTGCGTTCGCCGAGGATATTATAAATCGGCATGCGCGTCGTGGTGATCTTCTGCGCCGGAAACATTTGCGGCAACACCTCGAACACGATCAAGCTTCCGAACGGAATCGTGTCCGCGCGCGAAAAACTCATGCTCCAATCAATCGGCTCAGGCGTGAGCATTTGAACGAGCAGCGCAAGAAGGATGCACAGCACGAGAACGATGAGGTATTTAAAATTTTGCCGCATAGGGGCTCTTGTTGATGAATCATCAGAAGGGTAGTTTTGTGACAGCTCCCGAAGCTGTCATTTGAAGGAAACCTTTTACTCGCTGGAGAAACAGCCCGTCCAGAGGTTGTGCCCGGCGCTTAAAAAGTTTCCTACTGAATGACATTGTGAGAGGTTAGCTCGGTTACTTCATCATCTCCGCAATCGCGCCGTAATACGCTGCGCTCAATTTCACCGTCGGCATATCAATCAAACCATCAATGCGCAACGCATCACTCGTAACCTCGCCGAGCACGAGCAGAGGCACATCATGTTGCTCGCAAATGCGTTGAACGCTTTCGCGCTGTGTTGGCGCATATGAAATCACGACGAGCGATTGGCTCTCGCCGAACAATACGAAGTCCGCGCGTTCATATTTCGGCAACGTGATCGCGGCGCCGAGAGTTTTTTCTTCATCCATCATACAACACTCCGCAAGCGCGACGGCTAGGCCACCATCCGCAACATCGTGCGCAGAGTTCACGAGTCGCGCTGCGATCATCTCCACACATGCTGATTGCACGGCGCGTTCGCGCGCGAGATCAAGCTGCGGGCAATCGCCGGTGATTTGATTGTGAATAGTTTTAAGATATTCGCTGCCACCAATCTCCTCTAAATTGACACCGAGCAGCGCAATCTCATCACCAACGTTTTTGAAGCGCGCCGTCATCGCGCAGGCCACATCATCGAGCACGCCGAGCATACCGATCGTCGGCGTGGGATAAACCGCGGCGTTCGGGCTTTCATTATAGAAGCTCACATTGCCGCCGGTCACCGGCGTTTCCAATGCGCGGCATGCTTCACCGATTCCCGCAATGGCTTCTTGAAATTGCCAATAGTTTTCCGGCTTGTAGGGATTGCCGAAGTTCAAACAGTTCGTGATCGCCACCGGCCGCGCGCCCGTCACCGCAACGTTGCGTGCAGACTCGGCCACTGCGATAGCCGCGCCGCGGCGCGGGTTGAGATACACATAACGCGCATTGCAATCGGTCTTCACCGCCAGGCCTTTGCGCGAGCCCTTGATGCGCAACACTGCCGCGTCGCCGCCAGGTTGAATCACCGTGTTCGAACGCACCGTCGAATCGTATTGGCGATACACCCACTGTTTGCTAGCAATGCTCGGCGCGATGAGGAGTTTGAGCAACACCTCGTTCAAATCTTTTGGTTGATAAAGACTCTCCGCTTTGAACGCGCGCGTGTTTTTCAAATAAACCGGCTCTTGCGCCTCGCGCACATAAACCGGCGCGCCGCCGCCGAGCGCTAAAACTTCCGCCGGAATTTCTGCGACGACTTCGCCGTTCATGCGCACGCGCAGAAGATTGCCGTTCCGCACCGTGCCGATGCGCGCCGCGTGCAAATCCCACTTCGCGCAAATTTGTTTGATGGCCTCCTCCCGGCCCGGCTTCGCGATCACCAACATGCGCTCTTGCGATTCCGAGAGCATGATTTCATAAGGCGTCATGCCCTTCTCGCGCAGCGGCACTTGCTCGAGATCGATGTCCATGCCGCATTCGCCGCGCGCGGACATTTCCGAAGTGGAGCACGTGATCCCGGCTGCGCCCATGTCTTGCATGCCGATGACGAGTTCCGCGCGAATCATTTCGAGCGAAGCCTCGAGCAGCAACTTCTCCGCGAACGGATCGCCGACTTGCACTTGCGGCCGCTTCTTCTCGCTCGCTTCGGAAATTTCTTCGCTCGCGAATGTCGCGCCGTGAATGCCGTCGCGGCCCGTTGAGGAGCCGATGAGAATGACGCTATTGCCTTCTCCGCGCGCCACGGCTTTGGCAATACGATCGTGCTTTACGATGCCGACGGCCATCGCATTCACGAGCGGATTGTCGCGATAACAATCTTCGAAATACACTTCGCCCGCCACTGTCGGCACGCCGAAGCAATTGCCGTAATCGCCGATGCCTTTCACCACGCCTTTGAAGAGATAGCGCGTGCGCGCATCATTGAGATTGCCGAAGCGCAATGAGTTCAACGCCGCAATCGGCCGCGCGCCCATCGTGAAAATATCGCGCAAGATGCCGCCCACACCGGTTGCCGCGCCTTGATACGGCTCCACCGCCGAGGGATGATTGTGGCTCTCAATCTTGAACGCAACCGCGAGTCCGTCGCCGATGTCAATCAAGCCCGCGTTTTCTTCGCCCGCTTTGACGAGCAAGTTCTTGCCCTCGCGCGGCAATGTCTTCAATTGCGCGATGGAATTTTTGTAGCTGCAGTGCTCGGACCACATCACGGAGAAGATGCCCAACTCCGTAAACGTCGGCGTGCCCCCGAGAATTTGGAGAATGCGTTTATACTCTTCGACGCTCAGGCCGTGCTGCAATGCGAGGTCGAGATTGACTTGAGGTTCTTTCATGGAGTTTGTGCGAAGGATTTATTTGGTTGATTGTTGACTGCGACGATTTTAGAGAAACATCAGCTACTGTCATTCTGGAAGAACCTTCCCTAGCGCTCGGCACCATGCCAGGAACTAGGGAGGTTCCTTGCAGGATGACAGTAACGAGAGAGGCTCGCGCGAAAACAAGAATCACCATACACACCCTCTTCTCGTTGTCATTCTGGAAGAACCTTCCCTAGTGCCCGGAACAACTTCGGGTTTAAAATTCAGAGCTTCAACGTGCGCCATTTGGGATTCATCGTCGCAATCAGCTCTTCTTTCTTTTTGCGGGTCATGGCTTTGATTTCCTTTTCCCGCGCGATCGCTCGAGTAACGTCATTGTAGTGCTCATAGTAAATGAGATCGTAACAATAGTACCGTTCTGCGAAGTGTTCTTTGTTGCCACGGTTTTGATAATGCTCCCATACACGGCGTTTGGCGTCATTGCTCATGCCGGTATATACTACTTCGAGCGAAATATAGGTTACACTTTCCCACCTCACATGTCATTCAGGAGGAATCTTTTTACTCGCTGGAGATACTGCCGAGTGCTTAAAAAGATTCCTTCTGAATGACAGCGCTAGAAGTGCGAAGTGTAACCTATTTTGTGCTCCGAGTAGTAATGCAGTACGGCCGGGATTGGTGGTGATTTAGACGTAGTAATTGCCTTGAGCCGTCATCGTCAAGCTCCTTCTCATAAACATTCGCAGCCGTTATCCTGAAAGTTCTTCGTTCTTACGAGAGCTATTCCGAGCACGAGGGAAGGTTCTTACAGAATGACATTTTAGTGGTGCGTTGCAACCGCACCGCACTTTCATCTCATTACGAATTTTTGACGTTCTTTGCAACCGCCCGGTCTCCAATCCTCCACATCATGGCCGCGGACAAACATCCCAACACGAACGTCGCGCCCCACAACCATTTCGATCCGAAATGTTCGAGCATCTGCGTGCCCAGCCAAGGCGCGAGGATGAACGCCAAACTAAAACTCATTTGATAGATGCCCATGTACGTACCACGACGCTCGCCGGGCGCGATTTCCGAAACATAATTTGCCGCTCCGGGAAAGAGAATCATTTCGCCGAACGTCCAGATGGCAACGGAGAACAACGCGCCGGCAAAGCTCTGCACGAACATCAAAATGCCGAAACCGATGCCCCAGAACATGCAGCTCAATGCGAGCGCGTTACGGTGCGACCAATGCGCCATACTCGTGTTGAGCGGCACTTCCAACAAGATAATCATCACCGTGTTCATCGCAAACAAAAGCCCGTATCGGGATTCGGGCAAGCGCAAATCGCGCACGATGAAGAGCGGCATCGTGCTGCTGTGCTGAAAGAAGACGATGGTCACCGGCAGCAGAGCGAGCATGAAATACAGAAATCGCCAATCCGTAAACACATTCGTTGTGCGTGCGGGCGTCGCTGTGGTTTTATGCGCATGCGCTTCCGATACATGAGGCACACGCGCACGGAGCGCGGAGAAAAGCAGCACGAGCCCTGCGAGCATGGAAGTCACACCGTCGATCACGAAGATTGCGGTGAAAGATACGGTGGCAATAAAACCCGCGGCCGCCGGGCCGATGCTCATGCCGAGATTGATGGCGAGGCGATTGAGCGCGAACGCGGCTTTGCGTTGTTCCGGCAGCACCCAATCGGAAATGATGGACATGCTCGCGGGCCGGAATGCTTCGCTCAACACGGCCCATAAAAATGCGAGGCCGCAGAGCGCAAAATAGTTCGTGACGAGTGGAAAGAATAAGAGCAGCGCGCCGGAGAGCAGCAACGAAAGCTGCATAATGCGCAGCGGCCCCACATGATCGCTCAATCTCCCCGCGAGTGGTGAGGTGATGAGCGCGCCGATCCCATAAATCGAGAGCACGTAACCCGCATGGGCTTGCGAGTAGTGCAAGTGCTCCGTCAAATACAGCGTGAGAAACGGCAATGCCATCATGCCCATGCGATTGATGATGGTGGCTGCACCGAGTATCCACATCTCACGCGGGAGAGTGCGCAAATCGCGCCAGGGGTTGCGGGAAGGCTTGGGTTGGGAGGTGACGGTCATGCAGAGATCAAAAGATGTGTGCAAAACGATTGCTGGCAAAACTATTCAGCCGGTTTTAATCGTTTTGCCAGCAAATAGTTTTGCCTTCTTGCTTTGCTCGGAAAGAGTTTGAGGCTTCAAATTTTCCCCGCATGGAGATCCGCTACGGGGAAGCACATTTCATAGTCATTCCAGTCCAGATTGCCATACACAAGTTTGAATTTCTTGAACTCCCTAACCGCGCGATATTTCTTCAAGGCGGGATTTCTGACCTTTTGCAGGAACGGCGCAAAATCTACGACATGCTCTTTACCGTCGTTGAACCAAAGATGAATGCGAAATCCGTCAACGTATTCCGCGCGGATGATTTCGATGATCTCGGTTTCGATAATCGGGTTGTAGGTGACTTTGATGCTTTTCATGCTAGCCTCCGCCTGATAGTTTTGGGGTTAATTTTCTTGCCCAGCAACAAGGCTCCAAGCTTCAAAATCGCTCTTGCGCTTTATACGATGCCATCGTATACTTTCGGGCGATTTTATACGATGGTATCGTAAAGGAAATCCGTCATGCTGAACTTGTCAGAAGAGCTTTTCAAATTCAACCCGTGGTGGGAGAGCACCTATCGTCCGGCTTTCATAGCGCGGCCACAATACGCACAATTTCTGGCTAAAAATCAAGCCAATCGTGATATCATCATTCTCACCGGCATTCGCCGCGCCGGGAAAACCACGCTCATGAGGCTGGTCGTTGCAAGCTTGCTTAAGACCCTTGAGCCGCGTTTTATTTTTTATGCTTCTTTGGACTCCATTGCGCTTGAAAAATTTTCCGTGGGCGAGATTCTACGAGAGTATCGCAAGATTCACGGCCTCAAGCTAAACGAGCGGGTTTTCCTATTCTTCGATGAGGTCGCGTATCGTCCGAAGATTCATCAGGAGCTGAAAAATCTCTATGATGCCGAGCGGGTGAAAATCTTCGCTTCGGCCTCTTCTGCTTCCATTCTGCGCGACACGCGCGGTTTCCTCACCGGCCGTGCGCGCGTCTTGGAAGTTTTGCCGCTGGACTTCTCCGAGTTTCTTGCCTTCAAAAAAGTGCAGCCGTTGCAATCCGAGCGTTACTTGCTCGAAAAATATTTTGAAGAGTATCTGCGCACTGGAGGCATTCCTGAATACGTTTTGACGGGTGATGTCAGCTATTTGGACAATCTCATCGAGAGCGTGATTCACAAGGACATCATCGCCTTTCACGGCGTGCGGGACGTGACCGGGGTGAAGGACTTCTTTCGGTTGCTGATGGAGCGCGCCGGAAAGCAATTCACCATCAACAAATCGGCAAAGTTTTTCGGCGTCTCGCCGGACACGATGCGGAGGTATTTGGAGTATTTCACGCAGACCTATCTCGTTTACACGATCGAACGTTGCGGCAAGCTGAATGAGCGTCTGCGCTCGCCCAAGAAACTTTATGCGGCGGACGTCGGTATTCGCAATCACATGACCGGCTTTCGCGACAAAGGCGCGATCTTCGAAAATTTGGTCTTCTTGAAAATCAAACACAAAAATCCGTGCTACGTTCAGCAAAACGGCGCGGAGTTGGACTTCTTCGCTGGTGGAACATTGATGGAGGTGAAATTGGACAGCGAGTTTGCCCCGCAGCAAAAGGCTTTGTTTGATTCATACAAAGCCAAGGAGAAAAAGTTGATTCAAGGGATGGATGATTATATGAATTTGGGGAGAGAGGGGAAATAATTTCTTACAACGCCGATGCGCCACAACGGAAAAAGAAAAACAAAAGCGCACGCAAAGACGCAGAGACGCAAAGAAAAGCAAAAGCAATCTTCCTCCAAAAGCCAAAGTGCTTGGAAGAAGATCGTGCTGATTTTTATCTACAATTGATAATACCTCACACGCCACTACACTACACGCTTTTCTTTGCGAAGCCTTTGCGTCTCAGCGGCTTTGCGTGCGCTTTTCTTTTGGCTTTCAATTCCTCCCCTCCCGCACTTCGCGCAGCGTATCTTCCAAACGATTCAAAATTTCATCAATTAAAACGTCCGGAATATTTAGCGCAGGCTCGAAGCGCACGGTTTCGGAGTTGCTCATGGTTCCGGCTACGAGCACGCCTTTGCGGAACAAGCGCGAAACGATTTGCCAGCCAATCTCCGCGCTCTGGAATTGCATGCCGAGCAGCAAGCCTTTGCCGCGCGCCGTGGCGATGAGATCGCTGTAACGTTCTTGCAGCTTGCGCATCGCGGCGAGCATGTATGCGCCTTTGCGCGCCGCTTGTCCGGGCAAATCTTCTTCGAGCGTGACCATAATAGCAGCAATGCCCGCCGCGCACGCGAGCGGATTGCCGCCGGTCGTGGAAGAATGCACCTGCGGATCTTTTTCAAACACGGACCAAATCTTCGCGGTTGAAACGAACGCAGCGAGCGGCATCACGCCGCCGCCCAACGCTTTGCCGAGGCACATGATGTCCGGCTTCACGTTCCAATGATCGACGGCAAACATTTTTCCGGTGCGGCCCAAACCCGTTTGCACTTCATCGGCAACGAGCAGCACGCCGTATTGCGTGCAAATCTCGCGCACCTTCGGCCAATAGTCATCGGGCGGAACGATCGCGCCCGCCTCACCTTGAATGGGTTCGAGCACGACGGCCGCAATCGGCCAGCCGATTTTGTTCGCCTTCTGAATCTCAAACTCCAATTCTTCCGCGTCGCCAAATTCGACAAACGTGACATCGGGCAGCAGCGGCTCGAACGCTTTGCGATAGCGCAGCTTGCCCATCAAACTCAATGAGCCGAGCGATTTGCCATGAAACGCGCCGAGCGAGCTCATGAAACCGTGTTTCCCCGTATACGCGCGCGCCAATTTCATCGCGCCCTCCACCGCATCGGTGCCGTTGTTGATGAGAAAACTATATTGCAAATCTCCCGGCGCGATTTGCGCCAAAATTTTGGAGAGCGCGCCGCGCAGCGGATCGAGCAGCTCTTGGCTCGAAAGCGGATTGCGTTGCAATTGCGCGGCAACGGCTTTCACGATTTTGGGATGGCGAATGCCGGCGTTGTACAAACCATAACCGCCGAGACAATCGATATATTCGCGGCCGAGGTTGTCGCAAAACTTTGAAGCTTGGCCCATCCATTCCAAACACGCATAATCACCGGCGGCGGAAACGGATTTGCGCGCCTCGCCCCATTGCCGATTCACGAACTGCACGTGATTGTCCAACGTCTCTTCGATCATTTTGCGATGATGCCGCTCGTCCAGCATCACGCCGGAAACGATGTCCAACCACTTGCGGCACTCATGACGAACTTCCTCATATTGTGAACGCCGGGGATCGATTTCAATGGGCTGCGTTTTTAGCGCAGGCTTCTTCGTGTCAATAACAGGCCTCAAGCCGAGCGGCGAGGCCGTGACGGTTTGTGTTTGACCGCTAAACATGATTGGCTCCTTTTCGAAGATCACGAACCGAAAGCTGAGTGGGGGGCTTCGCAGTATGTTTGAAGTCATGGCAAACTCATGATTCGCGCGCCATGACATAAGTTTCACGCTGAGGAAAAATTGACGAACTACTCTATCGCCGCAACGCATTCGCTCTTTGTGAGCAAAACTATTTTGGGCAAAACTATTAAAGAAGTTTCAAGCCGATAGTTTTGACCTTGATCGTTTTGCCTAATGCTGTTTGTTGATAGCAGGCGATCCCCGCAGTTACATTGGGAGATACCTCTCCCCCGCTGGGATAACATTGCAAAAGCAAAATGTCGCGCCGGCAACTCAAGTCAAGAGTAGGGAATGAAAGGAAGGAGGGACTTCAACCAAACTTCAGAATGTCGCGGTAGAAGAATTTTTCATCGTAGAAGACGCGGAAGAGAACCGGGGTAATAGATTGGAGCAACCAAGTGCCTATCGGTTGCCCTTCGGAGTTTCGCATGCTGAGTACGCTGGTGATCGCGTACGGGTTTTCGAGTCTGCGCTTCATGATCGCCTTGGGGTTGATCCGTGTTTTACTGCGCATGCTCAATCTAATATAAAAATTCTAAAGCGCAAGTGACAAGATGGCTTTTTCCATGATTTCTAATCCTTCGGCGAGTTGCTCGCGGGTGATAGCTAGTGGCATGAGCGTCCGCAAGATGTTGCTATACGTGCCCGCAGTCAATGAGATCAAGCCAAGTTGGCAAGCACGTTGTTGCACGCGCTTCGCGGCATCTTGATAGGGGACTTTTGATCTCTTGTCTTTGACCAATTCCATCGCATTCATTGCGCCGAGGCCGCGCACTTCGCCGATGAACGGACTCTCCACTGCGAGACGATGAAAATGATCGCGCGTGTATTCGCCAATCTCGAGCGCGCGTTGATTGAGATTGAGTCTTTCCATTTCGGCAATCGTCGCGAGCGCAGCTTGGCAGGCAACCGGATTGCCACCATATGTGCCGCCCAGTCCACCTTCATGCGGTGCATCCATCAACTCTGCGCGGCCGGTGATCGCGCTCAATGGTAAGCCCGATGCGATCGACTTCGCCATGATGATGATATCCGGCGCAACGTTCGTCCATTCAATGGCGAAAAATTTTCCGGTGCGACAAAAACCGGTTTGCACTTCATCGGCAATGAATACGATGCCGTGGCGCTTGCAAATCTCCGCCATCTTCTCCAAAGCCGCAGCGGGCGCGGGCACAAAACCGCCTTCGCCCAACACGGGTTCGATAATGAGCGCGGCAATTTTATCCGGCGCAATGTGGCTCGCAAAAAACTCCTCGAAGATTTTTTCATACTCTGCGGCCCAATCAATCGGGCGATGATCGTGCAGCCAACGATATTCGTAGGGATAAGGCAAACGATGGATGTCGGTTGCCATCGGGCCGAAGCCGTATTTGTACGGCTTCACTTTGCTGGTGAGGCTCATGCCCATGAGCGTGCGGCCGTGAAACGCGTGCTCGAATGCAATGACGCCGGAACGCCCCGTAGCATAACGCGCAATTTTAATCGCGTTCTCCACGGCCTCAACGCCACTGTTAGCGAGCATGGTCTTCTTCGCAAAATTTCCGGGCGTGAGCGCGTTCAGTTTTTCGGCGAGCGCAATGTACGGCTCATACGCGGTGACGTGATAGCACGTGTGCGTGAACTTCTGCGCTTGCTCCGCAATCGCAGCCGCGACTTTCGGATTGCAATGTCCCAAGTTCATCGTGCCGATACCGCCCGCGAAATCAATGAAGGTGTTGCCATCGACGTCCGTGAGCAGCGCGCCTTCGGCCTTCTCTACAAAGACGGGTGTAGAATTATACGGCCCGCGCGGCACTGCGGCTTGACGGCGTTGCATCAGGGCCTGGCTTTTCGGACCGGGGATTGAGGTTTGAAGATGGATGGAGGGCATGATCTGCTCCAAAAATTTTCAGATGGACAAATCTTCGCAACGAACGCTGTTTAATCTACGTCCAATCTTCAAGAATAAGGCCGGGTATCTGTTCGAAGTCATGCCGGTTTCTGGTGACAAGAATGTGGTTCCCAGCAAGGGCGATCGCTGCAATACGAAGGTCTTGAGAACTCACACGGAGTTTATGGCTCTGCAATTTTCGGAATTCTATGAGAGCGTCCGAATCGAAATCGAGGATTCGAATATGGCTAAAAAATTCGACGGCCTTGCGCAATTCGATGAAGGCTTTGAGAAGGATTTCTGAAGGAGAGGTTTTTTGTGAGGCGTTTCGAATCTGAGCCAAACGGCCTCGCAATTGTTCTTCAACGGTGATGATGGTTACGGCGAGTAACTCCGGCGCGGTTTCTCCAACCTTCGAGACAACCTGAGGGTGCTCTCTTTGAAATAGGCTGACATGATCGGTATCAAGAGTAAAAAGCTTCATTGCCCGTTTTCCTGGTCCAACTCTTTTCGGTACTGCCGAATTTCTTCAAGGAAGTCGTCGAAAGTTGAATCGTCCTTCCACATGCCCGCAAATTTCATCCAGGGATGCGAAGCTTGCTGCGGTTCATATTGCAGCCGCACAATTTCGCCCAGTGTTAGGCGTTGATCCAACTCTATCTTGATTTTGGCGAGCGCATCTTCTTTGGTGACGCCCTCGACGATGAAATCCGGCCAACCCAACACGCTGGCGAGGTAGCCGTTATCTGATTTCGGTTGCACAAAAATGCTTAAAGTCATTGCGGGCTTCCTAAGTTGAAACTGCGAAATTCTAAGCTGATGTGATCATTCCCGGGGCTTCTTGAGCTTTTGAAGAATGTGATAGAATTTGCTCGGGCTCACAATACGAATACCCTTATAAGTTTTGAACTTTTTCCATCGTTGCTCTTTTGTGACGATATAATCTGCCTCGCCTTCGACCGCCGCGACAAAAAATTTGTCGTCGGAAGGATCCTGTAAGATGACACGCAACTCAAGGGAACCAGGAACCGATGTGGTATTCGCAGCGAGTTCTGCGAGCAGTTCGTAAATTTCTGTATCAGTCAAATCGCTCGAAGCCCGGAAAGAAAAAAACTCTCTCATACTCTTTCATGATTGCCGGTGAAACGATGATTTCAAATTCTCCGTTTCGCCATTTGCAAAACAGTTGAGCGGGATAGCCTCTGGGGTTGATACTCGCCGCCACAAGTGGATTGGTATCGAAGACCGTCCGGATCATTGAGCGGGATCCAACATTTTCCGCTCTTCCGTTCTAACGGCCCGGATAGATCGCCTAAGGGTGCGATCAAAGGCTGCAGAATCAATGTCTCGATTTCGATCCCAGTTTTTTTCAATTAGCTCAAACATGCGCTCGCGCGAGGGCTTGGATTTTACCGTCTCTGGAATAAAAACGATTCCATTGCCCGCATCATGAACGTCGATAATGTCACCTTCGCGAAGCTTGTATTTCATGACGATGATCGCAGGAAGTTTCACCTGACCTCCAGCCCGAATTTTAATTTTGGCCATTATGGTCTCCTAAGGTTGATTAGGATTTCGGTTACACAAAAAATATTCACTGTCATCACAGATTATGATCATGAATTTGAGTGATACTCACGAAAGAGTATAAGCACGGCCTGGCTGAAAAACAAGCTTCGCGCTCGCGCAAGGGCGGTGAGCCGTCGCCTCAAAACAAGCTCAACCGCAGCGGATAATTCACGCCCGCCAAGAAGCCGCTTTGCTCTTTGTTGATGAAACCCCAAAGCGCGAGGCGTTTGATCGAAAGCCCCATCAGCATGACCGGCAAGAGCTCGCCCTCGCCTTGTTGTTCGCGCACGGCGCCGAGGCCGGCGCTGAACCGCAGCCATGGCTCGCCGGAAAGCCTGCGGCTATCACGGTACAAATCGCGATAACCTTGATAGAGGCTTTGCGTTTCTTTGATCAAAGAATCTTGCAGCCAGAAATTTCTTGAATACGCGCTGTTGGTTCGATTCAATGCCGCGAGCAGCGTGTCTTTGGCCGCGATTTTTTGCTCTGCAGCTTTCAACTCGATTTTCAGCGAGTCGATGATGAACTGCGAGCGTTCGATACTTTCGCGCGAAAGGGCGAGATAATCCGCGCCGGCGATTTTGATTTGATGATTCTTGCCGAGCGGCCGCACGTATTCCACGCGCTGCGCGAACAAGCTGCTGCTGCACAAGAGCACGGCAATGAGCAACATCGTCGCGCCGCCGATGAGCTTGCTGTATTCCTCGAAAATTTGATCGGTCGTCATGTCGTTCAACTCTGCTCGGCGTTCTTCGAGCTTTTTATTCTTCTCCGCCTCGATCTCCAAAATCTCTTTCATATACCGCGCGCGCTCGCGTTTGAGCGATTCCTCCGCTTGACGTATTTCCTCTTTGGAGACTTCATACTTCTCTTGCAACTCTTTCACACGTTTTTCCTGCTCCTGCAAAGCCTTCTCACGTTGTTTCAATTCTTCTTCCAATTTACGGCGGCGATAGGATTGAAAGATCGAGAAGCCCAACACCAGCGCCAACGCCGAGGCCGCGAAAATGAGGCCGCGCACGTTGAGCAAACGGAATTGGTGCAGGAAGAACAGAATGACGATGATGAAAATGACCGTAAAGCCGATTGTGAACGCATCCATTTTTCTCTCCGATTATTTCTTGCGCCGCTTCTCGATCATTTGAATCATATGATGCACCGGCTCCGCGCCCATGCCGAGGAAAATGCCGCTGAGCACGAGCGCGAGCCAAACCGGCATCTGCGTGATGATCTTGTAATCGAGCTTCAATTGACTGTTGAAGATCGCGATCAAGTTGATCTGCGTGGTCCAACAAAAGAGCACGCCCATGATCGCGGCGGCGATGCGATTGGCCACGACCAGCGCGGCATTGCGCACGAGATCGCCGCTGATGATGGGAATTTTGCCGGAATGCCCGGCCTTGTTATCAGCCAGCTTCTTGCGAATTTGAAAAAGCAAGCCGGTCAAATCCAAAAATTTATTCCACAAACGCGAGCTCGCCAACGCCTCGAAACGCGCTTGCAATTTCTTTGCGCGTCGCGTCCAAAACTCGTGCAGATCGAATTGCCATTCGACGTAGTTCCAGCTTGCGTTGAGGATTTCCATGACGCGTTCGATGACTAATGCCATCAGCAACGCCAACATGTAGAGATAGGTGATTTGGGTAATCGCGTCCATCATACGGCGCCCCACTTTTTATCGAACAGATACGGTTTCTGTTTATAAAGCTCGAGTTCTTCGCGCGCCGTCGTGGAGTTGGCCCAGCGTTGCTGATAGTGTTCGATCAAACTTTTGAGCTCCGCATACGGAAAATTGTTGCCGGGACATTTGGTTTGCGTGATTGCGCGATGCGGCACGATACTTTTCTCCCACGCAACCGGGATGTCATAGAGATTGCACCAAAGCACGACCACGCGCGCGGCGGCGTGCAATTGCTCATCCGTAGGTTTGGGCTCGCCAAAGCGGCCGTTGACATTCGCAAACGAGTCGGCCGGATCGGTTTCGAAGTTGCCGTTCATGGCAATGCCGAGCGAGCGCAGGTTGTGACCTTTCGCGTGATTGCCGAAGCGATCCCACCGGCAGAAATCATCAATGGAGCCGTCTTTGAGCGCCACGCAATGATAGCCGGTGGACCAACCTTTATCTTTGATGAACTTCACGAGATCCGCAAACGTCGTTTCGCTGTGCAACGCGGTATGATGAAAGACGATCAAATTCGGTTTGCCGGGCCGCAGATGGCGATGCTCCAAATCTTCGCGATCGACGCCGCCGGTGTAGGGCACGTTGATTTCCGAAACGGGCGTGACGGGAATTGCCGGCTGCGATGGGCTTGCAACGGGCGCGGGCGTTACTGCCGGCGTCTTCTCTTCTTTCTCAGAAGGAGCCATCGGTGTTTTCACCACCGGGCTGGGTTTCGATGAAACCTCTTCTTTCAGTGTTTGAATTTTGCGCTGCGTGATGAAGTTGATGAGGAAGTGGACGGGTTGCGAGCCGGCGCCGATCAACACGCCGGTGAAGATTTGATCGAAGCGTTCGGGAACCGGCAAACGCTCTTGAAAAAGCTTGGCGAAGATTTCGATCTTGTAGTACAAACACAATCCGATGCCGAGCAACGCGCCGAAGATTTGCATCCAAAATGTGCGCAAGGTTGCTTCATACGGCCGCTTCGTGGCGGGTTCGACAAAGATCGTGGCTTCGGAAAATTTTTCGCGCTGCTCGAGCTTGCTCATATTCGGCTCGAACCCCGACAATTCCTGCGCGCGTTTTTCCAGCGCGCTTTTTTGTTCGGATGAAAGCGCGCCGCCTTCGCGCCGCAAGCGCGCTCGAATTTCGGCAAGCTCCTCCGCGCGTTTGGTTTTGAAATCTTCCTGCGCGCGTTCAGCTAATTTGTTGATCTCTTGCTCCGCCGTAAGGCGCGCTTTGGAATAAGCGGCCTTGCCGCGAAAAAAGAAGCGGTCGAGCAGGCCGTTGACGAACTCCAGCACGCGCTCGACCATGAATGACAGTCCCAATGCCGCGGTGAGCGCCGCGAGCAAAGGTTGGATTTCAACCATGGGATCTCCTCACAAAAGTTTCAACTGCGCTTTTGCAACGAAAACAAAAGCAAAACTATTTCTGGCAAAACGATTAAAAGAATCGTCTTGTTTTATCGGCTCCACGCGCTTCAGAAGATACGAAGTATAAGCGTAAGGTAGTTGTCATTTTTGCTCCGGCCAAGTTGTGGCCATCCAGCTTGCATAAATTTTCTTTTGCAAGTCCGTGGGTTTATCCACGAGCTGCACGCTGATTTCAGGCACGTCGGGAGCGCGCAGCGTTACTTCGAACTCGCGCAGTTGCTCCTCGCGAAACAGCGTGAGTTTGATTTTATCGCCGGGCTTGAAATCAGCCAAACGCGACTCGATTTGATTCGCGCGCACGCGAAAGCCGTTGAGCGCCACGATCTCATCACCGTTGCTCAGTCCCGCTTCATAGGCGGGCGAGCCGGCGATGATCGAATGCACGAGCGCCGCGCCGTTTTGCTCGCGTGTTGCAACACCCAAACTCACGGCATTGTTTGCCGCCGGCGTTTCTTTCACCTCGAGGCCGGCGTAGCCTAAGAACTTTGCGAAGTCGATCTCCATCGTGCCGCGCACATAGTTGTCAAAGAACTCGTCGTAATTGCCGCCGCCCAATTCCTCCACCACTCGCTTAAAATCTTCGGGTGTGAAGCCGGAGCCGGAGAGCGGAAATCTTTTGTACATCGCGCGCATCACGTCATCGAGCGCGGCGCGATTCTCCGTGCGGTGCCGTATCTCCAAATCGAGCAGCAGGCTCACGGCCGCGCCTTTATCATAATAGCTCACCTCGCGGTTTTGATCGTCTTGCGAATCCTTCCAAAATTTGATCCACGCATCGAAGCTGGATTCTTCCACGGATTGAATTTTTCTTCCGGGCCGGCGGCGGTCGTTGCGAATCATGTCGGCAAGTTTCTGGTGCAAACGCGCAGGCGTGTGATACTCCGCACGACGCATGAGCATCATGTCGTAATAATCCGTCGCGCCTTCGGAAATCCAAAACGAGGGGCTGTAATTCTCGCGCGTGTAATCGAACGGATGAATGCCAGCCGGGCGAAGCTGCTTCACGTTCCATGTGTGGAAAAATTCGTGCATCGCCAAAGCAGTGAAACTCTCATAGCCCGTGTCTTTGTTGAACGCGAATTGATTGATGCCCATGATCGTGGAGTTGATGTGCTCCGTTCCGCCGCCGCCGCTCGGCCGGCTGTGGACGAGAAAAGTATAATGCTCGTAAGGCATCTCGCCCCAAAACTCAGCGCAGGTTTGCACGACTTTTTTCAAACGCTCGAGCAGCTTGTCGCTTTCCCAATTGCCCGGCCCGAAGATGCTCAGATAATGTTTTTTGCCTTGTACCTCGAACTCGAAATCTTTGTGCGTGCCGATCTCCAGCGGGCAATCGATGAAGTAATCATAATCCGGCGCATGAAATCGATGGGGTTTGTCTTTCACGCGATCCAGCCCGGCGCTCACGTGCCAATTGCCGAAGGGCTGCACTTGCAGCGTCAGCGGCTGTTTGCGGAATTTCTCAACGTACATGAACACCGCGCTGCCGTTCACATACGCATGTTGATCGTTCAAGCCGCGCGTGCGCAGATGAAATTCATTCGCATAAACTTTATAGCTCACGCTCACCGCGCTCGCGCCGGAAGTTTGCACGCGCCACGTCGATTTGTCGCGCTTCGACCACGCCAGCTTGTTCGCGTTGTCTTCGTTCTCGCCGCGATAAGCTTTAAACTCGTGCATGCCGCCGGCGAAATCCAAAACCACGTAGCGGCCCGAACGCCAAACCGGGAGGATGAAATCGAGCGAGGTATCGGATTTGTCCAATTCGGAAAAAATGATTTTGACTTCAAGAAGGTGCGTGTGCGGCTGCGACATGCCGAGATGGTATTGAATTTTTGGCGTTGCGAAAGCGAGAGGCGAGTGCATGAAAGAGAATCCTGTGATTAAAACCGAGGCGAGAATCTTTTTCACGTAGCTTGTGCTCCGGCAGGATGAGCGACCGTCGTGTGGATTGATGAATGGCGGAATATATAACGGAAAATTTGAAGAGTGTCAAGCGATATGATTGAACGATAAAGGGCAGGCGCTGTCTGTTTTCTTAACCATTCACGCTCACAACGCGACGAGCCGCGACCCAAGCATCTGTAAGTGGTTCGAACGAATATCGCGGATAAAACAACCGGCTTTATTCGTGAAACCCGTTTACGGAAAAGCCTTTGCTTTTTTGCGACGCTTCACCGGCTAAAAATATTTGAGATCGTTTCCGAGGAAAGGATGAAAACCACAACGCATCATTTGCTAACGAGTTTGCTGCTCCTTTCAGCTTGGGGATGCCAAAATTCTAAACTGAACAATCCGCAACCAGCGACTCTCTTTCGCGGCGATGCGCAACACACCGGCGTTTATGCCACCCGAGGAGTTCCTCAATTCAAACAAATAAAATGGGCGCACAAAACCGGCGGCCCGGCGCGTTCTTCCCCCGCCGTGACGAATGATGCGGTTTATTTCGGCAGCGGCGACGGCAATTTGTATGCGGTCGATCTTCAAACCGGTGAAGAGAAATGGCATTACAAAACCGAGGGCGCAGCGCATTCTTCGCCCGCGGTTGCGAATGGCATCGTTTATTTCACCAGCCGCGAGGGCTGCCTTTATGCCGTTGCAGCACAAAGCGGGAAGCTGGTGTTGAAATTTCAAACCGCTGCGCCGTTGCCTTACAAGTGGGGTTTCGACTATTACACCTCCTCCCCTCTTGTTGTTGAGGGCGTCGTGTATTTCGGCAGTGAAGACGGCCATCTTTATGCGCTCGAGATTCGCAGCGGCAAACCGAAATGGAAATTCGACGCGAAGAGCCCTGTGCGCGGCTCTCCGGCCATGACCGGCGATGCGATTTATTTCGGCGATATGAGCGGATACTTTTATGCGCTTGATCGCGAAACCGGCGCACAGAAATGGCGCTTTGCAACCGAAGGCGTAAAATTCAATCCGGCGGAGTTTGGTTATGATCGTTGCGCCATCGTTTCCTCCGCAGCGATCAGCGGCGAGCTCGTCACATTTGGCGGGCGCGATGGTTTTCTTTACGCGCTTGATCGCAACACGGGCCAAGAGAAATGGCGGCGCGATTACGAAATCTCGTGGGTCATTTCTTCGCCGGCAATTTTAAATGAAACGTTATTCACCGGCACTTCGGACGGTCGTTATGCGCATGCCCTTGATTTGAACACGGGAGAAGAAAAGTGGCGTTTCAAAGCAACGGAAACGGTTTGGTCCTCGCCGGCGATTGCTGATTCTCTCATGTACGTCGGCGACGGCGGCGGCAATTTCTTCGCAGTTGATATTCGCACCGGCGCAGAGAAATGGCGTTTCAAAACCAAAGATCGAATTTTCTCTTCACCCGTTGTTGCAGAAGGCGTGGTTTATTTCGGCAGCGACGACGGCTATCTTTACGCGTTGACGGGCAATGACTCTCAAACGCCTCATGTTCAACCAGCGCGGCGCGCCGTGTTTTGGGAAGCGAGCATTGGTTTCAATTGGTTTCGCTTCGGCATTGATGAACAGATTCGCGATTATTTTGTGCGCGAAGGCTATGAGCAGTTGAATGCAAAAACGCTCGCGCAATTTATGCAAGACGGCATTGCCAAGAAGTCGCCCAGCGTCGTTGTGTTTGCCGCGCATCGCGTGCCTGCAACGGTGGTGAATGATTCTTCGGAGGCGGCGTTGTTGCGGCAATATCTCAATGCCGGCGGCAAAGTGGTTTGGCTCGGGCCGCCGCCGCTCGCTTATAAACGCGATCCGAAAACCGATCAAGTCGTCGCGCTCGACTTCACCATTCCCGAACGCATCATTGGCGTGCGTTATCCCGGCAACAGCGCGATCGGCGTGGGCGGTTGGTATCAATCAACCGTCACAGTGGAAGGTGTCAAATGGGGTTTTCTACGTGATTGGTATGTCGGCGGCTTTGCAGTAGAGTCCGATCAAATCTCTGCTGCATTGGCTCGTGATGAAACCGGGCGCGCCTCGGCGTGGGTGAAAAATTACGGCGGTTCGGATGGCACCGGACTCGTGCAGCTTTGGCACAAACGCGACGGGTTGGAAGATCTCATCGCCATCAAAGCGGTGGCGGAATATGGATTGCGATAAACATAGCGCAGATTTCCAGTCTGCAAACCAGACAGGCAGGATGCCTGCGCTACAAAATCTTTGCGGTCATGATAGCAAACGCCAACGCCTCGTGCTGTTCGGCGGACATGAGGGTGAAAAAGTTTTCGGAGATACTTGGGAATGAGACGGCCGGCAGTGGTCGCGCGCCGCGTTTCATGCGCCGCGCCTGCGCGTTGACAATGAACATTAGCATCGAACCTTGAAAGGCGCATATGAGAATCAAAATTCTCTCTCTCATCACGGCGCTGTTCTGTGCTGCTTGCTCCACTCCGCAGCAGCACAACGCCGTTCTTTCCGAAAAGGCTCAAGCCGAAATCCAAACTTTGCATCGAGCCTATGTTGCCGCGTGGCTGCGAAATGACACGCTCGGCGTCTTGCATACGTTATCCCGCGAGGCCGTGCTCATGCCCTCCGGCATTCGCCCGATTGCGGGCATGACGGAGATCAAAAACTTTTGGTTTCCAAACGACGGCTCGCGCACCGTGATCAAGGATTTTACCGCGACTCTTGATGAGCTGAACGGCAACGATGATCTCGCTTATCTTCGCGGCAGGAGTCATCTTGCTTTCACTTATGAAAAGGACGGAAGCAAATCCGCGCTCACAAGCGAAGGCATGTTTCTCACGATTGTGCGGCGGCAAGCGGATCGCGCGTGGCGCATTTCGCATCAAATGTGGGGGCCGTTGAAACAGTAGGAGAGCTTGAAACCATAGAGGACGCACTTCCAAAAAAGTTGCTTTTTGACGGGATTACAGGATTTACTGGATTTCAAAAAATCATGTTGATCCTGTTATCCTGTCAAAAAACAACGGCGTTTAATTCTCAATCAACTTTTCGGAATTGCTCTCAGCCATAGTTTTAATCCGAGAGGAAAACATAAAAGAATCAAGAGAAGTCCCGCCCGATCAAACGCAAGTGACTTTAAGTTTATGGAGAAAAAATCATGAACGAAATCTCCCGTCGAGATTTTTTAAAGCACGCGAGTTTGGGCTTGGCTGCAACCGGCGTTGCCGGGTTCGTTTTGCGTGCTGAGGCCAAACCCACGGCCGCGAGCAAGAACGTTGCAATCAGCGAAAGTGTGTTGCAGCAAATGGGCGAGCCGCCGCTGCCCATTTTGATGCAAGATAATCTCAAATCGACAAAGAGCAGCCAGCTCGGGCCGTTTTATCGCGCTGGCGCTCCGTTTCGCGCGAAAGTGACGCCGCCGTTTGAGCCGGGAACCGTGCTCATTGTTTCGGGCCGCGTTTGGGCTTATGACACAAAGAAGCCGCTCTCCGGGGCGGTGTTGGATGTTTGGCATGTGGATCACAACGGTGAATATTCCAGCGGAGAGGGCAACGATAAAAACGGTTTTAAAAATCGTGCGCGGCTCATTACTTCGGAAACCGGCTATTACGAGTTTGAGGCGATTCATCCGATTGCATACGAGCCGAATCCGAACTTTTGGCGTTCCGCGCACATTCATTACAAAGTCACGCACCCCGGTTACAAAACGCTCGTCACCGAACTTTTTTTCGAAGGCGACCCCAAGCACGACGTCGATCAGATGTTTCAAAAAGCGCTCATGGTGAAAATTGCGAAGCAACAAACCAATGGGCAAACGTATGAGTCCGCAGCTTTCGATATTGTGTTGGAAGCGGGAAGCGGAATGCAAGGCGATTGAACTCGAACTGGAGCCCTCATGATGAATCTCATCTTTTTTTTCCAACGTCTTTTCTTTTTTATTCTTGCCTCGACGCTGGCCTCGGCGCACGCGCAAACTTCCGATACCGTGAGAGTCGAGCCGAACCATTCCACTGTCGGTTTCGTCGTGCCGATTGCCGGCGGCATGACGAAAGTCACGGGCAAGTTTACCGATTTCAAAATCGCGTTGATTTGGAATGAGGCGATTTCAAAAGATTCCGATCTCAGCAAATGCTCGATCCAAGCCGCGATCAAAACTGCAAGCATCAACACCGGCAATGCCGACCGCGACAAAGACTTGCAAGGCGAGGAATTCTTTGATGCGCAGAATCATCCTGAAATCTTCTTTCAAAGCAAGCTTGTTAAGAAGAAGGGCAATGGCTATTTGTTGGCAGGCGATTTGACCGTGCGGGGCAAAACCAAAACCGTCGAGATGCCCGTAGTTATAACGGGCATGAGCCCAACTGAAGATGGCCGGCCAGTGTGGGGATTTTCAACGCGATTAAAACTGAATCGCAAAGAGTTTGATATAGGCACAGATTGGGTGCATTCCGCCATTCCCAATTTCATCGGCGACGAGGTGACGGTCGAGGTCGATCTGTGGACGCGGCCGCCGAAGAAGAGGCAATGAGAGTCACAAAGTATTATTCACCCTCGGACGAGACGGAACCCAAAAGAGTTTTGTAAGCGGATTCAACGGATGAAGCGGATACCGAACAAGTTTATCCGCTCAATCTGCTAAATCCGCTTACAAAAAAGCTTTTTGCTGTTTGGCAATGAATTCACTTTTAAAAAGCTCAAGGAGAAACACGAGATGAAAAACACGCTTCTCTGCAGTGCGGTGATGTTGACGTTGTTCGTTCTTTCCGGCGCGCTCGCCGCAAACGATGTCGAAAAGAAAGCCGTGATGAGCGTGGTTGAAGAGGCATACGTCAAAGGCGTGCATGCCGAACCCAGCGGCGAGGCCATACGCAAGGGCTTTCATCCGGAGTTCATCATGTTCGTGCAGGACGGCGAAAAAGTGACGAAGGTCACGCGCGATGAATGGATCACTCGCATTGAAGCCGGCAAAGCTAAAAATAGCGGCGCGCCCAAGCCGGTCGTGAAGCACGAATTTCCCGTGGTCGAAGTCAGCGGCAAAGCTGCGTTCGTGCGCGTCGAGTTGCATCGCGACGGCAAGCACGTGTTCACGGACTTCATTTCGCTTTATAAATTCGAAGACGGCTGGAAACTCGTCGGCAAGACTTTCTATCGCCACCCGAATCCCTAAGCTAGGCAAAAAGAAAGCGCACGCAAAGGCGCAGAGACGCAAAGAGCCCGCAAAGAAAAGCCTGCATGCCATTCGCGAGCTCACCTTTTGAATTTGAAAGAATAAAGCTTTTCTTTGCGGAAACTCTGCGGCTTTGCGCCTTTGCGTGAAAGCTTTTGCTTTTTCTCTAAAAGGAAATTATATGACAGTAAATCGCGGCTCGCTTATTTTTATTTTGCTGATGAGCGCCGCCCTCGCAATCGCTCAACACAATCACCTCTCTCCAACTTTGTCTTCCCTCTTCGAAGCCGAGCGGGCTTTTGCCAAACGCTGCGGCGTGGTTGGCATTCGCGCCTCGTTTCTGGAATTTTTTACGGACGACGCCATTGTGTTTCGACCGCATCCGGTCAAATACAAAGAAGCGGTCAAAGATCGTCCGGCCCCGCCGAATCCGTTGGCTTATGTGCTGGAATGGGAGCCGATCTTCGGCGAGGTGTCTGCAGCGGGGGATATGGGATACGACACCGGCCCCTCGGTCTTCACGGACAAGACCGCCGAGAAGCCCACGCCACAATATGGATTTTTCTTTTCCGTGTGGAAGAAACAAGCGGATGGCCATTGGAAAGCCGTTCTCGATGTTGGCGGCGCGCAGACGGCTGAACCTTACACCGGATCGCGTGAAGCGAAAACGGCTCCAGCGATGAAGAAGAAAGCGGCGAACGCCAAAGTGAACGTGGAGGCTGAGCGCGCCCAT
>Ga0247727_10003538_pt1 | contig 34407 bp, 42 predicted proteins | sample WisWelCaveWW1625_FD_202498 | JGI IMG/M metagenome (GOLD analysis project Ga0247727, IMG submission 202498) | Biofilm microbial communities from Wishing Well Cave, Virginia, United States - WW16-25 | ecosystem: Environmental > Aquatic > Deep subsurface > Groundwater > Cave microbial mat | place...
CTCCTGCCCATCCATCCATCGGCGCCGCAACAATCGATTTTCAGCGATCATGGTATCCAGGTTTGACACTCGATCTTCCAGGTTCATTTTTCCTCCTTACCCACAGCCATTTCACGCGTGACGGCGCCGGAAATGGTCCCCTTCGGGCGGACCTTGCCGAGCCGCTGGCGGCACAATTTGCAGTGTCCATCATGTCTCCTCGGCATCACGGCGACCGGCTTGGTGTGGTTTCATGGCGCGAGTTCCATGAGCAGCCCTTCGAGGCGTTGATTGTGAGATTCCGTGTCCCAGGCGGCGGACCTGGCGGCGGGCCCGGCGGTGTCCCAGGTGGCGGCCCTGGCGGCGGCCCTCAGCGTGTCGTCGCCGGTTTCCAGGAAGTCGCGGACGATCTGGGGCGCGTCCCACAGATGGAGCACATCGAGGGCCGACAGGCGCGCCGAGAGCCACAAGACATCCGTGGCGTCGGCGATCCACATCGTTTTACGTCGAGAACAGACGATCTTGTCGGTGTCGTGGACGACGCGGCCGCCGATCTCGCAGAGGGAGGCCCAGGAGGATGGGGCGTACTTGAGGGCGTCGATGGCGCGCGGGCTGGCGTGCAGGCCGCGCTGACACAGGACGATGGGGCCGTCGTAGGTTTGCCATTCGCCGGCGATGGCTGGGGCGCCGTCACGGTAGACGGGGACGCCGTTGCGGGCGGCGAGGAAATGCCAGGCCAGGCTGCTCATGTGTCCGCCATGCGCTCGTGGGTGGGCTCGTCGGTCATCGCAGCCTCCCCGCTGAGCGTGCCACGGGGCCCCGTGACGTTCCGCCGCCCAGCGTCACGCGCGTTTCCATCCCCACCGCTCCCCCGGCTCGCCGGTCTTGATGTAGCGGCCGAGTCCGTCCGCGTCGAGCGCGGCCACGTCCGCCGTCTCGCGCCCCTTCGTCTCGCTCGGTCCCCACACTTTGCCGTCGCGCTCGACAGCGCCACCGGCCCGGACAAACCCGCGCGCCGCTTCTTTCGCCACGGCGACCCACTTCTCGGCCAGCGCAATCCGGTCCACGAGCGCCAGGGCCGACGCATCGGTCAGCGCCGTCTCGCCGAGCGGCGCCAGGGCCGTCTCGATGTGTGCCCGCCAGGTCGGGCAGTGGTGGCGCATGTAGCAGGCCGTCTCGCACCACGGCCCGCGCGTCGCCTCGGCCGGCCGCGAGGCAGCCGCCTTGATCCTGGCGATCCAGGTCGGCCAGTCCGCGCGCCACGCCGAGCAGAGCGCGCCCACTCGCACGTCGGCGTCTCCGACGAACACCGGCGCCCATGACACGGCGTCAGCCTCCCTGGTTAGGCCAGCGGCGATGGCGTAGGCGGCGAGTTGCAGGTTGTCGGTCGCGGGGGGCACCTTGTCGGGTGCCCCGGTTTTCCAGTCGAGCACCACGAGGCCGTCGGCGCCGCAGTCCAGGACCGCGTCCGCGGTGCCATGCGTGATCTCGGTGCCGTCCTCGTCGCGCAGCACGACCTCCACCTCCACGTCCGCGCCCACAGCCCCCGGCCACGTCCCGAGCAGCCCCACGGCCGCGCGGGCGCCCTCGTGATCCGGCTCGTAGTACGGCGCGCCCTCGGCACGGCCAAAGCCACGGGCGATCTGGTCGTGGATATCGCGGCCACGGTCAGCGGCCTCGGACACCTCGGGGTATTGCGCCGCCAGCGCCGGGCCAAGCCCGCACCGCTCCGCCAGGTTGAGCGCCGACGGGCGGATCATTTGGCGCCTCCACGGATCGCCGCCTTGTTGCGATAGGCAGGCCCCACCGCTCCGGTTTCGATTATGTCGGCTAACCAGTAAGTCTCGGCAACCATGTTTCGGACGCGCAGGAATCTCAGAATGGCCGCTCTTTCCTCGGCGCGCCCAGCTTTTCGGGCTTCCTCGTTCGTGGCTTTCGACTTGTTCGGTTTTTCTTTCATGCGACACCTTCCGTCTTTGCGTCGGCCGTCAGCGTCTCCATCTCGTCGAGCTTGAGTTGCGAGCCGCGCGTGACGGCGCGGCCGACCTTCGCCGAGATCCACTCCATGCGCCTGGCGTCGTCCGGCAGCCACGAGAGCGCGTGCCACAGCGCCGCGTACCGCTCGCGCGCCGTCGGCGCTTTGTCCTTCGGCGGCACCTTTTCGGCGCCCTTGCCCGCGTTGAGATGCGACCGCTCGCCCTGATACACGCTGAGCTGGTACCCGGCGAAGAACCACGCCGTGCCGAGCGCGTTGGTGACCGCGCCCTTCTCCGCCCATTCGCGCTCCGAGTTGTCGCTGCCGCCTGGGATCGTTGGGCCCTTGGCGACTTGGACACTGAGGCGCTGGCCGTGCTCGTAGGCGTACCAGATGTGGAGGCGGCAGGTCGCGCGCCACGCGTCTACGACTTCCCCGCTTCTCAGCGTCTGTCTGTATGCGTCGCTCTCCAGTTTCTCGACGTTGAACCCCCAGCCGACACCGAGCGGGCCGAACAGCCCTAGGAGCACGCCGGGCAGGTATCCCGGGTTGATGTCCGTCAGGCCGATGGCGCCAGCGCGCCCGCCGGAGATGGCCTTGTACGCTCCGGGCGGCAGTTGGGCATCGAGCTTGGCGAACGCCTCGGCCAGCGGAATGCCGGTCAGCGTGCGGTAGTCAGCGATTGGCGCGCGATCCGTCGGTAGCACCACGCCGGCAAGATTGCCGTCGTTCATTGCGGCAACTCGCAATTCAGCAGCCTCGGTCATCGTCGGTTTGGCGGTCATGTCGAGCCTCCCAGGTTGTCGCAGACGGTGATCAGGTTCTTCGCGGCGCGCTCCAGGTCGCGGAGCCGCGCATTGAGGTTCGCGGTGGAGAGCGACGGCCCCGCGTAGGTGGAGCGGCAGTCGCGGCACGTCCACAGGTAGAGCACGCCACCGAGGCCGTCGTCCTGTTCGCCGTTGTAGGCGGCGCCTTCGGCAGAGGCCGAATGATCGCATGTCATTTGATCAACTCCTCGACCGGGCGGCCCGTGTCCGGTGGCTCCGCGGGCCGCGGCCACGGCGCCGCGAGTTCGGCCCGCAGGTCGTTCACGAGCTTGATCGCATCATCGACGGGAAGGCCGATCCTGACGACGCTAAATTCCGTGGTCACGGTCACGCTGATTTCGCCGCCGTTGCGGCTCACGACCGCGGCGGCGTTCCCGTTTGTCGCTGCGAATCCCGAGGCCATGGCTACCACCACTGCCTGCCGTAGCTGAGCGGCAGCACCGGCCAGTCCGCCGTCTCTCGGCGGTCCGCCTCGCAGGTGCGGCACACCATCTCGCCACTGTCCGAGACCAGCCCGTCCGACGGTCGCCGGTCGCACTGGACGCAGTGGCTGCTCATGTCGCAGATGTCTCCGCAGTCGTCGCACCAGTCCAAGGGCCGCTCGCGTGTTTCCATGTTGGCCTCCATGCAGGCCACTATATCCCGTACAGACACGGTGTCAACACAAAAAAGCACGTGACATCCGTTCAGGTGCCGAGTGCCGCCGTGCGGAGGAGCGCGGAGACGGTCACGGCACGCTTGGCGGCGAGAGCCTGGAGCCGCTCGTACTCGGCGGCGGTCAGGCGCACGCCGAACGTGATCGACCTCGCGTTCTCCGCGTCCACCGCCTTCCGTCCCTTCCCCGTGCGCTTCCCGGCCGTCGCCAGCCCGCGCCATGTGCCGTCCGGTCCACGCTCCAGGGATAGCAGTCGGTACCGCCGCTGGCGGCACCACGCGATGGCGTCGGCCTCGGTGGCGAATCCCGGCAGTCTGTAGATCGTCATCCGTCCTCCCCTGGTTGTCGTTCGAGCAGCCGCTCGCGCACGTCGCGCGACAGCGGCTGCCATCGGTTATTGGCCAGCGCATCGAGCACGCGCTTGGCCGTCGTCATCGACATTTCGCGCGCGTCGTAGCCGCGCTTGCCCAGCACATCGGCCATGCGGAACGTGCAGAGATTCTTGTCTATCCGCTGGAACAGTTGCCCCAGAAGCCGCGACGCCTGCCGCTTCGTGCACGTTGCCGGAAGCGGCACCTTGAATTTCGCCAGCGTCTCAAGCTGCCTGTCGCTCGCGGGTGCACCGCCGAACCGGTCGTCGATGTGTCTCGGGTCCGGCACTCCGAGCACCGCGAACGGGTCCACGTCCTGCGTCGCGTACCGCACGTTCGCGCGGACGCCCGCGCGCCTCGCCGCCGCGCGCTTCCGCTCCTCCTCGATCTCTCGCGCCGCCTCTTCTAGCGCGCGCATCGGGTCCTGCGTGTCGCTCACCTTGCGTTCGGCGAGCGCCCGCACTTCGTCGTCGTACCGGCCGCCGAGGATATCCACCGCCGACACGAGATGGTGCCGGCCGGAATTGCCCACGAAATCCAGCAAGAGCAGATCGGCTTTGCCGGGCGCGTTCCGCGTGCCCCTTCCGACCATCTGAGCGTACAGGGCGCGGCTCTTGGTCGGCCGCGCAATTCCGATCAAGCTCAAGCCTGGGTCGTCGTAGCCCTCGGTGAACACGGCGCAGTTGCACAGAAACTGGAACTCGCCGCGCTGGTGGCGCGCGATGATCCTCCGGCGCTCGCCCATCTCCGTCGTACCGTCGAGCGCCATCGCCGAGTCCGGCTTGTACCGGTTCAGCACCTCGGCCAGCCGGTGAGCTGCCTCAATGCTCGTCGTGAACAGCAGCCCGCGCCGGCCGCCCGCCAGATCCACCGTCGGTTTCGCCACTTGGTGCAGCACGGCCTCGGCCCGCATGATGGCGTCGAGTTGGCCCTGGTTGAGGTCGCCGGCGACGGTGCCCACGTCGGCGAGCCGCACGTCCTCGCACAGGACGCGCTGGCACCGGATCGGGCAGAGCCAGCCGTCGCGGATCGCGTCGGGTAGCTCGTAGGTGTAGGACACCTCATCGAACACCTGGCCCATGGCCAGCTCGTCGGCGCGGTCGGGGGTCGCGGTAAGCCCGAGCACTTTCGCGCCGGAGTAGTAGTCGAGCACCTTGCGATAGCTCGCGGCAGGGGCGTGGTGAGCTTCATCGACGACCACGAGCGCGAACGCTCCGGGGCCGCCGAATCTCGCAAGGCGCGCGTCTTGGCTGATCGTCTGCACCGACGCCACGACCACGGGCGCCAGCATGGGCGCCATCTCCTCGGCCTTGTCGATGGCGGGTCGACGGCCCGTGTTGCGCTCGATCCGGTCTGCCGCCTGGCGGACCAGTTCATCACGGTGGGCGAGCCAGAGCGTGCGCTTGCCCACGCGCGCCAGCACCTCGACGCCCACCTCGGTTTTGCCGAGGCCGGTGGCCATCACGACGAGCGTGGAGCGCGCGTCACCGCGGAGATGGGCCAGCACGGACTCCACGGCGGCCTCCTGGTAGGGGCGGAGCGCATGACCGGCGCCTGGCACTAGGGCGAGCTGCAGGGTCATTCCCGCGCCTCGCGCGGCAGATTGGCGAGCTGCGAGGCGGTCAGGTACCCTGAGCCCTGACACGCGGGGCAGTCAGCCACGCCATAGCCTTCCTTGGCCACGTCGCAGTACCCGCAGTCCCCGGCCGGCATGGAGGCCCGGATCTCGCCCCCCGCGGCCCGGACCATGCCCCGGAGCCGCTGCCACTGGACGCCCGACCACCCGTGATCGGGCTCGGCGGTGGTCAGCTTGCCGAGCGCGGCCGAGAGCTGAGCCGCTGCCTCGCTCAACACGCGGCCCAAGGCGGCCCGTTTGGCGTCGTAGTCGGCCCGTGGGTCCACCTTGGGCTCCTCGGCCTCTCCTGGCGCATCCTGTGCGGCCTCGGCGCGCTTGATGGCACGCTTGACGGTGGACTCCGAGATGCCGGCGGCCTTAGCTACCGCGAGCAGTGCCGCCGCCTTTGACGCGCCACGGCCGACATTTGTCGGTGTCGCTGGCTTTGACGCGGCGTCCGGTGCAAATGACCCTTTCGGTCGTGGCGCCAACGCGGCGACAGCCTCCGCGATCTCGGCGTCTGAGAGGCTGCGACGGCGGGCGTTCTCGGCGAGGGCGAGCGACGCCGCCTCGTCGTCGGTGCACTCGATCACGTCGGCGCGGATGGCGCTGCGCTTGGTGAGCTTGTGGGCGGCGACGCAGTGGAGGCCGTAGAGGACGCGGCGGTCCGGGGTCACGCCGATGGGCGGGAGAGCGGAGCCACGCTCTAACTCGTCCACGAGGCCATCGAGCACGGCCTGGTCGAGGTGCTTGTCCCAGCCTCCAGGGAGCTTGAGCGAGGTGATCTTGACAACACTGGTCACGCGGTGGTGCATGCTGGCACCCTATTCCTGCACAGTCAGAGTGTCAACACAATTATGGTGGCAACGCGGACCCGTCCTAATTTCTTCTTCGGCTCAGAAGGGGAACGCTGAGATCGGTATGGTCCGGGACTGTCCCGGATCCGGGGGCTAACCCAGAAGGTGGCTCGTACGCCTTCCCCACTGCCGACAGCCGAGCACCGGGCACCGGGTACCATGCTGCGGTTGCGCCGCAGCTTTCACCGGGAGGGCCCTCGGGTTTGCGCGCCTGCTACGACGCCCAACGGCCCACGGGTGGGAGCCGAGGCTGCGGCGGCTACTCATGCCGCACATCGCGGTGGCTGGACAGGCTGCTTGCCGTGCACGAGAGAAAGCGTCCAGGACCTTGCACCCGTGTGAGGGGATGAGCGGGTCTTGGACCAACGCGCCTTGCCCGGTCATCCGGTTTGCGGGGCGCATGGGGTTAGCGAAAGAGCGTGCACGTTTCGGCAGGTCGCGCTGTCGGTACTCCGTCACCATCCCCTGCGCGGGGTCCGTAGACGGTGCCCACGCCTTGGGCCCAACGGCATCGGCGTGTTGAGGCTCCGATGGCGACGAGCTTGACAGAGCGCGAGCTATGTCGGACGCTGTTCCCATCGGTCTCCTAGCAGAGCCGATATTCAAGCCCAGGAGCTATCCAGTCAACAAAAAAAGTTGCGGACGCGCCTAGCAAGAGCCCCGGTGGTGTTCCCCTCGGGGCTTTTGTCTATCTGGGGTGGCTCCGCTTCCACTCGCGCACCTTCCGGTGGAGGTCGGTGGCGCCTTGGCGGCGGGCTTCTGTCGAGGCCGAGCCGCCGCCCCACGTAGCACAGGCGCGCCCGGACGCTTTGGTCCTGATCTCGGATGGCGGAGTCAACGTTCCGGCGATGGCGGCGATCTGTTCTGGCGACAGCCGTCGGACGGTGGCCTTCGCGGCCTTCCTGGCCTTTCTCGCGGCGTGTTTCTTGTGACACTCCCAGCACTGGTGGTACCGCAGCTCCTTTGGCCGCCCACACCGGCATGTCTCGGGGTGGTCGGCGCGGTGGATGAGGGCGTCGAACAGGCCCATCAGAACCACTCGGCGCGGGGTCGCTCGTAGTCAGCCCGGAGCTTGGCGGCCGTGTCCTCGGCCCAAGCGCGGCGGTCGTCGCGTGTCCACCGGCGGAACGGGTCGCCGCCGTCGTGCCAGGCGGCATGGTGCTGGCGGCAGAGTGGGAGGGCTGTGTGGTCGTGGGCCTTCTGGCCCAGGCCTCGGCGGCCGGCGTGGTGGGCGTCCGATGGGTAGGCGGCGCAGATGAGGCAGGGGCGGTGGCGGAGCCAGACGAGGTAGTCCGGGTCTTCGCCGGCCACAGAGTCACCTCGGGCAGATCCAGAGCCAGCGGCAGGTATCGGAGTCGAACCGGTCCTCGCAATGGCAGACGACGTAGCCGTTGGTGCAGCCGAGGGGGCGGAGCGGCTTGAGTTTGATCGCGCACTGGCCCGCCAGTGGCCGCGAGTCATCCCAGGTGGCGGCCACGAACAGGAGGGCGAGGAGAGCGGTGAGCTTCATGGGTTCATGCTCATGCGGAGTCAGGCCCGAGTCAACCCGAGTCAGCGCTTGAGGCCGAGCGCCACTAGCGCGTCGTCGAGGCTGGTCCAGACGCGGAACGGGTCACCGCGCCAGCGGGAGCGGAACTCGCACTGCTGCGGAGTCAGGTCGTCGATGGTCCGGGGCGTCTTGACCTCGACGAGGTAGGTCTGGTTGCGGAAGCCGACGAGTAGGTCGACGGGTTCGCCGATGATCTCGACGGTGGCGCCGAGCCGGCGCAACCCGGCGACGAGCGCGGCTTGCGTGGCGTCGGCGCGGTGGATGATGCGTCGTCGGCGCATGGGAGATTAGCGCGGCGATCTGCCTGTGATGATCTCGTGAGCCACGGAATCGGGGATGCTGGATAGCGGGCCGAGTACCGTGGCGCCGCTCATGGGATCGAGGTGTGCTTGCATGGTCGTGCCTCCCATGGGGCCCGCGTCAGGGGGACGCTGGCCCGAGCGGGGCGCGACTACGTGGAGCAGGGCATGATCACGCCGAAGGCTTCCTTGCCAGCGTTGACAACGATCGGGTCAAGCATTCCGTTTTTTGCGGGGAATGTGAGAGTGACGGTCTCGGCGCCGATCGCGCGTTGAAGTTTGGCGAGTAGATCCGCGTTCAGGCCGATGGTGATCGTGTTGTGGTCGCCAGGTTTGTAGCTTGGTATCACTTGCTCGTACGGCGGGAAGTCGAGTCTCGCGCGCGGCGCGGTGCTCCCATTCGGGAGGGCAATCGCGTCGGGCTTAGATGCATCGCCGTGCATGCCGGTCTTGCGAATTGACTTGAGTGCTTCGGGGCCTACGAGCCCTGAAACTTCGCCGTCCAAGATGTCCGCTGGTACGATGGCCATCATGTGACCATCCATCGCTACGGCGCGGCGCTTGGCCACGTCGAGGTATACTCCTGTGAGATTTGGTCTCGTCAGATCCTTCGACGCGCACAGTTCTACTTTGTTTTCGATTCTCATGGTGTCCGTTCCTTTCATTTCTGGTGGTCCGCTGGCGATATGCCAGCGTCGGTCCCCGCGCGCCGACGCGTCGCCGAGCGGCCGTCTGGGCTAAGCTGCGCATGGTGACCGCGCAGGCATATGCGGTAGCCGGCCACATAGCCCGCCTCGTACCACACGAGTGCACGCCCACAGCGAGGGTGCGGGCACGGCACCCATTCGCCCCTGACGCACGTAGTCGCGTCACACTCGCCGGGCCAGCGTGGCTCGTCCTCCATGCGCGCCGCCGTGTCGGTAGACCCGATTAGGGCCACGATCACGAGACGATCGCGCCCTCGTGGCGGACGGCGTAGCTCCACGATCGGGGTCCCCGTGGCCGATGGGGGCCGGTCGATCGAGTTCCCGGCCCGCTCTAGGGCCTCGCGCGCGGGGATGGTTAGGCGGATCTCGTAGCACGGCGGAGACAGGCGTGCGGTGCGCATGGGAGTACTCACGACGCACAGTCGTAGCATCCGCACGACTCATTATCTGTGCAGTAGGGCGCGTACCCAGCCACGTGCGCTGCTCGGCCGTGCCCAGGTCCCATCCCGCGCCGTGACGCGCCCCGGTCCAGAGACGACGTGGCGCAGATAGAGACGCCCTCGCCAGACCACACCACGCGTGTGATCTGCGCGTCCCATGACCTGCCGGTGGCTGTCGTGATCGTGACCGTGTCGCCGGCGGCCGCAGTGCCCCGCACCCTGGCGCCCCAGGTGCCGTCTCGCAGTTTCGTAGGTGTCGCTGTTGACATGTGTGTCTCCTTGTGTGTGGTGATGTAGGTGCTAGAGCTCGATGTCGGCGCCGGTGTCGCCGCGTCCGAGACGCGCGCGCAGTGCCTCGGTGCCGTCGTCCGGGCAGGCCACGATCGCGCCACCCTGGACACAGGAGCCCTCACGGGCCCCAGGCGGCAGACGATCCGTATCGGTCTCATAGCAGCCGTACTCGGTGCAGACCGTCGCGGTCGTGTCCTCGATGCGGTCTACGACGGTCGGCGTGCCGGCGAGCCAGAGTAGAGCGAGAGAGATCTCGACGATGGCGTGCATGGTGTCCCCCTACCAATGACTGTACACACGGGCTGTATGCACGGCAAGAGAAAAAGCACGTGACATGCGTTCAGTGCCGGCAAGGACAAATTGTCGCGGGCCCCGCCCCTTGGTACACTGTCGAGGTGCCCGGCTACGTCACGGCACGGGAGCTGTCCCGCGCGCTCGCGCTCACCGTCGGCGCAACACGCGGCCTGCTGCAACGCGGCGAGATAGCCGGCGCGGTGCGTCTACTGGACCGAACGCGCACGGCCGAGGATGCGCGGCTCGGCGACCTGACCGGCACCGACCGAACCGCCCGCGGCCCCGGCCGGTGGCGGATCCCCGTGCCGGGCATAGAGGCGTGGCTCGCCGCGCAGGCCGGCGCTCCAGTCCCGGCCGGCACGCTGCGTGGGCTCGCCGACCTGGCGCGCCGCCGCGCCCGCAACGACGCGCGCCTTGCCGCCGCGGCGGCGCGCCCTCCCGCCACCGCCGCCGCCAGGGCGGCGCCGCAGTCGCCCAGGTCAGTGGGGGGAGGGCCAGTAGGTGAAGGGAAAGGTGCAGATGTACCCCCCGCCTCGGAGGTATTGAGCCGGCAGACCTACGACGCATCACAGCATCCTGTGATGCCTCACGACTCACATGTATTGAGCGGTGGATCCCCTGCCGCAGCGCGCGACGCGTCTATGCCTGTGCGGACATGGACGGAGTGGTGGTCTGAGGGGAGGGGGAAGTGATGGGGGTGCGTGGGCAGAAGGTAGCGTTGTTGGCGAGGAGGAGGGAGGAGGTAGTGGAGGGGATGAGGGAGTTGGTGGAGGGTGGGGCGATGGATGCGGCTGGGTTAGGTGATGGGGAGGTGCCGCTTGGATGGGAGGAGAAGCGGGTGAGGGTCGCGCAGGACATGAGGAAGCCGAGGTCGAGGGCGCCTGTGTGGATAGAGGTGATGCAGAGGGCTGTGGAGGGGCACGACCGGGTGCAGGCGGAGCGAACTGGGAGGGACGTGCTGCTCAGCATTGGGAGCGTGAACGTGGTGGTGGGCCCGGAGTATCCGAAGCTCGTATTGGAGAAGAAGTGATGGGTGACGTGGAGGTCGCGGCGCCGCCGTGGTGGGTAGCGGGGGCGGTGGTGATGGATCGGAGTGGGAAGAAGGGGGTGGTTGGGATCGACGGGGCTGGGCGGTGGCGGGTGGCGATGCTAGGTGGGGACGGTCAAGGGTACGTGCTCAATCCGGACCCAAGGGATTGGGTGAAGGAGTGGGAGGCGCGGCTGACGCCGATGCAGGTGAGGCACTTGCAGTACGAGGCGGACCGGGTTTTGTGCAAGCTGATGGGGCGGTATGGGCTGAAGGAGTGGGAGAGCCTGAAGGACGAGGAGCGGGCGAAGGTGGGGCAGTGGTGCATGCCGCTTGACGACAAGGACGGGCTGGTAGAGGCGAGGAAGCGGCTGATGGCGGCGATCGAGGGTGGCGTGAAGTGAGGGCGACGGTAGCGCGGCCGGTGTCGTCCAGGGATGTGCTCCGGGACGAGCAGGTGCGGGACTGGGTGAACGAGGAGGCGTTGCCGGTGCTGCGGCAGGCGCGCGCCGCGCTGAACGCGGAGAGCGTGGTGGCGACGGCGATCTCGACCGGGGGCACGGGGGTGTACACCGCAGTGGTGACCAGCGACGCCATGCCGGCGGACAGTGCATGGCTGGTGGAGGCGCGGGTGCTCGGCAGGAGCGCGACGACCAGGGCGGCGTACGTGCTCCGGGCTCTGGTCTACAACACGGGCGTGGCTGCGCAGCAGGGGGCGACGCAGGTGGACTACTCGGAGGAGTCGGCGGCGGCCATGGACGCCCGGATCGTGGTGTCCGGGCAGACCGTGGTGGTGGAGGTCAGGGACGCCGGGGTGGACACGACGGACTGGAGCGCTGTGGCGCGGGTGCTGCAGGAGACCCTGGCGTGACCGAGGTGCTCTACAGCCCGTCGCCCGTGCAGCGGGAGTTCCACCTGTGCCGGGCGGACGAGGCGCTGCTTGGGGGGGCCGGAGGCCCGGGCAAGAGCCTCGCGCTCCTCATGGACCCCATCGAGACCCAGCTTCCCATCGAGCACCAGCGGTGGAAGCAGGGGGAGACGGACGAGAGCCAGGGGTGGGCGATCCACTTCAGGCGGGAGTACCCGATGCTGGCCGAGACGATAGACCGGGCGCACCGGATCTTCCCCAGGATCGACTCCGGGGTGAAGTGGGACGGCGACGCGCGGCTGTTCCGGTTCTCGTGTGGGTACAAGTACCAGTTCGGGCACTTGCGGGAAGCGCTCGACTGGCGCATCTACGACTCGCGGCAGTTCACTCACATCGGGTTCGACGAGCTTTGGCAGTTCGAGGAGGAGCAGTACATGCGGCTCGCAAGGCGGTGCCGCACCAGCGACCCGGTGCTGCTCAAGCTCCGGCGCATCCGGTCCGCAACGATCCCGGCGGGCAACTGGGTCCGCCGCTACTTCGTGGACCCGTGCCCCAAGGGTCGCACGCTCCTGGTCAACAAGCTGCGGCTCGACGACGGGACGGAGGCGGAGCGATCGCGCGTGTTCATCCCGGCGAGGCTTTCAGACAACCCCGACGTGGCGTTCCGTCGCGACTACGAGGCGAACCTTCGCGACAGCCCGACCCACATCCGGCTCGCGCTCCTCGATGGCGACTGGTACGCCGTGGCCGGGGCGTTCTTCGCGGAGGAGTGGCGCCCAGAGCGGCACGTCGTCGCGCCGTTTAAGGTGCCCCCGGGCTGGTACCGGTTCAGGTCCGGGGACTGGGGGTACAAGAACCCGACGGTGGTGCTGTGGTGGGCCGCCGACTCGGATGACAACCTCGTCTGCTACCGGGAGCGAACGTGGAAGCGCATGGACGCCGGCGCCGTGGCCCTGGCCATCAAGGAGACCGAGACGGAGGCGGGCGAGTGGGACGACGCCAAGGACTGTTCGCGGCTCTCGGGTCCCATGGACACGCAGATTTGGGAGCAAAGGGGCACCATCGGCCCGACCATCTTCGAGACCATGAGCGCCGGCGGCGTCTGGTGGGACAAGTGCACGAAGAACCGGCTTCAGTCGGTCCAGCAGTTCATCGGCAGGCTCAAGGACGACCAAGGGGAAGTGCCCGCCATTAGGTTCTTCGACACCTGCACCGAGACCATCCGGACCATCCCCGCCATCGCAACGAGCGGCACCAACCCGGAGCTTCCCGAGGACGGGGGAGATGACCACTGGCTCGACGCCGTGCTGTATGCTTGCATGTCGAGGATGGGCAAGGGCGCCAAGGACGAGCGGACTCCGGTGTGGCAGGAGTACGACGACGAGATGGCCCACGCCAGACGCAAGCACTTGAGACAGCGCCAGCAGGGCCGCTACGGCTACGGATCCTGGTAATGGGCGAGTACGGCAAAGACGACGAGGACGTGGTCGTCGAGGTGCCCCGCCGCGAGGCGCTGCCTTCGGAGGCCACCAACCTGGTCCCGTTCCTGGCGGACAGCGAGGACGGCAAGGAGTTCCTTGAGAAACTCGCGGACAAGGTGACCTCCGACTTCAAGAAGGATTGGGAGTCGTCCGAGGGCTACCGCAAGCGCCGCAAAGACCGCTACAAGCTCCTGACGGGTAATCTCGACCCGAAAACGTGGCCGTTCGAGGACTGCGCCAACGTTCACATTCCTGTCATGCTCGAACGGGTCCTCCGGATCGTCCACAGGATCTACGCCGAGCTGTTCCCCGAGCGCGACTTCGTGTTCCAGGCAGTGCCGAGTTCCAAGCTCGGCCAGGAGCGCGCCGACATCGTGACCCTGCACGAGAACTGGCAACTGCGGAAAGAGGTGCCCGACTTCTTCCGCCAGAACCGTCGTGGCCTCTTGGAGTTCATCGCCAACGGCGACGTGTTCTGGCACAGCTACCGCGACATAGACGGCAGACGCAACCGCCACGAGGTTCTCAACTGCGAGGAGTTCGTCATACCCTACGTCTGGAAGACGACCATGGTGGACCTGTCGGATGTCCCGCGGAAGACGCGCATCCTTCGCAAGACCCGCCACGAACTGGAAGACCTCGCGGCCCGCGGCATCTACTCCGGTGTCGCTGACCTTCTCGAAAAGCTCAAGACCGGATCGTTCGAGCGCGGCCCGGAGTTGGTCGTGAGGCCGGAGGTGGACCGCAGCACTGGTACCGAAGCGCCTGACTCGGATCGCCAGGCGCCCTATGCGCTCTACGAGCAGCACTCGTGGTGCAAGCTGCCCGGCCAGCCCCGCGAGCGCCCGGTCACCATCACCGTCGAGGAGCAGACGAGGACCGTGCTCTACGTGTCGCTCCGCGAGGAGGAGGACTGGAAAGACCGCGTCAGGTACGAGCGCGAGATGGCGGAGCACGGTCGCTACCAGGCGGATGTCGCCTTCCACCAAAGCCTCGTCCAGCGGGAACAGCAAGTCCGCGCGCGCCTCGCCATGCCCGATGTCCCGCCCGACGAGGGCGCCGTCCTCGCCGCAGCGCTGGACGCTGGCTCTCCACCGCCCCCGACCATGCCCAAGTGGATGCGCGGCCAGGACGACGTGCCAGAGGCCGTCCGGCTCGTGCCCATCGAGGCCTTCTCGCACGGCGTCTGCATCGAGAACATCGACGGCAGCCTCGGCCTCGGCATCGGCCTTCTCCTGGAGGAGTTCAACAAGGCCGCCGACACCGCCGCGTCGCAGTTCACCGACGCCGCCACGCTCGCGAACGTGACGACGATGATCATGCCGGAAGGGATCAAGATGGACCCGGGCGACACGCGCCTCACCCCGGGCCTGATCCACAGGGTCCGCGGAGTCTCGGCCGAAACCATCCAGAACGCCTTCAAGGTGCTGCAGTTCTCGCCGGCCAACCCGCAGTTGCTTGAGGTCATCCGCCTCGCGCTCGACGCCGCCGACGGCGTGTCAAGCGCGCCCGATGTCCTGTCGGGAGAGGCCGGCAAGGCCAACGAGACGTACCGCGGGCTCGCCACGCGCGTCGAGCAGGCCACCAGGCAACTGACCGTGCTCGCCACGAACTACATCGAGGTTCTGTCGCAGGTCTGCCGCAACAACGCCCGGCTCAATGCGGTGTTCCTGGGAGACGAGGAGATGCTGTCCGTCATCGACCCGAGGACGCTCGACAGCCGCCAGATCAAGATCGGACGCGACCTTTACCGCGAGGACTTCGAGATCTTGTTTTCCGCGGACACCCGGTTCGCCTCCAAGCAGCAGCGCATCTCGGAGGCCGACCAGCTCGTTGGCATGATCGGTGCCCTGCCGCCTCCCGTCGCCGCGATGATGTTCCCGCCGTCGTTCATCTACGAGGCCGTCGTCAGGTCGCTCAAGGCCAGGGGCATGCACGACATGGTGTCGTTCCTGCCACCACGCCCACCGCCACCGGGCGCTGGACCGCCGCCAGGACTACAGCCCCCGGGACCGCCCGGACCTCAGCCCCCGGGATCGCCAGGACCCCCGCCCCCAAGGCCGCAAGCGTGAAGGGGTTCGAGGCGCTAGAACCGGACCTCCGCCAGGAGTGGCGCCGCCATCCCGCCGCCGACCCCTACCGCGCGAGCTTGCTGCTCGAAGTCGCCCGATGCGAACGGGCGATCATAGAAGCCGCGTCAGCCGCACCGGATGTTCTCAACATCAGGTATCTCGCTGGCGCGGCAGAGGGCCTTCGCATCGCCCTCCGGATCTTCGACAAGGAGTGACTGTCATGACCGACCTCCTCTCCCAGCGCCTCAAGACCATCGGCGTGCCACCGTGCCCATACCAGCCAGCCTTCGACCGCATCTGCGTCTACCAGTACCCCGAGGAGATGGCGCGGAGAGAGACGTTCGCCGAGGGCGGCGTCGTCCTCAAGCCCGAAAACGTCAGGGCCCGGGACGAGAAGGTCTCCCCGAGGGGCCTCCTTGTCGCTGCCGGCATCGAGGCCATGGATTACTTGCGATCCAACTGCATCGCGCTTGGCCACATCGTGTGGACAGCACGGTTCTCTCCGTGGGCGCACGTCATCGAGCGCAGGGAAACGGGCGACGTGACCATGATGTTCATGAGGGCCGGCGACATCGTTGGATCGGAAGACGTGCTGCGCCTCATCCGGGAGGGCAAGGTCGCCATCGAGGTGGGGCCGGACGGCAAACACGTCTACAAAGTGCTCGACGAGGCCGTCCCGCGCTTCGACTTGCCAAACACAACCGACTAGGAGGAGCGAACATGCCGAAGCCAGACGACAAGGAGCCCGAAAAAGAGCCATCGAAGACGGAACCGGACGCCCCGGATCCCAAGGAACCTGCCGAACCGGCCGTCGTGGCCACCGACGACGACGGCAACGTCACCGTCAAGCGCGAGTCGCGCCAAGACCGACGCACCAAACGCTACGACGAATTAGCACGTGAGCGCGAGGAGTTCCGCGCCAAGGCCGAACGCCTTGAACGCGAGGTGGGGGAGGCCAGGGGCATGGCGCAGGCGGCACAGGCCGCCATCGCTGCCGAGAGATCGCGCATCCAGCAGTCCCAGCAGCGCGATCCGTGGTCCGCGGCCATCTCCGACATCCGAGGCAGACAGGAACGCATCCAGGCCGTGCTCCGGAGCGGACAGATCACGACCGAATCGGAGATCGAGAAGCTCAAAGCCGAGTACTACGCCGAGGAGGACAAGCACCGCGAGCTGCTGGAGCGCCGGATCGTCGAGCGAGTGCGCGGTGAGGTCAGCCAGCAGCACAACCCCGCCGAGTACGAGGCGCAGATCCTGCGGTCGGAGTACCCGGATGTCGCCGATCACCAGAAAGCGCTCGAATGGGCGACCGGGTTCTTCCGCCAGATGGTCGCCGAGGGAAAACCCGCCAACATCAACACGTCAAGGGCCGCCCTCAAGGCCGCTGGGGAGAAGTTCGGGATCATCGAGCCGTCCGTGCCCGCCCCCTCGGCCTCCCAGCAGGCCAGATACGGCGCCGTGAGCGCCCAGGCCGGCGGAAACGGCCAGTCCGAGGGCGTCCGTCTCGACAGATCCGCCCAGCGCATGGCCATGGCGATGTACCCGAGCCTCCCGGAGGAGGAGGCGTTCAGGAAGTGGGCGGTCCACAAGGAGCGGTGGGAAAAGAGCCAGCAGGACGACAAAGCCTCTTGACAAAGTGTGAAAGTGCCGCCTAGCCTAGAGAGCATCGGCCCTTCGCCTCCCAAGCGATGGGTCAGTAGTCGCCGGGTGTCCTGCTCTCACCGCGAGTGAGCGATGGATGGACGGCTGGGGCGCGAAGAGGAGACCCTTTTCCCCCATGCCTGAGACCCTGCCGAGAGTGGACCCGAAATCGCGCGCCGTGGACGGCGGCCCGGAGATCCGCATCGAGAACGCGCGGCCGGATCGCGTCTACATGCTCGCGAATCCAGGTGACGCCTACTGCGGCCTTCGCTGGGCGCTGGCGCACGGCTGGGAGGTCGAGACGCACCGGAAAGACGGCCCCCGCTTTGCCGGCGCGACCGGAATGAAGGACGGCGCCAACATCGAGTACCTGGAACAGGTGCTCGTCTCGCGCCCGAAGGCCGAACACGATGCCGATTTCCAGCGCGGGCAGGCGTACGCCGACCTCGCGGAGCGCAGGAGCCTCGAACCGGGCGGCGTGGGCCGCGTCGTCGGGGGCACCGGCAAGCTCGCGGTGAATACGTCCGAGATCGAACGAGTCCGCATCTGACGGAGGAACAGCGAACATGGCGAACACGGTCATTGGTGGGTTCAGGTTTTACAAGATGCGGAACGGATCCGGCCGGCCCGTCGTCGAGCAGGCGCCCGTCGCCTCCGGCTACGCCACCGGCATCTTCCGGGGAGATCCGCTCAAGCGTCTCTCGGATGGCACCGTGGACATCGCCGCCGCAGGCGAGAACATCTACGGCATCGCGGACGGCGCCGTGAGGTTCAACGGCCGCGCCATCCAGGCCAACAGCAACTTCCTGCCGGCCTCGACGACCTACACCGGCGCCCCGGATCCGTCGAACGACAACGCCTCGGTCGTGAACGTGATCCTGGCCCGTGACGCCATCTTCGAGGTGGACTGCGACACGGCGCAGGCGTCGATCACGGCGGCGCGCTCCCTGGTCGGCAACAACGCCGACCACATCGCCGCGGCTGGCAGCACGTCAACTGGCCGTTCGGGCTACAAGCTCGACGGAGCGACGTTCGCCACCACCGCCGCCCAGTGGCGCGTCATGGGCATCTCGGACCACCAGATCGAGGGCACCAACGACGTGACGGTGACCAACTGGAAGGTGCTCGTCGAAGTGAACGAGTCCATCGAACCGCAGTTCTCGACCTCGGGCGTCTAGCCCCAAGGAGCACAGAGCCATGGCCATCATCACGACGAGTCAGGTCTTCCGCAACCTCAAGATGACGTTGGACTCGGTGCTGACCGATCCGACCGACAGCCCGGAGAAGGACCTCGTCTACCCGAAGTACATGGTCGTGAAGTCCATGTCCGACAACTACGAGGATGACGCCGAGATCGCCGGAACGCTGCTCCTCCAGGAGAAGCCGGAAGGCCAGGCTGCGTCCGTCGGCAACATCCAAGAGGGTGGGACCAAGCGCTACACGTCCAAGACGCAGGCACTGCACATCCACATCGCGGAGGAGGCGCTGGAGGACAGCAAGTACGAGAAGTACATCAACGCCGCCGCGCGTTTGGTCAGGAGCGCCTACAAGACGCAGGACTACGACGCCACCAACGTCCTCATCCGGTCAACGAACGCCAGCTTTCCAGGCGGCGTGGACAACCTCACGCTCGGCAACTCGGCCCACACGCTGCCGTACGGCGGAACTTGGTCGAACATCGCCGACGTGTACCAGACGCCTTCGCGGGCGGCGCTCATCTCGGCCACGACCAAGATCCGCAAGTACCCGAGCCAGAACGGTCTCATCGAGGGCTACATGCCCGAGACGATCGTGTGCCCCGTCGCCCAGTGGGCGGTGTGGCAGGGCATCCTCGGGTCCACGCTGGTCCCCGAGTCGAACAACAACGAGATCAACGTGGTCAAGGGCATGGGCATCGAGGTCGTGTCGGTCAAGTACTGGGACGCCGCGTCCACGACCGCGTGGGGCATCGTCACGGACGCCGACAACGGCCTTCAGTGGCGCAACCGCCGCAAGCTCCGGCGCCGGACCTGGGTGGACAACGACGCCGAGGTGATGAAGTTCGCCGTGTCGTACCGCGAAGCGCACGGCTGGTCCGATCCTCGCGGCTGGTACCAGGGCAACACCTAGAGGAGAACGCGTCATGGCAAACGGACTCGACGGGCGCTGGGACTTCTCGCCCATTCCATCGAACCGGGCACCCGCCGGGGTGGACCTGGGCTCGGCCATCGTGCTCCCTCCTGGAGCGAACGTGTTCTTCGTGCGCGGGAACGGTACGACCGTCACCGAGTACGAGATCGACCCGCCCGGCCTGCGCGAGCGGCTTGCCGCATCGGTCAACCAGGCGCTTCAGTACTGCGTCGCCGGCCGCGGCGACGTGGTGGTGGCGCTGCCTGGCCACATCGAGACCATCTCGGCAGCGGACGGCTGGTCGAACCTCGTGGCCGCCACGCGCATCATCGGCGTCGGCCATGGCAACGCGCGCCCGACCATCACATGGAGCGCGGCGGCGTCGAGCCTGCTTCTGAACGTTGCCAACGCCAGCATCGAGAACATGGTCCTGCAACTGGCGGGCGACCCGGCCGCGACCACGGCGCTCACCGTGGCCGCGCCGATCACCGCCTCCGCCGCCGGGTGTGCCATCCGGGGCTGCCGCGTCAACGCGGGCGTGGACGCGGACCAGCTCGTCACCATCGGCGTCACGACCACGGCGGCAGCGGACGACTTCTCGTTCGAGGGGAACCGGCTCTACAGCGCCACGGCGGCCGAGGCGACGACGTTCATGCAGTTCGTGGGCGCGGACCGCCTTCGGTTCAACGGCAACCACATCGTCGGGGCGACATCGGCGGTGGCAGTGGGCTGCGTGCGGTTCCTCACCACGGCATCCCTCGACATCGAGATGCTGGGCAACATCATCCGCAACAACAAGGCGGCGAGTGAACAGGCAGTGACCGGCATGGCCGGCCTCACCGGAGAGGTGGACCACCTCTACATGACGGTCCTCTCGAACGCCGCCGCGGCCCTCACCGGCGCCTTCTCGACACCGGCAAGCCTCACCTTCGGCCGCCAGTGCTACGTGGCGAACACCATCGCGGAGCGCGCAGCGCTGTTCGGGACCGAGTCGGCGTAACAGACCGCCGGGCCACGGGCTTGGCTCTTGGCTCGGCTTAGGAGCCAAAAGTGGCAAGTCCCAACAACTACAAGACCGGCGCAGGCGGCTCGACCGGCGATACCCTCGCCACCGCTTCGCAGCTCGACCTCTCCGGGCACATCTGGTACGTCCACAGCGGAACGGGCACGGACGCGGCGTCTCCCCGTGGGCGCGAGCGGGTCAGGCCGCTCGCCACGCTGGCGCAGGCGCACACCAACGCGGCTGTCGGAGACATCATCGACTTCCTGTCCGGGCACGCCGAGACGCTGACCGCCTCGCAGATCATCGCCAAGGCAGGACTGCGCCTTGTCTCCGAAGGCACCGGGACCAGCCGGGCGCGGTTTACCTGCAACGGTGCGGTGGTCATGTTCGACGTGACGGCCGCCGGGGTGCTGCTGGGGAACCTCTACCTGCCGCAGTCTACGACTGCGCCCACGCCAGCCCGAGTCCAGATCGCCGCCGTCGGTTGCGACGTGCGCGGCTGCTACTTCGAGTGCGGTGCGAACGACACCGTGGAAGCGCTCAGGTTCGCCTCAGGGGCGGGCCAGTGCAGCATCCGCGACACCACGTTCATCTCGACGGCAACGAGCGTTGCGGCGCAGCCGGAAAGCGCCGTGGCGGTGACGGCCGCCATGAGCGACCTCACGCTCGACAACGTCGTCTTCGACGGTGGGACCACGGGGTGGTCGAACCCGTTCACGTTCGACGCCCAGGCGGCCATCACCCGGCTCATGGCGACCAACGTGGACCTTCTGCGAGACTCGGACATGACGGTTGCCACCGGCAGCGTCTACGTCGTGGGCATCAGGAACCGGAGCGGATCGGCCCGGGTGGTGCTGACGGCATGATGACCATCGGTCGCACGTACCACGGGCCACGTCGCAACTGGAACGACACCTGCGACTACTGCGGCGTGGACTGGCCGAGGCACCTCATGGTGCTCGACGAGAACGGCTTCCTGTCGTGCCCCGATGACAAGGAGGGACGGGTGGAACGGGCACTCAACTACCTGAACGCCGAGGGCGCCTCCGATGGGCCGCTCATCCGGGGCAAGACGAGAGACTACTGATGCCCGTCTCGGCCAACGCCACGCTCAACTTCACTCGTGACCAGATCATCACGATGGCGTACCAGTACGCGCAGCTCGTCCCGTCCGGGTCGGACCCGACGGCGGACGAGATCGCGATGGCATCGAACTTCTTCAACCTCGAACTCATGACGCTGCAAGCGGAAGGCGTCGTCTTGCGGACCGTCGAGCGGACCACTCTTTCGCTCGTGGCCGGGACGGCGACGTACTCGCTGCCGACCGACGTGATCGACGTCCAGCAGGGACCGAACGGACAGATGGGGACCATCGTGCCGACCTCGGGCGCCGAGAGCACGGTGCTCAACATCACCCGGACCGACTACCTGAGCCTCGCGCAGAAGTCGTCGCCGCAGGGACGGCCAACGCAGGTGCTCTTGGAGAAGTTTGCCACGCTCCAAGTGACGTTCTGGCCAGTGCCGGATTCGACATCCGCAAGCTTCCGGTACGCGAAAGTACGGCTCCTCAAGGACATGGACACCGGTACGGTCACCACGGACCTCGCCCGGCGCTGGTTGCAGGCTGTCACCTACGCGGTGGCGTCGCAGGTCGCGCTTGCCAAGAGCCAGGCGATGGAACTCGTCGGCTTCCTGCGCGGGGAGGCGGAACGGCTCAAGGACATCTGCCGCGCAGACGACGTGGAGCGCGGGCCGATGATGATGCGCGTGGCGCACTCCGGGAGGCGCTGGTAGTGGCCTCTCTCATCTCGTGGCTGGCGCATGCGGGCGCGCGCGACTCGGCGGGCAACGCTGTGGCGTCAGGGACCGCCTGGTTCTACCAGCCCGGTACCACCACCACTCAGGTGCCAATCTATTCCGACGCGCTGGAGACCACCGCCATCTCGCAACCGGTGACGCTGGATGCCGGTGGCCGCGCCAAGGTCTACACGAACGTCCCCGCGCGCATCGAGGTGCTGCAGGCGGCTGGCACGTCGGTGCTGACAATGGTGGTGGACGACAAGTCAAACACCGTGCGGGCGGAGCAGGTGGAGATCGAGAACGCCGGCTTCTCCGGTGTCTCATCCACCGGGACCGAGACGGCCGGCGGTGAGACGAGCTTGCAGGCCGTGCTGTCCCTGGCGCAGACGAGCATGGGGGGCACCGACTGGAAGTACACGGAGAGCGCCAGCGCCACCGCGCGGACCATGCGCGCCGCCATCGGGCGGTGGGTAACGCCGCAGGACTTCGGCGCGCTTGGCGACGACTCGAACGATGACACAACCGCCTTCCAGGCCGCGATCACGCGCGCGATGGCCGCTAACAAGGGCGTCTGGATCGAGCCGGGCATCTACCGCATCAACGCCACGCTGTCGTGCAACGGCGCGACGGCAGCGGGACTCATCATCGCCGGCGCCAGCCGGGCCGACTGCATCATCAAGAACATGCAGAGCGGAGCCGCCGCGCTCAGCATTGACCTCGGGAGCGCCATCGAATCGAGCATGCTGCTCCGCAACTTCCAGGTGACGGCGAACTCGACCAGCACTGGCGCGGCCATCGTGGTTGTGAACGGCGACGGCATCACCATCGAGCACGCCACAACCGCCCTCCATCGGATCGGCATCGACACGTCCGCCGTCGCCCACTCGTACGTCGAGGACTGCCTGGTGAACAGCACCGACTCCAACGCCGCAAGCAAGGGCTTCCGTCTCGGCACGCACGCGACGCTGGTGAAGTCGCGCGTCACCGCAGCGACGAACGGACGAGGCGTGTCGTTCGAGGGAACGTTCGGCCGGTCCAACTACTGCCGCGTCGCGGGCGCGTCTATCGGCTACGACCTCACCGCCGCGGACTGCATCACCGACTTCTCCGTGGCCGCGTCCTGCACGACAGGCTGGGCCGTCGGCAGCGTCGCGCGCTCTGGGGCAACCAACTGTCTCGGGTCGGGGAACACGACTGACATCACCGTGGGCGCCACGGCAAGCTCCGTGGTGGACGTGAACAACGCGTTTGCCACGCGCACGGACAGCGACACGAGCGGGCTCCTGTTCACGTTCAACAAGAGCTTCGGCCTGCGGCGGTTCCGTCAGAGCGGCACTGGCACCTTCTCGGTGACGCCGAATCTCGGGAAAGGCCCGTTGCAGGTCATCGTACTGACCAGTGGCGGTGGCGCGTTCACGATCAGTGCGACATCGACCGCAACGCGCTACGACGGCGAGACGTTCATCATGATCATCAACGCAGGCGGCGCTGCGCCTACGTCCGTTGTGATAGCCGCCCAATACACCGGAGATCTGTCGGCGCTGACACCGGGAGTCATGGGCAGCGGATCAATCCACGCCCTACTGTGCATCTGGCGCGCGGACACGGCGGTATGGGTGACGACCGAGATTCGCACCGCGATTGGTGGGTTTACGGGCAACGTGTGGTGATGGGCGACTGGGCGACAGACACGCTCCCCTTCTCGCAAGGGCAGATGTCCGGGCTGGCCGAGCTTGCCGGCGCTCAGCCGCTCGTCGTGAACGCCATCGCGGAGCCCACGGGCACGCTGCTCGCGCGCCCCGGGATCGCGTCATGGTCCGACTTCCCGTCTGCCATCCCGAACGCCTCTCCCGTCGTGGGCATGGTGCCATTTGGCGGCGACCTCATCTACGTGACCGAGGACCGTCGGCTCTGGCGCCTCACCGGCGGCAGCGTCCTCGCTCTCACGGACACGACCGACGCGACCACGTCGCTCGCCAGCGCCCTTCGGCCCATCATGCTCGCGCTTCGTGACAAGGTGGTGGTGGCCGGTGGTGGCGCCATCCAGAAGTGGGTGGGCGGCGCGATCCTGTCTGAACGCCTCGGCGGCTCGCCGCCCGTCGCCACGCACGTCGCGGGCATCGCCACGCGCATCGTCGCCATGCGCGCCGACGCCTCGGGGCAGTTCCAGTGGTCGCGTGCAGGAGACGGCGGCCACGAGACATGGGACGCCCTCAACTTCGCGGAGGCGGAAGCGAAGCCGGACGTGCTTCGGGCGCTCCACGACAACACCAACGAGGTGTTCGCGTTCGGCGCCGAGACACTGCAAGTGTTCAGCCCGGACGCGAACACCGGGTTCACGCCCGGTCGGACGCTCAACCTTGGGCTCCTGGCGCCGTACAGCGTGGTCCGCATGGACGACGACTTCGTGTTCCTCGACCGCGAGCGTCGGTTCGTGCTGACGGACAGTCGTACGTACGGACCGGACAGCGTCATCTCGACCGGCATCGAGCGGACACTGCGAGAGCTTGGCCGGGTGGACGACTGCTTCGGGCTCCGGATGCGGATCGACGCGTGGGACGCGGCAGTCTGGTTCTTCCCCACGGACGGCAAGGGCTTCGTGTGGGAGCGGCGCCTTGGCAAGTGGGCGGAATGGCGCGCGTGGTCCGGCACCGACTGGGCCGAGCCCAGCATCACGAGCGCCGTGTCGTGGCCCGAGGAGAACGTCATCCTGGTCGGCCTCGCGACGGGTCAGATCGCCCGTCTTGCCCCCGGGGTGACAGCGGATCTGTCCGCCATCCTCAAGGTGCAGGTGCGCACCCCGTTCGTCGATCACAAGACCAATAACCTCAAGCACTGCAAGGCCGTCCGGTTCCGCTTCAAACGCGGGGCGCAGACGACCGCGCCCGAAGTGCGACTGTCCTACCGAGACGACACGGGCGCGTTCCGCCCGCTTCCCGCGCTCACCCTTGGCGGCCTCGGTGAGTACGACCCGGTGGTGGAGGTCCGCAGCGTCGGGACGTACCGCGTCAGGCAGTGGGACATGGTGTACACTTCGACACCTGGGTTCACGTTCGTCGGGGCCGAGGAGACGTTCGAGGTACTGGCCAATTAGGAGGGCACGCGATGGCTGACAGGTACGGATCGGCTTTGCAAGGTGGCCTCGGCGGCGCTGGTATGGGCTACATGGTCGGCGGCCCCATGGGCGCCGCCATCGGCGGCGGTCTCGGCGCGCTCACTGGCTGGCTTTCGGGCAGCTCGTCCGATGCCCAGCGAGAGGCCAACGAGAAGGCCATGAGGCGGCTCCAAGAGATCCAGCGCGAGCAGTACCGTCGCCGGATGGAGGACCTGCAGCGGACGATGGCGTTCTACGAGGCGCCCAAGGCCCTTCTGGCCACGCAGTTCAGAACGCCGCCTCTTCTCCCCATGGGCGCCCAGCCACGACTCGCCGGACCACCGCTCGGCATGAGGACCGCGCCGACACCGATGGGGCCGACCCCGCTCGACATCCTCTCGCGTGGAGGCCCGTGATGCCATTCGACCCGATGGGCACGAACCTTGCGACCGGCGAGTACGTCCCGTACTACAACCCGTTCCGGTACATGGCGCGCACGCCGACCACATGGGCCGCGACACTGCCGGCCGGCACGGGCACACTGGGCCAGCGGCAGGCGATCCGGTCGCAGCCTGGCATCCAGTCCGCCGAGATGGGGGCACCCGCGATGCTCGGCCAGCGCCTCACCTACCAGCCCGGTCCTGGCGGCCAGGGCTCCTACCGATGGATGCAGGAGGGCGCGGACGCGCCTCGCCCAGCCCGGTGGGCACCGTCGTCGATGCCGGGGCAGGGGGGCGCGTCGTACGGGCCTCCGTCGGCTCTCGAACTGATGCGGAACCGCAAGCGCGGGTTCCTGCCCGAGAGCGGCTGGTACGGAGGGCGTCGGTAAATGCCGACACCGCCCTCCGCGCTGCCAATCGGCGGTTTGTTCCAAGGAGGGCGCACTGGCGCACTGCCATCGCAGACTGTTCAACGTCCGGCGCCCGAAAAGGAGCCAGAACGCAAGGTCGGAGATATCAAGGTCATCGACGGTTTAGTCTATGAGTGGAACGGCACCAACTGGACACGGGTTTTCGACAAACCATCCGGGCCACCCGTAGACGATCCAGAGGCGAAGGCATGGGCCGACAAGATGTCCGAGGGCTCGCAGCCCGGCGCCGGTGAGGAGTGGTGGCGCGAGAACGCCGCCAAGTTCACCCAGCCATCGACCGCCCAGGACTACTGGGCCGGGCAATCAGGCTACTTCACGGGTCCGTCTCAGTACGAGGGGCCTCAGCGGGCCTACGCCGGTGAGGCGCGGGACCTGACCGCGCTCGGGCCTGGCGCCGGGGAGCAGTTCTACACGACCGATGCGTGGAAGTACGCCGACCAGCCCAGCATCACCGAGGCGCTGCGTCTCGGGAACCTTCCCGGGCTGTGGCAGGAGGGCGCGGCCGAGAGGTTCTACGGCGGCCCGGGTCAAGAGCTTGCGGGCGAGGGTACGCTTGAGGACTGGTTCGCCAAGTACGGCGAGCGGTTCACCCAGCCCGGCACGCTCACGCAGAAGATGACCGGCATCGAGGCGCTGATCGGTGGCGCCACTGCCGGGCAGGGCTTCGGCGGCGCCGCCCTCCCCCAACTCGTTGGTCCGGGCTACACCGAGCGCATGGCGGCCGGCTTCGCGCCCGAGGAGTCGTACTCCGAGCAGTTCCTGACCGGAGAGGGGCCGGGCGGGCTCGACGCGCTCATGCGGCGCCAGTACGAGCTCGGGGAGCGCCAGCTTGAGAACCGAGCGGCGGCCACGGGGGCCTTCGGTGCCGGGGCGTCGATGCGTCTCAACGAGGAGCTTTTTGCCGACCTCACCACGCAGCGGACGCTGAACGAGATGAAGCTTCGAGAACAGTCGGACGCCGCCAAGATGGCGCGGTTTGCGGAAAGCCGGCAACTCATGTCCTCGGCGGACGAGGCGCTGCGCGGGCGGCTCGGCGTCGGCTTCACCGGCGCGCGCGGCATGGACGAGACGGCACTGGCACGGGCAGGCGCGCTTCAGGGGCTCTACGGCGCGGCGGATGAGTCGGACCTTGCGCGGCTCACGGCTGGCGCAGGTGTCGCGGGGGCGGCACAGCGCGTGGGCATCGAGCGGCTGGGCGAACTGGGCACCGCCGCCGAGAGGGCGCAGGCCGCGGAAATGGCGCGGACGCGCGAACGGTTCGTGGAGGCGCGGAGCGCGGACGAAATGGCCCTCGAACGCCTGCGCGCGAAGCAGTCGGCGGCGGACCTTGCCGAGCGCGCGCGCATGGACCGGGCGCGGCTTGGACTCTCGGGTATCCAAACGGGCGCCAAGATCCTCAGTAACATCGAGGACGCCGAACTGCGCCGCATCACGGCCGGTGGGCAGCTTGCCGGCCAGACCTCCGAAGACGCGCTCAAGTGGCTCGGCGCTCAGTTTGGGGGCGCAAGGACCGTGCAGGATCTTGCGATGGGGCGGCAAGCCGCCGACTGGGACAAGCTGTTCGGGCTTACGGGCGCCATGGCGGGCAGCTACGCCACGGGCACCGACCGCATCAGCACCGAGCAGCGCGACTTGCAGATGGCGGAAATCGAGGGGCTGCTGCGCGACGGGAAGATCACGAGCGAACAGGCCGACAACATGCGGGACATGCTGCTCCAAGGCGCGAACATCGGGCTCAGGCTCCATGAGATCAAGTCCGGCCGTCCAGCGCCAGCGCCGGTGGGGCGTCCGGCGCCAGCGCCGGTGGGGCGTCCGGCGCCAGCGCCGGTGAAGAAGTAACACGATGGCGGCCATCGACTGGAACGTTGGCGGGTCAGCGCGATCGCCCGGGCCGGACCTTGCTTCGCTGGGCGCGACCCTGGACCTCATTGCTCAGCGTCGCCAGCAATGGGCCAAGATGGAGCAAGAGCGCCAGATGGAGGCCGAGCGGATCGCGGCACAGCAAGAGCAGGAGCGGCTGCGCGCCGAGGCGGCGAAGGAGGCAGCGCGGCTCAAGGCCAAGGAGGAGATCGAGAAGCGCCGGTTCGAGGCGCAGCCCAAGATCCGCGAGGCACTGGAGACGGGCAAGCCGGAGGCAGCCGTGGAGACGGCCCAGATGCTGGGCGGCGAACTCCGCGGGATACAGTGGCAAGCACCTCCGCCGCCACCGGAACCGGAGATGCCGGGCGCTCCGCAGCCCGGGCGCATGGCTGAGGCAGCCGCCCTTACCCGTGTCAGTCCCGAAGTATACGCGGAGGTGCGCGGAGCCGAGGCGTCCTACCAGAAAAGTCTGGCGGACCGGGAGGCCAAGATCGCCGCCGACAAAAAGCGGGCCGAGGAGCGGACATACGAGCTTCTGTACCCGGGCGCCGCGCCGATCTTCATGTCGGAAATGGCAGACGTGAAGGCGCGTCTCGCCGCCGGAGGACGCGAACTCGCGGGCATGGAAAAGTACGCGGGCATCGTCGCGGAGATGGACAAGCAGTACGACGGCGCCGGCTCTCGCGCCATGGCGCTCGTCCAGGCCCGCGTGAAGGCCGGACAGGTGGGCACGGACAAGGAGAGCATCGACCAGGTATTCCGGCAGGAACTACAGAACGAACGGGCGGCGTTCGCCAGGGCCGAGAGCGCCATGGCCGCCCAGGCGGGCCTCGGGATTCGCAGGGCAGAGGCGGCGCGGAAGCCCGAGGAAAAAGAAGGCAAGGTGCTCGCCGAGGCCGAGTCGAAGTTCGAGACGGCCACGCGTGGTGTGTTCAATCAGGCCGGGTTCAAGGACCTCCAAAAAGTGTCACACAGCATCCGTGAGACGCTGGACCTCATCGACAAGGGCGGCGCTGGTGCCAAGCCCATCGTGCTGGGTCGGTTCGTGCGGCTCGGACAGGGACCGGGCGTGCTCTCCGACAAGGACATGCCGGTCTTCTGGAATCGCATAGGCGGTGTTATTACGCGGACATGGGACGCCGTACAGGACGCCCTCCGCGGTAACATGGGGCGCGACAAGCAGGCGCTTGTCACCCAGGCGCTTATCGAGTTGGCGCGCAGCACGAAGCGTCGCTATGCCGAGGTCGAGGGCATGATGACCGAGCGGTTCAGCACCGACTACTGGAACAGCGTCGGTGGCAACTGGAAGACGCAGGCGATCCGGCTCATCAACCCGAAGTACAAGCCGAAGGGCGAAGGCGACCTTGGCGCCAGGATGAAGGAAGCGGACCTCTGATGGCAGACGACCTGAAAGCACGCCTGCTCGGCCACATCTACGGCATGGATGGCAAGAAGGCCACGGCCGCCCGTGACCTTTGGGCGCAGCACGAGGACGAGCTTGGCCCCATGCCGAAGGTCATGGTGGACCAGATCGAGGACGGCATGACGACGTTCTTGACGGACGAGGACGAGCCGACCACGTTCACGACCAAGACGACCGGCCGGTTCGAGGGCGAGTGGCTTGGAGACGGCAAGCCGGCCTCCGTGCGCGCCATGGAAGCGAAGCGCCGGCAGCTTGAGGAAGGACGCGAGGTCGGGACCCCCGACTACACGCTGCCCGGAGAGATGCGCCCGCTTGGCATGGGGGCTGAGACGGGCACGCCCGAGATGGCCGGCAAAGTGGCGCGCGAGGTGGCGGGGTTCGGGGCTGGGCTGCTCACGGGCGGTCTCGGCGGCGCGGCGGTGCGAGCGGCACTGCCGGCCATGCGGGCCGCGCGCGCGGCAGCAACGCCACTCGTCGGCGGCGCAGCCGGCGCGGCGTACGGCGGCGTGACCGGCGGCACGGAAGGCGCCATCGAGGGGGGCACCCTAGGTTTGGCGCTGGAGCCCGCGGCGGCGGGCCTTGCGGCAGGAGGGCGAGCGGCGGTGGGCTCCGGGCTCGACGTTCTGAGGGCGACCAAGGCGGGCCAGGCATTGGAGAGGTTGCGCGGAGCCGGTTACCGGAAACTGCCGGAGAAGATTCCGGGGGCCATGCCGGAAGACGCGCGTCTCAAGGCCGCTGAGGCAGCGGCAAAAAAAACGGGTAGGGAAGCCTCGGTGACGCTCATGGGAAAGCCCGAGGCGTTGGGCAAGGACCCGGGGAAGCTCGTGGCCGTATACGAGCGGCGGTTCGGTAAGCCGTACGAGGCGGAACTTGCCGTCGCCGACGCGTCCCCGGAAGCGTCGAAACTCGTCGAGGGGGCCGATGCGATATGGGAGTCGCTTGAGAAGTCCCTGAAGAACAAGGAATGGACGGAAGCAGAGCGGTCCTCCATCTCGGACGCGACCGACGCGGTTGTCGCGGCCATCGACGAGGGAATGACGAACAAGACAGCGCTGCAAATCCGCCGGCACCTCGACCACGTAGCTCGCGCGGCGGGGTCTACCGGGAAAAGTCCGAAGGATGTCGCGCTGGCGGACGCAGCACAGCGCGCGCGTGAGATCGTCGCCCGTGGCCCGTACGCCAAGGCGAGCGAAATCTACAAGAGCGGGCAGGACTGGATCCAAGAGGCCCGCGTTCGGCTTGGTCTTCCGACCAAGCGGGAGGGCGAGTTGTTGCCGGAAATGGAAAAGGTCGGCAGAACACTAGCGGCCCCGGCGGAGACCAAGGGACGGCTCGGCGGCATGCCGCAGAAGTACCCGGAACTGGCGTCGGAAATCGGCGCCGCGGAAGCGGCCCGGGCGGCAAGTCTCAAAACGACAGGCGAGGCCGCCGCCTTGCAAGAGGCGCTTGACGTGCTCACCTACCGTCCTGGGGCCGGGGTGCCGGCCGCCGCGTCGGCGGCGCTGTATGCCGCTGGTGCACCGGGCAGAGCGGTCGCTGGCGCGACGGCGGCAAGAGGCGGCTTGCAACTGGCAGCGCCGTTCACCGGACGCGCGTTGATTCCCGGGCTCGAATCCGTCCAGCGCACCTTGCGGCCACGCGGCGTCTCCCCCGTCCCGTTCTTGCTGCCGGCCGGGAGCTTCTTGCAGGACGCCCTGGAACAGCGCAGGCTGGACGCGGAGCGGCAACGGTTGGAAACAGAGGAGATCCTTCGCGGCCTTCAAGGAGAGTAGGACATGCACAACATCGGACCCATCACGCTCGGCACGAACGCGACGCCGCTTCCCGGCAACAGCCAGCACACCTACGTCGTGGACTCGACGCGGTTCAACGATGGCGGGTGGACGGCGGGGGCCGCGGCGGCGGCGCCCGGCAAGAACCGCGGCGTGCTTGGCGGATCGCGCATTGCCGGGACGATACTGCCCACGGGGCAGGCCGTGACGGTCATCTACGAGCTTCTGACCGACTACGACGGCACCACGGCGGCGGCGTTCGAGCAGGACACGAACGGGCCCGGCGGTGGTTCGCAGGTGGTGGCGGCCGGGACGACACAGCCGTTCTCGTGGCTGCCGCATGCGGTGGACTACCGCATCCGGATCCTGGCCGGGGCGACTGCGCCGACGACGCTCAAGACGACTTGCCAGATCGTGTGGGACCGGAGCGCCGGGGTCTAGTCGATGGCCGTCGTGCCCATCTCGTACGGGCCTTCCCCTCGCAACTGGTTGAAGGGGCAGGACGTGGCAAGCGCGTCCACGCTCGCCATCGGCACGGACGGCAACACGTTCGACGTGACCGGCGCGGTCCAGATCGACTACATCTCGACCAAGGCTCTCCGGCCGGGCCACACGATCCTTCTCAAGTTCGAGGGGGCGCCGAACCTCAACCACAACGCCAGCAGCGTGCCGGCGAACACCGCGTCGATGCTGCTCTCGGGAGACGTGGACTTCCCTACGAGCGCCGGGAACATCATCGAGCTTTGGTACGACGGCACCAACTGGCGCGAGATCACCAGGAACACGTCGTCGGGCACGGGCGGTGGGTCGTCGGCCGTGGCGAACTGGACGGCGACGCTGGCGCGGTACTTCCTCATCGACTACGACGGTGGGAGCGACAGCAACGACGGCTACATCGACGCGGCGGCCGGCTCGACGCTGGCGCCGGCTGGCAAGGCCATCAAAACCATCGAGCGCTTCCACCAGATCTTCCCGCGCTTCGGCAACGGACGCATGGCCGTCGTCCTGGTCAAGCCGCGCGCAGTGGGCGCCACGTACCGCAACGTCGCGGACACCGCCGACGACGGATTCGACTTCAACGGCGTGACTGGCTACTCGTACCTCCTGCGGCGAGGGTCCACGGACCTCTCGAACGACGCCAGCGACCGCGTGACATGCGGGGCCATCGTCGCGACGGCCGGCCCGAACGGCGACAGCAGCTACACCGTCAGTGCCGGGAGCGTGAGTACGGTCACCAACGCGGCCGGGTCGTTCGGCGCGACGGACGCGCAGACGGGCTACCGGATCCGGTTCACCGGGAACGTGACCGCCGCGCTCGCCAACGTCACGCGGTTCATCCAACTGAACACGGGAACAGTGCTCACGCTCGGAACGGACCTCGGGACGGCACCGGCCGTGGGGGACTTCTTCTTCATCGAACGGCCCGGGGTCCGCATCGCGCGGTTCCTTGATGGGATAGCCGACGGCGGGCGCATCCTGCTCGGGTCCAGCTACAACGACGACACCCGGGTCATCGCCGGCATCGGCATGACCGCGACGACCGCGAGTGGCGTGCTACAGGTGTCGTCCGGCGGCGCGACGCGCGTGGCGTTCTGCGAGCTTGTCACGTCCTCGACGAACACCGGGTTCAGCACGGTAACACCGTTTGGCAAGCTCTCCGTCACGTCTGCCTACTTCGACGAGACGGGCACGTCACGCACCGTCGGCGGCTTCCGGTCGAACATGCACGTCAACCTCGTGGCGCTGCAACTCGCGGTGACGAGCTTCGCGGGCCTGCCGGCGACCGGGCGTGACACGTTCGTCGGTCTCGACACGATGGACGTTGGCGGTTCGGGCAGCTTTTGGGTGCAAGCGCCACAGTGCCAGCGCGGTCAGGTGATGGCCGGCCCGAATAGCGTCACCGCACTGTCGCGCTTCGGCACGGTGACGGCCACGGCGCGCCGGACGAAGATCAAGGGCTCGGCGCAGGCCTTGGAGTTCGTCGAGTGGTCCGGGCAAGTGTCATCGGTGGACTTCGAGAACGTGACCAGCGGCGCCGGGTGCCTGCGCGTGCAGGGCACCGGTTCCAAGGTCGCCATCGACGACTGCGTCGGTTCGACCGGCAACACGGACGTGGGGTTCCAGATCGGCACGGAGTGCTTCGGCTGCACCATCGTCCTCGGCGTGCGCGTGGCGAACACCGTGACCGGCACGGCCGGCGACATCCGCCTGAACGACAACATCCTCACGACGCACGCGGCATTCACCATCACGAATCTGCCCGACGACAACGGCAACAACATCATCGGCACCGGTGACTCCATCGTGGCGCAGGCGGTGCAGATCGTGAACCAATCAGGCGCCACCTATGCCGTTGGAGACGTGCTGCGCGGCGACGGGACCACGAACCAGTCCACGAGCGCCCAGGCCAACACAGCGGCGAACGCCTCTGTCATCGGCTTCGCGCTGACGCCGAACACGAACACCACGGCTGGCTTCATGACCTTCGGCCCTTACGCGTGGGCCAACTTCGACGGCGCGCCGACTGCGGGCGCCATCGCCTACCTGTCTACGGGCACCGCCCGCAACCTCACCACGACCGTGCCGGCTGTTGCCGGGACGAACCAGAAGCTGCGCGTAGGACGGGTCATAAAGGTGAGCGGAACCCGGGGCATGGTGCGCTGCTCGACCGAAAACCTTGCCGTGCTGGCGGACGGAGCCGCGTAGGACCATGGCCACCCTACCAATCGCCTACGGCCCGCGCCTCCGCAACTTCATCAAGGGCACCGACATCGCGTCGGCGTCCACGCTCACACTGCCCACCGACGGCAACGTCTTCGACGTGACCGGTACCACGACCATCAACCACCTCTCGACCATCGGCATCCCGAAGGGCTTCACGTTCATCCTGAAGTTCACCGCGGCGCTGACCCTGACCAACAACGCTGGCGCGCCTCCCGCCAACACGGCGCCAGTGCTCCTCGCAAGCGGCGCCAACTTCACGACCGGCGCCAACAAGGGCATCACGCTGTTTTGGGATGGGACCAACTTCATCGAGGCGGTGCAAGGCTCCGGCGGTGGCGGAGGGGGTGCCCCCACGGGCGCGTCGTACGTCGTCATGGGTCTCGATGGCACGCTCACAGCAGAGCGCGTGGCGACAACGAGTACCAGCGTCTCGGTCGTGGACGGTGGCGCCGGCGGCAGCGTCGAGTTCCGGCGCGCGGCCCTGACCGGTGACGTGACAGCCTCCGCCAATGCCAACGCAACAACGGTTGCCAACGATGCGGTCACCTACGCCAAGATGCAGAACGTCTCGGCTGCGTCCCGTCTCGTCGGTCGCGGTAGTGCCGGGGGCGCGGGGGACCCAGAGGAAATTACACTGGGCAGCGGCCTCTCCATGTCTGGCACGGCACTCGCTGCCACGGCGTTCCCCAAGTTCCACTTCTACTCAGACCAGTTCGACAACCCGAACTCCGCGAACTGGATCGTCAACTCGCTGGCCCCAGCCGCCGCCGACTCGCTCAACGCCGCGCTCACGGTGCGCCGGC